>Ga0255334_1000760_pt1 | contig 20060 bp, 17 predicted proteins | sample EtOH5_35cm_T3_12_FD_202080 | JGI IMG/M metagenome (GOLD analysis project Ga0255334, IMG submission 202080) | Sandy soil microbial communities from University of British Columbia, Vancouver, Canada - EtOH5_35cm_T3_129 | ecosystem: Engineered > Artificial ecosystem > Sand microcosm > Unclassified ...
CGTCATGGAGATTGAGGGCTATACGTATCCGGAGGCCGTTCGGCAGCTGGCGGAGGAGGCCGGCATTCCCACCGATTGGGTAGGAGAGCCGCAGGAATCCGCCCCGGAACGCAAAGACCGCGAAAATCTTTATGCGGCACACGAATTGGCATCCCGTCTATACCAATATATATTGGTGAGCACCAAGCAGGGGCATAAAGCCTTGAATTACGTGAGGAACCGGGATGTGTCCCAAAAGCTGATCGAGACCTTCGAGATCGGGTGCGCGGCCGACAGCTGGGACTTGCTGGCACAACAACTGGACAAGAGGGGCTTCTCGCTGCCCCTATGCGAGAAAGGAGGGCTGGTTTCCGCCAAATCGGACGGGAACGGTTATCTGGATAAGTTTCGGGACCGGCTGATTTTTCCGATCCACGACTTCAAGGGGAAAGTCATCGCCTTCGCCGGAAGAGCTCTAGGAGATGTGCAGCCGAAGTACCTCAACAGTCCGGAATCTCCCTTGTTCAGCAAAAGCCATAATCTGTACAATTTTCACCGCGCCCGACCGCAGATCCGCAAGACCGGCCAGATCGTGCTGTTTGAAGGGTATCTGGACGTGATCAAAGCGTGGGAGGCGGGTACGTTGAACGGGGTTGCGACGATGGGCACGGCTCTTACCGAAGAGCACTGCGCCATCCTGCGCCGCAACGCGGACGAAGTGCTGATCTGTTACGACGGCGACAATGCGGGACAGACCGCCGCTTACAAAGCCCTCGCCATGCTGGAAAAGACAGGGCTTGCCGTGCGCGTCGCCATGCTGCCGGAAGCCAAGGATCCCGATGAGTTCATTACGGCTTACGGACCCGGACGCTTTCGCAAAGAAATTATCGAGGGGGCCGTCAGTTCCGTACGTTACCGCTTGCAGTACGTGCGGAGAAATTTCAACCTGTCGAGCGAAGACGGTCGGCTGAGATATCTGGAAACCGCCGCCAAGCTCGTGGCCGAGCTCGCCTCTCCCCTGGAACGGGAGCATTACGCCATGGAGCTGACTTCCGAATTCAATGTGGGCCTGGAAGGGTTCAAGCAGGAGCTGGCTCTCGTCCGGCAGGATTTCCTCAAAAAGAGAGAGAACAGGGATAATAAAGAAATTTCGTGGAATAATGGTAGAAATAACAGGAACGGTGCGGGAAAACATCCTTCCCCGGGGCGCGCGTCTCATAACGCCGAGGTGCTGCTGCTTGCAGTCATGATGCATGACCGGGATGTGGCGGAGTACGTCCGGGAACAAATCGGGGATGAATTTATCACGGATACCCACGCGGCGCTCGCTGCTTATTTGTACGCTTACTACGCCCAGGGAAATCCTCCGAATGCCAGCCGCTATCTGGCGGCTTTGCAGGACGAACGGCTCGAGACGGCGGCCGGCGCGATCCTGATGAAGACGCTGCCGGAGACCAACCAGCAGGTCATCGACGATTATATCAGCCAGATCCGCAAGGAGTTCCGCGGGCAGGCCATCAAACAGAAAAGAGAAGAGATGGCCAGTGCCAGCAAAGCCGGAGACGTCATGCTGGCCGCCAAGATCGCAAGTGAGATTATAGCCCTGGAAAAGCAGTTGAAATCATTCGGACATGACAACGCTTGACCGTTCCGGGGAGGAGGGAGAAGATTCATGGCAAACGACCAACACACCCGAGTGGAGACGGAACTTACTCTTGATCAAGTGAAGGAGCAGTTGATCGAGCTCGGCAAGAAGCGATCGACTCTAACGTATAAGGATATCATGGAACGGCTCGCTCCCTTTGATCAGGATCCGGACCAGATCGACGAATTCTTCGAGCAGCTCGGTGAGCAGGGCATAGAGGTCGGCAATGAAAACGACGATGACGATATGCCGATGGGACGGGGCGAGGATCGCGAGGGAGACGAATTCAACTTCGATGACGACCTGTCGCTGCCGCCGGGGATCAAGATCAACGATCCGGTGCGGATGTACCTGAAGGAAATCGGGCGGGTTCCGCTGCTTTCGGCGGAGGAAGAGATCGAGCTGGCCAAGCGGATCGGCAACGGCGACGAAGAAGCCAAGCGGCGCTTGGCCGAAGCCAACCTGCGCCTCGTCGTCAGCATCGCCAAGAGGTATGTGGGACGGGGGATGCTGTTCCTCGATCTGATCCAGGAAGGCAATATGGGGCTGATCAAGGCGGTCGAGAAATTCGACCACGAAAAAGGCTTCAAGTTCAGCACATACGCAACCTGGTGGATTCGGCAGGCGATCACGCGCGCCATTGCCGACCAAGCCCGGACTATCCGGATTCCGGTTCATATGGTCGAGACGATCAACAAGCTGATTCGCGTATCCCGGCAGCTGCTGCAGGAACTCGGCCGCGAGCCGATGCCGGAGGAGATCGCCAAGGAAATGGAGCTTTCGACCGAGAAGGTCCGCGAGATCATGAAGATCGCGCAGGAGCCCGTATCGCTGGAAACGCCGATCGGGGAAGAGGACGATTCCCATCTCGGCGATTTCATTGAAGACCAGGAAGCGCTCGCTCCCGCCGATGCCGCCGCCTACGAGCTGCTCAAGGAGCAGCTGGAGGATGTGCTCGATACTTTGACCGAACGGGAAGAGAACGTGCTGCGCCTGCGCTTCGGGCTGGACGACGGCCGTACCCGGACGCTGGAGGAAGTCGGCAAGGTGTTCGGCGTCACCCGCGAACGCATCCGCCAGATCGAGGCGAAGGCGCTCCGCAAGCTGCGCCATCCGAGCCGCAGCAAGCGGTTGAAGGATTTTCTCGAATAAGAAGTGCCATATCGAGCTGCGCATGACCTTTTGCTTTCAGGGGAAAGGTCTTTTTTTCTGATGGCGAGGGGAGGCTGCCCACCATGGACCCGGATAAATACCGTGTCATCTTTCAAGAGATCGAGCAGTGGCGGCGCAACCGTCTGCTGCCAGAGCAATACTGTGATTTTCTGCAAAATCTGTATCGGACTCCGGAGGCGGACACCAAACCGGTTCTCGGCATCCCCGCAGAGAAAATCATCAATGCGCGGCCGCGCACGTGGCTGCTAATGATCGCCTTAGTTGGCACCATCTGTTATATCGGTTTTTATTTTACCGCTTTTCCGGTACCTATGCAAATCGCCGTTTCCGCCGTTCTCGTACTCGCCTTGTACCTGGCGGGAACGCGACAGAGGTACCGCCGGCCGCAGCTTTCCCTCGCCGCGCTCGGCCTGGGGGCGCTCGCCGCGCCCGTTGCGGCCTTCTATTTCCTGCGAGAGGCGGGGGCGGGGCAAGGGGTCTACGCCGCTTTGTTGCTGGGAGTTGCGGCATTCTGGATGGCCACGGGCATCGCTTCCCGCTTCGCGGCGTTTCACTTCAGCGGTTGGGGCGTTCTCGCGCTGCTCTACGGCTGGCTCTTGAATCACGTCATTCCGGACGCCGGTGTCGGGCGGCTGCAGCTCAGCTGGCTGCCGCTCGGGCTGGTCATCGCTTGGGCGGGAACGCTCCTGCTGAACCATCGGACGCGGTTGAACGGGCGGGTGCTGCTGGTTACGGGAGCCGCTCTGTGGATCGCCCCCGAGGTGTACGGGCTGCTTGTTACCGGACTTTCGCCGGTTCTCCTGCAGGGACTCTTGGCCGGCAAGATCGCGGCCGCGGGACTCGCGCTCTACGCTTCACGCAAAATATGGATAGAATGGATCGGTTGACGCTATGGTAACTCTTTCAATACGGCTGGCCGCGATTGCCGCGCGGGTTCCCGCAAGCAGCCGGCTCGCGGACATCGGCTCCGACCACGCGCTGCTGCCTGTTTATCTGGCGGAGCAAGGGAAGCTGGCCGCCGGGATCGCCGGCGAGGTCAATCCGGGACCCTATGAAGCGGCGCGGCGGCAAGTCCGCGAATCGGGGGTAGAGGACCGGATCGAAGTGCGCAAGGGCGACGGACTCGCTGTGCTCGCGCCGGGCGAAGTCGATGTGATCACGATCGCCGGGATGGGCGGCGGCCTCATCGTGAGCATCCTGGAAGCGGGCGCGGACCGTTTAGCGGGCGTGCGACTGCTCGTGCTGCAGCCGAATGTCGGCGAAGATCAGGTTCGCCGCTATCTACTCGCGAACGATTGGCTGCTTGCCGCGGAGGAGATTCTGGAGGAAGACGGCAAGATTTACGAGATTCTCACCGCCGAGAGGCATCCGGATGCAAGGCGACTGAACGCGGAGCTGTATCGGGAACGGACGATCACGGCGCGGGCGGGCGAGAATCGCGCGGTCGCGGCTATAGAGCCGGGGACAAGCGGCACGGTTGAGGCGGGGACAAGCAGCAAAGTGGAGGCGCGGGCGGGCGAGAATCGCATGGTCACGGCTATAGAGGCGGGTACGAGCTGCACGGTGGGGGCGGGGGCAAGCGGGGCTGCTGGCGCGAATGCGAGCAGTTGCTGCGCGCTCGACCGTGACGGGCTGCTGCGCTTCGGTCCCTTTCTGGCGGCCGCGGGCGGTGAGGTCTTCCACCGCAAATGGCAGCGGGAGCTCGCCAAGTGGGAGCGGGTGGAACGGCAGCTGGCGGAGTCCGCGCTGTCCGCGTCGGCAGCGAGGCGGGAAGAGGTGCAGCGCGGCATCGCCAAGATCAAGGAGGTGCTGGCATGTACGTGAACGGTCAGATCGTAATTTCGCTGATGGACGAGCTGGCGCCGAAACGGTATGCCGTGGAAGACGACCGGATCGGCCTGCAGGTAGGAACGCTCGGCAAGGAAGTGCACAAGGCGCTCGTCGCTCTGGATGTGACGGAGGAAGTGGCGGACGAAGCCGTGCGCGAAGGGGCGGAGCTGATCATCGCGCATCACGCCCCGATCTATCGGCCGCTCAAGACTCTCCGCACCGACACCCCCGCAGGCAAGGTGTTCGAGAAGCTGATCAAGCACGATATCGCCGTCTACGTGGCGCACACCAACCTGGACGCGGCTGTCGGCGGCATCAACGACCTGATGGCGGCGGCGCTGGCGCTGGAGGAGACGGCTCCGCTCGATCCGACCTATACGGAGCGGCTGCGGAAGCTGGTCGTGTATGTTCCGGCCGACCACGCCGACCGGGTGGCGGAAGCGCTGTTTCAGGCGGGGGCCGGCCAGATCGGCCGCTACAGCCATTGCAGCTTCCGCGCGGAAGGGATCGGTTCGTTCCTGCCGGAAGCAGGAACGAACCCTTTCCTCGGAGAGCAAGGCAAGCTGGAGCGGGCGGCGGAAATCCGCCTGGAGACGATCGTGCCGGAAACGGCGGAGCGCCGGGCGGTGAAAGCGATGCTGGCCGCTCATCCTTACGAGGAGCCGGCCTACGATCTCTACCCGCTCGAGCTGTCCGGCCGCGCTTACGGAATCGGCCGCGTCGGCAAGCTGGCCGCGCCCTGCACCCTCGACGAGTTGGCCGAGCGGGTGAAAGCCGGCTTCGACGTCCCGTTCGTGCGGATCGTCGGGAAGGGCGACACGGTGATTCGCAAGGCCGCCGTCCTCGGCGGCATGGGCGCCCACTACGTGTCCCACGCCCAGAACGCCGGCGCCGATGTGCTGATCACCGGCGATATCGACTATCACACGGCGCATGACGCCCTGGCGGCAGGCATATGCCTGATCGATCCCGGTCACAATGCCGAGAAGATAATGAAGCAGGGCGTCGCGGACTACCTGAACGCCCGCTTCGCCGAGCGGCAGACGCGGACGCGGGCGATCGCTTCCGCCGTGAACACGGAAGTGTTCCGGTTGAGATAAACCGGATCGGGCAGAGACGGCTGTATATCCAGCAACATCTGTCAGCATCCAGTAACATCCAGTTGCGTAGTGTCAAAGGGCAGTGTATACTATAGATTCGTGTCCGGAAAGTTTGACAGACAATCGCCGGCGGGTCACCGCGGGAGGAAAGTCCGGGCTCCATAGGGCAGGATGCTGGATAACGTCCAGTCAGCGCGAGTTGAAGGATAGTGCCACAGAAACGGACCGCCGATGGCCCGTCCTCCGGGACGGGATCAGGCAAGGGTGGAACCGTGGTGTAAGAGACCACGAGGGGCTATGGTGACATAACGCCTGGTAAACCCCATCTGGAGCAAGACCTAATGGGACGCGGGGGAGCAGTCAACTGCACCCAAGCCTTTGCCCGAGGCGCGTCCGGGTTGGTCGCTGGAGCCGCTCAGCAATGGGCGGCGTAGATAGATGATTGTCGCTTCAAGAGCGGGAGGGGAGACCCGTCATCACCGCTGGAAGTACAGAACCCGGCTTACGGCAAGCTTTCCGGAACGAACAAAGCCCGCGGATCGCAAGGGACACCTTGGCGATCCGCGGGCTTTGTTCTTTTCCTTTCTGATCATTCATTGCGGACAAGATTCCTCGCGCCTCCCCAGAGCTTGCGAGGTCGGTCGCGCTTCTGTTACTGTCCTTCCGAGGAGGACAATTTTTCCTGAATTGTTTTTTAGAAGGTGGACATCAGGACTACCGGTTCGCTCCGGAAGAATCGGTCTCTTTTTCTCAAGATATAGATTACCCAGTGGTTTTGCTGTCCATATCTAGATAATTTCTCGAAGCGCCAGCTCTATCTCCCCGAAAATGGACTGTCCACGCTTCAAAAGACAATTTTGCTGTTTTGTCCTTTCTACAAGGACGAATCAGGCCGCTGCCCCATATGGCTGTTCGATGTTCGGGAGACAGGAGGACCGATGGGCGGCGAACGTTCGGTAGACGGGAGGACCGATCAGCGGTGGTGAACGTTCGGTAGACGGGAGGACCGATCAGCGGTGGTAGACGTTCGGTAGACGGGAGGACCGATCAGCGGTGGTGAACGTTCGGTAGACGGGAGGACCGATAGGCGGAGGTGGGCGCCCCGGCAGGCATGTCGGCTGCCAGGTGTCGCTCGCCCGCAAAATCCAAGAAGGGCTCGGCGTTTATCCGGTTGAACGAGGAGCCTCAATTCGTTCCCTTATGTATACGGTTATTACGGAAAGTGGAGAGGGAGAAACAAGGTCGGGGCGGCACCCGCTTCGCCAACCGGCGGCGCCGGGAGCGGTCGATCGTCCCCGGCGCTTGGCGGCAGGCAGCGACGTCATTTGCGATAGAACGATTCGGTGCCCATCGTTCCCGGCATGGCGCCGGGAAACGCGCCGGTCGGGTACGGAGCCGCTCCGATCGGGAAGGGGGTGGTCGGAACCGTCGGCAGCGGCGGCACGGCGACATTGCGTTCGGTTACCGTGTAATAGTGTTGCGGAACCGGAACGAAATGGTGGCGGTTGACGATCTCAACCGGGTGGATGACCGGCTGCGGGCGCGGATGAAAGAAATCGCGGCTGACGACATGGGGTTCGCAGATCACCGGCGGGAAGCTCATGCTGCCTTGCATGTGCGCGGCCATTTCGGGTTTGGACATGGGTTGATCTCCTTTCGAAGCCCTATCGTTCGGGCATTTCCCTATACTCTATGACATCCGTACCGTGAGGGTCTGTACGTATGCCCGGTGTCCCGCCGCGGGGGCGCCTTTTTTAACATTTGCGAAAGCTTCGCCAACTCAGAACTCAATCGGCAAAAAGCGCAGCTCGGAGGCTTCTCCAACCCGGACGGTCATCAAGGTCCGCCGCAAGGGAATGCCGGAAGGTCTCATGCCCGTATCCGCCGGCATGTTCGTCCAGCTCTCCAGCACGCGGTAATCGGGGGCGATCACATTGTCGCTGAGGCTGGCCGATACGCGGCTGTTCGGAACGCGGTTCCGGTTGAGGGCGCTGATGATCCCTTCCTTCGGTACCACGCCTACGCCGTGCCCGTAATAATATCCGTTCCCCATATCCACGGCGTTCTCGCCGATCCACCATGGGGTGAACGGGCTTACGTCGGGATTGATGAAGTAGGCGATATCCCCGGGCAATACCTTCGCCGGATCGATTCTTCGCAGGTTCAAATCGCGGTCATAATTCCAGTCATAGAGAACGAGGCCGGCGAAACGGTCATTGAAGATGGCGTCTCCCAGCGTTTCGATCACCGCCCGGTACAGGACGATCACCATCGCCGTCGCGCATTCGAAGCTGTAGAGATGCCCGTTGCGGAAAATATCGCGGATGGCGTCCGCCGGCCGCGCCTCCGGGCGCAGCTCAAACGCCCCTTTGGGCAAACGATTCCAGTAAACGGGATTGCAGGTCGATTTGGCAAAGGTGGAGAACCGGGCCCCGCTGTTCGCGAGAGCGACCGAGCTCTGCAGGATATTCGCCCGCATACGGAGCTCGAAGCGGAGGGACGAGGGAGAATCGAAACGGAAGGCGGCCGGACTAGCCGTCATCTTCTCCAGAATCATCTGTTCTGCCGGAGGGAGTCCGACAGGGGCAATAAAGGGGCTTCCGTCCGCAAAAAAAATCATGGAGCATCCCATCCCATCTGGCTGTGATACCCCATGATATGCGGATTGTTCGAATTGTGCCTGCGCCCAAGGAAGGCGGAATATCAGCGGCCGAACAAGCGGCGCAGCAGCCAGGCTAACGGATCTTCGTTCGGCTGGAGCGGTTGCTGCGTTCCTTTGCCCGCAGCCGAAGTTCCGGACGTAGCCGCTTCCAACGCGCGGTACACATCGATCTGGCCGGATCCGTAATCGTCGTCCCGCCCGGCGGCTCCCAGATCGATCGCCGTGTTGCGAATGATGTCCATGACTTCCTTGTTCGTCAACTTCGGATTGACGGAACGGATCAAAGCGGCGAGCGCGGTGGCGTGCGGACTCGCCATCGAGGTGCCCGAGAGGGAAGCGTATTGATTGTTCAGATAGGTGCTGGCGATATTCACGCCGGGAGCTGCGACATCCACGTAAGAGCCGTGGTTGGAGAACGACGCCTTGGTGCTGTTGTTGTCCGTGGCGGCGACGGCAAGCACTTCGGGATAAGCCGCCGGGTAGCCAGGATCGCCCGAATTGTCGTTGCCGGTGGCCGCCACGAGGACGACGTCGTGATTGTAAGCATACTTGATCGCGTCGTGCAGGAAGCTGGACTCGGCATAGTTGCCGAGGCTCATGTTGATCACCTTGGCGCCGTGATCGGTCGCCCAGATCACGCCCTCGGCCACGTTGTAGGCGTTGCCGGCTCCCGAGCTGTCGAGCACCTTGACCGGCATGATCGGGTTGTTCCAGGTTAGACCGGCGATTCCCCTGCTGTTGTTCACCGTCGCCGCGATGATTCCGGCGACATGGCTGCCGTGGCCGACATCATCGGCCGGCTTCTTGCTGCTGTCCACGGCGTTATAGCCCGAGATTAGGCGGTCCTTCAGATCCGGATGGGTCAGATCGACGCCGGTATCGACTACGGCGACGATGCAGTCGCCGCTGCCCTTGGTGAGCGTCCAGCCCGATTCGGCATGGATCAGCGGCAGGTTCCATTGGTAACGGGCGAACAGGGTATCGTTCGGCTCCTCGATAGCGTCATCACCGTAGGCGCGATATCCGGAAGCCGGCCCCTTGCCGGCGGGCGCCGCAGGGGCGGGCACAGTGCCGTTCGTATTGTACAGATAATGAGGCTCGACGTATTCCACATGATGCTTGCGGAAGTAGCGGATCATCTGCTTCGTGTCCATCTTTTGCGAAGTGAAGACGTAGGCGTAGCCCATGATCTGCTCGCAGGAGGAGGCCTTCAGCTCCCGCTGAATTTGCTGCAGCTGCTTTTCCGTCGGCGCCTTCTTGAACTTGACCACGATCTGATTTTTGTAATAATGGCTCTTGCCTTGGTTTTCCTCCGGCCCCCGCACCTCGGTCTCCTGAAGGTTACCGGCATCGGCCGCCTTCATCCCGGGCTTGCGGTTCGGATTGGGGTAGAGCACGAGGCGCAGGTTGCGCTGCGATTCCGCTTCCACCTTGGACAGAATGTCCTGGCGGATGACGGCGACAAGCCCTTGCCCGTTCACTTCCGGCACGCCCAGGACCGCGCGCATTCCACTGCCGGTGGGGATGCTGGCCGACCCGTACTCCTGCCCGTCGCGAACGGCCCCGGCGGCCTTGGCCATCTCCGCCTGAACCGGTCCCGGGTAATCCTTCATCTTCTTCCCCGACGAGGCCAGCGCCGCCGAATCCGCGGAATACCAAGCCAGCGTATCCAGATGGGGGTTGCTCCGCAGATGCTCGTCCAGCTTGCCCGGCAAGTCCCGAACGGCGGCGCCTCTAAGCTGGATGGCGGCCCTGCGCAGATCGATCATGCATTGGCTGCGGCACAGCTCCTCCGTCAACTGTACGTCCTGTTTTACCGTGAGCATTTTCGACGTTTTTTCCTGATTGGCGGTAATTTTCGGCTGCGAATGCTTGGTTGAACGGTCGAGCCGGTCATAGCGTGTGACAAGCAGCACCCCGGCAACCACCAGGATCATCGCCGCCCAGGTCCATCTTTTCACGGGACGTCATCCTCCGTTTCTTTGGCTGGATTTCATTCGTTAGGGTTTGGTTGCCTGGGTGGTTTTATGCAGAGGCCAATGCTCCCACCTTCGGTGTTTTGCAGGTACCGTTTCCGCATAAAATATGGTAGGATGAAGAGGATACGAGAGTGGCGATAAGCGCCGAGGAGGAACGGATGATGGCGGGCTCTGATGTGAAAAACTTGTGCGAATCCACGCGCGTAAAACTAAAGGAAGCCATATCGAAGATGGAGCTGTTCTTGAACCGCAATTCCCTGGACCATTTGCTCCAGGCGAGCGGCGAGGCGGATCCGGCGATGGAGGATTTCTACCGCGATTATCTGCAGGATACCCGGCACCTTCTGGTGTTCAGCGAGGTGATCTTCGAGAAGCTGGGAGTCCTTTTGCGCAGGACGCAATTCCAGGAGGACGCAGCAGAGCGAAACCTGTACGAAACTTACCATCAATGCATCAATCGGTTTTTCTATCCCAAAAACGAGTGCTACTCCGAGGATGGCCGCTATGCCTATACGGGGCAGGACGCGATCCGCTTTCGCAAGAAGCCGAATCGCGAGGTACGCAATCTGACGGTGGAGCTTTCCACCATTTTTGAAGAGCTGCGCGAGGACCTATCCTATTATGAAACGGATTATATCAACCAGAAGCGAATGCAAGGAGAGAAGATCTGAACAAGAGGCGGCAGGGAAATTCAGGGGAATATCGGATGAAAAGAACCGAATGCGCGAACTGACGCGGGTCCGGTTCTTTTTGTCATTTTCGCGGCGGTGTGATCGGGGAATAGGACCACCATCCGGGGGCAAACTTCTGGTGGGAGGTGATCATCCACATGCAGCCGCTCGTCAAATGCAGCGTCGCCAACTGTCAATACTGGGGACAGGACAACAACTGCAAAGCTGATGCCATCATGATCGAGATCGACAAGCATGCCAACATGAAGTTTGACGCGGAATTTTCCGGAGAATCGTTCGACAGCGAGCACAAGGATACGGCATACTCAAGCGCCGGTACCTGCTGCCACACCTTCAAGTCCAAGGGCTGACCCTGATGCCGGGGTTAACCCGGTCCGGCGCTTGCCGCCGGATGCAGGAAAGGGGGGAATGCGCCATGAACGAAAGGAATTCTGACCAAGAAAAAATTCCGGATGACCGCAAGGAATCCGGAAAGCTGGAGCAATACCAGCGTCTGGAGCAGCGGATGGAATCCGGACAGGCGACGCGGGAGGATGCCGAATTCTCGGCGGAGCTAGCGGCAGGCGCTCCGTTGGCCGCTAATCCCGTGGGGATGCGCAAGGAGCTCGGAAAAGGCCCCAATCGTTCCGCTCCGGTGCCGGAGACGTACAAAGCGGACTGGGTTCAGGAGAGAACGGATGCCGAGCCGGAATCCCGCAGCCGCACGGCGGAGATCATCGGCTGGAGCGCTTTCGTGCTCGCGCTGCTGTCCATATTTGTTCTTCCCGCTGTTCTCGGCACCGCCGCGATCCTGCTCGGTCTCGTGTCGGTGTACCAGGGCAGCCGGTCTCTCGGGGCATGGTCCGTCCTGATCGGAGTGGTGACGACCGTAACCAACCTGATCCTGGTTCCGTTCCTCGGCTGACCGCAAATCCTGCCGACCTCCATATCCGGGAATCGGCAGGATTTTCATTTTTCAGTGGAAATGCGGGCCGCTTTCGGTGTACAATGTCGGTAAGTCTTGTTTTTGGAAAGAAGGCGTTTGAATGAGCGTGGATCCGCGGATTCTCAGCCAGTTGCTGCAGACGCAGCTTCTTGGCACTTCCAGCTGGTGGAATGCGGGCGATGCCGATTCCCAGTCCGCTGACGATTCGTTTGGCAGCCTGCTGCAATCGCTGCTGCCCGGAAACGGTCTGACGGCTGACGCCTCCTCCGGCTCGTCTTCTCTGACCGGCATAATCCCGGCGGAATATGCGACGTATCCGACCTCGGCTCTGAATGCACTATTCGGATCGGAAACGGCGGCTTCTTCGTCTGGAAGCAAAGCGGGAGCGACCGCGGCAGAGGCTCTGGCTCGTCTGAACAGCTATGGAGCGCTGCCCGGTTTGAGCGGCTCCTCCGCCTATGATCCGATCATCTCAGGAGCGGCGCGTACCTACAAAGTTCCCGAGCCGCTCATCAAGGCGGTGATCGATCAGGAATCTTCGTTCCAGCCCTATGCCGTTTCCGGCGCCGGAGCGAAGGGGCTGATGCAGCTGATGGATTCGACCGCGGCAGGGCTCGGCGTGACCGATTCCTTCGATGCCGAGCAGAACATCCAGGGCGGAACCCGCTATCTGTCCAATCTCCTGGCCAAATACGGCGGAGACGAAGCGGTGGCTTTGGCCGCCTATAACGCCGGATCGGGCCGGCTGGAGCGCCTCGGCATCACCAACCGGGCGGAGCTGACCGCGGGTTTCCGGTCGCTGCCGAAGGAAACCCAGAACTATGTTACGAGCGTGCTCGGCAAGAAAGCTCTGTACGAAGCTTAGCGGACGTCATCCTCTCAATTGAATGGTATCCGAAAAAGAAAAGATCCTCGCCGATCTTTTTCTTTTTTTGGCTCAACTCGAAGATCGGTGCTTGACGCGACCGGTGAAGGATCGTGAATGGCTGCATCACGACATAGGAATATTTTAACGATATAAAATATCGCTATTCTGAGGAAGAAGAGGGAATTGACGGTAAATGGCGGTATTTATTCAGACTGTCGAGAAAGTGGTTTTTTGAGAATCATGGATTGTTAAATGCTTGATTTATAAGGCTTTTTCCAAACTCGAAATGCTTCAAAATGGACTTTCTCGACAATCTGATTTTTTACCGCTATTTTTCCAGTGAGTGGTTAAATAGCGGTATTTTTTAGGCTCAAAACAAAAATCGGTGCTTGACCATGAACCGCATAAGGAAACCAACGTGTTTGCCGAAATGCCTTAAAATAACGTTATGAGACAGCACTATTCCCAGAGAATCAGCCTCAACAAGAAAATTAACGTTACGTCATATCACAAAATCCGGTCTCACAGGCGAAAATGGAGTAGATTTCACGAAATAACGATATGGGAAAGCACTATTTCCGCGCAAATCACCCTTCTCGCAAGAATAGCGTTATCCCATAACGTTAAAATTTTCTGTAACTGAGTTGAATCCCCTTTACGATGATCCCCAGGCGAGTCAAGCACCGATTAGGCGTGTTGAGCCATTTTTATTCTTATTTTTGGTACTTCAAGTCGGAAGGCATGGGTCAAGCACCGATTTCGGTTTTGAACAAACGAACAAGGAGAGGGGAGTAACGAAGGAAAATGCTTTATCTCGATTATTGCGCCACGACGCCGACCCGGCCCGAGGTCATCCGCTCCATCACGGAGGTGATGGCTGCGCATTTCGGCAATCCGTCTTCCCTGCACCGGCTCGGGCTGGAAGCCGAGCAGCTGGTCGCGAAGGCCCGGCGGCTTGCGGCCGACACGCTCTCCTGCAAGCCGCAGGAGATTCTCTTCACGGGCAGCGGCTCGGAGAGCAACAACCTGGCCATCAAAGGGGCGGCTCTGCGCTACCGCGGCCGGGGCAAGCATGTGGTGACGAGCGCGGTGGAACACGCATCGGTCTACGAGAGCTTCCGCCAGCTCGCCGACATGGGCTTCGAGCTGACGGTTCTGCCGGTCGATGAGACCGGGCGGGTGCGGCTCGCCGACGTGAAGGCGGCGCTCCGGGAGGACACCATCCTCGTCAGCCTGATGTATGTCAACAATGAAATGGGGAGAATTCAGCCGGTGGCCGAGGTTGGCAAGCTCTTGGCCGACCGTCCCCGCACCCTCTTTCACATCGACGCCATTCAGGCTTACGGCAAGCTGGACTGCTCCGTGCCTAGGCTCGGAGCCGATCTGGTCAGCGTGTCCGCCCACAAGTTCGGCGGTCCGAAGGGAGCCGGCATCCTGTACCGGCGCGAAGGAGTGGAGCTCACGCCGCTCATCTCCGGAGGCGGCCAGGAGCAGGGCCTGCGCTCCGGAACGGAGAACGTGCCGCTGCTCGTCGGCATGGCCAAGGCTTGCCGGCTGGCAGCGGAGGAGAGGGAAGCCGGCACGCTCCGCTTGCGCCGCCTGCAGCGGCATCTTCTCGGCCGGCTGGCGGAGCTTCCCGGCGTACTCCTTACGACCGATCCGGACAAGCTGGAGGAGTATGCCCCGCAGCTGGTCCATTTCACCGTGCCGGGCATTCGCCCCGAGGTGGTCGTCCATGCCCTGGAAGAGCAGGAGATTTACATCTCCACCCGCTCTGCCTGTTCCTCGGAGGCGACGGAGCCGAGCCGCATCCTCCTGGCGATGGGGATGTCCGGGGAGCGAGCGGCTTCCGGCCTGCGGGTGAGCTTCTCGCCGGCCCACACCGAAGCCGAGCTGGACCGGTTTGCGGATGAGCTCGGGCGGGTTCTGTCCCGCTTGGGCGGCGTACGATAGAAGAGAGGAAGATGAATCATGCATCAACCGGAAGCGATCGTCATCAGGCTGGGGGAAATGATGCTCAAAGGCAAGAACCGCGGCCGCTTCGAGAAGAAGATGAGGGAGCAGATCGCAAATCTGATGAAAGCTTATCCGCGGGCGGCCGTCCATGAGGAATTCGCTCGTGTCTATGTGGTGCTGAACGGCGAGCCTTACGAAGAGATAGCGGCGGGCTTAAACCGCGTCTTCGGACTGTCCTCGTACAGTCCGGCCCTGATCGTCGAGCCCGATCTGGAGGAGATTCGCCGCCGAGCCCTGGAGTGGGTGCGCGCGAACGAGCCTGCACCGTGCACCTTCAAGGTGTCGGCGAAGCGGGCGAACAAGGCGTTTCCGCATACCTCCCAGGAGCTCGGCCATCTGGTCGGCGGCTATATTCTGCACCATGAGGACGGCAAGCTGAAGGTGGATGTCCACCGACCAGATATGGAGCTTAAGATCGATATCCGCCAGAACGAAGCCTTCATCTTCTCGGAAAGCGTTCCCGGAACGGGCGGCTATCCCGTCGGCTCTAACGGCCGGGCGATGCTGATGATCTCGGGCGGAATCGACAGCCCGGTGGCGGGGTGGCTCTCCATGCGCCGGGGGCTGGAGATCGAAGGCGTTCACTTCCACAGCTATCCGTATACGAGTGAGCGGGCGCAGCAGAAGGTGGTCGATCTGACCCGCAAGCTGGCCGGCTACACCTCGGACCGGATCGTGCTGCACATGGTGCCGTTCACGGAGATTCAGACTCGGCTGAATCAGAGCCGCACCGATTCCCTGCTGATCACGCTCATGCGCCGGTCGATGTTCCGGATTACCGAGCAGCTGGCGGCTCTGCGCAGGGCCGGCGCCATCGTCACCGGCGAGAGCCTCGGCCAGGTCGCCAGCCAGACGCTTCCGAGCATGCAGGTGATCCAGGACGGCATCCGGCTGCCGATTCTCCGGCCGCTCGTCATGACGGATAAGACCGAGATCATCAAGCTGGCGGAGTCTATCGATACGTACGATATCTCCATTCTGCCCTACGAGGATTGCTGCACCTTGTTCGTGCCAAAATCGCCGGCGACCAGTCCGAATCGGCAGGTCGTCGAGCGGCTGGAGCAGAGCCTGGATTTTCTTCCCGAGCTGGAACGGGAAGCCGTCGAGCACACCGAGAGGCTGTTCGTGCGGGAGCGCGAGGAAGACAAGTTTGATGAATATTTTTAGGACAAACAGAATAAAACATAAGGGAGATAGGGGTGGCCTCCGCAGGTCTAGCGCAGCGGAAAGGGAGCACAGGAGGTGGGCGGATGTACGCCGAATGGATCGCGATGTTCCTGCAGATTCTGCTGATCAATATCGTGCTGAGCGGCGACAATGCGATCGTCATCGCCATGGCGAGCCGGAAACTTCCCGAGGATCAGCAGAAACGCGCGGTCTGGTGGGGAGCGGTCGGCGCCGTCGGGCTGCGGCTCATCCTGACAGCGATCGCCGTGACCGTGCTGCGGTTTCCGTTCATCAAGACGGCCGGCGCGCTGCTGCTTGTCGTGATTGCGGTCAAGCTGCTCTCGGATGAGGAGAAGCACGAGCAGGTCCGGGAAGCGGGAACACTGGGCAGGGCCATCGGCACGATCATCGCCGCCGACTTCGTGATGAGTCTCGACAATGTCCTGGCCGTGGCCGCGGCGGCGGATGGCAACTACAAGATCATCATCCTCGGCATCGGGGTCAGCATCCCGCTCATCGTCTGGGGCAGTTCCCTGGTCATGCGGCTCTTGGAGCGGGTTCCCCTCCTGGTGTACATCGGGGCGGGCATCCTCGGCTACACGGCGGGGGATATGTTTCTTTCGGACAAGGCCATTGTCCGGCTGGTTCCGCTCGGAGATATGGTGCATGCGCTTCCTTATGCTCTCGGGCTGCTCGTAGTCGCCGTCGGGTGGGCCTTGAAGCAGCTTCATCGGGAGCGGGCGGCTTGAGGCGGCAGAACGCTTCATTTTTTGGCTCGGCTCACGATACCGCTTGGACTAATCTGGACCCATTGGCATGGACGCTAAAAAAAGGGAATTTACAGCTTTAGGAGGCTCAACACGCTAATCGGTGCTTGACTCGCCTGGGGATCATCGTAAAGGGGATTCAACTCCGTTACGGAAAATTTTACGTTATGGGGTAACGCTATTCTTGCGAGAAGGGTGATTTGTGCGGAAACAGTGCTTTCCCATATCGTTATTTCGTGAAATCTACCCCATTTTCGCCTGTGAGACCGGATTTAGGGATATGAGGTAACGTTAATTTTCTTGTAGAGGCTGATTCTCTGGGAATAGTGCTGTCTCATAACGTTCTGAGGCATTTCCGGCAAACACGTCGGTTTCCTTACGCGGTTCATGGTCAAGCACCGATTTTTGTTTTGAGTTTTGGAGACTTAAAAAGATGACTCCTGTATTGCACAGGGTCATCTTTTTTTATCTCCATTCAATCTCATTCGGGGTTCCTAATCCCTATGCAAAATGGTAACGCATACAATAAATCCACCAATCTGCATTTATTATAATTTTCTATTGACAGCGTTTTCTATATGATGTGGTTATCATCAGAATTTTTGCTGCGATTAAGCCAATTTAAAGGGGGTAAAACCACATGTTTAAGACAAGAAAGCTAAGAATGCCGATCTCGGCGATTGTGCTGACCATGTTGATCGCCACGGCCTGTTCTTCCAATCAAGGCGCGAATAAGCCTACAACATCTTCAAACGATGGAGGACAAAAGCAAGCGACGGCAACCGCTGACAGCAGCAAGAAGGAACCTGTGACACTTAAGTATACATTTTGGGGCAGCCCGCAAGAGAAAAAGGCTATCGAAGACGCCACGAAAAAATTCACCGAGAAATATCCGTGGATTAAAGTGAATGCGGTTCATATACCGGAAGCCGATTACGATACCAAAATTACAGCGATGGTAGCCGGCAATGAAGCCCCCGATGCAGGCTATATTCATGGCGAGCTGGGAGAAGTATGGCAGGCAGAGGACAAATTCATTAACTTTAACGATATGTTTGCCAATGACAAGGAAGTGAAGAAAGCGGATTTCCTGGATTACATTTGGTTCAACGGCACGAAGCCCAATTATACGTGGGCCATTAGCGGCGCCGGAGAAACTTTCGGATTATTTTACAATAAGGATCTTTTCAAAGCAGCAGGCGTGGAAACTCCCCCGGCGCAATCCGAGCAAGCGTGGACGTGGGACAAATTCGTCGAAGTCGCCAAAAAGCTGACAATCGACAAAAATGGCAAGAACGCTGCGGAAGCGGGCTTTGATCCGAATAATATCAAACAGTTCGGCGTCTCCTTCGAGAACTGGTACGGCCCGATCATGGCGCATGTCGTCAATAACGGGGGCGATATCGTTTCCGCTGACGGAAAAACATTTGCCTTGGATAAGCCGGAAGCTGTTGAGGCCATTCAGAAACTGGCAGATTTGATCAACGTTTATCACGTAGCGCCCAATCCGGTGCAAGCGAAGTCGATCCCTTCGCAAGCGGTAGCTCTTCAATCCAAGCTTGTGGCGATGACGATGCACGGCCAGTGGATTAACCTTGACCTTGGAGCCGCTAAAGTCAATTACGGAATCGGCGTTCTTCCGAAGCTGAAACGAAGCGTAGCGATGGGAATAAGCGGTGCCAATGTGATGTTCAAATCAACCAAGCACCCGGAAGAAACATGGCTGCTCACCAAATTTCTCGCTGACCCTGCAGGAGCGATTGATCTGTATTAAGGCGGGCTATGGATGCCAACCTTGAAGAAATGGTACACGGATCCGAATCTTGTAGCTCAATGGGCGGAAAATAATCCTGCTCACCCGGAAGGCTTTAAAGATGCATTTTTGAACAATTTGCTTAATAACAACGTTCCCTCACCGGTATATTATTTGAAAAATTTCGGGAAGATCAACGCAATGGCCTTTTCCGCACTTGATCCGGTTTGGTTGGGCAAACAATCGGCAGAACAGGCATTGAAAAATTTGGCGCCGGTCATCGCACCTGAAATAAAGGGCAAATACGAAAAATAGACAGATGCAAGTTAGGCTGTGCAGCGGCCGGGAAACGAAAGCTCAAGCTCTTCCTGGCCGCATGCACGCACCCTAACGAGAGAGGGGAATTCGGATGGAGCTATCCGGCGAGTTGGAGAGAGCAAGGCTTGTAAGGAACAGGAATGTCTTGAAACGCAGGCGCACCGAGGTGCTGTATGGATTGCTGTTTGCTTCGCCGGTACTTATCGGATATTCAATCTTTGTGATCGGTCCTATCCTGATAACCTTCTTACTCGGGTTTACTGAGTATAATATGATTGGGAAGGCGAAATTTATTGGGCTCGATAATTATATCCGGCTATTCAGCGGAGCGGAACCATTCTTCTATAGCGCTGTAAAAAGTACCTTCTATTACGTAATTGTCAGCGTCCCGCTTGGTATTATCGTATCCTTCCTCCTGGCATTGCTGCTTAATAGCAAGATTAAAGGCAGGGGGCTATTCAGAGGAATATTCTATCTGCCTGTCATAATCCCGCTTGCTGCATCCTCGATGATTTGGATGTGGATGCTGCAGCCGGATTTCGGAGTCGTAAACTATGTTCTAAGGGAACTGCATTTGCCAACGTCCAAGTGGTTGTCTTCCGACCAAACCGTAATCCCGACACTGATTCTTTTCAGTTTATGGTTGACGGGAAACACGATGGTGATCTTTCTCGCGGGACTGCAAAATATACCCTCCCATCTCTATGAGGCCATTGAGGTCGACGGTGGGAACGCATTTCATAATGTTCGGTATATTACCATTCCGATGAGCTCATCCATTATTTTCTTCAACACCGTGATCGGCTTTGTCAATGCCTTTCAAACCTTTGTTCAGCCGGCCGTGATGACTCAAGGCGGACCTAACAATGCAAGTTATTTATACGTTTATTATTTGTTTAAGGAAGGCTTCCAATTTTCCAATTTCGGTTCAGCAAGCGCGAGCGCATTCCTGTTGTTTCTTGTGATTCTGGTATGCACGGCGATTTTCTTTAAGCTTTCAAAATCTCTGGTATATTATGAAGGGCAGGAAAAAGGGAGATGAAAAAGCATACACTTATAAACTATAAACGAGCAAAACCGCTTCCAGTAAACTGTAAGAACCAAAAGAATAGAGACAAAGCGTTCTCCTTGTGGTAAAAAGTAGTCACCACAACAAACTTTCACACGAGGAGAAATCACTATGTCT
>Ga0255334_1000761_pt1 | contig 20038 bp, 12 predicted proteins | sample EtOH5_35cm_T3_12_FD_202080 | JGI IMG/M metagenome (GOLD analysis project Ga0255334, IMG submission 202080) | Sandy soil microbial communities from University of British Columbia, Vancouver, Canada - EtOH5_35cm_T3_129 | ecosystem: Engineered > Artificial ecosystem > Sand microcosm > Unclassified ...
CTGAGCGTTATCCATTTTGCGACCATCCCCTTTCTCGTGTTGGGATTATTGTCGCATCTCCTCTTGCGCTCGAACAGGTGGGGCTCCTTTGACGCTTACGTTTGGAAGGAATTGAGCAACGATTCGGTGCACCCCAATGATTGCGGATATTCCCTGTCGCAATATTTGAATGATGCTTTGGACAAGATTCTTAAACCGGAGCCGGACGGCTCCGGCGCAATCGGTCCCGCTCCGCTTCCCGCGCCTATTGACGCATTCTGCTATGAGCGGGCGAGGCTGGTGTCGCCTCTGACGACAGTAGGCGTGGCGGGCTGGCGGATGGTGCATGGCTGCTTTCAGTTCATTACGCTTTCGATGATCGGATTGATGCTTTTGTGACCTGATCGTTGTGAATGTAATTTATCTCACAGTAGCAGCAGTTCCCCCTCTCTAGTATGGATGGTAAGCCAGTGGCAAGGAACACATAAGGGGGGATTCCTATGATGACCGATCATTATCCGATGGTCCGCCTGAACAAGCGGAACTTTGATTGGGAGCTTTATTTCACAGCGGTTTACCGGCAGTTTCAAAATGAACATCCTGCAATACGCGAGGCGATGTGCCTCAAAGCCTTGTTCCCTGCAACGCTGCTGGAGTTCAGGGAGGGGGATCTGTTCGCCGGAAGAAACCATTACGGTCTGGCAGGCTTCGGGCTGGAGGAAGCGACAGGTGGTCCGGTGTATTACTGCTTCGCCGACCGGATCGAGGAGAGGCTGAATCAAGGAAGCTTTGATCCGGCCTATGTGGACCAAATCCGTGACATGATTGCCTTTTGGGATAAGGAAGCTACGATAAAGGGGAAATTGGTGGCCAGACTTCCCGAGGAAGTCAGGAAAGCGACCTCCAACCCGATTGCAGGCAATTTCGGAAGAATGTCGGGTGCATTTATCAATTATGAGAAGCTGTTAAATATAGGACTGCCGGGGTTGAGAGCAGAGGTTGAACAAGGCAGAATTCGCGCGGAAAGCGGCGGCGGAGACGTTCGTCTCTTCGAAGGGATGGAGTCCGCATTGAAGCTGCTTGCTGACATATGCGATTATTATGCGGAACAAGCCGAGAGAATGGCGGCAGCCATGGAGGACGGGAACGAAAGAAAGCGCGAGCTTACTTTGATGGCGGCAATTTTGCGGAAGATCATTGTGGAGCGGCCGTCGACCTTAAGGGAAGCGGCGCAATTGTTCTGGCTCTATTCTCTTGTTTCCGGTGTGGCCAACTACGGACGAAAGGATGTCTATCTTGGAGAATTCTACGCCAAGGATATCGATCAAGGCGTACTGCGGGAAGAGGAAGCCCTCGCGCTGATGTCGTCTTTATGGCAACTGATCGCCGACCGGAAAATCGCCTTCAACGGCCGCATCATCATCGGAGGCAAAGGCAGGCCGAATGAAGCTACCGCAGACAGGTTCGCGCTGCTTGCCATGGAAGCGACAAGGATGGTGAAAGAGACGGAGCCTCAGTTAACCCTCCGTTTCTACAAAGGGATGAACCCGCTGCTGTTCGACAAAGCGTTGTCTGTCATCGGGGAAGGAAGAACATTCCCGATGCTGTACAACGACGACGTCAATGTTGCCGCGGTGCGGCAGGCATTTGGAGTTTCCTTGGAAGAAGCAGAGCAATATCTTCCCTACGGCTGCGGCGAATATGCCATCGATCATTTGGCCTTCGGCTCCCCTAACTGCTCGCTGAACTTGCTGAAGGCAGTCGAGGCCGTCTTGTTCAATGGGATGGATCCGATGACCGGGGAGCCTCTCGGGCTCAGGACCGGAGAGTTCACGGGCTTTGCGGATTTCGATGGATTCTACCAGGCTTATTGCAGGCAGGTGGAATATCATATCGGGCAGCTTGCCCGCAGGCACGTCATCGAATATGAGGTCGAACGGGAAGAAGCGGCATTCCTGTACGTAAGCATGCTGTTCGACCATTGCATCGAGCAAGGAAGAAGCATCACAGATGGCGGAGCAAAGCATTTGGGCGGATTGATCGAATCCTTCGGTCTTGTGAATGCGGCCGACAGTCTGACGGCAATCAAGGAAGTGGTGTATGATAAGAAGTTGCTCACGCCCAAGCAGCTTCTTACTGTACTGGAAGCGGACTTCGAAGGCTTCGAGAAGGAGCGCCGATTGCTGCAGCGGGTCCCGAAGTACGGAAACGACGAGGAAGCGGCCGATAGCATGGTGCAGCGGGTCAGCGATCATGCTTGCCGTTACGCCCTTGAGCAGGCCGGTCAGGCCGGGCTTGACTATTTCCTGCTTGTGAACATTAACAACCAAGGCAACGTTCTTCTCGGCAAGGATTGCCGTGCATCTGCGGAAGGCCGGCGCAAAGGAACGCCTCTTGCCAATGCCAACACGCCGACGGCTGGAATGGACCGGAACGGAGTCACGCCGCTCTTGAACTCCTTGGTCAAGGTGGATCCGACCGTCCATGCCGGTTACGTGCAGAACATGAAGTTCAGCAAGCAGATGTTCGCGGAGGATCGGCCGAAGACGGAAGCATTGCTCGATACGTATTTCCGGAAGGGCGGCACACAAGCGATGATCACCGTCGTCAGCCGGGGCGATCTGGAGAATGCGATGAAGGAGCCGGAGAAATATCGCAGCCTGATCGTCAGGGTGGGAGGCTTCAGCGCAAGGTTCGTGGAGCTATCGAGAGATGTCCAGCTGGACATTCTGAACCGGACCTTGTATTAAGCAAGCAAGCTTGCCTCGGATAGAATCCCAAGGGAGTTGGCAGCGATGGCCGTACATGGAACCGTATTTGATATTCAGCGTTGTTCATTGCATGATGGTCCGGGTATTCGAACAACGGTTTTTCTGAAGGGCTGCCCTTTGCGATGCCTGTGGTGCCAATAATCCGGAATCCCAGCGTTTCCAGCCGGAGCTTTCCTACAGCCTGGAACGGTGTGCTCATTGCATGGCTTGCGTGGAGGCATGCACGGAGGGCGCTCACCGGAACGAGAACGGGAAGCATGTGCTGGAATTCGACCTTTGCAAGACCCACGGGAAATGCGCATCGGCTTGTTTGTACGACGCCTTGACCCTGATCGGACATGCCCGTGAAGTGGCTGAAATCATGGGGATGGTGGAGGCGGATAGCGCGTATTACGAAAGCTCCGGAGGCGGGATCACCCTTTCCGGCGGCGAGCCGATGGCGCAGTTCGGATTTGTCCGGGAGCTGCTGCAAGCGTGCAGGGACAAGGGAATCCACACATGCATCGAGACCTGCGGGTTTGCGGGACAAGAACAGTATGCCGAATTGCTGCCGCTCGTGGACGTGTTTTTGTTCGATTACAAAGAGGACGATCCCGCTAGGCACGCGGAGCTGACCGGGGTATCGAACGAACGGATCTTGTCCAACCTGGATTATCTGTACCAGAACGGAGCCGCAATCATTCTACGCTGCCCCATTGTTCCCGGACTGAACGATTCGATGGAGCATCTGGAGGCAATCGCCGGTTTGTCCAGGCGCTATCCGAACCTGCTGGGAGTCGAGATCATGGCGTATCATGACATGGGCAATGACAAATCGGTACGGATCGGGCGAACCCTGTCTTCCCTGGCAAACCTGAAAACAACGGACGAAGCAAAGAAAGCGGAGTGGCTAATGCAGTTGGAGCGTCTTGGAGAGCAAAGGGTGAAAATCGGATAACACAGCTTTCATCAGCGACAGCAAAGGAGCTGGCGGCCAAATATGATGTGGGTCTTAAGCCGAATATGCTGATATTGCCGATTCTGCTCAGCGAGGAGTAAGCCTGCTCCCGATTCTTCTATTGCAGCGTTTCCTGCTATATCGGGGAAGCGGTGAAATAAGTGAGCACAAAAACGTTATTCAGGTCATGTAATCTGATTTTAGTCCACAGGGAATTCTCCTATAATTACATTATCAGATCAAAAAAATAACGCAAGGATAGGGAAGGAGCTCACATGCACAACAACGCGGCTGCCAAGAAGCGAAATTCGTTTCTAAAGAAACTAAAGAAGGATCGTATGCTCCTTTTATTGCTTTTGCCCGGCACGATTTATTTGTTGATCAACAACTATCTTCCGATGTTCGGAATTATAATCGCTTTCAAGGATTTCAACTACGCGCAAGGGATACTTGGAAGCGATTGGACCGGCCTCGAGAATTTCGAATACTTGTTCAACACGCCGGATGCATGGGTCATAACAAGAAATACGGTATTGTATAACGCCGTTTTTATTACGCTAAATACGACGGCGGCCATCGGTATAGCCATTGCCCTCAATGAGCTTCGGAACCGACTGGTGGCAAGGTTTTTCCAGAGCGTCATGTTCCTGCCCTATTTCTTGTCTATGATCATTGTCGGATATCTCGGATTTTCCTTGATGAGCCAGGAGTTCGGCTATATTAACAAAGGAATTTTGGAACCGCTTGGCTTCAAGTCTATTGCGTGGTATTCCGAGTCGAAATATTGGTTTTTTATCTTGCCAATCGTGAACTTATGGAAGAACGTGGGATACTTAAGCGTCATTTACCTCGCGGCCATCGTTGGAATCGACAAGGAATTCTACGAGGCTGCACTGATTGACGGGGCAAGCAAATGGCAGCAAGTTCGCGAAATTACGGTTCCACTGATTACTCCGGTTATTGTCATTATGACGCTATTGTCCATTGGGAAAATCTTCAACTCTGACTTCGGGTTATTCTTTCAGGTTCCTCTTGATTCCGGTGCTCTGTATCCCGCAACGCAAACGATCGACACTTACGTTTACCGGGCTTTGCTCCGTCTGGGAGATCTGGGAATGTCCTCCGCTGCGGGCGCATATCAAGCCTTCGTAGGCTTCGTGCTGGTCATGACGACAAACTGGATCGTTCGCAAAATCAATAAAGACAATGCTTTATTCTAGAAAGTGAGGTAAGGACGTATGCGAAGCGCAGCAACAAAAAAAGATATCAACGCCATTTCAACGTCAACCAATCTAATATTAAATGTTGCCTTCTGGATTTATACGATTCTATGTGTGCTTCCGATTCTGGTCGTTCTATCGGTGTCTTTCTCCGATCAAAAGCAGGTTGTGCTGCACGGCTATAACTTGATTCCGCAGCAATTCAGCCTGGACGCATACCGGTTTCTGTTTAACGATATGGACCAGATTCTGAATGCATACGGCGTTTCGATTTTGGTCACGGTCCTCGGGACTGTTATGGGACTTCTGATGACCGCACTGTTCGCATACCCGCTGTCCAGGCAAGACTTTTCATTCCGGGGATTCTTCTCCTTCTTCATCTTCTTCACGATGATCTTCGGCGGCGGTCTGGTGCCTTGGTACATCGTATTCGCGAACTGGATCGATATCCGCGATACGATTTGGGCGCTCATTATACCGAATATGTTGTTCAATGCTTTCTACGTTATCGTGATGAGAACGTTCTTCCAGTCGACGATACATCCTTCGATTATCGAATCGGCAAGCATAGATGGCGCCAGCGAGATCCGTATTTTCTTCCGCATCGTGCTGCCTCTCTCTACGCCGGTGCTGGCGTCGATCGGCTTGTTCTTCACCCTGGGATATTGGAACGACTGGTTCAACTCCCTTGTGTTTATCCAGAAAGACGAGCTCGTCAGTCTTCAATACCTCATGTACAAGACAATGAAGAACTTGCAGTTCCTGGCGGCGAATTCGTCGAACAACGCCAATGCCAGTGCGGAAATCGCCAAAATCCCAGGAGAGACGGTCCGAATGGCCATGGCGATGATTGGAGCGGGACCGATCTTCCTCGCGTACCCGTTCTTCCAGAAGTACTTTGTTTCAGGGCTGACCGTCGGCGCCGTCAAAGGGTAAGGATGATTCTGGCTACATCCGGGATTTTCTCCGGTTAACAATATATTAGCTCAATCCGGCTCCTCCCCTCCCTCGATGCGGTGTTCCCTTTCCCGGCTTCCGGCTATACGAGCAGCCGCGAGCTGCTCGATGCCTTCGCAGAGCTTCGGACATGCTGCGGGTTGTCTTTGCTTGGCGGCGGCACGAGAGCTTATTTCGCGGAAGGTTCGAAGAAATAAAGAGATTTTGTAGGGGGAATCAAGTTGAATCATGCAAATATCAAGTCGTTAAAAGTGAGCGATAACGGCAGGTTTTTGGTTCATGACGACGGTACACCCTTCTTCTGGCTGGGCGACACGGCGTGGGAGCTGTTCCACAAGCTGACGCGCGAGGAAGCCGATTTGTATCTGGAGCAGCGGGCAGGCCTCGGCTTCAACGTCATTCAGGCGGTCGCCATTTCGGAGCTTGAAGGCCTTACGGTTCCGAATGCCTATGGCAGGCTGCCGCTTCTGAACAACGGAGACGGGATGCCCGACCCGACCTTGCCCGATCTGGGCAGCTACGATTACTGGGCGCATGTGGATTACATTGTCGAGAAAGCCGCATCGCTCGGACTGTACATCGCGCTACTTCCGACGTGGGGCGATAAAATCAATCTGGCTTGGGGCAAAGGCCCGGTTATTTTCGACCCGGACAACGCGGAAGCCTACGGACGATGGATCGGCAGCCGGTACAAAGATTTGCCGAATATCATCTGGGTGCTGGGCGGAGACCGGACGATGACGACGAGGAAGCATTTCGAAGTCGTATGCAGGATGGCGCGAGGCCTAAAGGAAGGGGACGGCGGACGCCATCTGATGACCTATCATCCGACCGGAGAGTCTTCATCCTCGGCTCAAATGCATCACGAGACTTGGCTTGATTTCAACATGATCCAATCCAGCCATTCGGACGGGGAAAGGCATAACCATCGGTTCGTCGTCGCCGACTATCAGCTTGTTCCCGTCAAACCGACCTTCGATGCGGAGCCTTGCTACGAGGATCACCCCCGCGGATTTAACCCGAAGAACGGATACTTCGACGCGGCGGACGTCCGCAAAGCGGCCTACTATGCTGTTTTCTCGGGGGCTTGCGGGCATACGTACGGACATCATTCCATCTGGTCCATGTGCACTGAACACGGGGACACGTTCATCATGACTTGGAAGCAGGCTTTGAACCGGCCCGGCGCCGTCCAGATGTCTTACCTGCGTAAGCTTACAGAATCGAGACCATTCCTGGAAATGGTGTCCGACCTGAGCCTGATCGGCTATAATCCGGAAGGCTCCAACTATATGACGGCTGCGCGAGGCAGCGGCTATGCGATGCTGTATTCGCCCAACGGCGTCGGCTTCAAGGCGGTCATGGGGAAAATCGGAGGAGCGCGCGTCGCCGCATCATGGTTTGATCCGCGCAGCGGCCAGTATACCCGGATCGGCGAGTTTCCGAACGAAGGCGAGGTTTCGTTCCTGCCTCCGACGAGCGGACGGGGCGAGGATTGGATTCTGGTCCTGGATTCCGAACCGGAAAGAGGATAACCCGGTCGCAACGATCCGTGTGAGTTCCGGTTGTGCTTTGATCTATCGGCTTCTGGTTTAGACGTGTCCAAAGAAAAAATCGCAGTGGCCGTCGCGGACGAGGGACGTGAGGCACCTCGTTATGTGGGACTATTTCCCCACACGGAAAAAGCCGTCCCTCATCCCCTCTCGTCCAGGGGATCGAGCACGGGAAGACAGCAAGGAAAATCTCTTGTGGGCGAAGCAGGCTCACCAAGTTCTTCCTTCGACACAGTTTGTACCCCCGGAGGGGATGCGTCGCTGGTCGACAAAATATTGGAATTGGCTCAATACCTTGCGTCTGTCCAGTTCCATCCGGCAGGACGTTCTACAAGAATACATTCATGCCATTCAGGAAGAGATGCTTCGTCTGGAACGGTTAGAAAAACGGATGGTCCACGAGGCCCAGCAAGGTCCACGCGCATCGCTCATTGCCGCACTGCAAACGATGCGAGGTGCAGCGCTCATTACAGCGGTGACGTTAGTGGCTGAAGTCGGTAGTTTCCTTCGGTTTCCCAAGGGCGGTTCCTTCATGGGTACCCCGGTCTGGTGCCCGATCCCAAGGCCGCGGCGGCGGACGAACTGAAGAACATTCTGCTGCCGGCCGTTCTGGCTGAGCTTGAGGTCGACAACCGGTCCTGCGCGAGAAGCCGGAAGGCGTAGTTCGGCAGGACATACTCTTAACTGAGACAATGAAAGCGTAAGATGTAAACCCGTTCTCGACGGGAGTCGGTAATAACGGTTCTTTCGAAGTGACTGTGACGATGAGAGACACGTACTCTTAATACAAGCAATTTTGCGTAAGTTTGGGAAAGGAAGACAGGGGCTAGTCCTTAAACGTCTTCCTTTTTTATTTTTTCGCATGGTAAGAAAAAACCACTCGCTTCTCGACAGGGAAACTGAGTGGCGACAGAAAGAGCAAGAGGAGGGCTCACGCCCCCCCAATGATATTTCAGTTCTCTACTCTACTGCCGTTCCTCGGAAATAACTTGGTCACAAAAACGTTAACTCCATCATCGCACGTCATAGTGGCAAAATGTAAGCGCTGTTAAAATGAGAATGGAAAGGGATGTAAATTGCAGAAGGAGGCACGGAATTTATCGCTAGGTGAGGGCTGCGGCGTTGTCTGGCAGTATTATGTTTGTTATCCATTTGCGATCAAGGAGGAAAGGCTGGATGAAAAGTTTCAAAAAGTTCGTTTCGCTAGTGTGCGTCCTGGCATTGTTCACGCCCGTGCTCGCGCTGAATCCGGCTGCTGCTGACGCGGCGGTTCAAGCAGTAACGTTCGATAGCGGCGGAAGGTTCGTGGATGCTCTGGACAACGCCGATCAAATGGCATTTCATTCGGGCATTACGTTTACCGACGGAAGCGTCACAGGGGCGGACGGGACGATCGTATACGCCGCGGGAGAGAGCGAATTTCAGTCGATTTCGATCGACGTAACGTTCAACAAGTGGGTGTGCAACTACGACAAGCAAGATATTAGCGTATTCGAAACGGTTTACAACGAAGCGACGGGTACGTTCGTCGACGGGAACGAGGTAGAACTCGTCCGACAAGTAAGGCCGGCGGCGATGAGCGATCATAATATCGCCATAACGACCTACGAATCCGGGCCGATTCCGGAAGGCACGAAGTATTTACGCATCGTGCTGCCCGAGGATGAGTTTTTCGCCAACGCGGAAGCGCAAAGCGAATTTAAGGTCGACGAGATCCGGCTCTACGACATAACCGCTCCGGGAAAGCCGGCCGAATGGTTCGTCGACGAGCTGAACGATTTCTCGAAGCTGGCCGGCGGGCCGACTCCGGTCAACCTTGCCTTAAAGAACGCGACGGATATTTGGGACTCCCGAACGTTCATGGACACGAAATACGCGGAAAGACAGGACGCGACGTTGACGGACAGCGCACTGACGTACGAGGCTCCGGCGGGCCAAGAGTTCCTTAACGCGTATGTCGAAGGCTACTACAACTTCATCCCTTCGCACGACTTCGAGGTTTGGACTTCGGCTGACGGCGAGAATTATACGAACGCCACGCAAGCGAGCCATTATCAGATTGCTAATTATTCCTATAACGGCAACTGGTTTCCGACCGTGCTGAAAATCGGGGCTTTGCCTGCGGGTACAAGGTTCGTCCAGATCAGGCTGCCGGCTTTTACTGCGGATGAGCTATGGGGTCTGAAGCATCCGAGGATGACGACGGTAGCGCTCGGTTACGGAGTACTCGGCAGCGCATCGCATCCGGGCGAAGAGCCGATCGATCCGGAGGTCGTCTACCCAGCGGAGACGACGATCAAGTTCGCCGCCGAACCGCTAACGATCGACGGCATCGTTGAAGCCGACGAAAACGGCAGTCCGTCGGGCGAATGGGCCGGCGCCTTGTCCGAGTCGGTCACGGGCGTCGTCTATGAGAAAGGCGCGGAAGTGTATTTGAAATACGACTACGACAATTTGTACGTCGGCGCCAAGATCAAGGACCCGACGCCGATGATCAATACGAGCACCGGCAGCAACATTTGGAACGGAGACAACCTGGAGATTTTTCTCGGGACCGAGGACTTGAACTACGTGCTCTATCCGAACAAAAAACTGACGATGATTCCGAGCGACGTACAGGTCGTGCTCAGCGGAGGCATCGATAACGGTCCTCAATCTTACGTGTACAAGGACGGCGTCTTCACTTATCCGAACATCCATTTGAGTGTCGTGCGCGACGCGGACGGCAAAGGTTACACGATCGAAGCGGCGGTTCCGTTGAATACGCTGGGCATTACCGACCCTTGGAACGGCAAAAGCATCATCATGAACTCCGTCCTGAACGAAGGCGATTCGCTGGGTAGAGGACAATGGGGTTGGACAACCCAGACCGAAGCGAACAAGAAAAGCAGAAGTCTTTGGGGGTTGGCGCATCTGGAGCCGGTCGGCCCGCCGCCGGTAGAGGTCACGGTGAACGCGGCTGTCGAGGCCGGAACGAACGTGGCGACGGTATCCGGGAAAACCGCGAACGTTCAAGCGAAGGACGTGACGATTGTTGTTACCGATCCGAGCGGCGACATTGCATATATCGACCAGGCAACCAGCGATGCAGAAGGCGATTACGCTTTTACGTTCCCGATTAACGGTGAACTGTTCGAGAGCGGCGATTACACCGTAACGGTCGGCGGGGATGGCGTGCTGCGCACGAATTCGGCGACGTTCTCCTTGGCGGCGGATACGGCCGCACCGTCGGAAGTCTCGGGGTTCGCGGTAACCGGAGGCAACGGCAAGCTGACGGTTTCGTGGATGGATCCGGCGAACGCCGATTTCGATTACGCGATCGTCGGCATCAAGAACGGAATGGCTCCGCTCCAAGTCGCGAAGGGCGTACATACCGCGGAAATCACGGGCTTGGCGAACGATGCGGCATACACGGTCGTCGTAAAAACAGTCGACTTGTCGGGCAACATTTCCGCTGGATCGGAAGCCGCGGGCAGGACGGCGGTTGTCGGCTCCATATCGCCATCGCCGACGCCAACGACCGGCAGTGGAACGGACGGAGGAACAGCCGATAATGGTACGGTTCAAGTCGATCTCAGCGGCAAGAAGCCGGACGTGAACGGCAATTTGAGGGTAGAACTGCCTGACGGCGCGAAGGCGCTTCAGATTCCGGTCGGCCAGCTTTCCATCGTCGGCAACGGTAATTTGATCGCATACGCCGGAGACGCTTCGGCAAGCATTCCGGCAGAAGTGCTCGCAGCGGCAGCGAAGCTGGGAGATGCGGCGGACGGTTTCGTGACGCTGCGCCTGGAGAAAAGCGACGCCGAGTTTACTATCGGCATTTCTCTCGTCACGAAGGGCGGCCAGACGAAGGAATTGACCTCGTTCGCGAAGCCGGTAAGCCTGACGCTTCCGGTATTGGCGGATGCTGACGACGAATTGCTTGGCGTGTACTTTGTTCGTGAAGGCGCTTCCGAACCGGAATATGCGGGCGGACGCGGCGGCAAGAATGGAAAGATTACGGCTTCCGTCTCGAATCCCGGGACGTACAAGGTTCTCGAATACGACAAACCGTTCGAGGATGTGCCGGCCGGCCATTGGGCCAAACGGCCGATCCAGGTATTGACCGCTTGGCACATCGTGAACGGCGTCAATGACGATTCCTTCAAACCTGGCGCGCCGATTACGAGAGCGGATTTCGCCCTGCTGCTGGCGAGAGCGCTCGGTCTGGAAGAAGGAGCCTCCTCCGGCTTCACGGACGTCGATCCGGACAAATACTACGCAGGCGCCATCGCGGCGTTGCGCGATGCGAAGCTCATCAACGGACGAGGCGGCGACCGGTTCGATCCGACAGCGGAAATTACCCGCGAAGAGATGATCGTGCTGATCGTCAAGGCTTATGCCTACTCGACGGGCGAAACGCCGGCGGCGGGCAACGGACAATTCGCGGACGATTCCGCGATCTCCGATTGGGCGCGCGATGCGGTTAACGCTGTGAAAGCGCTGGATCTCGTGCAAGGCAAAGGCAACAATGCATTCGATCCGAAAGCAGGCAGCCAGCGTTCCGAAACGGCGCAGCTGATCTACAACTTCTTGAAACGGACGGAGGGGTAAACGTGAAGGCAAAGTTAATATTTCGGCCCGTGCTTGTTTGGGCGCTGGCGATTATCCTTGTCGCGATTTCTTTCCCGGTCGGTCCGGCAGCCCGAATGGTTTATGCCGAAGATGCCGGAACGACTTATTACGTGGATTCGGCTGAAGGAAACGATAGCAACAGCGGTTTAAGCGATGACACTCCATGGAAAACATTGGGGAAAGTCACCGCGAGCCATGCGTTGTTTCAGCCGGGAGATCGCATTTTGCTGAAGTCCGGCAGCGTTTGGAACGAGCCGTTCGATATCACGTTCTCCGGAGCCGAAGGCAACGTCATCAACGTCGGCAAATACGGTGGGGAAGCGAAGCCGCTCATTAACGGCGGCGGCAACCAGTATGCGGTCCGAATCCAGAACCAGCAGTACGTCACCGTGCAGGACCTGGAGCTGACGAACTTTAACGCGGACAACTACGACGATTACAAGTCCGCCTTTTACCGCCGGTCGGGCGTCTGGCTGCAAGCCTTCCACAACGGGCCGTTAAGCGGTATCACGCTGCGCGGGCTCGACATTCACGACGTTACCGGCATTTCCATCACCGGCGAGACCTGGGTCCAGAGCACCGACAACGAGTGGGTGAACAAAAACTTCAACGCCGGCATTATGATCAACAGCTGGGAATGGGAGAACGTGACCGACGACAAGCACGCCTATTACAAAAACCTCACGGTCGAGAACAATTACATTCACGACATCAAGACGATCGGAGTTTATATGGACGGCATCGCGAACGACGTGGAGAAGTATCACAAAAACGTTATCGTACGCGGCAACACGATCAGCAAGACGGGTGCCGACGGCATCATCATTGGCGTCGCGGACAATCCGCTTGTCGAGCACAACGTCGTTTACGACGCCGCCATCAACTCCGTTGACGGCAAATGGATCGCGGGCATCTGGTTCTGGAAGTGCGATGGCGCAACCGTTCAATACAACGAGGTCGCGCGCGTTCACTACCAGAACAGCTCGAACACGGATTCCAACGCGTTCGACGTGGACATTTACGCACGCGGCAATCACGTTTTCCAATATAACTACACCCATGACAACGCCGGCGGGTTCGCGATGGACATGGGCCACTTGCAGGACGGCATCTCGACTTACCGATACAACATCAGCCAGAATGATGCCCATCACGGCTTTACGGGAATGACGATGAACATTTCCGACCCGTCGATCTATTACAACAACGTGTTCTATAACGACAACGGAGACGGCTTCAAGATCAAGGATAACGCGAAGGCGACGTTCATTAACAACATCTTCTACACATCTAAGGGGAATACGCCGTTCCCGGTAAGCCCGAAATTTTACAACAACGCCTTCTCCGGATCGGCGCCGCCGAGCCAAGGCGTGAATAACCTCGTGGTCGATCCGAAGTTCATCGATCCGGGTAAGGGCGTGAACGGGATCGGCTCAGTTGCTGGCTTTCAACTGCGCGCCGATTCGCCACTCATCGGCGCGGGCAAACGGATCGACTCTAACGGCGGCCTGGACTTCTGGGGCAATCCGCTTTACGCGGGCTCTCCCGATGTGGGCGCATTCGAAGCGCCGGGCAGCGCGATCCCCGATACGACGGCTCCCATAAAACCGACGGGGGTTGCGGTGGTCGATAAGACGGATACGACGGTGACGCTCGCTTGGAGCGCCGAAGAGAACGGGGTACCGCTGGACGGAGAAGTGTACGACGCTTCGAACGATGAGAAGGTTGCTTCCGTTTTGATGAGCAACACCGCCATGCTGACCGGACTTGCACCGGATACGGAATACGATTTTTACGTCATTGCGAAGGATTTGTCCGGCAACGCTTCCGAGCCGAGCGAGGAGATCTCCGTTAGGACGACGATTCCGGAAATCGTCATCGACGATTCGGCGGCAACGTTAACCGGGGCATGGGCGGAGGGAACGGGGGATGGCGCTAACAACGGCGGTTTTCATTCCATTGCCAAAGGCAGCGGTCTGAACTCTGTGACGTGGACGCCGAACCTCCCGTTGAGCGGCTACTACTCGGTCTATTATCGTTTGCCTAACGGTTCGTCAAGCCGAGCCTCGAACGCTCCGTTTACGGTTCAATTCGACGGTGGCGCCAAGACGTACGCCGTCAACGAGCGGGGAGCCGGCGGCGCTTGGGTGCTGCTCGGCATCCATAAGTTCGCGGCAGGCACGTCAGGAAGCGTGACGGTAACCGATAACGCGAACGGAGAAGTGGCCGCGGACGCGGTGAAGTTCCTGTACAATGTCGGATTCGGCTTAGGCAGCGTAAACAGGGTCTTGCTGACGGCCGAGAAGCTGCAACTGAGAATCGGCGAATCGATGGCACTGTCGGTGAAAGGAGTTGATGCGGCGGGCAAAGCACTCGATTTGTTGAGCGAAGGGTTCGAGGCGGCGTTCTCCAGCGACAATCCTACGGCGGCAACGATTTCCGAGACTGGCGTCATCACGGGTGTAGGCCAGGGTACCGTGAACGTGACGGCGACCGTCACGATCAACGGCTCCGCTTATACAAGCAATATCGCGAAAGTGATCGTCGGACCCGGCTTCGGCGTTCAGACGCCCGAAGTGACCGACATCAACGGCAACGAGCTGGCTTCCTTCTCTCCGTACGGCCTCGTGAAGGCGTCGACGTCGGCGGTCAATTCAACCGACTCCCAGAAGAACGTTACGCTGATCGTCGCGGTGTACGACAAAAAGGGACTGGTCAAATCATCGATGGAGAGCGTGAACATTCCAAGCTACGAGAACGCGGAAGTGAACGCCGTGGTCGTCATGCCGGAAAACGTGCAAGGCTGTTATCTGAAAGTATTCGTGTGGGACGGCAAGGACGCCATGCATCCGCTGGCGGCAAGAACGTTATATCGATAATCGTTGAAGGCAAACATTCCGGCGGCAGCGCGCGAATTTCGGCGTTGCCGCTCGGAACTACAGAGGAGGGCGATCGGGCATGAGAGGCAAAAAGGGACTGTCCATCGTTCTGTTGCTAGCGTTCGCGGTCGTCGCGGTCTTTATCGCGCTTGCTTTTCGGTCGTCGGGACTGAATGCCCGAACGACCGTCGCAACCGTAGACGGCGAGCCGATCGCGTACGGGGAGCTGCGCCTTAGCCTTGACAGTCTTCGGGCTCGGAGGCTTAGCGAACGAGCGGAGGGGAAATCGCCGGAAGAACGGTGGAAGCGGGAGGCGCTTGACAAAGCCGTCGCGGTCAAAACCGAACAAATTTTGGCGAAGGAACAAGGACTGACGGCGGATATCACGTACGAAGCCTTTCTGACTCTTTGGGAGCGGGAAAACAAGCGGAGGTCCGAGGTGTCCAAGGCTGGGCAAACCGTTTTCGGCCCCGTGCGCTACGGGGAAGCCGAATACTTTTCGATTATACATTCTGAACTCGCGGGCAAGTCCAGAGAAGCCGTCGGAAAAAAAACGGCGATTTCCGAGGATGACATGCTTCGTTACTATGAACAGAATAAGGCGCAATACAAGCTGCCGGATACGCTCGAAATTCGCAAGCTCTTTATCTCTTCCGACAATGGGGAGACTGAGGAGATCCTGGAACGGGTTAGGGCTGCGATAGAAGGCGGAGCGGGTCTGGACGAGGCGATGAGCGGCTACGAGACAATCGTCAAGGAGACCGATCAAGTATTCGACGCCGCATCAGCACGAAGCGACTCACTGACTTACCCGGCGCTGTTCCAAGAGGCAGGAACGCTTCGCGAAGGCGAAATTTCGCGCGTGTTCCGGGACAACGAAGGCGATTACGCGCTCGCGATTTGCACGAAGCGGACTGATGCAGGTTATCGGGAGTACGGCGAGGTTAAAGCGGCGATCCGGAGTTTTTTGGCGGGTCGGGCGTATGATGAGCGTCTTGATCGGCTGCTACGGAATGCCGAAATCGACGTAGATGAGGACGTATTCGCCCGTATTGATTAATGAAGGAGGTGATGGTGTGTAGTACTCGTATGATACCGGATAAAGCTGCGAGTCTGTCATGGTTGTCGGAAAGCTTAGCGTTAAGTAGCGGATTGACCATAACAGGAAGTCCATTGAATGGCACAAATTCATTGACACCAAGCCCGTCTGTGGATGCAAACATGAAAGCGATGCTACAGAACGGCAAATACAACTGGCAGGGTACATCGTGGGGGATGAATCAGGATATAGCAAACGGTGTCTATTACGTGTATGTATATATGATGGAAGATTATTATACAGACAGCAGCAGAAGAACCAATGTATCTTTGGAAGGTACTCAAGTGGCAACGGGTATCGGCGGATTGGCTAAAAACTCCTGGCAGAAATACGGACCATATGCTGCAACTGTAAGTGATGGAGTTATGAACATCAGTTTTGTAGGTACAGCTCATGAAAGCGCTGTAATGGGTGTTTCTATATTCTCTACAAGCGGCACACCTGCACCAGGTGGAGAAACCTTTGTAAAAGGAATAGACCTTAATGGAACTGGTGGAACGATAGACGGCAATTCATGGTTATCACAAAGCGCGGCTACAAGCAGTGGCTTGACAATAACAGGTAGTCCTATGAATGGTTCTAATTCGTTGACACCTAATCCGTCGGTGGATGCGACGAAAGCTGCTATGCTTAGGGGGGGCATCTACAATTGGCAGGGAACATCAACAGGATTGAACCAGACAATTGCAAATGGCGGATATAATGTATACGTTTATATGATGGAAGACTACTATACCGACAATAGCAGAAGGGTGAATTTAACTATTGAAGGTACTCAGGTTGCAACAGGTATTGGTGGTATGGCTACAAATACATGGTTAAAATACGGACCATACGCTGTTACAGTAAATGATGGTGTTATGAACATCAGTTTTGTAGGTACAGCTCATGAGGGTAGTTTGGCAGGATTGTCGATATTAAATTACTACTGGACAGATGGACATACAGCAAATGGTACACCAATAAAAATGTCCTTTGAAATTGATAATGGCTGGAGTCATACGCAGGTAAATGGCATACAGCAGTTTACAATGAATGAGTCCGAATTGGCTGGCAAGTATTATGAATATGATTACAGCCGTGTATACTACAGATAATAGTTTAATCTCTGAGGGTTCTTCCGCCGTCAGCGGGTCAAAGCTGAGATTATCTCCTTGTTCTTGACGGAGTAAACCAGAGGGGAAGCAATGTGAAAGGCCGGACCGGGGAATTACCGGTCCGGCCCCGCGTATTATGTACAATCGACCCTTACGATTCTAAGCGCCATATCGTCCGTACTATCGGGGTTACAGAGCGGTACAGGAGATTCATCTGCATTCACCTTTATCGGTGCGTCAACAAATTTTCCCGTTCGAGGATTGTACCAGACTGCCTCATAGGTGCCTTCCTCGAGCCGGATGGACAGTGAGTCGGTGGATGAAGGCAGGTACACTAGATACAGCCGGCCCGGCTCGGCAAGGCAGTACCCATTATTCGATACGACTGGGCCATTGTCGGGAGCGGTCCTCCACCAGTCGCAGGATTCAAAGAAAGTCCTGACCGAGGCAAGATGGTCGGGCAGCGTCATTGTATCGTCGGCTCGGCCGTTCACCCATCCTCCAACGCCGTTGCCTGCGTATTCGCCAGCTGTCTGGTAACCGCCGGCCATGTTAATATGCCACGCGACGCGCCGGAGCGCGTCCGCGCTCCGCATCGGTGCCTTGATTTCGCCGCCCCAGGTGGGATAATGATCTTCATACCCGAATTCCTCATTGACCTGGGGGATCGGCCGTCCTGTTTCGAGCTGAAGCGTGCGGTTGCGGAGCATGAAATCATAGCCTCCCTGTTTGTCCCAGCATTGGTATAGGGCAAAGTCTGCCCAGCCGGATGTTCGGAACTCGAAGGTCTCATGTCCGTGGCACGAGGTCAGGTGATGATACGGATCGCAGGAGCGAAGGAAGTGACCCATCCGTTCCACCCATTCGCGCGGACGAATCAGACGGTATTCGTTGGTTATATCCCAGGTCACATTGGAGAAAGCAGCCAGCCTTGCTGCTGCGTACCGGTAATACCGCTGCTCGTCCTGTCCGCCCATCAGCAGCTTGCTATATGGATCGGCACCAACCCTATAAGCGTCAACATACATGATGACGGAAATGACGATATCTAGCTCGCGGGCACGTTCAAGGATACGCTCCAGCTTCTGCCAATAGAGGATATCGAAGCGTGTCTTGTCAAAACCGGGATCTGAAGGATTGTCCGGCCTCTCCGCCTGCCAAGGCGCGTATTGAAAGGTGAATGCTTCGCTGTCATATACCGGTTCGAACCAAGCGGTACCATTGGTGACACGACTCGAGCTGATTGAAACCCGCAGACGATTGACCTTCTTGTCCGCGAAACGTACAAGAATCCGTTCGATCTCCTCGATGTTTCTTATACCGGGGAGATGATAGGCCGTCAGTGAATTGTAAAAGAAATGCTCGCCGGTCCCTTCCCAAATAAAGTGGAACGGATGCACCGGGTCAACCTTGAGAAGTCCCTTGCGTGTGGACCGTTCCGCCTGGAAAGTGCCTTCATGCGACCATATAGAATTGCCGTGCTTCAACACGACCGTGTACCGGTATTGGCCTTCCTTGACCGGCATAAAACGGATACGGAAGAGGGATCCGTCGGGAGAATCGCAGAAGCCGTCAACAGGGACGGGGTGGTCGCTGCTCGTGGCCGTGCCGTCTAATCCGTCCGGAAGCCCATGTTTGAAAGTAAATGGCTCGATGTCGGGGCCGAATTGACCGAATACCTCCGCGTCGATGAACGGATTGCCAAAGGCCGGCCGATCTACCCAGATCTCGACTTCAAAATAATCATAAGTCTGTACAGTGCAACGCTCCGCACTGAAAGCAACATTCATCGGGGCTCCCCATTTCCTGATTTGTTGTGTGTAATAGGTGAATAAAGGGCATTCTTCTCATTCTGCCGGCGACAACAACCCTTAAATCAGGGGTTGACGAATGTCCTGGTTTCCTTTATCTTTACATCGGTGGTACACCAATTTATTATAAAATTACCACCATCGCCTGTTATAAGCAATAGAATTTCCAGAAATGGTTTACCTGGCGGCCATGCGAAGAACGAGCGCAGATATGGAAGAATTGGAAGTAATTATCTGCAAGATGAAGAATGCCGCGGCGGAGGATCACCGGGGCTATGCGGAAGCCGATACCGCATTCCATTTGAGACTCGCTGAAATTTCCCGAAATTCCATCTTAAGCGAAATGCTGCTCAGCATCCGTTCTCTCCTGAGGGTCTGGATCTACACCGACGTAGAGCGAAACTGGAACTTCGCAGCCTCTTTTCAGGAGCATGCCGCAATTTTTGACGCCATTAAACGAGGGGGACTCAAGGGCGGCGTCGATTGCCATGGAGGTTCATATGGACGCTGTAGCCAAGCGCCTGAGTCAGGCCCATGATGAGAATTTGCGCTTCGAGTTCAACTAACCGGAGCCGTCTGAAGCGCTGGCGGAGCGACACTAAAGCCAACGCCAACTCCCTCGCACACGAGCGTGGCTCCTTCCCTATACAGGGAGACTATGAATAAACGATAGGCCTAGAAACGGATTCAAAATTCTTCGAACCGTGAAAGGTGTTGCCTCCTATGGTATTTACAAAGACACTGCGCTTCAGGCTGCTGGCTGGCTTCATAGCTGTGATCGTCCCATTGGTGGCCTCACTTTACGTCCAGAACTTTTACGCGATGAAGGTCGTTCGGGACGAAGTGTCGCAGTCGACGACGAACTTGCTCTCCGTTCACGTCGGGCAAATCGACGGCAGTCTCGAGAAGGTCGGAAATTACTTGCTCCGCCTCGTATCCAGCCAAACGTATTATTCCGACTTGGTCGGCTTGAATCTGTATCCGCAGAACAGCAGCGACTATTTTTTTTCCAAGCAACGCATCTTCAACAGCTTCCAGAACGAGATCAATACGAACTCTTATGTCGTCGTCGACACGTTCTTCACGTATACGGAGAAATACAACGAACTGATCGCCTCTCA
>Ga0255334_1000762_pt1 | contig 20031 bp, 21 predicted proteins | sample EtOH5_35cm_T3_12_FD_202080 | JGI IMG/M metagenome (GOLD analysis project Ga0255334, IMG submission 202080) | Sandy soil microbial communities from University of British Columbia, Vancouver, Canada - EtOH5_35cm_T3_129 | ecosystem: Engineered > Artificial ecosystem > Sand microcosm > Unclassified ...
AATATCGCCGGCTCCGGCACTGGAGCGCCCAAGCACTCTATCCGTCGTCGTGACGTTTTGAATCTTCGCGTAGGTAACGGAATCGTCTGTGTAATTGGATGTGATCAGGGTGAGCGGTAGAGCGACAATTTGGATAATTCTAAACCCATTCGCAGCACCAATGACGAATACGTCAACTGTTGTATTCGAAGGTAAAGAGAAATTCGCCGCGCTTCCGTTTATAGTATCTCCGCTGGTCGCTCGTGCGATTGTTATAGTATTGGACGCATCAGTATTTACTATTCTACAATTCCACCCGGCCCCGAGGGATGCTGCATCCGTCAGGGTCAGGGTTACAGATGCTCCGGATACCTGTATTATTTTTTCATAATGAGTAACACCAAGAGTCGTATTGGATGTCAGTACTGTCGGTCCGCGATCAAACGCTGTCTGTAGCCTGGAATCGATCGACTCGATTGCTGTCTTGAGAGGATCGGGAAGTTTCGATTTTATAGTTGACCATTTAATTTTATTTGCTTCCGATACAGTCCCATCGTCTGGCGGAGGTGTAGCGTTATAGCCGCTGATGGAAACGGCGGCATATTTTGTTCCCATTTATGCTCCTATTGATTCAAAGTACCGGCTTGATAAGCACCGAGATTCACATTACGTCCGGTTGGTGAAGTAGCAGCTCTACCTATCTGCCCTAAAACGACGTTCAACTCGGCAACGATTCTAGGAGAGGCTAGTGGGATTAACGCCGCTAAATATGGGCTGGAAAGAAAAGCGGCGGTTCCCAGTGTTCCAGCGGATAAAGTCGATTCAAGACTTCTTGATACGAAAGGTCTGGAAATAGCTCCGGATATAGATGCACTGATGTCTTGTTTGCCGGCGGTATCCAATATAGTCAGCAAATCTCTACGTAGAGACTTGTCTTCTCTCAACGCCATCGTCAACCGACGAATAGTTGTGTCGGCTGAGCTTCTAGTTCCGGCACCCAAGGACCGCTCTATATTTTTAATTATTTCCGTGGCTTTTGCGTAGTCCTTAGTCATTTCGGCATAATCAGGCACGGCGGATACTACTTTATCATGGACCGATTTCTTCAAACTCTGCACCATAGCCCGAGACTGGCTCGTAGAAGAATATGCCCCATCGATGGTTTGTTTCAATTCATCTAATTGCAATGGAGTTAATCGCTTTTTAGTAGACCAATCCACTATGGTTTCGTATATCGTTTTAACTTCGGCCATAGCTTGAGGGTTTGTTCTAAGTTTTGAGAATTTGAAATCCAAGCCATCGGACGTTTCCGTTATATTGAATCGTTTAAGCCAACCATCAGCGGCGGTTTTGATGTCATCTATCGGAATCTCTTCTTTGGCTTTAGTTAGATTTTCGAGTTTAGACCGATAAGCGTCCCCCCTAATTTGTTTGAGATTCACCAAGGCATCTTGGGTATTTTCTACAATGTTGTATTCAGAATTAAATTCTCCACCTCTCCCAACGGATCGCTTTACCTTGTTCCCCATGGAGTCCATAGCCGATTTAAACTCAGGACTGCCCCTTAGCTGCTGTTCGACCACGTTAGGACCGACGCCGCTCGTTTTGCCGACAACGGCTTTATAAAATGGCTTTATGCTGGACGTTGTGGTTTTAATGGACTGTGAAATAGGGTCTATGCTGCTACTTATATTTTGCGCGACTTTGGCGGCTTTCTCTGCGCCGGCAAGTCTAAGAACCGATCCACCCAAAGAGCCTACACCGGCTATGTCCGCCATTAAGCCCACCGGATCGTTGATAGCGGTATTGCGTATATTTTCCAGACCACCGAATTTTTCTTTGTAGTGCTGGCCTATTGAATCAGCAATACGTTTGTCTTCTTCCATTCCTTCATACGGATTGATCCGTCCGGATGTTAATACATTCTGAATTGCTCCTCGGTATCCTTTGTGTAGTAATTTAGCCGTATCTATAGGATGAGAAATTGTTTGAGCCAGGCCAGAAACTACATTAGCTACGCTCGAAGGTATATTTTTAGCCGCAGTGATTACATCACGCTGCATGAGATAGGGAAGAATAGCGTCATCTACTCGCGAAACCGGGTTGGCCTGTTTGAAATTACCGATAGCGGATAATTCTTCGTCTGACAATTGCGCGATGACGTTCTTTTGCCCTTCTTCATCCAGTGTATCAAATACTTGTTTAAATCTAGCTACGTCCATTATTTACCTCTCAACGCTCTCAACGCGGCGGCTTCTCTGGCCGATCTTTCAGTCGTAGCAGAATCACCAGAGGGTTTACGTTCCGCTGGGGTAATAGGGCGCATGGTAGCGGTCTGCCTTTGAAGAGTTTCTAGATTCTGCATCGTCGTTTTGATGTTTGCTTTGAAAAGAGCCAATGGTTGTTCAATCCTAGGAAGAGATTTATCGAATCTCTCCTGTTCCATTGGACCTACCTGTGCACCACGCATGGCTTGTAAAAGCTGATTACTTAGATTCTGTTCGATGGATAAAACATCAGCTTCCGAATCTGTTAGCTCTCCGATCCCCGTTAAGGCCTTCGCTCTAAGCAACCTCCCTGCAACAGGCCCGACTTCTACTTTAGTAACTGGTTTATCATCAACCATACCTTTGCCGTTGATATATTTAGACAGGCGATCGGCCATTTCAAAAGCGGTGGATGCCGATCCTGATGTCTTCGCTTCCTCTGCCGTTGGCAGAGGCCGTAGGCCAGGTACTTGAGACGACCCACCGGAAACTGTGGCACGGCTTGGCACGTTATAAATTCCAGGACCACCAGGACCGATGCCAGGTGTCGGTATGACCGGCATCATCGCTTCTGTCCCCGGAGGCGGACTTATTTGTACGGCCTGTCTTGTATTCTCGTCTACCGAATAAGGAACAATCCCGCCTTCTTTATCCCGTGAATAGAGAACTCCACCATAGAGTCCTTGCCTACCTCGCCGTGCTTCCATTACCTTTTTCCATTGTTCTGCGACTTTATCAGCCCTTTCGGTTTCTCCCATTGCGTTGAGACGGTTTATGGCTTTTTCGTAGTCATAAGACTCGGGTCTTTCAGGCCCTTGTTGACCAGAAGGCATTGATTCCGCAGCTTGGAAACTTCCCTGCAAAACGTCCTGGATTTTCCCTGATTTCTCTCGGTATTGTTTTTGTGTATTGAGGGCGTTTGCAAAAATAGGAGCAGCGATAGGATTGCGCGTCATCAGTTTCTTGACGTGCGATTCATTAATAGTGCCTTGAATAGTCGCATCGATCATTTGCTGTATCAGCGGTATATCTTTAGGATCAGACGGGTCGAGGCCATGACCTCCAAGGAATCCACGCTTCTCTGGAAGGCTGTCTATGTATTCAGCCAATGAGTTTTGCTCCGAAGGAGTGCTGGGTAAGTCTCTGAGGGTGGGTCTGTTTAAGCCTGCCATATCAAATACCACCAATGTTGAACATCTTCGGAACATCACCGGCTATTTTACCTATCGTACCTATTCTTCCGGTTTGTCCGAGATATCCAGATAGATTATTCTGTTGATTCTGTGCCCATGCGTTTATCGATTGTTGTATTTGCTGTGAACTTAATCCAAGAGATGCTAATTCTTGTTGTAAACGAGTGGCTGCGACTTGGTAGTTTTCGTTGTTGAGACCTGCCTGCATACTGGCTTTTTGGAACGTTGCGTTCAGTGTGCTTTCGTCTATCCCCAGTTGTGCGGATAACGTTTGAGATATACCGCTCAAAGCTCCCGCTCTTCCGGCAAGAGATTCCTGTGTCGCAATAGCTCTAGCATCACCCTCAGCGGTAGAGGCATCCGTTTCTATGTTGCGCATTGATTGATCAGCGAAGGACGAACCGCTTAAACCGCGATCCCCAAGATTCTGTTGAGTGCTGCCACGCAAAGAGGCAAAGTTTCGTAAAACCGGATTCACGCGTGCCTGGATCAATGCACCGTTGTTCGTATTCAACGAATCGAATATAGAGCGGAAATCTTTCCCCAAATCTCCGAATGATCCACGGATAGAGTTTGCATTGCCTAAATATCTATCAGTCGCGTTTCCAATATCTCCGTAGATAGCATTGGCTCTATTCAATCCTTCATCTTGCAATCGTCTAATTGAAGGATCGATCGTAACATTACCGTCTATGCTGGAACTGTGTGGAGTATAATAATTAGATGGTCCTCCATATGCCTGAGTTTGTGGTCCTTTAAGGCCCAAGAAACCGCCTACGGTATTGCTTACTTTCCTGATGGTTTTTGACATTTTCTCTTTCCGCGGATGCTATAAACTATTTCATCACCAAGAGGACACCCATTAGGTATCCTCCCGACTTTTTGCATAACTCCATATTCGATACATCTATCGAAAAGATTCGTTGAGTCTTCAAGTGAATAAATGATACACGTGCCTATCTTCCGGTAGCGGATCATCTGCAAAAATGCGACCGTTACCCTCAATATATTCCTCGGTGTGGACCATTTGAAGAATTCAACGTGTGGCTCTACTTTCCATCCGTTACTCCGGACGCCGATCAATGCAACCGGACCAGATTCTTTGAATTCTCGATTCTTATCATCTGCTAGTAAAAGTTCAGTATGCTTGGAGATATCGATTATCTCATTGACAAATTCGGCTTGTGTAAGAGATGCTGGCATTTCATAAAACGGTCTTCTCTGATGAGCTACCCAAAGTAATGCTATGTCTTTGTGATACTTAGAACCATCGACTATTTTAAGTTGTCTTAAAAAAGGCTTGCCGTTTCTGAATAGTCTGTCACGTTTTTCTTTTGGTATCACGGAATCGAAATTTTCATCACGTCGAATTCTTGGTTATTTTGAATCGTGAGCGACAGGAAAAACCCTGGCCCTCTGCCGACGGGAGAGAATCCTTTAGTTGAAACTCTTTGTGTTAGTGCGAACCCTATATTGAAATAGAATGCACCGCCAAAGTAATTAGCCCCGCCGAAATATGAAGCCGTGTCTCCTTGCCCAGGCCCGCTCAATGGAACCGTACACCGAGTTATAGAAAAATCGTCAGCCCATTCAAAATCCATTAACAGATCGGTATCGGAAACTCTACGATAATAAACCCTGCCCCTAAGCAAATCAGTTTGAGGATCAATAATATTCTTAAAATCATCTTCTAGTTTTTCAAAAAAGGCCGACTTGCGTGACGATTCAATATTCGTGGTCCCGGCATCCCCTAGAGAGGTTCCATCCATTTGGAAAATTCTCCCCAAACTATCTCCCCAATATACAAAATAATTCGATGCTCCGGGTTGTCTCATATAGATGGCGGCGTTGGTAGAAAAAGATGATGCATGGTCTGTTCTATAGACAGACCATGGAGACAAAATTTGCCCGCTGTCTCCCTTGGCACCAATCATTTCCTTGAATAATACTAATAACTTATTCGACCCGGCAAAAAAGTACACTTTTTGACGACTTTGATCATAGATAGTAATGCAAGATGTCAACCCAGTTGTTGTTTCTCTGATGAAAGCGGACAAGTCATCAGTCTTTACATCTCCAAATGTTTGAGTGGACCTCAATGATTCTATGACGCCGTCTTTTTTCATATAGACAACATCATCACCAATATTCATCATGGTCTCGGTTCCTATCGCAGCCGAGCCTGCATAGAACGGATCCCATTGAAAATTGGTGGAATTAGTTCCTGAAAGTCTCCAAAGCCTTCCTTTCTCGGTAGAAATAACCAATGTATTGAAAAATAATGCCACTCCATTGATGGACTGCAAGTCAGGAGTGACCATATAAAACGCTTCGTTACCTGTACTGAAAGAACTGTCTTTAGCTCTCTTTGAGGTATCGTAAGACGTTGGAGTCTCGAACGCTGATGCTACGAGTAAATGGGGTGTATCACTGGTCGTCTTTACATTGAATAGCCATACTCTGCTTAGATGTACTATCCCATATTTGGCATATAGGGTGGCGGGAGTCAGCCCAGTGGTTAGAGTGGTAAAAGATGACCCATCCCATTGTTTGATGACCGTCTGTTTTGCAGTATCAATGATAACCGAATAACCCCCAAGCCCCCATGTCACCCCCCTCAAACGGCTGGCCGAAGATACGCTGCCCTTAACGGTAAACGTAGAAGTTCCATCCCAAAGATAAACGGTGTCTCCCGCTTGAACCAACGTCGTCTCGGAGTCATCGTTCTTGATGAGTTGTATGAAACCATCAATCGAAGCGGCATTAGGGGTGGTGCCCAAAAGGTCGAAAGGTTTTCTGGGATTGAAATGAGTATTCAAATTCCCCAATTCGAAATTGTATCCAGAGATACATTCGGATGGGTCTACCGTAGAAACATCCTGCTCATTCAGACCGCCTTCGAATGTAAGGCTAGCCATACCGATTTCCATACCACGATTTTGGATTAGTCGATCTCATTAAAGCATAAAGCCTGGATTTGGCGTTCGAATATGTCGCGTCTTTGGTCAGTTCTCCAACGGGTTGTTTGGTAATTAGGAATTTGAACCGTCGCGCCGCTAAATCAGAAAAGGCATAAAATTCTTCGATGTTATGGAACGGCATTGTATCCGTGGAATTTGAAACCATTACGCTAGTCTCGAAGTCGTAAGACAACGATCTATTGTTATAGGACGCAATCGGTACATTATAAAACCCCACTGTCTTCGAAGTCGAATCGACCCAATACCAGAATCGAGGACCGCCCTGAGTTGTCTGATACTGAAAATCAGTATCCTTCAAATAGTCTTCACCGCCTGGGTATTCGTATATGCGGATGTTGTCAGTCGAATCGTAAAAGCTGGGATTTCGACCGTAGAAGCGAATGAATCCAGTTTCGAGACCATAAGTTCTAACCCCGGTCAACAGCGTGATGGTTGCCGAATCTTTTTCGTATGAGATAAGCCTATCTGAGACCAGCTCAGCTATTTCAGACTGGATTGCTATTTGAGCCAATGAAATATCTGCCGCATGCTGAGTATCAGAAAATGTCGTTATGTCATCGTCGTCTCCTGAGATGATTGTATTTATTCTGAGTAGACGATTTACGCCATCAATGAATGTGGACATAGCCTCAAAAAATAGGGAGGGCCGAAGCCCTCCCATATTGGGTTTACTTCTTCTGAGCCTTAGAAAGGCTTACCAGTGAAACCATCCAATTGGAATTGAGGATTTTACCGGCATACCATGCCTTCCATGCAATAGACCCATATTCGTTGAACGGGTCTCCAACTCCGGAACTGCCGATCTCCTTCTTGATCAGTTCAACAGTCGGAGGTCTGGCTGGATCATACATCGTATAAATTTCTTTGGCGTGCTGTTCGCCAAGACCCACGGTCCCGATCGCTTCTTTTCCATAAATGAATGACCAGTACAAATCTGCAAACGTAGTCGATGTTCCGCGGAAATCATTGGATGCGGAAGTCGTCGAGCCGGCGGTTTCTACCGGAGCTATTTCAGTCGAAACCCAACGAACACCGTTGGCCGCACCAAATTCATACGGGTATACCTGAGTGTAACCACCGTATTGCTCGACACCAATGAATCCTGTCAGGGCGCGAATATCCTCCTCGACATCGGTATTGCAAATACCGAAGAACGAAGCTCTGACCGGCTGAGAGTTGTAATTTTGACTTCCGAAGGCATCGGCTTCGAATTTTTGCGCCGACTGCAACTGAAGTTTTGAAGTACAACGCTTGATATCAAATGCCTGTATTTCCCTGGCAACGGCGGATTTATTGGCAACAGCTCCGGCAAATTCAACGTTGGTGCCGGCTTTCATCACATCACGCTGTAAACTATTCAGCGATTCCCCTGCATTAGCCCCAAGGGTATCCATAAGGGCCATCGTGATCGGAGAAATATTGAATAGGTCTACCTCTTCGGTGAGAATGACGAAATTGCCGTATTTAGCACTGGCAACCGTTATGTCAGTGATAGTCGGTTTAACGGACGAACGTCCTGCTCCAAAAACCAAAGGCCCATTTTCCGACAATTCACTGAGAGCAGTTGTCGTCGCTGCAAGATTTTCGATTCGACGCCATTTTACTGACATCGAACCACCCTTTTTTTCCAGTTGTCCCGGAAGACTTCCGTTAAAAAATGGAAGTCGTTTACGAGCTGCGGACAACAGTCCGCGCATGTAAACGAAATTGACGGGCGCCTGTATAGTGCTCGTCAGGTTTGAAACATCTAAAGCCATTGTCCTTTAACCTCGCATAAGGTTTTGCTTCCACCTCTCGAATTCCATTTCATTCATGTTCGCAACTGCATCCATCGATGAATTGGTTTGAGTGGTAGCCATCGTTCGTTGGGATGACTGCGCGGCTCGGACGTTTTCTGCTATTTGAGGGTCTTGTCTTATTTGAAACTTCGGAACGAACTTATCTGCAATGATCCCTAATGCTTTTTCGTATGCAAAGGGGTTGCGGTCTCGGTTGTCGAAGATTTTTTTAAATGTCGGATTTTTGGTATATTCGATATTTAACATCGCTTCCACCAACTCCGGATCGCCCTTTACTTTAGCGTTAACGACCTGAACTGCACGGTCTACGTCCGCATTAACCTTTTGCTGTTGAAACGTCTGCTTGAAGTTATTCACCTCATTCAGAACGGTATCAAGGGTGGAACGCAATTGCGTTCCGGCATTGAACTGCTCAGTCATATACCTCTTATGGCCTTCCGGGTCCGTCACCGGATCGGGGGCGTAAAATTGCTGAGGTTGATGAACAGTAACAGGTGAAGGTGTTGCGGTGAAACTTTTAACTTGCTCCTCGACAGAGAACTCGGACGCTATATTTCTTAATGCGTCATCCGGGGAAGTTGAGGGCGTTGGTGTAGGTGTGGCTGTAGTCTCGGCCGGTTCTTGACTCGGCACGGAATTTTGATCTGACATAGTTACTCCTCGTTGATTTTGAAAAATGCACAACAGAGATCAAATCCTCTCTGTTGAGCGGAAAGCGATTTCCATTGTTCAGTATTATCTTTGATCGGGTCGTGCGCCGGCACGATAGGTCTCTTATCCAGTAGATTTTTTTTAAAAATAGGCCATAAAGAATGACTCTTTATATGTAAGAGAAAATCTTCCTTCATCACGACGATAAGAACAGTGCGATACGTATTAAGAGCATGTCTTCTTCATCTTCCAGTTCTTTTATCTTTCTCTGAGCCTCGGCCCATTTGATTTCATTGGACTTCGCTTGTTGCCTTATGACTTTTTGCGCTTCATCTACAGCATTTCTAATACCCTCCGCTGCATTAGCGACTCTCTTAAGTTCATCGGCCTTCTTCTCCAATTTTCTTTGAGCATTCTTTTCGTCATCGACTGCTGAAAGTAGTAGTTTCTTGAGTTCTTTTTCATCCTTCCGGTTGAATTTTCGTTTCTTCGGATAATACGCCGGCAGGAAACGCCCACCGCCCTGAGTGGTTGGAGTAGATGGAACTGGTGGTGGAGCGGCGTCAGGGCTATTGCCCAGGTTTAGAAAGAACAGCACGTTCTTTATTCCCTGGACGCGGTTTTAATGACGTTCCCTTTCGCGTCTTTTAATTTAACTGGTTTCTTGATTTCCTTAAGTAAATTATCCATTGTCGATGTCAATGAATCGACCTTATCTGTGACCTCTTTCGACGTATTATTCTGCTCTGTCTTTTGAGAGCCTATCAATTTTTCCAAGGATTGGATCACACCGACTATTTCGGTGATGGACGCCTGACTTAGTTGCCTCTGTTCATCGCTGGATTGTTTCGCAGATACCTCCAGCATCTTCAAGTGTGTGTTTAGAGTATCCAAATCGGCCTGAACTTGTGCCTTGAACTGAGTAACATCACCTTGTATCCCAGCCTTAATTTGGGCCTCAATGACACGTGCATCGTTGACGGCTTTGGAGATAGCGAGCTTTTTATTCAGATCGTCTATTTCGCGCATCCCTTCCTCAATGACCTGTTTATATTTAGCCTCGATTTTCTGTTCGACTTGCATCATTTCGTCGTCAGGTATATTCAAGAATCTTTCCGGACTTTTATAACCGGCATCTTGGAGCATTTCCTTCAAAATGTCGGCTGGCTTTAGTATCGGAGCGAATAATGGGTTTTGAGATGCGAACGAAAACACGACTGTTCCCTTTTGGGCGCGTTCTTCTTCTCCCAGGATGCCCTTAGAACCTACTATCTCAAAATGCACATTTTCCGGGATGTCTTCTCCCGTTATCGTCATATGGTCAGGAGCATCCATTTCCTGATTGTAGAATCTATATGTTTCTAATTCCTGCTTGTTGATCTCATGTTGCATGTACAAAAATACTTTCAGGGAAAATTCAAGTCGCCCAACGAACTTGACTGTCCTAACCTCACCTTTCATATTTTTAAGGCGAGATTTTGTTGCAGTCTCTTCTCCGGTTTGTCTCTCCAGCTCGTCCCCCGTACCTTGCTTGACTTGAGCAATGGTGAATTGCAGACCGGCTAACGCTGCACCTGGATCGCCGGTTTCCATTGTCTTAAATTCAGCCGTTCCCTTTGTCGAACCTCTCCAACCAGGAGCAATAACAGGTCCGCCATTCTCTACGAATGCAGGATCATTCCCATCGTAAATAAGAGGAGGTTCTGTATGAAGAGCCACGGCATCAAGATACTTATTGGCTAACACCGTTGCGACTTTGTGCATCGGGGCTTGTTTCATGAGAGGACTTATATAATAAGGGTCTCTCACATCAAGTTTTTCGTATCCGGAATAAATGATATTCGGGAACGGAAGTTTATTCGGGGCATAAAAGACGATAACCCCATTTGCCAAAATAACTTTGGAGTTCGGTAAAAAAATATCCCCATCATTACGATTGATTACACAATCTCCAAAGTACTTGACCAATTCTACATCTTCGGTCTGGATATCTTTATTTTTGTTCTGCCTCTTAGGGATTTTTGACATCTGAGACGACATCCATCCCTGTTCTTTACCCTGGATAGCGGTTTCGTTTAATTTATACTTCGGCATGTATTCCTTGATGATCATGCTGCCGGTATAAAACATATTGGTACTCATGGCCGACGCGCTCAAATCGGGATATGAATTCCACATAGAATGTGGAACCCATACCGGAGCGCAAAGACTTTGAATGCCGCTTCCTTGGTGGACCAATAAGGCATACTCTTTTCTGGCTTCCGCAACGAACCCTCCATGGTGCAACGCTTCTTTGACCGAAAGTTCCAGACGTTCCTGGAACCCAAAATCTAAATGCTGTTGGGTCATTAAAGCCCTTAATGCCCCATCGATGAATTGCTGTTCTTCTTGTTTCGGCGCAACGTTATTGCCAGTTTGCGGATCAAGTTTAGCCGGTAATTCTACGTGAGCCTCGAACCATGCTCTATTGGTAGGAAACACTAGTCTCATAACGTCCGCTGTCAGCGTCTCAGAGGCCTTAGCCTGTTCTCCTAATTCGACCGCAGAATGCCAATCGTTGCTGTTCTTTGGGTCGCTCTTTATTTTTTTTGGTGCCTTCATGTAGACTTGCCGATCGACCTCGGCCCAAATCTTCTCATGTATTTTCCGGAAAGGGTCGGATTCCCGTTTGCTCAATTCCTTTTTTACATACTCCTCCACCTGTTTCCAGTCATTACTCGATATCCTGCGTTTCTTAATATCCGGAAACTCAAGTACAGCGCTCACCAGTTATAAACTCCGGGTTGTATATATATCTTTGGTTGTCTTACAGTCTTTGTCTGGGCATGACGCCGGAACATGACGGCAATTCGGGTAGCCGAAATGAAGTCATCCATTTTCGGAACGACTTTCCCGTCTTTGCGATGGTACATCCTCATTTCTTCCCACCACGGTTTGACATTTTTGAATACCTTGAACCTTCCGGTTTGCATCATCTCTAGCATTTGGAAAAGGCCGACCTCAAGACCGTTCCCTCCCGATCCTTCTTTCTGTCCCATCTGAGGGGGATTTGTAAAAGGTTCTCTCGACATATTAACCCCATCCTCACGGTATATATCCGCAATTGGTTTACCGGATGACTTATCATGCACGAACCCGTCATGTGGCCATGCCGTTGGAATCCAATCACCGTGAGATTTAGTAACCTTCGCATGAATCGGAATTAAAATTCGCGACTCTCGGTATCCGTCATAAATATAAACAGCATCCTTGTCTCTATCATGGGCTACGAATGAAGTCGCACAAGGATGATCCCATCCGAAGTCTAACCCGTTGATCCTTGCCCAATGGGCCGGAATATCAAACGGATCACACATTATCAAATCTTCGGAAACGTCGAACACGCGGCCCGATCCCATAAGAGGCTCACCCTTCGATCTCATATCGCGCTCGTGCGCTGGGATACCAGCTAACGCCAGCATTCTGCGTTCATGAGTCATATGTGGAGCATCATCCCATCCTGCTCTTATGACAAACTGACCGATGGCTATGTCGTTCAAATAAGACGCAACGACTTCTGTCATTCCCTCTTCGGGTGTCAACGTAAGGAGTCCGATTCCGTCTGTTGCAAAGATTCCTCGATTTAACTGTGAATTGATATCAGCGGGAGGCTCCTCATCCGCCCAATATCCACCAGTCAATCTCGATCCCATGAATTTCTTTGATCCCTGCTCATATCCTCTAAATACTGCTCTTGACCACCCTCCGGAGGAATGTTTCACCAATACGGCGTCGTACGCATTCGGAATTCCTGGTTTTCTTATCCTTTCTCCGATGCAACTCAATGGAACCGCCCCGGTACCGAGTTGCTTATCATCCAAAGGATCGCCGAAAAGGTCTTTTTGGCAACGATCTCGTGTCGTTTCATTCGTTGTCGAAGCAACTATGAATTCGTTGCAATAGGTAAACCGCGTACCTTTCCACCAATTAGGATATTTCCCGGTCAAGTGCATTGCGACTTCCATTGATCCGCAGGTCGTTTTCCCTATTTGATTAGCTGCGATCAACGCCTTTTGCCTTGCCGGCTTATTGGTACCATGTCCTATGCCATTATGGAATTTTTCCTGGTACTCATACGGTTTGTAATATTCCAGTTTGTTGGTATTTTTATAGTTTTCCAACTTGGAAATAATCTTAGCGGTTTCTTCCAGGTTCATTCTTTGATCTTTTGCATATTCATCAGCTCTCGGAACCATTCCTGGTTAAATTCGCAATCCTGGTAATCTTGAAACCAACACCCTCCGCTGGTGTAATGAATTAACGATGGGTTAGCCGATGTGTCGGCTCCAACCAGATGATTCCAATGCGCGGGCAAATCACCTACCAACGGGTCTTCCAGCCATTTAAACTGATGAAGATCAAGACCAGGAGCATGATGGACATAATCTAGCGTCAGTGCTTTACATTCGGCATTATTGATCAGCATCAACGACGACCAGTTTTTCCTTGAGTATTTCAATTGTGCATGACCGAGGAATTTAACTTCTTCTTTTGGTACATGATCACGTTTGACTACACGTACTGCGTAACGATCGTCTCTCCATGCCCAAAGTTTCGCCGGGTCATCTACCACGACCATGTCGCAATCGGAGAATATGGCCCAACCTTCATAATTGCACAGATAGGGAACCAGAAACCGCGATGATGAAAAATCTGTCGAGTCAAGTTCTGAACGTTCGCGTTTGAAAATTCCGCGTAACGCATCTCGGTTCAAATGTGTAAATGCGATTGGAATGCTGGTGCGCGTTTGCAAACTGTGCTCAAGAACGTATGATGCTATCCCTTCATCCTTATCCCACCCGATAAACCAGCGGATCAACCCAAAATACTCCAATCAATCGGTTGGTGATGGTTGCCGATATACAACCCATGATCGTGGATATAATCGGCATTCGGATATGTTGCAGTAGGCTGATCAAAATACTTAATGGCCGTCGATCTGGTAAAATTACCAGCAACGATGGGGCGGTATTCTATATCTTTCGCGTCTAGTTCTTTTTTAACGCTATCGATATCATCCGACAAGACAGCGAATGCGAACCATGACGACTTGCCTATCTCTCGTTGTATTTTCCACCCTTTTTTGGCGGCTTTTTCCTTGAAGGCTTCCGCATTTTCTCTCCTTTGTAAAATAAAGGTTGGTAATTTCTTGACTTGTTCCACACCAACAGCGCCCTGAATTTCCGTCGGCCTCAAGTTGTATCCAGGGTAAACAAACTCATACTTGCCGACCTTCTCTTTTAATATATTGTCGTTCGGCAAATGACGAGTCCACCCATGCGATCTCAGACATAAAAGCATCTGATAAAAATATTCATTATCAGTCGTAATCAACCCGCCTTCCATCGTTTGGATATGATGACTGAAAAACGTCGAATGCGACGCCATGACGCCCAATGATCCGGTTCGACATACTCCCATGTCGTCGCATATATATTCGGCACCCATTGATTCGCAATTATCTTCGAGATACACCGGAGCGGGGAATTTATCGAAATCATTAGGATTCCCCAGGAGATTGACGGCGAGTATCAAATCGTTCCCGGTATAGGCATTACCCAATTCGCTCAAGGAGTAGTTGAGCGTTTCACGATCAACGTCAACAAACTTCAACTTCCAGCCATATTGTTGGAACGGACTATAGGATGTTGGCCAAGAAACCGCCGGGACGATTACGGTCCCGGCTCCATGGCGGATAGACCATGCCGCAACCATTAATAAGTTTGCGGAAGAACCAGAATTACAGGCTATACAATATTTCGTTCCTACATAGTCCGCGTAATCACGTTCATATTCTCCGACCTTCTCGTCCATTGTGAATCGACCTGAGTCAATCACACGGATAATGGCGTCTCTTTCCTCATCACCCCATGTATTAATTGCTAGCGGCAACATCTATCATTTCCGCTATTGTCTCTTCGAATGTATATTTTGATTTCCAGCCTATCTCGTAGGCCTTAGATGAATCTCCGCATAGATGCCCAACGTCTACGGGACGGAATAAGGATTGATCCACTTCGACATATGGTGTCCAATCTCCAACCCCAATGTAGTTAAAAGCCACATCGAGAAGTTGCCGAACGGTACGGCTTATCCCGGTTGCTAAGACGTAATCCTCTGGGTTAGGCTGTTGCATCATTAACCACATGCCTTCAACGAAGTCTTCGGCGTGGCCCCAATCTCTTTTTGCATCTAGGTTGCCGAGCTTTAATTTCTCAACCGCAGTCTCAGTGGGCCATGTACGCGCAAAATTGTTAGTACGCTTAATATGAGCGCAATACCGCGCTACCTTCTGAGTAACGAAATCATGTCCTCTCAGTGGAGACTCATGGTTAAACAAAATCCCATTGACTGCATATAATCCGTAAGCCTCTCGGTAATTGACAGTCAGCCAATAGGCCGCGAGTTTTGCAACTGCGTAAGGGCTTCGCGGGTAGAATGGTGTCTTTTCATTTTGAGGCGGTGGAGAATTACCGAACAATTCAGACGAAGAAGCCTGATAAAACTTAGACATCCTTGATCTGGCTCCTTCCAATACATTTAGAACGCCGCATGCGTTCACTTCGAATGCCGTGTGAGGGATTTCGAAAGATTCACCGACGTGTGACATGGCAGCCAAATTGTATATTTCATCAGGATCGATTTTCCCGATCGTTCTGATGATATTATGATCGGTTATGTCCCCTTCAACGATGGTCACACCGTCAGGAAGCCGCTTTGGCTGTGAGCTTCTCCGGTCGAGACCATATACATCATAGCCATTGGATATAAGAAACTTACTAAGATATGTGCCGTCCTGCCCGGAAATTCCTGTAACAAACGCCCTCATAATCCGAACCTCGCTTTGTCAGTCGGGGATTAAGCATGCCAGTTGTTCACGAATTTCTTTAGCGACAGCGTGGGTTACGCACTCCACTGGGTGATGGGATACATTCAGCCTTTCGGCATGGAATACATCGCCTGGGTTATATTTACAATAATAAATATCATGCTGTTTGCCGTGTATGAACGACAAATCCGGGTATCTCGATAGCGCCTTTGCTTTTTCTATACCCGGCCATCTTGCGTCTTCCAGTACCGTCTGGGGCGAGAAACTCAATGATTTACATCCAAGTAGATGGGCGAATAAAAGCGCCGCATAACCGCCCTTGGAACAACCGATCGTTAAGTCTGTGGGTTCTTTGAGTCGTTCGATAACTTCATCGACACATTTCTGATACCAAAGACCTTCGGTATCACAAAACAAAATCCTGTTTTTGCCTTCGGTAGTTTTTTCCCACTCGAATACTTTTCTTTCTCTGGAAAATATATTTTGGCTGGAAAAAACAGCAACCAACGGTCCTGGTTTGTAGTCTTCTCGTACTTCAAGCATCGAAATTGACCCACATAACCTGACCCTGACGGTAACTATCCAATTTCCCCAGCCACCATTCCGACGGTCTTACCGTTACGTGCGCGTTAATGCCGTTAGGAAGGAACTTTTTTGCTTCTTTTGTGGAGATATTGAGACAAACTAACTTCGTTGCCTTACTAAAAATAATTTGCAATGTCTGGTCTAACTCCTGTTCAGGAACATGTTCCAGAACATCGGTGCAAATTACTGCGTCGAACTTACCTTCGGGAAGTTTCTCGAACTCATCCACCGCTGGGTCGTAAAGACTAACGTTACCCCATTCTTTTGTTATACCTCGAATGTGCAGAATAGCCTTACCACAACCGTAATCGAGAACGGATTTACAGCCGTGTTCCTTCAAAAGCTCGGTTATTTTATTGATGTGTTTTTCTAAACTGAACCCTTTGAACATCCCATGTCTGTGAAGCTGTCGGTATGCTTCCAGATAAATCATTTCGTCTCAATGCAACGACACGTCTGATTTTTTATTGCCTTTATGGTGGTCAATATATGGGCCTAAAACCGTCGTTGGCATTACGTCCAATGAATCACCGACATTCCAATGATTGCTTAGGTTCTTAACACCGATACCCGATTGAGCAATAGCCCATTCGAGAGCTTCGCAATCGTGCCACCGGTCGAGTCTGAAGATTTGTCCTCTTCGATAACAATTTTCATATCGTTCCAAAAATTCATCGAAGTTCTGATGTCCTACATCAAACCCGACGAATCCAGACTCGCAGTGAAACCCATCTCTCCCCAATAAACAGATCGCCTGCGAATCGAACAGAGAATCGATGAATTCTTTTGTTACCGGTTTTTTCATGACCGAATCGGCATCTAGCCAGATGATCTTGCCTTCGTTGTTTTTCAGGGCGTCCAGTTGTGCGAATACTTTGAACGAGAATTTGCGCGCGTCCAAATTATAGTTATACCCCAAAGGCGTCCTGCCTCTGAATATAGGGTTTATATCGCAATAAGCTAAAAAAGCCTTCATCCCAAACACGCTCATGATGGGCTTATATATCACATTCTCATGCTGGAAATCGGGTAATTCCTCGTAATAGACGACGACATCACAGGGCCAATTACGGACGAACGATTCCAAAAACCGCTTACCATACAATTCATAACCTTTCGGTGAAAATGATGTTATGGCGATCATCAGAATAAAGGTTTGATTTCACATCCGTACACCTCACGGATTTTACCCAGCAGTTTGTGCTCTGTCATCCAATCATGATTTATTTTACCGACCCCGGACCTCGGGATATCATCATTCCGGATGAATTCTTTAGTCGGGTCTAACAAAGTGTCGAATCCTGCCAACGTTATCGTTTTCGGCTCATAATAATGAGCTGCGATAATAATAGCGGCCATACCGGTAGAAACGTTAGGGTGACTCCCGCCCATCTCACGAAATATATTGTTCCAGTGGTTACATAGCTTTAGTGGGATCATGACCGGAGCGCCCAAATCCATAATCGCTCTTACAGATCGGTCGAAATTGTAATCCCCGTTTTTCGGATATCCCCAGAAAGTCCCGGCGGGGACATCAAAGAACGTCCCCATGATCTCGGTTGAAGCACACAGATGATCCGCTCTGTTCCCGTAGTCGTCAGTCCCTAGGACCGTTCGACAGCCCTTCAGTCTGACGACAATGTGATGGGCATCGATCTGCATGCCCATTAACTTGCCTTTGAGGCTTCTCCCGTGACCGACTACACAAATGTTCATGGTGCGCCATCAAATCCACGGCGGCGCATGAAATTTTTATACCACCTGTAATCTTGATCCGTTAGGCGCTCGGATGGATCGCGAAATACCAACACACATAAAGAGCAAATATGCCAAAACCAATGCTTCATACAATCTCCGCTTTGTCAGTCGGAATTAATCGGTTGGACTAACCAATCACATACCTTTATCGTTGGGTCGAATTCTCGTCTTACCTCGGGATATTTATCTCTTACATCTCGTAAATATTCTCGTAGGTCTAAAATCTCCTCCGCCAGTTCTTGCGTCTCGTTAGGCAATAATGGGCGCTTAACGGCTTCATTGATATGTTTGGTGAGGGTCTGGATCGCAGATTGCATCCTTACGCCGGTGTCCAACCAAACCACCTGTATTGACAGACAACGGCCTTTCAATTCTTCGAGTGCTGCAATTTCTGAACTCATCGATGTTTTTGTAAACCGTGAAATTGGGGTAAATGGGAGACTCCCAATAGCCGTCAAAACCCGGCGGGAAAGACTTACCTTCCGAATAGTACCAAAGTTTTGAAATCGTCTCTCCGTTTTTCGGAGGAATCACCGCATGACATTCTTTACCAAGAGAACCGGCGATGTGGCATAGAGTCTGTGTGCAGCTTTCAACGCGATCCAAACAACTAATGAAGGCGAACAGGTTCTCAAAGTCGTTAGAGACATCGAAAGGCGGGCTATCACGACTTTGGGAACCGTATTGCAAGTCGAATCTGGCGCCTGAGGTCATCGCTGACAAAAATTTCGCCCTATCAAAACTACCGTGCCTAGATTTGTAGGCGAACCCGACCCACGGTCGGGTAAATCCCCGCAACCAGCATTTCCAATGTTCTGCGAGCGCAGGATCGGGACGTAAAAATGGCCGACGCGGAAAATGCTCTTTCGCTTTCCGATAGAGCGGCAGTAAATCACCAAGGGCAATGACCGCTTCGCCGTGCTTTACTTCCGACAACGGAAGCCGGTCGGTGCATTTAATCCTGAAACTCCTCTCGAAAACCGGCTTTAACTTCGGATAACATTGAAATTCTATCGCGTCGTGCCCAGCCCTGGTTATCAATTCAGGAAGAACCGAGGAATAGCAGATTTCATCTCCTAACCCTTGTTCTCCCAAAACCACGATATGTTTGATGGGTGACTGGTAAGACTTTCTCAAATCTAACTTTGGAATAGGGATTTTTATTTCCTTCCCCCACCAATAGGTCATGCTCCAGTCCGACCTGAATTCCCATCCGTCCCAATTGGAAAAATCCCCCGTCCTCAACCTCTCGCTGCATAGATTCCACCGATGATCGGCAGGGAAATATCTAAGATCAATCCACCCGGTACGTTCCAACGTATCCCGAATGGCGCGCTTCATTTCTTTTTTTTCCGCCTTCGACCAATTCGGGTAAGTGTCGATTACGGTACAATGACGCTTCAGCTCTTCGAGCAATTCACGTTTCACGCGGGATCGACCGAATCCACCGGATTGCTCGCCGCCGTCGTCACTGACGCCGTCCAACTTGCAGTCGTATCGTCTTCCTTGGTCACGGTAAGAGTCCCGGTGGAGATACTCCATTTATTCCGAAGGAACCGTAGTGCCTGACGCACCGTACGAACCGTTGGACTGCCTGAATCCGAACCGACAGACATATCGCGATTCAACAAAGCATCGGCATTTTCGATTCCAGTCGGTATCGCATCGATCTGGGTATCGAGATTGGCACTGGCCAACCCGACGGCCGATCTGACACCGGCGGCATCGAGTGCCGCCCCGGTCCCTCGACTGGATATGGCGGCATCGATATTGTCAGATAGACGCTTGCCAATGCTACCGACGGTCGTAAGGGCTGACGTCAGCGCATCCCAGATTGCTTGTACCGCGGAGGCCGCGAGAGTCACGCCGGCGGTTACACTAGCGACACTACCGACGACATTACCGCCTACGTTTCCGGTCACCGATCCGACCGAACCTGTCACACTCGCG
>Ga0255334_1000763_pt1 | contig 20004 bp, 15 predicted proteins | sample EtOH5_35cm_T3_12_FD_202080 | JGI IMG/M metagenome (GOLD analysis project Ga0255334, IMG submission 202080) | Sandy soil microbial communities from University of British Columbia, Vancouver, Canada - EtOH5_35cm_T3_129 | ecosystem: Engineered > Artificial ecosystem > Sand microcosm > Unclassified ...
CCGGGCGGCGCAATGTCGCATGGGTCCAGGCCTGGATCAGCCGAAACGTCCGGTGATCGTTCATGCGCTGGGCCAGCAGCATGCCCCAGCCCTGACCCTCGGAATGGGACACGCCACCGTTCCCGGTATCGACCACACGACCATCCCGAGTGATGAAGCGTGTCTTGAAAATAATCCATTCCGCCATCTCGGCGGTATCGGCCAGCGCAGGTCGCGGCGCTGTCAGGCCGGCCGCAACAAGGGTGCCGAGCCAGCCGCGTCGGCCAAGGTCAGGCCACCGCGCCAACGGGGAAGAAGAAGAGCGCATGCCTGAAGAATGACCACGAACCCTTTACGACGTGTTCGCGTCAGCGGGCCTCCGGGGCAGGCTGCGGCGCCGAACCGAAGAGGCCGCGCAGGAACCCCGGCGTCAGCGCCGCCAGAGGGTTCACGCTGACCTGCGGATCCGCCAGCGCGCCGGTCATGGCAAAGGTCGCGGCAAAAAGGCCGCCGCCGCTTTCCAGGCTGAACAAGCGCCCGATCAGCGGCAGATTCCCCAGCAGGCTGTTGAACAGGTAGGCGGGCACGATGGTGCCGCGCAGATCCAGGCGCTGCTGGCGACTGTCCACCCAACCCCGGGCGGTGACGCCCAGCGAGGAGGAATAGGCCCGCGCCTCCAGCAAGGTGAGCTGCCCGGAGCGAAGGGTGAAAGGTGCGACCATCTGGTCGAAATGCAGCCCCGGTCCACGCAGCGCATCCACCAGACCATAGAGGGTCAGCCCCTGCAGCACCTTGCCGAAACCGGGCATGCCATGCATGGCGAAATCCTCCATGGTCGCATCCCCGGTGAGCAGACCACCGTCCCAGCGACCGGTCACCGACAGCTTTCCGCCCTCCAGGCTGTCCACCACATCGAGCGCCCTCAGCAGCCCGCCGGCATTCTCCGAGGTCAGGCGCAGGCGGCGCCCGCCCGTAGCCGGTGTCACATTCGCCTCGAAGGCGCCAGCGCCGTCGCCTTGTGTCCCGCCCGGGATGGCGGCGCGGGGCGGCACGGCCCCGGTCACTTGCGCCTGCTGCACCGCGCCCTGGCTGTCGACCCGTACCTGACCCGCGACATTGATCAGCGACCGCCCCGGGCCGAGCAACAGCCGGTCCAGTCGCACATCGACGAGCAGAGGCGGATCGGAGGTACTTGCCGAAGCGGATGCGGAAGCGGGCGCGGCCAAGATCGGCGCGGCGTCGAAGCTCGTTCCCCGCAAACCGATCCGCCAAGGCTGGCCCGCCGCCGCCGGAGGACGGACATCGGCGGCGAAGCGTCCGGCGAACAGGGTGACCTGCGCTAGCTCCACCCGTTCCAACCGGGCGCCGGGACCCACGGCGACCCGCCCGCGCGCAAAAAGCGCCGGCGCAGTGAGGACGAAGCTGTCGACGGCGCTGAGTTCCTTGCCGGCCAGGGTCAGCACCGCTTCCAGCGAGGCGGTGGCGCCGGGCGGCTTGTTCCAGGCCAGCGGTTCGGCAAACAGATGGGTCTGCGACAGGTCGGCGTTCAGCGTCACGCGCCCCTGACCATTGCGCCGCCGCTCGCTCTGCGCCTCGATCCGCATCGGGCCGCTGGCCACCGCATCGACGTCCAGACCAAGCCCGGCCAGCAATCGCGCCTCCCCGCGCGCCTCGACCGTGGCACGCTCGATGACTTGGCTTGCGGGGCCGCGGCGAAAATCCATCTGGACCGTCGCCCGGATCGGGATCGAGGCCAGTGTCGCGGTGCCGGTTGCGCGCAGCGCGTCGGTATCCACCGTCAGGTCGAAGGTGCCGCCCTCGATCCCGCGCCCCAACAGCACATCGGCCAGCCGCGCCTGGGTCAGATGGGCAGAGGCATGGACATCCACCCGCTCCACCGGCAGGTCGGCCAGGAGCGGAAAGGCGATATCCACCACCACCTCAGCCCGCCCCGCCGGGTCGTTCAACTCAAGCGGGCGGTGCTCGAACAGCTTGAGCCGCGGATGACGGATCAGCGACACCATCTCGGCGATCGACCCGAGGGTCCGCACATGGATCTCGGCAAGCTCCTGCGGTTGCATCAGCTCGAAGAAGCGGGCGGAAACCTCGCGCACCTCGATCCCGCCCTGGACGCCATGCGCCTGGACCAGCACCTCATCCCGGCCGAAGGTGATGGTGCCGGCAGCGCGCTCGACGGGCGGCATCGGGCGCAGCCAATGCACCGTGGCATCGGCCAGGGCCAAGGTGCCGGAGGCGCCGGTCACCCTCAGGTCCGAAAGCGTTTCCGTCGCTTCGGCCTCGATCCGCCAGCGACCGTCCGAGGCAGTACCGCCGCTGACGTTCTCCAGCACCCAGTCCCGGGCACCGCCAGCCAGGCCCGGCGGCCAATAGGCGGCGAGGTCGCCGATCGGCACCCGATCGAGCCCCACTTCCCCCCCCGCCCGCAGCTGCGTGCCATCCCGCCAGACCTCGCCCGAAAGGGTAACGGTGGGGGCCAGGGCCATCATCGCCCCCGCCTCGCGCGAGACCGGGGCCAGACGAAGCCTGGCCTCCGACAGCCGGATCCGGTCGGGGGTGCCGCTCAGCGACGCCTCGCCCCCGGCGATTGCCGCATGCGGGCCGACGGCAGGGCCCAGCCTGCCGGCGCCAAGGCCGAGCCTGGCCGCCAGCCGCAAGGGCAACTGGTCCTCGGCCGTCGCGGTCACCGCAAGGGAGAGCGGGGCATCGACGGTGTTGAGCGCCGTCACCAGCGCCAGCGCAAGCGGCGTAGTCGAGGCCATGAGATTGGCCGCGATATCGGAGGGCCTGATCTGTGCGATCTCTACCCGCAGGGTTCCAAGGTGCGGCTCGCCGATGCCGCCGCTCTGTACGCCGGCCAGCTGGACGGGGAGCTGCGCATCGCCCAGGTGCAGCGTCGCCGCGCCGTCCAGCGTGACGCCGGCATCGCCGCGACGGCGCAAGGTCAGCGCCAGCGCATCGACGCTCCAGTCGACACCCAAGGCAGTGTCCCGCACCAGCGCCCGCCCGGACCGCAGCCGAACGCGCCGCAATTCGGCCAAGAGGGTGCCGGGCGGCGGATAGAGCAGCGCGTCGAGCGCCGCCCGCGCGCTGCCTTCCGCTTCGGCATCATCCAGCAGATCGCCGAGATCGAGCGCGAGGCCGCCGTCGGCCATTCGCCGAAGGGTCAGCGCGGGCGAATCCAGATCGACGCTGCTCGGCAGCACCTCCCCGCGCAGCAGCGCCGGGAACGACAGCTCGACCTCCGCCACCGGCATCGACAGGAGGTGGCGATCGGCGGCGTCGGCGATCTCCACCTCGGTGACGCGCAGGGCCAGGGGCGACAGATGGCCCTCGCGCCAGCCGGCCCAGGCCACGCTCATGCCGCCGATCCGTATCCGCACCGCCCCCGCCTGTTCATCGAGCAGTTGCTGCACCGCGGCGGCGCGCCAGGGCAGGTCGAGAGGCGCCTTCTCGAGCCGCCATGCCAGGGCGGCGATGCCGACGCCGCCCAGGATGCCCAGGGCCATGAGCAGCCGCAGCAACCGCCCGATGGCGGCATCGAAATGGCGCGCGCCGCGGCTCAGGCGGGACGTCTCTCGGTGCCGGCGCCTCGGTTCCGGCGGGGTGACGCCCGCGGCGCTGGCCGCTGGTTCGGGCGGGGGCGGGGGCGTCGCGCCGACCGGCGCTTGACCGGAGGGCCCGGTCACGGCTTGCCTGCTTCGGCATGGCCGCATCCGACACCACCCGCGCCCGATCCGGGGCTGCTGCGACCAGGATCGCGGCGCCCAAGGCGGTCGCCTTTGCATCGCTGCCGCACGCCTACGACGCCGAGGCAGCCGCGCGCGCCCAGGAAGGCTTCGCCGAACGCGAACCCGGCGCCGCCGCGGCCGGGGCGGCCATCGTCGCCGCGCTGGCCGGGCACAGCCCGTTCCTTGCCGAGCTGGTGGTGCGGGAATCGGCCGCCCTGGCGCTGCTTCTGGCCCGCGGGCCGGAGGTGGCCTTCGCCGCGTCCCGCGCGCCTTTGGCCCATGCCGCGCCCGACAGCTCCCTGGCCGCCATTTCCGCCATGCTCCGCACGACCAAGCGACAGGCTGCGCTGACCATCGCCGCGGCGGATGTCGGCGGCCTCTGGCCGCTCGACCGCGTCACCGGCGCCTTGTCGGAGCTGGCCGAAGACACCTTGGGCTGCGCCGTGTCCCATCTGCTCGCGGCCGCGCACCGGCGCGGCGAATTGCGCCGGCCGCGCCGCGACGGGCGCGGTGGCGGGCTGACCGTGCTCGGCATGGGCAAGCTCGGGGCCCGCGAACTGAATTATTCCTCGGATATCGACCTCGTCCTGCTGTTCGACCCCGCTGCGGCCCACGACCCGGATGCCGCCCAGGGAGTCTTTGTCCGCATCGCCCGCGATCTGGTCCGCCTCATGGAGGAACGGACCGAAGGCGGTTATGTTTTCCGCACCGACCTGCGCCTCCGTCCCGACCCTGCCGCCACGCCGCTTGCCGTCAGCCTGCCGGCCGCCATCACCTACTACGAGAGCATGGGCCAGAACTGGGAAAGGGCGGCCATGATCAAGGCCCGGCCCGTCGCGGGGGATCGCGCGGCAGGCGAGGCCTTCCTGCGCGAAATACGCCCCTTCGTCTGGCGCCGCCACCTGGACTTCGCGATGGTCGCCGACATTGGCGCGATCAAACGCCAGATCAACGCGGCCAAGGCGGCGCGCGGCGCCGGATCGGAAGTCGCCGTGGCGGGGCATGACGTGAAGCTCGGCCGCGGCGGCATCCGGGAAATCGAGTTCACGGTCCAGGCACTGCAACTGATCTGGGGCGGGCGGGAGCCGGGGCTGCGCGACCCGACCACGCTCGGCGCGCTGTCGGCGTTAGCGGCCGCGGGCCGCATGGAGCGTCGGGCGGCGGCCGATCTGGCGGATGCCTATGTTTTCCTGCGCGACCTCGAACACCGCCTGCAGATGGTCGACGATCGCCAGACGCAGCGCCTGCCCGAGGATCCTGCGCGCCTGGGCAATATCGCCTCCTTCATGGGGTTCGACAGCACCGAGGCCTTCGCGGCCGTGCTGACCGGCCATCTGCGCCGGGTCGCGCGGCACTATGCGAGCCTGTTCGACCACCTCCCCAGCCTCGCGGCCCCGGCCGAAGCCGAGGGCGGCGCCCATGGCAACCTAGTCTTCACCGGGGCGGAGGAGGACCCGGCAACCCTCGCCACCCTTGCCGCCATGGGCTTCTCGGACCCGCGGTCGGTCACGGCCATGGTGCGGGGCTGGCTGCATGGCCGCCGACGGGGCACGCGCAGCGAGAGGGCGCGTGAGCTTCTGGCCCGGCTGCTTCCCGCCCTGCTTGCGGCCTTTGCGCGGCAGCAAGGGCCGGACGCGGCCCTGGCACGCTTCGATGCCGTCCTGGCCCGGCTGACGGCGGGGGTGCAGGCGCTGTCGCTGCTGGCGCGAAACCCGAAGCTGCTCGACCGGCTGGCCTTCCTCCTGGCAGCTGCCCCGGCCCTGGCCGATCATCTGGCCGGAAATCCTGCGGTGCTCGAAGGCCTGCTCTATGGGGTACCGTCGGAGGCCGAGGCCGCCCCGGCGGGCGATGCCATCGCCTGCCTCCCCGCCCTGGTCCGCGACGCCCGCCACCTCGATGAGGCGCTCGAGGCGACACGGCGCCTGGCCGTGCAACGGCGGGCGGAGATCGATGTCGCGGCGCTGGAAGGCAGCATGGATGTCGATACCGCCGGCCGCGCCCGCAGCGACCTTGCCGATGCCGCCATCGCGGCGCTGATGCCGGTGCTGGCCGCTGACTTCGCGACCCGCTTCGGCAAGGTGAAGGGCGGGGCCATGGTTGTCGTGGCGCTCGGCAAGCTGGGCGGGCGGGAGATGCTGCCGGCTTCCGACCTCGACCTGATCCTGATCTATGATCATGATCCGGCGGTCGAGGCCTCCGTCGGCGGCCCGCGGTCGCTGCCGCCCAGCCAATATTTCGCCCGGCTGGCGCAGCAGATGGTTGCGGCCCTGACCACGCAGGGCGCCGAGGGGCGGCTGTTCGAGGTGGATATGCGGCTACGCCCCTCCGGCAGTAAAGGCCCGGTCGCGGTGCGGCTGGCCTCCTTCGAATCCTATCACGCCGCGGAGTCATGGACCTGGGAACGCATGGCACTGACCCGCGCGCGGGTCGTTGCGGGCCCGCCCGGCCTGGCCCGCAAGGTCACCGCGGCGATCCGCGCCGCGGTGCTGCGCCCCGTTGATCCGGCCACCGTCCTGGCCGATGCCGGGGCGATGCGGGCACGGATGCTGCGTGGCCTGCCGGCCGAAGGGCCCTGGGATGTCAAGGCCATGGCCGGCGGGCTGGTCGAGGTGGAGTTCATCGCGCAGGCGCTTTCCGTCGCCCATGCCCGCGCGCTGCCGTCGCAGTTGCGGACCGCGACGCGGGAGGCGCTGTCGGCCCTGGGTGCCGCGGGGCTGCTGCCCGATTCGGCTCGGCTGATACGGGCCGACCGGCTTTGGCGCACAGTGCTGTCGATCCTGCGCCTGTCCGTGGCGCGGTCGCGACAGCCCTTGCTGCCAGCCCCGACAGCAGCGGCCCTGCTGCGCGCGGTGGTCCCTTGCTGCGACACCCCGCCGGTTGACCAGCAGGCGCTGCTGGCGGAGATGCGCGCAGTCGCCGCAATGGTGCGACACGCCTTTATCACGCATGTGGCGCCCCTTCCCGACAGGCCCATGCGGACAACCGGAGAGACTGGACCATGAGCGAACTGGCGGTAGGCGATGCGGCGCCCGATTTTTCCATGCCCGCGACGGGCGGCCGGACGGTCAGCCTGGGGGGGCTGAAGGGCAGCCCCTTCCTGCTGTATTTCTACCCCAAGGCCGACACGCCCGGCTGCACCAAGCAGGCTTGCGGCATCCAGGAGGCGCTGCCGGCGCTCGGGAGCTTGGGCGGCAAGAACGGGCTCACGGTGATCGGCGTGTCGCCGGACCCGATGCCGCCGATCGAGAAATTCGCGGCCAAGTTCAACCTGACCTTCCCGCTCGCCTCCGACGCCGACAAGAAGACCGCCGAGGCCTACAGCACCTGGGTCGAGAAGAGCATGTACGGCCGCACCTACATGGGGATGGAGCGGTCCTCTTTCCTGGTCGGCGCCGATGGGCTGATCAAGGCGATCTGGCGCAAGGTGAAGCCGGAAGCCCATGCCGCCCAGGTGATCGCGGCCGCACGGGAGCTCTGACCGCCCTCGGCACGGCGCGCCCGGCAAGTACGGGCGCGACGGCCGGGGTTTTTTGATCCTGCGCATTGACGATCGCCTCAGAGGCAGCATGCCCGACTTGTATTTCAGAAATTTCTGAAATATCTGTCGGCCATGGATCTACCCCCCCTCATCCAGGCCTTCGTCCTGCATTTCGGCGAGATGGGGTCCCGCTGGGGCATCAACCGCACCGTCGGGCAGATCTATGCGCTGCTCTATGCCTCCGACCGCCCGCTGAACGCCGAGGAGATCACCCAGCGCCTCGGCGTCTCCCGTTCCAATGTCTCGATGGGGCTGCGGGAGCTGGACACCTGGCGCCTGGTGAAGCTGCGGCACCTGCCCGACGACCGGCGCGACCACTACACAGCGCTGGAGGACCCCTGGGCGATCGTGCGCACCCTGGCCGAGGAACGCCGCAAGCGCGAGGTCGACCCGACCCTGTCGGTGCTGCGTGACCTGCTGATGCAGCAGCCGGCGTCGGAGGAGGAGATCCATGCGCAGGAGCGTCTGCGCGCCCTGACCGGTACCATCGAATTGCTGACCGGCTGGGCGGATGAGGTGCAACGACTGCCCGATGAACGGCTTATCCAACTGCTGAAACTCGGCTCCGGCGTGGTCAGGCTGCTGGATGCCAAGGATCGGCTGCCGGTGGTGCTGGGCGGCAAGCCCCGCCCCCCGCGCGCAACCGCGAAGGAGTGATCGCCGTGGACCCGACCGTGCTGGCCCGCATCCAGTTCGCGACCAACATCTCCTTCCACATCCTGTTCCCGACCATCACCATCGCGCTCGGCTGGGTGCTGCTGTTCTTCAAGCTGCGCTTCGACCGCAGCGGCGACCAGACCTGGATGGATGCCTACAAGTTCTGGGTGAAGGTTTTCGCCCTGTCCTTCGCGCTGGGGGTGGTCTCGGGCGTCACCATGTCCTTCCAGTTCGGCACCAACTGGCCGGGCTATATGCAGAAGGTGGGCGCGGTGGCCGGGCCGCTGCTGGCCTACGAGGTGCTGACTGCCTTCTTCCTCGAAGCCTCCTTCCTCGCCGTCATGCTCTTCGGCGTGGGGCGCGTGCCCAACCGCATCCACACCCTGGCGACGGTGCTGGTGGCGGGCGGCACCACCCTGTCCGCCTTCTGGATCATCGCGCTGAATTCCTGGATGCAGACGCCGCAGGGCTATGAGATCCGCGACGGCATCGTGCATGCCACCGACTGGGTCGCGATCGTCTTCAACCCGTCGATGCCCTATCGCCTGACGCATATGCTGATCGCGTCGGGGCTGACGGTCTCCTTCCTGCTCGCGGGGGTATCGGCCTGGCGCTGGCTGCGCGGCGATGCCAGCACCAGCGTGATGCGGGTGATGCGCACCGGGGTGACCATGGCCGCGGTGTTGATCCCGCTGCAGATCCTGGCCGGCGACGCGCAGGGGCTGAACACTCTGGAACACCAGCCCCAGAAAATCGCCGCGATGGAAGGCATCTGGCAGACCGAACGCGGCGCCGCCCTGCGCCTGTTCGGCATCCCGGATGAGACGGCGCGCACCAACCACCATGAGGTCAGCATCCCGCATGTCAGCTCGTTGATCCTGACGCATGAGTGGGATGGCGAGGTGCGCGGGCTGGATGAATTCCGGGGCAACCACCCGCCGGTCGCACCGCTGTTCTTCGCCTTCCGCGTCATGGTCGGGCTGGGGATGCTGATGCTGGCGGTGTCCTGGGTCTCGGCCTGGCTGCTGTGGCGCCGAGGCCCGAACCGGGTGATGGCCTGGGTGCTGGTCGGCATGACCTTCTCCGGCTGGGTCGCGACCCTGTCCGGCTGGTACGTGACCGAGATCGGCCGCCAGCCCTGGCTGGTCACCGGCGTGCTGCGCACCGCCGATGCGGTGGGCCCGGTGCCGCCGGCCACGGTGGCAAGCTCGCTGGTCCTTTATCTCCTGCTCTACGCCGTGCTGCTTTCGGCCTATGTCGGCACCTTGCTGCATCTGTCGCGGCGGCCGGACCTGCCGACCACGGAAGACCCGGGCGGCACCAACCCCAAAGCCCTGCCGGCGGAGTGACGATGATGGCTACCCTCCCCCCCGGTGCCTGGCTGCCGATCGTCTTCGCCGGGCTGATGGCGATCTCGATGCTGCTCTATGCCGTGCTGGACGGCTTCGACCTCGGCGTCGGCATCCTGCTGCGGCGAGTACCGGATGAGGCATCGCGTGACCGCATGATCGCCTCCATCGGCCCCTTCTGGGACGCCAACGAGACTTGGCTGGTTCTGGGGGTCAGCCTGCTGCTGGTCGCCTTCCCACTGGCGAATGGCGTGATCCTGACGGCGCTGTACATCCCCGTGGTGCTGATGCTGGCTGGGCTGATCCTGCGCGGCGTCGCCTTCGAGTTCCGCGTCAAGGCGCCGCCGATGCAGAAGCCGCGCTGGGACATGGCCTTCCAGGGCGGCAGCGTGCTCGCGGCCTTCTCCCAGGGTTGGATGCTCGGCCTCTATATCCAGGGGCTGCCGGACCCAAGCTGGATGTCGATGGGATTTGCGATGCTGACCGGGGTTTTCCTGGTGGCCGGCTACGCGCTGATCGGCGCCGCCTGGCTGGTCTGGCGCACCGAGGGCGCGCTCCAGAAACGCGCCATCAGCTGGGCCCGCAACTGTCTTTGGTGGACCGCGGTGGGCGTGGTCGTGGTCTCGGCGGCCACGCCGCTGGCCAGCCCGCGCATCATGGAACAATGGTTCGCCTTCCCGCAGATCCTGGGCCTGGCCCCGATCCCGATCGCGACGGCGGCGCTGTTCCTGGTCGCGATGCTGACCTTGCGGCACATGCCGCGGGTGGATCATCGACTGGACTGGGTGCCCTTCGCCGCGGTGATCGGGATTTTCGTGCTGTGCTTCCAGGGACTGGCTTATTCCTTCTGGCCCTATGTCGTGCCCGACCAGCTCACCCTCTTCGAGGCTGCGAGCCCGCCCGAGTCCTTGATCGTCATCCTGATCGGCGCCGCGGCCGTGCTCCCCTTCATCCTGATCTACACCGTCTTCGTCTGGCGGGTTTTTGGCGGGAAGGCGTCGGAGCTGCGCTACTATTGAGTCGGCGTGGGCTGGCGCCTAATCGGGCCCGGCCCAGAACCCCGCCAGCGCCAGGGTCAATGCCACCGGATCATAGGGCTTGGCGAGCACCAGCACGCCCGCATGGCCGGGCGGCAGACCATCGATCCCATAACCCGTTGCGACGATGAACGGGATTTCGGCCGCGGCCAGGGCGTCGGCGATAGGCGTACTCGGCACGCCATCCAGATTCACGTCCAGGACCGCGGCGTCGGGAAGCTGCTTCGCCAGCAGGGCCAGCGCCTCCGGTACGCTGCGGACAGGCCCAAGCACCTCGGCACCCGCATCGAGGAGCGCGTCCTCGACCAACATCGCAACCAGGGCTTCGTCCTCAACAACAAGGACCCGACGCCCCGCCAGCAGAGCTCCCTCCATCACCGGGACGCTGACAGGCTGTTCACGATTCTGCCTCCATGGGGACGCCATCGCGCGGACCATGGGCGATCGGCGCGAAACTGATGGTGGCGGCAAAACCGGTCGCCGCATAGTCGAGAGAGACACTGGCACCCGGTCCAAGCTCACCGGCAAGGCCCCGGCGGAGCAAGCGCGTACCGAATCCCTGGCGGGTCGGCGGCTGCACCGGGGGGCCGCCACGCTCGACCCATTCCAACCGCAGCCGGCCCTCGCCGATGTGGCGCCATCGCACTTCGACCCGCCCTTCGGGAACCGACAGCCCCCCATGCTTGGCCGCATTCGTCGCGAGTTCGTGAAGCGCCAGCGCCAGCCCTAACGCCTGTTTCGGGGCCAGCCAGGCGGCGGCGCCACCGAATTCTACCCGCGCCGCCTCGTCCGACCCGCTCGGCAGCCAGGGGGTGAGGGCAGACCGCACTGTCTCGCGCAGGGTGGCACCCTGCCAGGTCGTGGCGGTCAGGAGATCATGCGCCCGGGAAAGCGCCATGATCCGCGCCTGCAGGTCGAGCACGAACCGGACGATCGGACCGCCGGTGGCCGCATCTTCCTCCCGCGGCAGGGTCCGCAGCCCCGCCGCCGCGAGCGGCCCGCGCGCGGTCTGCAGCGACAGTGAATGGACCGTCGCCAGGGTGTTTTTCACGCGATGGTTCAACTCGCCGATCAGCAGACGCTGGCGCGCCTCGGCCGCTTTGGCCTCGGTGACGTCACGTGCAATGCCGCCACGGGCGGAGAATCCCCCGGAGGCATCGGCGACCGGGAAGGCCCGATCGCGGATCCAGCGTTCCTGGCCATCGGGCCGGATCACCCGATATTCCAGCTCGATGCTTTCGCCACGGGGGGGGCCAGCGCGGGACGCCGCGACCCGGTCGCGATCGTCGGGATGAAGCAGCCGGGTCCAAAGCGTGGCGTCCCTCATCAGCGCGGCGCAACCCGCGCCCCAGATGCGTTCGAAGGCCGGGCTGACGTAGTCTACCCGAGCGCCGGCCGCATCGGTGATCCAGAGGACATCCGGGCTGGCGCTGCCGAAGCGTCGGAACCGCTCCTCGCTGGTCGCCAGGGCATGGGCGCTGGCGACCGCCTCGGCACGGGCATTGGCCTCGGCCAGCACCTGGATCTGCAAGGCCTCCCGCGCCGCTATCAGGTCGGTGACATCGGTCGCGGTGCCGATCCAGCGGCGCACCGCGCCCTCTGGCCCCCGCGCCGGCAAGGCACGGGCGGCGAACCAGCGCCAACTGCCATCAGCGCCACGCATCCGGTATTCGGCGGCGAAGGCCCGGCCCGCCGCCAATGCGCTGACCCAGGCGGTGCGGACCGAGGGCGCGTCGTCAGGGTGCAGCACCGGGCTGCCGGGCAGGCTGGCCTCATGCGCCGGGCGACCGGTGAACTCGGTGAAGCGCGGGTTCACATAATCGACCCCGCCATCGGGGCGGGCCGACCAGACGATCTGGGGCACCGCCTCGGCCAAGGTGCGGAAGCGCAGCTCGCTTTCGCGCAGCGCCTCGCCGGCGCGGCGTTCCACGGCGACGTCGGTCACCGCCATGACGGCACCGGTCATCCGGCCCTCCGCATCATGGATGGGGGCTGCCGAGGCCCGCAACCAGGTCGTGGTGCCGTCGCCGCGTCGATACAGCAGTTCCCGGGACGCCGCAGCACCATGCGACAGCGCCTGGCCAAGCGGCGTCTCGGAGGGTTGCAGCCTGCGCCCATCCGCATTGAAGGCATCCCAGCCGGCATCCGCGCCGAGGTCGCTCAACTGTCGCACCGGGTGGCCCATCACCTCCTCGAGCCTGCGGTTGCCGAAGACGACGCGGCCCGATGGGGCCTCGGCCAGCAGGACACCGATGGGGACGTGGTCCAGCACGGCGCGAAGGCGCGCCTCGCTTTCGCGAAGGGCGTCCTCGGCGGTGCGGCTGCTGCCGCTGTCGCGAAGGAAGATCGTCAGCCCGCCATCGTCATTGGGATAGGCATCGGCCGACATCCACCGCTTCAGCGAGGCATGCCAGGCGGTCAGGCGCTGCGGCTTTCGCTCGGTCATCGCGCGGCGATAGGCGGCCTCGAAGGGGCCGCCGGAGCAGGCGGCCATCGCCTCGAACAATTGCTGGCCGAGCAGGACCTCGGCGTATTCGCCGAGGATGCGTCGCGAATGGCCGTTCATCCAGGTGACGTGGAAGGCGCGATCCAGCCCGAGGATCGCATCCTGCGTGCTCTCCTGCAGAACCGCCAGACGGCTCGACAGGATGCGGGTTTCCACCTCCTGCGCGCGCAGGCGGTCGTCGGCGGCGGCGATGGCGGCCTCGGCCGCGGCGATTTCCGTGATCCTGCTCGGCGGCGGCAAGGCCAGCCCGGCACCGGCGCTCGGAGTGGTTGCGGCAAAGCGACGAAGCGGCGAGGCAAGCCGGCCGCCGATGCCCCAGCCCAGAAGGCCAAGCAGCAGAAACGACGCAATGCCGCCGAGCGCCACCGGCAGCAGTGCGGCCCAGTAGGCGTCGTCCACGATCCCCGCGGGAAGGGTGACCAGCAACGTCCAGGGCGCATCGTCAAGGTCCTGCCAGACAGCGAAAGCCGGCACGCCCGCATGGCTGGTCCGATCGATGATGCCGTGCGCCGTCCGGTCCGGCCGCTGCAGCCAATCGGCCTCGGCTCGGCCGATCCGCGCCCCGGTATGGCCCGTCTCCGCGGGGATCTGGGCCAGGATGACGCCGCCTCGATCGAGCAGAGAGGCGGTCCAGCCCGAGGGCAGCCGGAGGTTGTCGAGAAGGGGCAGCCAGAATGTGGCGGCCTGTGCGCGCATCGCCAGCGCCATCCGATTGCCGGGCCCAGCCGAAACCGCGACCAGCGTCTCCATGCTGCGCGCCGGACCTGCGCGATAGGCGCTGCTGATCTGTGTGGTGCCCGAGATGGCGGCGGCAATCAGCGCCGCCCTCGCGGCTGCCGGCAGCGGAACGCCGGCCGCGGCCCGATCATTGACCGCGACCTCCTCGCCTCTGGCATCCGCGAGCAGGACACCCACGCCCGGGGTCCTTGGCCAGGCGGCCACCAGCCGTGCCATGGCTTCCGGATTCTCCCCTTCGGTCGCCGCAAGGCCCAGAAGCGCGGTCCGCTGGTCGCCGAGGGCTCGCTGTATGGTCTGCCGCCCACCCCGCGCGGCATCCGCGGCGGCCGCCAGATGAATCGACACCTCGCGCTCGGCGGTGTTCCATGCGGAGAGGGCCGCGATCGCCGTCGGCGGCAGACTGGCCAGGGCCATCAGCAGAGCGACCACCTGAGCGAACGACCAAGTGGCCACGCGCTGGGCTGGCTCGGCACCGACCCTCGGCTTCAGCATCTGGGTGATGGCCCCACCTATCCCGTCTCCCTCTCGAACATTGCCGGTACACTAGCGTGGAGACGCGACGGGCGCAGGTTGCAGATGCGGAGGCAATAGGCGGAATCGGAGGGTCCGGTCGCGATTCCGTGAACCGGGACGCCTAACCCGCCGCCCCAGAAAACCCGGACCGGTGCGACGCAGGCCAATGAGCGGAATTGTCCGATCAGCCCCACAGCAGCCGGAGCCGGCGCGCCTCTCCGGGATTGACAGCTCCGTCGGGCATGCGGTGTGCCGCCAGGGCGGCAACCTGCCGCACCGTGTCCATCATCTGGTGATCCCGCGCCTCCGTCGTCAGCCCGCCGAGATGCGGAGTGGCCACCACATCGGCGCGCCGCGCCAGGCGTGGCTGCGGCTTCTGATCGGCAGCGCGGCCGACATCCATGGCGGCGCCGCGCAGATGGCCGGCCTCCAGGGCCGCTTCCAGCGCTTCCTCGTCCACCAGCTCGCCACGCGAGAGATTGACGAACATGGCCCCCCGCTTCATTGCCGCGAAAGCCGCTGTGTCGAAGAGGTTGGCGGTCTGCGCGGTCGACAGCGCCAGACACACGATGATGTCGGACCCGGTCAGAACCTCGGCGAAGGTGACGGCGGCGATACCGGCCTCTTGCGGTGGCGAGAAGGGATCATGGACCTGCACCCGCATCCCGATGCTGAGCGCCATGGCCGCCAGCCGCCGCGCAATCCGCCCATATCCCACGATGCCGAGCATGGCGCCGGTAAGCTGCATGCCCATCAGCGGCACGGGCAGCTGCCCGGCGCGGTAGGCGCAAACGGCGTTGGAAACCCCCCGCGCCAGATCGATCATCAGCCCGAGCCCGAGTTCTGCAACTGCATCGGTAAAACCGGGCGTCGCCCGGGTCACCAGCACGCCGGCGGCCGAGGCCGCAGGCACATCGATCGTGCTGATATCCACCGCGCCCCGCAGGAAGGCGACGAGCGCCGGGGCATGGGCAAAGGTTTCAGCGGTGCCGGGCGCGGAACGATGGGCGACGATCACCTGGCAGCCCGCGGCCGCGGCGGCCAGGTCCCGCCCCGCCAACACCCGGCCGGTAGCGTTTCGGACAACCCTGGCATGTTGGCGGAGCCCGTCGAGCCCCGCGGGGCCATAGTAGGCGGCAAACTCCTCCTCGGTATGGGTGAGAAAGACCTGCAAGGGGCCCGCGAGGGGGGTGGTGTTCATCCCGTCATGATGCAGCATGGCGACCGCCTATAGAAGTCGCGCCGCTGGCGCCCTCGGGAGTGACAGTACAGATGCCGATCGGTTTCGCCATCCACCCGCGCCAGCGCAAGGTCAGCGCCGAGTTGGTCGAGCGCTTCCGCAGCCTGCCGGTCGCCAATGTCAGCGATTCCATGTCGCGCATGACCGCTGCCGGCCCACGTTTGCGTCCGATGCACGCAGCAGGCGTGCTGGCCGGACCCGCGCTGACCGTCCGCACCCGGCCCGGCGACAATCTGATGCTGCACAAGGCGATCGACATCGCCGAACCGGGCGATGTCATCGTCGTCGACGGCGGCGGCGACCTGACCAATTCGCTGATGGGCGAGATGATGCTGTCGCATGCGATAAAGCGTGGCGTTGCGGGTTTTGTGGTGAATGGCTCGATCCGCGATGCCGATGCGATCCGGGTGATGAACCTGCCGCTCTTCGCCGCCGGCATCAGCCATCGCGGCCCCTATAAGAATGGTCCCGGTGAGATCAACGTCGTCATCGCGATCGACGGCATGACGATCGCCCCAGGCGATCTTCTGCTCGGCGATGCGGATGGGGTGCTGGCCGTGGCGTTTAACGACGCCGAGGCCGTCTGCGAGGCCGCCGCGGCCAAGCACGCCGCCGAAATCCAGCAGATGGCCGAGATCGAAGCGGGCACCAGCGACCGCGGCTGGGTCGATGTCGCGCTCCGCCAGCTGGGCTGCATCGGCCTGGATTGACCCTGCCGGTGAGCACAAGCTTCCTGCATCGCCGCAGCTTCGATCCGGCGGCCGAGGGCGCGCTGACGGGGGTGCGGGTGCTCGACCTGTCGCGGCTGGTCGCGGGCAACATGTTGACCCTGGTCCTCGCGGACCAGGGCGCGGATGTGGTGAAGGTCGAGCCCCCCGCGGGTGATTCTCTGCGCGCGTGGAAGGTCCAGGGCGTTGAGACCGCCTGGAAAACCTGGTGCCGCAACAAGCGGAGCCTGTGCCTGGATCTGCGCAGCGCCGAGGCAATAGCGATCATCCGACGCTTGGCGGCCTCGGTGGATATGCTGGTCGAAAGCTTCCGGCCCGGCGTGCTGGAGGCGATGGACCTCGGGCCCGAGATCCTGCTCGAGGCCAACCCGCGTCTTGTCGTCATCCGTATTTCCGGCTGGGGCCAGACCGGACCCTTCCGGCACAAGCCGGGCTTCGGCACGCTGGTCGAGGGCTATGCCGGCTTCGCCGCGATCAATGGCTTTGCGGATCGCGCGCCGGTGCTGCCACCGATGTTCATGGCCGATGCCTATGCGGGGCTGCAGGGCGCCTCGGCCGCGCTGGTCGCCCTGCGCCATGCTGAAAGGCACGGCCAGGGGCAGGTGATCGACCTGTCGCTGTTCGAACCGCTTTTTGCCGTGCTGGAACCGCAGATGGCGAACCATCAGCTGACTGGGCAGGTGAAGCCGCGCGCCGGCAGCCGATCCACCAATACCGCGCCGCGCAACGCCTACCGGACCAGCGACGGCGGCTGGGTGGGGCTGTCGACCTCGACCCAGGCGATGTTCGTGAAGCTGGTGCAGAGCATCGGCAGGCCGGAACTGGCCACGGACCCGCGCTTCCGCACCAACCCGGACCGGCTCGCCAATGTCGAGGCGATCGATACCATCATCGCCGAGACGATCTCGGGCATGACCATGGCCGAGGCGCTGGCGCATTTCGATCGCGACGGCATCACCATCGGCCCGATCATGGACGTGAAGGCCCTGACCGAAGACGCCTACGTCCGCGACCGCGAGGCCCTGATCGAGGTGCCGGACGCCGACATGCCCGGCGGCTGGATCGCGATGCATGGGGAGGTGCCGCGCTTCTCCGGCACACCCGGCATCCTGCGCAATCCCGCCCCGCGCCTGGGCGAACACAATGCGGCGATCCTGGGCGAGCTGCTGGGGGCGGCCGAATATGCCCGGCTTTGCGACAGCGGCGTCATCAAGGAGACAACATCATGACCGCCTGGCATTCCTTACTTTACGTGCCGGCCAATGTCCGCCGCTTCGTGGAAAAATCAGCCAGCGCCGGCGCCGATGCCATCATCCTGGATCTGGAGGACAGCGTCCCGGTCGCGCAGAAGGCCGCCGCCCGTGCGGCACTGGCCGAGGCCATTCCGATTGCCCGCAGCGGCGGTGCCACCATTCTCGTGCGCGTGAACCGCCCCCTGCGCCTGGCGCTGCCGGACATCGAGGCGGCGGCGGCCGCAGGCGCCGACGGCATCCTGCTGACCAAGGTCCTCGGGCCCGAGCACATCATCCTGGCGGGGGAAGTCCTGGCGGAGGTCGAGACCCGGCCCATGGCCATTGTCCCGGTGGTGGAGACCGCCGCGGCGGTGCTGAAGGTCGAGGCCATCGCCCGCGCCTCCCCGCGCATCGCCGCCCTGCTGATCGGCGCCGAGGATCTGGCCGCCGAATGCAATGCCGCGCCGGACGATGATCTGATGGCGCAAGCCAAGCGCCAGATGGTGCTGGCGGCGGTGGCGGCCGGGGTGGCACCGCTGGGAACCCTCGGCACCGTCGCCGATTTCCGCGATCCGGAGGCGGTGCGGGCGCTGGCCTTGCGCTCCCGCCGCAGCGGGCTGGTGGGCGCGACCTGCATCCATCCCTCGCTGGTGCCGGTCATGAATGCCGCCTTCGCCCCCAGCGCCGAAGAGGTGGACCGTGCACGCCGCCAGATTGCCGCCGCAGCCGAGGCGGCCGCCGAGGGGCGCGGCTCCTTCGTCGTGGACGGGATGATGGTGGACGAACCGGTGCTGATCCGGGCGCGACGCACCCTCGCGGCCGCCGGCCGGGGCTGAACGCGCTGGCCGCGACGCGCCGATCCGGCCTTGACCTGCGCGCCCTGGCCGCGGGGGATGCGGCTGATCTCGCCGCATTGCTCCACCTGCCGGTGCGCCAGGTGGCGGCGCGGATGGAGGCTGTGGCGGCGCATCCCAGCGGTGCCGCCCTGGTCGCGACCGGATGGACCGGCGCTGTGGTCGGCGCCATCGCGCTGGACTGGTCGCCGGGTTTGGGGTCCGACCGCCCCCTCGCCCGCGTCACCCTGCTTTTGGTGGCGGAGGAAGAGCGGCGGCAGGGTATCGGCAGGATGCTGCTCAAGGCCGGCGCACAGGCGGCACGAGCAGCCGGCTGCGACCGATTGGACCTTATGCTGCCGCCTGGCGCCACGGCGGCGGCCGCCTTCTGCGCTGCGCTTGGCTTTACCGGCGAGGCCGTGACGGTATCCCGACCGCTGCGCAAGCGCACAGGCGCCGACGAAGGGTGAGGCTCCATGTCGACAGGTCACGTTTGAATCAAGGTCGGAGGATCATCAGCGCACATGGTCGGGCTCGACGATGTGGAGGAGCTGGACCTCGTTCACTACGTTGCGATGTTCGCCAACGCCGATCGTCAGATGCTGCCACCCGGGGATCCCTTGCTCCCAAAACAGGATTGCTCGCGATGCATCTGACCATCTTGGGGGCCGGCGCGATTGCCCAGGCAGCCGCCGCGCTGGCGGCCTCACGCGGGCATGTGGTGACGTTGTGGTCACCATCGGGCGCCGGAACCGCAGGGATCGCGGGGCGGTTGACGGCCGAGGGTGCGGTGAACGGCACCTTCCCGCTGCGCATCGCGCGCGATCTCGCCGACGCGCTCGCCGGGGCGGATGCGGCAGTGTTGGCGGTTCCCGCCTATGCCTATCCGACGCTGCTGCCGCGCATCGCCGAGGCGCTGCGCGTCCCGCTGCTGATTTCCCCCGCCGCGAGCCTCGCGCCGCTTGCCCTGGATGCGATGTTGGCGGCCCAAGGTGCTGCGCGTGACCGGCCAGCGATCGGGGCCATGTCCACGACGCCGGTCACGGCGCGCCGCCTCAGGCCCGACCGCGTGCGCGTCGCGGCCATCCGTGCGGCGGTGGATGTCGCCGCCGTGCCGGCGAATGCGGCGGCCGCGCTCGGTGAACTGGCAACGATGCTGTTCGGCCATGCCGCGCCGATTGGGCCGAACGTTCTGCAGGCGGGGCTCGGCAACGCCAATCCGATCATCCATGCGGCGCTGGCCCTGACCAACGCCACGCGCATCGAAACCGCCGAGGCCTGGCCGCAGTATAGGATGATGACGCCGGCAACCTGCCGCCTGATGGAAGCGATGGCTGCGGAGCGCGAGCGCCTCGCCGAAGGTTTCGGCATGGCGGTGCTGGGGTTGGAGGAATCGCTTCATCGTGCCAATGGCGTGCCCCGCGGCCGCCTGCATGCGATGGCGGCGACCATCGCGGCTTCGCGCGGGGCGGTGCTGGGGCCGACCGAGATGGACACCCGCTACGTGACCGAGGACGTCCCCTATGGCCTCGCCTTCTACCTCTGGCTGGCGGCGGCGCGCGGCATTGCCATGCCGGTGACAGAAGCTGTGGTCACGACCCTCGAAGCCTTGTGGGGTCGCGAGCTTCGCAGCAACCTGCTGCTGCAGGCGCTGGACCCGAGCACCCTGGACGCAGCGCTTGAATCGGGAATCGGCCGCAGCTAATCCAGATCGGTATCCAATGGCGCCTGGCGCCGCAACCCGTGTCCAGCGTTCCAGATTGGCCCGCAGCACGGCACTGCACCGCATCTGCAGATCTTTCGCATGGCACAACTGCGGCGAGCACGGCCGACATGCCATACGATGCCACAATCGTGTTGTCGCCAACCAATGCCATCACAGGTCGAGGGGTCTGACCCGGATGG
>Ga0255334_1000764_pt1 | contig 19970 bp, 23 predicted proteins | sample EtOH5_35cm_T3_12_FD_202080 | JGI IMG/M metagenome (GOLD analysis project Ga0255334, IMG submission 202080) | Sandy soil microbial communities from University of British Columbia, Vancouver, Canada - EtOH5_35cm_T3_129 | ecosystem: Engineered > Artificial ecosystem > Sand microcosm > Unclassified ...
TGGTTTCAGCGTCTTGCAGGCCAGCAATGGCCAGCAGGGTCTTCAGGTATTCGAGCAAGACAAGCCCGACTTGGTCATCTGCGATCTGCGCATGCCGCAGATGGGCGGACTCGAACTCATTCGCCAGGTCACCGAGCGGTCACCGCAAACCCCAGTGATTGTGGTTTCGGGTGCCGGCGTGATGAACGACGCGGTCGAGGCCTTGCGCCTGGGTGCGGCGGATTACCTGATCAAGCCTCTCGAAGATCTGGCCGTGCTCGAGCACTCTGTGCGCCGGGCCCTGGATCGCGCGCGTCTGCTGCTGGAAAACCAGCGCTACCGTGAGAAGCTGGAAAAGGCCAATCGCGAGCTTGAAGCCAGCCTGAACCTGCTCCAGGAAGACCAGAATGCCGGTCGCCAGGTGCAGATGAACATGCTGCCGGTCAGCCCCTGGACCATTGACGAATTCAAGTTTGCACACCAGATCATCCCGTCGCTGTACCTGTCGGGTGATTTCGTCGACTACTTTCGGGTCGACGAGCGTCGGGTAGCGTTCTACCTGGCGGACGTTTCCGGTCATGGCGCTTCTTCAGCCTTCGTCACGGTGCTGCTGAAATTCATGACCACGCGCTTGCTGTTCGAATCCAAGCGCAACGGCACATTGCCGGAATTCAAGCCTTCAGAGGTCCTTGGTCATATCAACCGGGGCCTGATCAGTTGTAAGCTGGGTAAACACGTCACAATGGTCGGTGGAGTCATCGACGAGGAGACAGGTTTGTTGACCTATAGCATCGGTGGTCATTTGCCGTTGCCTGTGTTGTACACGCCAGACAGTGTTCGATATCTGGAAGGGCGTGGTCTGCCGGTGGGCCTCTTCAATGAAGCCACCTACGAAGATCACGTGCTGGAGTTGCCGCCGACGTTCAGCCTGACGCTGATGTCCGATGGCATTCTGGACCTTTTGCCAGAACCTACACTCAAAGAAAAAGAAGCGGCTTTGCCCCAGCGGGTCAAGGCAGCGGGCGGCACCCTGGATGGGCTGCGGCAGGTTTTTGGATTGGCCACGCTAGGGGAGATGCCGGATGATATCGCCCTGTTGGTGTTGAGCAGGAATCTTTAATGAGTACCGGTAGAATCCAGTTCGCCGAGCAGGACGGCACCTTCGTCCTGAAGTTCGTCGGTGAAGTTCGCCTGACCCTGTGTTCGGCGTTGGATGCGACTATTGAGCGGATCTTCACAGCGTTGAACTTCAACGCGATCGTGATCGACCTGACCGAAACCCGCAGCATCGACAGCACCACCCTTGGCCTGTTGGCCAAACTGTCGATCCTGTCGCGGCAGAAAGTCGGCCTGCTGCCGACCGTCGTCACCACCCACGAAGACATCACCCGTCTGTTGCAGTCCATGGGCTTCGAGCAGGTGTTCAACATCGTTGACCGCCCGATCCCGTGCCCTGAGTGCCTGACCGACTTGCCTGACCAGGACCAGTCGGAAGAAGTAGTGCGGATCAAAGTGCTGGAAGCGCACAAGATCCTCATGGGGCTGAATGATTCGAATCGTGAAGCGTTTCATGATCTGGTGAATGCGCTGGAGCGTCATTGATCCTTTGAAAGGGTAGGAAGCCTGTACTGGCCTCATCGCCAGCAAGCCGGCTCCTACAGTTGAATGATCACGTGTAGGAGCCAGCTTGCTGGCGATGGCGGCCTGAAATCCCCCAAATTCCCAAACACAAAACCAGCACCAAACAAACGCACACAAAAAAGGGCGAACCCATCAAGGTTCGCCCTTTTTGCATTGCGCTGAACTAGATCACAGCTTGGCCTGCAACAGCGCCTCAAGCTTCTCCTGGTCTCGGGCAAACTGACGAATCCCTTCCGCCAGTTTCTCGGTCGCCATCGCATCTTCGTTGGACAACCAACGGAACTGCGCTTCATTCAGGCTCAAGCGCGCTTCACCGGTATGACCTGGCGCCAATTTACGCTCCAGCTTGCCAGTGTCTGCCGCCAGTTTATCGATCAAGTCCGGGCTGATGGTCAGGCGGTCGCAACCGGCCAGTTGCTCGATCTGATTCAGGTTACGGAAGCTCGCGCCCATGACCACGGTCTTGTAGTCATTGGCCTTGTAGTAGTTGTAGATACGCGTCACCGACTGCACGCCCGGATCATCCGCGCCGGTGTAGTCGTTGCCGTTGGCCTTCTTGTACCAGTCGTAGATACGGCCCACGAACGGCGAAATCAGGAACACACCCGCATCGGCGCACGCCGCCGCCTGGGCGAACGAGAACAGCAATGTCAGGTTGGTCTGGATGCCTTCTTTTTCCAGGATTTCGGCAGCGCGGATACCTTCCCAAGTGGAAGCGATCTTGATCAGCACGCGGTCGCGGCCGATACCGGCCTTTTCATACAGCTCGATCAGACGGTGCGCACGCTTCAATACGGCGTCAGTGTCGAACGAGAGGCGCGCGTCCACTTCTGTGGAAATACGGCCCGGAATCACTTTCAGGATTTCTTGCCCTACCGCGACGCCAAAACGGTCGCTGGCCAGGCCCACATCGCCCTTGCAGTCGCTGACGCAAGCGTTCAACAACTCGGCATAGCCGGGAATGGCCGCGGCTTTGAGCAGCAGGGAAGGGTTGGTGGTAGCGTCCACCGGTTTAACGCGAGCGATCGCTTCGAAGTCGCCGGTGTCGGCAACCACGGTGGTCATCTGTTTGAGTTGTTCCAGCTTGGAAGTCATGGGCGTGCTCTGTCCTATGGGTCTAATGACATTACCCGAGCGCTGACAGCCACTCAAGGGCACATGTACGTATCGAAGGCCCCGGCGGCAACATCTGGAAAACGGATGTTTGAAAGGCGGGGCGCGGTGTCCGTAAATACGATGCCAAATCCGGGCGCAGGTTCAACGCGGGTGACCGTTAACGCCCTTCAAGCAGCTCCGCCGCCTGATCCAGCAACGCCAGAGGCTCCTTGGCCTTATGGATATCCACCGACAACAACTGCCGAAACTTGCGCGCCCCCGGAAACCCGGTGCCCAGCCCCAGCACATGCCGGGTGATGTGGTGCATCGAACCGCCTGCATCAATATGCGCCGCGATATAAGGCCGCAACTGCGCCAGCGCTTGCGCCCGAGTGATCACCGGCGCCATGCTGCCGAACAGTTGCTGGTCCACCTCAGCCATCACATAAGGATTGTGATACGCCTCACGCCCGAGCATCACACCGTCGAAGGTCTGCAAATGCTCGTGACAGGCCTCCAGCGTCTTGATTCCGCCGTTGAGAATAATCTCCAGCTCCGGAAAATCCGCCTTCAACCGCGCCGCCACGTCATAACGCAGGGGCGGAATATCGCGGTTCTCCTTCGGCGACAAGCCCTCCAGAATCGCGATCCGCGCATGCACCGTAAAACTCGTGCACCCGGCATCGCGCACCGTGCCGACGAAATCACACAGCTCTTCGTAACTGTCCCGTCCGTTAATCCCTATCCGGTGCTTCACCGTCACCGGAATCGACACCGCATCGCGCATCGCCTTCACACAATCGGCCACCAACTGCGGATGCCCCATCAACACCGCACCGATCATATTGTTCTGCACCCGATCACTCGGGCAGCCGACGTTCAGGTTCACCTCGTCGTAACCGTGCTCCTGCGCCATGCGCGCGCAGGCGGCCAGGTCCAGCGGAACGCTGCCACCGAGTTGCAGGGCGAGAGGGTGCTCGGCTTCGTTGTGACGCAGAAAACGCTCGTGATCGCCATTGAGCAGCGCGCCGGTGGTGACCATTTCGGTGTAGAGCAGGGCGTTCTTGGAGAGCAGGCGCAGGAAAAACCGGCAATGCCTGTCAGTCCAGTCCATCATCGGCGCCACACTGAAGCGGCGGGAAGGCTCAGAGCGCGAAAGGCTAGTCGTTACGGGTGCTTCAGGTTTTTCGACGGTCATTGGTACTGATCTTTTATACGGCGGTTTTTACCCATTTTCCTTGTTGTTGAACGTCGATTGCCATGAAGTAGCAAGCGAATTCCGCAGGTAGCAACTGGAAATGGGCACGATCACATCACGCAAGCGCAAGGACAACTCGACGGCCTACACGGCGCAGATACGGATCAATAGGGACGGGCGCACAGTTTATCAGGAAAGCCAGACTTTCGACCGCAAGCAGGCTGGAGGCGTGACGCTCCGGGATTGAGGAAGACAGATCTGATACGCACCTGATAGCATCTGGCTATCAATTTCGATGTGCGTTTAGGAAGGGAGTCCATGCCAAAAAGAATTTTTGCCATAGCGCTAGCCGCTATGGGTGCTATCACTGGAATGCAGAGTGCTCTTGCCAGTGACAACCTGTTTAAAAGTTACGCCTATGACAGTCCTCTCGCGAATTACACCGAGGCCGCGGGCTTCTATGACTGCTCAGCAGATGTGGGAGCTACTGCAAGGTGTCTCGACGATGTGGGTTTTATCGATCATAAATTCACAGCGAGTCTAGTTTTCAGTGGTGACAAACTGGTTATTGTTTCGCTGTTTACGCCCTACGATCGCGATGTGTTCGCACGGTCAATTGGCGCTCTTTCCAAGACGTTTGGTCTGCTTGCACTGACTGATGGGAAATCGGTGTTGGACCTTGTTGATCTCGCAGGCAAAGTAAAAAACAAAGATGAATACGCCGCCAAGCTCTCGAATTACGAGAGTGTTGCTTTGGCCGCCAACGATTTGACCTACACCTTTTTTGAAGGAATTACCTCGGCCAGTGGTGCTTCTAGCGCTCATAGCGTGGTGGCATCAGCGCCTGACAACATTCGAGGGGCTGATTTGATTGTTTCTGGTGAGGGCGATGAGTCCATGATCATCATCAAATTTTCTTTCCCGAAACTCGATGAGCACAAAATGGCTCAGCAGGCCAAGAAGCCTGTCGAGGCTTTCTGACGTCGATCCTTGTTATGTAAAAAACCTCGCCAAAGCGAGGTTTTTTCATTTCTGGAGTTCACTACCACCGACAAGCCCTGTCTGTGACCGCGAGCGGGCGACTCAGGTTGGCCTGACTTTACGTACGATTCAGAACGACGGCATCAGGCCGCTTGAACTTGATGCGTCTGCTCCACGCGATGGCGGGACGTTCGAACAATAGATAGGCCATGGCCGAGAATGCGATGCACGTTGCAATGATCAGGACGGCGGCCAGTGCATCCGAGAAAAGGCCGGTTGGCATGAAAGCCCGGTAAACGCGCATGAAGGAACCGGTCACAGGAGCATGGAACAAGTACAGGCTGTAGGAAATCAGGGCAATTTTCTGCACGGGGTAGCTGGATATAAAACCCAGCGTGGTGGAGCGATTAACCAGGAAGCAGAACAGTAAGCCCGTCAACCCGGCAGCAATGGTGAATGAGTTTTTAGTTGCAAGACCGATAACAAGCGCCAATGCACAGTAACCAATGGCGATGTAACGGCTTTGTTTAGTGCCGCTCAGGGTTTGAGCGCACAGCACCCCGGCCATGAAGCTGAACCAGAACGCAATAAATCCGCCTTTCCAGCCTATCGCATGAATTATCCCGGCGGGCCACAGCAGCGCCAGCAATGCGCTGCCCCAAATCCAGAGGTTGCGACGCTTGGGTGTTACACCCTCTCCAGCACGATCGGCTAACCACAGCAGCACCGCAAAAAAGATGTAGAACTGCACCTCGATACACAGGGTCCAGAACACCGTGATGATGTTTCTGATGCCAAGGAAATCTTGGAGAAACAGCACGTGGGCGAGTATGGCCGTCACGCCGGGGATTTCGATTCCGGGTTGCCCAAGCATGTATTTTGCGGCGATCACGGCCACGCCCAGTGCAATGGCGGCGTAGTAGGGAGGGGCGAGGCGTACCAGGCGACGTGCCACAAAGTTTGTGGCGTTCACGTTATTCATTGGCACCCGGGATGTCGTGGTCGCCATGACAATGCCGCTTAGTACGAAAAATATAGGCACTCCCAAATGGCCTGCGTCAAAGACCATGTATTTCAACCAGCCTGGAATGGCTGCCAGCAGGGTTGGGATGTGATTTCCTTCGGATAAATGAAACAGAACCACCCAGAAGCATGCAAAACAGCGCAATGCGTCAACCAGGGCAAGACGATGTTTGTCGTCAACGGTGATTCCACTCATTCAATGCTTCCTTTCTCTCGCGGCGGATGTTGTTTTTTGTGCGGGCACTGAACGCAGAGCTTAGCAGCTGCAGCAGCCTGTCGAACTTGCGAACACCACCGTCCACAGCCTTTTTGGAGGGCTCGGGAAATCGGAATACCTGAACAAATGCTGTCGCTGCGTGAAGTTTCACGATGCTGCCGGGTTCGCAGCCTAGGATGGACACTGAAGATTGCATCACCCCACCTCCGGCCACAGGGAACCTGAAAAATGATCTCGAACTTCTTCAAAGTCTTGCTGATCGGTGGTGCGCTGCTGTTGAGCGCCTGTTCGGGCGTCAGCACCCATAACGACTATTCAGAAGACCTCGAGCCGTCCGCCGGCTTCGGTCCTGGCCCGACCAATAGCCACAGTCAGCTGAACTTCCATGGCAGTGCATTGGGCAGCAGCTTCGGTGAATACGGTTCGGGACTGTTGCACGACGACTGACCGGCAACGGCGCGGTAATCCTGCCGTTGCCTGTTCGCCCAGCTGTTACCTGAAATAAGCCTATTTAGTCTCGGGCGTGGCGATCCACTGGCCTAAAACTTTCTGGTAGTTGCCCGTCACTTTGGCCAGGTGCAGCCATTGATCGACGTACAACTTCCACGTCATGTCGTCTCGCGGCAATAAATAAGCTTTCTCACCGTACTGCATGTACTGGCCTGGATTCACCGCGCACAAACCGGGTTTGAGTTTTTGCTGATACAACGCCTCCGACGCATCGGTGATCATCACGTCCGCCTTCTTGTCCAGCAGCTCCTGGAAGATGGTCACGTTGTCGTGCAACCGCAACTGCGCCGCCGGTAAATACGCGTGGACGAAGGCTTCGTTGGTGCCACCCGCCGGTTCTACCAGGCGCACCGAAGGCCGGTTGATCTGTTCGACGGTCTGATACAGCGCCTGATCTTCGCAGCGCACCAACGGGATTTTGCCGTCGACATCCAGCGTGGTGCTGAAGAAGGCTTTTTTCTGACGTTCCAGGGTGACCGAGATCCCGCCCATGCCGATGTCGCATTTACCCGCCAGCATGTCGGGCATCAGGGTTTTCCAGGTGGTCGGTACCCACTCGACCTTGACGCCAAGGCTGTCGGCCAGCGAGCGGGCCATGGCGATGTCGATGCCCGAGTATTCGCCGTTCTCGGCTTTAAACGTGTAGGGCTTGTAATCGCCCGTGGTGCACACGCGTAATTGGCCTTGCTGGATGACGCTGTCCAGGTGCGATTGTTCGGCCTGGGCGCCAAACGATAGTGCGAGCAGGCTACCGAGCATTGCTGTGCGTTTATTGGTTTTCATGTGTACCCGACTTCCGTGATGGATTGGGGCTGAGAGTACTTAATTTTTCCTGCCGATGGTTATAAGTACTTCGGATTCTGCTGCCCGATTGGCTATTGCGCAGCGGCCTCCATTTCCGGACTCAGCGTCCCCAACCAGGCCACCAGCCCCACAATCAACACCGCGAGTGCCAACTCGACCACCATGCTGCGTCGCAATGCGTTGGCGGCAACTTCGTATTTCCCCTCCTGTAACGACCGTTCCAGAAACGGCCCAAGGTGAAAGCGGTTCAGCGCGGCGAGCACCAGCATCCCGGCAAACAACCCCACTTTGATAAACAGCAAAATCCCATAGGTACTTAGCAACAAGTCATCAAGCTTCGGCCCGACGATGAACAGGTAATTCACGACGCCCGTGACCGTGATGACGACCACGATCACCGCGCCCACCGATTCAAATCGAGCGACAGCCCGAGCCAGTAACCTGATGCGATCTGCGGTTGTCAGCGCGTTGATTTTCGCCATCAATGCAAACGCGACCATCGCCCCAACCCAAGCTCCCGCTGCCAGCAGATGCAGAATATCCATCGCAAAATGCCAATAGCGACGGCTGCCTTCATCCATTGCCCCATGACCGTTCCAGGCCAGGGAGGCGAGGGCGATCGCGCCGCAAATCGACGCAACCAGCAAGCTGGCGCCGGGCAAGCGGTGGTTGACCATCAGCATCAAACCGGCCATCACCAGCACAACGACTCGAACCGACCAGGCCAACCCTGCATCTGTCTCGAACACCATCATCTGGACATGCGGTCGCAGCTCGGTGAAGTCCGATTCTCCGCTCATCGCACTCACCATCGTCAGCATGCCCGCCACAGACAACAGCACGCCGAACGCGGCCGTCACCTGAAGGATTGACCGAAACGGCAGCACCGCCCCGGACACCCGTTCGCGGCCAGCAAGGCTGTAGAGCCCGAACAAACCCAGACCAAACAGCACCATCAAATTCACATACAACCCAAACCGCAGGGCAATGCTGACCCAGTCGCTCATCAATCACTTCACTTTGAATGTAACGTTGCCGGTGATCGGGTGAGTGTCCGAAGACACCGCGCGCCATTCGACTTTGTAGCTGCCGGCGGGCAACGGCGAGAGCGGGGTGATGAGCATGGTTTTCGGGTCGCTGCCGCCGGAGACTTTGGCTTTCATCGGCATCGGGGAGTGGGCCATGCCTGGCATTTCGGTCATGACCAGTTTCGCCCCGGAAAACTGGGTCATGAGGTTTTCGGAAAAGTGCAGTTCGATCTTGCTCGGTGCTGCGCCATCCGCACCTTCGGCCGGGGTGGATGAGAGCAGTTTCGGGTGCGCCTGAGCCAGTGTGCTCATGAGCAAGCCGATGACAACAGCGGTGGTTTTCATTGTGCGCATGCAAGGCCTCTTTACCGCTCGAAGCGGTTTTTTTTGATGGTGATGTGAGTGCGATCAGAACCACAGCCGAACGCCGAGAACGACGCGTGCTTCACTGCGATCCTCGCCATCGTCTTTGGCGAAATCGGCGGTTTTGCCGTAGGTGCGGTTCCAGGTCACGCCGATGTACGGGGCGATTTCCCGGCGAATTTCATAGCGCAACCGCAGCCCGGCTTCGGTGTTGGAGAGCCCGGAACCAATGCCCCGCTGCGGATCGTTTTTGCCGTAGACATTCAGCTCGGCGGTCGGCTGCACAATCAGCCGGTTGGTCAGCAGGATGTCGTAGTCACCTTCCAGCCGCACCGCACTTTGGCCGCCTTCGCCGATGAACGCCGTGGCTTCGGCTTCGAAGTTGTACAGCGCCATGCCTTGCACGCCGAACGCGGCCCAGGTTTGCGGGGCGCCGGGTTTGAAGTCCTGGCGCACGCCGCTCACCACATCCCACCACGGCGAGATCGCATGGCCCCATAGCGCCTGGACTTCCGCGTCTTCTGTTTTGCCGTTGCTGCGCTCGCCTTCGGATCGCAGCCACAGGCGATCGATGTCACCGCCGATCCAGCCCGATAAATCCCAGGCCAGTGCGCTGCCATCGTCGGCGTCCTGCCATTCGAGTTTGTCGGCGAGGAAGTAGTGATTGAGCGCAGAGTCATGCACGTTATGGCCGCCGGGGCTGACGAACACGGCGGCACGATCGGCATCGGTCAGCGGCGGGATCGGCGTGCGGCTTTCAGTGGGCGCGGCGGGCTGCATCTGGCCGTCGTCCATGCTTTGCATCTGGCTATGGTCCATGCCCTGCATCTGGCTATGGTCCATGCCCTGCATCTGGCCATGGTCCATGCCCGGCATCTGGCTGTGATCCATGTTCTGCATGTCGCCGGTGGCGGCGCTCGCCGAAGAAAGCGTCAGGCCCGTCGTGCAAACGGCGAGAAAAATCGATGTAAGTCTGGTCATGGGTAGCGCCTCATTCTTCCACGCGAACTTCACGGAACATGCCCATTTCCATGTGGTACAGGAGGTGGCAGTGATAGGCCCAGCGGCCGAGTGCGTCGGCGGTCACCCGATAGCTGCGTCGGGAGCCGGGGGGCATGTCGATGGTGTGTTTGCGCACCATGAACTCGCCGTTCTCGTCTTCGAGGTCGCTCCACATGCCGTGCAGGTGGATGGGGTGGGTCATCATCGTGTCGTTGACCAGCACGATGCGCACGCGCTCGCCGTACTTGAGGCGCAGCGGTTCGGCATCGGAGAATTTCACGCCGTTGAACGACCACGCGAATTTCTCCATGTGGCCGGTGAGGTGCAGTTCGAGGGTGCGGCTCGGGTCGCGGCCGTCCGGGTCTTCGAAGGTGCTGCGCAGGTCGGAATAGGTCAGGACGCGGCGACCGTTGTTGCGTAAACCAAGGCCGGGATCGTCGAGTTTCGGCGAAGTGCTCATGGCTTGCATGTCCACGAGCGGGTTGTCGTTTTCCGTCGCGGGATGCGCTTGCATGCCGCCCATCGCGCTGTGGTCCATGCCGGCCATGCTGCCGTGATCCATCCCGCCCATGCCCATGTCATCCATGGTCACCAGCGGTCGCGGATCGAGTGCAGGCACAGGCGCGGACAAACCCGCCTTCATCGCCAGCGTGCCGCGCGCATAACCGGTGCGATCCATCGACTGGGCGAACACGGTGTAAGCGTCCTGCGTCGGCTCGACAATCACATCAAACGTCTCCGCCACCGCAATGCGGAATTCATCGACGCTCACCGGTTTGACATGCAGCCCGTCCGCCGCGACCACTGTCATTTTCAGGCCGGGAATGCGCACGTCGAAGTAGGTCATGGCCGAACCGTTGATAAACCGCAGTCGCAGTTTTTCACCTGGCCGGAACACGCCCGTCCAGTTCGAGTCCGGCGCCTGGCCGTTCATTAAATAGGTGTAAGTGGCGCCGCTGACATCGGCGAGGTCTGTGGGGTTCATCTTCATCTCGGCCCACATCTTTCGATCGGCGACCGTGGAAGCCCAACCGTTTTTGCTGACGTCGTCGATGAAATCGCCCACGGTACGCTTGTTGTAGTTGTAGTAATCGGATTGCTTTTTCAGGGTGTTCATCAGGCTGGCCGCGTCTTCGTCGGTCCAGTCGGTCAGCATCACCACGTAATCGCGGTCGTACTCAAAGGGCTCCGGCTCCTTGGCGTCGATCACCAGCGGGCCGTAAACGCCGGACTGCTCCTGAAGGCCCGAATGGCTGTGATACCAGTAGGTGCCGTTCTGCCGGACCTGAAATTGATAGACGTACACGCCGCCCGGTTCGATGCCGTGAAAACTCAGCCCCGGCACGCCGTCCATGTTGGCCGGCAGCAAAATGCCGTGCCAGTGAATGGAGGTGGTTTCCTTGAGCCGGTTCTTCACCCGTAGCGTGACCGTGTCACCTTCACGCCAGCGCAGCAGCGGGCCGGGAATGCCGCCGTTGATGGTCATCGCGGTGCGCGGATTGCCGGTGATGTTGACCGGGGTTTCGCCGATGAACAGCTCGAAATCGCTGCCCGTGAGCATCTGCGGTTCGCCAGGGCGGGTGAGCGCCCACACAGGCGTGCGCCATAACCCGAGGCCGCCAAGCAATCCGCCCGCGGCCAGCCCCTTTACGAAGGTGCGTCTTGAAGTGTTGGAGTGCATGCCGTTTTTATTCCCGGTCTGTCAGTTGGGAGACAATTTTACGACGAGGCTAGCGGGTGATGCCTTTCAGCAGACTGAGGCGGGGATTACATTTTTGACAGCTTCAACGCGATGTTCAACGGTTGGTGGAAGGCTTGGCGGTCGACGCCACCGTCCCGCTACCGCAATTGATATACGAAGACTTTTTCAGCCAGCGCTGATCCGGGTAGTACGAAAACAACAGTTGCCCGTCTTTCATCGAGTCAATCAGCTTGTGCGCAATCGCCGGCCGTACCGCCGGGCAACCGAGGCTGCGGCCAATCCGCCCGTTCGCCCGCGCAAGCACCGGGCTGACATAAGGCGCGCCATGAATGACGATCGCCCGGTCGAAGGCGTTGTCGTTGAAGCCCGGTTCGAGTCCTTCCATGCGCAACGAATAACCGTTTTGCCCGACATAACTTGACTGCGTGCGATACAGGCCCAGGCTGGTGGCGAAGCTTTCGTTCTGATTGGAAAACTTGACCGCCATGTTCTCGCCACTGTTGCGACCGTGGGCGACCAGTTCGTGAAACAGTAATTTGCGCTGTTTAAGGTCAAACACCCAAAGGCGTTGTTCGGTGGAGGGCAGGGAGTAATCAATGACGGCAAGTCTTTGGACAGGCGCGGCACCTTGGGCCAAGCTGCATTGAGAGGCACGTACCGCCAGAGCAATCACCTTGGCGTTAGCGTCTGGAGCGGCTTTGACCAAAGCGGCTTCAAGTGAGTCGGCGTAGGCTGCCGTGACTGACGTTGAACTCAGCAGCAGGGCCGTAATTAGGAGGCCGAAGCGGTCTAGCGCCATATACGTTTCTCATCATTAATGTTTCGAGTCTAGCAGCGCGCGCGAGGCTGGCCGGTGAATGCGGGAGATTAAGGATTATCCATGGGGCAGTTAACAAGGTTATTCGTCATAAGCCGTGTATTTTTTATGGGCTTTCTGATCAGCGGTGCAGCGATTGCGCAAACTTCGCCGATCGAGCAGTCATCTCCACCTGTCAGCGTCAGTGAGGCTGCAGTGGATGACATCGTCGGTCAGACGATTCAAAGCATGCTGGCGCCGTTGGCTTCGGCGTTTCCGCCGCTGCTCACATCCCCCAGGCATCAACGGGTAGACGTCAACCGTGTGGTCATGGATTTCTATATGCATCGCAACTATCGCGCCGCGTGGACACAAGACAGTGATGTCACCCAGTTGCTGAAAAGCCTGGGCAACACGCAAGCGGATGGTCTGGAACCGGCAGATTTTCATATCGATGAACTGGCCAAGGCTCGAGCGTCGATGCAAACCCCGGCGCAGCGGGCGAGTTTTGATGTCGTCGCCACGCGCACGTTCATCGCCGCGCTCCTGCAATTACGGCGCGGCAAGGTCGACCCTTCGCGTCTGGACATGCATTGGAATTTCGACCCGGTCGGCGTTGATCCGCGTGAGGACGTGAACACTTTCTTCGCCGCCCTCGACAGCCATGACGTCGCCCGTGCATTCGCTCAAGCGCCACCGCAAGAAGCGGTTTATGGCAGCTTGCGCATGGGTTTGGCGCAACTGCGCAAGGTCCGGGATGCGGGTGGCTGGCCGAAGGTTGCCGAAGGCAAGTCGCTCAAACCGGGAATGGACGAACCTGCGGTCGCGCAGCTGCGAGCCCGTTTGGCGGCCGGTGGTTATCTGGCCCCACAGTTGAAACCACGTAGCGACTACGACGCTGTCGTCACCGCGGCGGTCAAAAAGTATCAAGCCGAACAATACCTGGGCGCGGACGGTGTCGCCGGAGCGGCGACGCTCGCAGCGTTGAATGTGTCGGTTGAGGCGCGGATCGACCAGGTTCGGGTGAACATGGAGCGTGCGCGTTGGTTGCTGTACAAACTTCAGGGCACTTTTGTCATCGTTGACATAGCTGGTTACAAAATTGCGCTCTACCGCGACGGCAAGCCGATCTGGCGTTCTCGGGTGCAAGTCGGCAAACCGTTTCGCAGTACGCCGGTGTTCCAATCAGAGATTACTTACGTCACGTTCAACCCTACCTGGACCGTGCCCCCGACCATTCTGGTCAAGGACATGCTGCCCAAGATTCGGAAAAATCCCGGCTACCTTGCCGCCAACCGAATCAGGCCCATTGACCGTGAAGGGAACTTGCTCGACCCATCGACGGTCGATTGGTCCAACCCGCGCGGCGTTACGCTGCGACAGGATGCCGGGCCGGACAACTCGCTGGGCCAGGTCGTGATCCGGTTTCCCAATGACTACGCGATTTATCTGCACGACACGCCGCATCGCGAGTTGTTTGCTCAATCTCGCCGCGCCACCAGTTCAGGCTGCATCCGGGTTGAGAACCCGCTGCAGTTGGTGGAGCTGTTGTTCAACGATCCGGTGCATTGGAACAGTGCCGGGATCCAGGCGCAGTTGGCCAACGGCAAGACCGAAAACATCCGGCTTCCCGTCAAGGTGCCGGTGCTGTTGGCTTACTGGACGGTGGACCTGAGTAATGATGGTCGCGTGATGTTCAAGCCCGATGTCTACGGGTACGACTCTGCGGTTCTGCGGGGATTGAATCTGCGTTCGCAGCTGCCTGCTCCGCAATGGCAGCAGGCAGGACCGCCTGCGCTGGCGGCGGGGCAAAAAAACACTGGAGAATAGCAGGGCGCCGCAGTTGTAGAGATCGGTCCCTGTTCATTCGGCGAGGCCAATCCGCAGCGGCTGCAGCGACGCGGTTTGCGCCATGGATGAAAACTACCACAATGAAAAAGAGCCAAAGGTACAGGGACAGTGAAGATGGATGTTGTGCCAGAAAACACGGTAACCATTGCAGGTTTGCCTTATGTGCATGACCTCGATGAGTGCCGCAATATTCAGAAAGGACCGGTGTTCATCATTGCCTCAGGGGCAACCGCAAAGGATTTTCCGCTGGAGAACTACGCAGACATTCCGATGATCACGATGAACGGGGCCATCTCGAAGTTCATCGGTACCGATATCAAGCCGTTCTTTTATGCCTGCACCGACATTGCCTTTTACCGGGAGCAGCCCGAATTGCTGGCGGCGGGGATGCACCTCAGTGAGCGGGTTGCCGTGTGGGAAGAGCACATCCGGCGTGCGGCCGTCATGCCCGAAGGGGACCTGTACCTGCTGACCAAGGCGCCCAAGCTTTCCTGGAGTGACCTGGTCTTCAGGGGGGATAAGGAACTCATCAGAAGTCGCAGGCTTGGAAACGGTCGCAACAGAACCCTGGGGTTCAGCAAGAACCTCAAGCGCGGCTTTTTTGATGCGCGCACGGTGGCCTATCTGGCGCTGCAAATTGCCTACCACGCAGGTTTTAACAAGGTGTTTCTGGTGGGTGTCGACTTGAATCAGTCAGTGCGGCGTTTCTATGAAGAAGACGATGCCAACGCGTCACCGTGCATGCTCGATCAGCATTTTTTTACGAGAATTCTGCCCTCGTTCAAGATCCTGTCGAAGTACGTCGTGAATGATGATTTTCAGGTTTACAACTTGTCCGGTTCTTCAAGGATTCCTGGCGAACTTATTCCCCGGGTGACGTTGGATGAAGTCGACAGGATGCTCTGAGGACCGTGCTTCATGGATATGGGTGCTCTTTAGGCACCCGTTTTTTTTGCGCGAGCGTCAACCGTTCGGTACCTGCACGCAATCTTCTTGTTCATGCCTCGCCCAGCTCTTCCTGCAAAAACGCCACCAGGGCACGTTGCAACCCGGTCAACGCGCCCTCGCGGCTGATCAGCGCCAACTCGGTCGGCGGCAGTTCGGGCAGATTGCTGCACACACGATGCTCAGGCAACACCGCCGAAGCGGGCAGCACTGACACGCCCAGCCCGGAGGCCACCGCCGCCTGAATACCCGTCAGGCTGTGGCCGGCGAAGGGCAGCCTGAAGCGACCGCGTTTTACATTCACGCCCGCCTGCACCAACAGCTGCCAAGGGTGAAAGTGGCGTTCCATACGCACATGCCTCACGCCACGGCATTATGTTTGCTGCAAGGCCCTCCGCTGTTGTGGCTGGGGCAGACGGCTCTGAAGTTTTATGGCCGCACGGCGGTAGACGAGGACTACAACGGCCTGGCCCTCGATGAATCCGAAGGCGACCGGATCGCCAGTGTCATGGGCAATGCCGACATTCTGTTTCTGAAAAACCACGGTGTGATTGTCGCCGGACCGACCATCGCCGAGGCGTGGGACGATCTGTATTACCTCGAACGTGCCGCCCAGGTGCAACTGATGGCAATGGCGACCCAGCGCGATCTCAAGCCTGTGCCCGAGCCGATTGCCCGGCGCGCCTACGAACAAATGCGCCAGGGGGATGCCGAAAGCGCGCGGGCGCATTTGCACAGTGCGATGCGCAGGCTGTCCAAAGGACGATTGCCCCTCACTACGGCGTAGACTAAGCTCGCAAAATATAAGGGTTTTGGGCCTTCGCCCATGCCTTACCCTTGCAGGATGAGCTTTGCCTATTCTCCAAAACGACCTGCACATCGCCACTGGCGTTGCTTTGAAACGGTTACCGCTGCGCAAGGCAGCGATGCTGTTCATTGCTGTGGTGTGCCTGTGCCTGTGCGGTTTGCTTTACCTGCAACTGGAGCAATCGCGCCGGCACGATCTGGCCGTGGCCGAAGTGGCGTCATCGAACCTGACGCGAGCCATGGCGCAGCAGGCCGAAGACACCTTCATGAAAGCCGACCTGGTGTTGACCAGTCTGGTTGACTGGATTCAGGCCGACGGCTTCGGTCCGCCGCAGCGCCCACGTCTTCAGAAAACGTTCGCCCAGCGGGTGCAGGCGCTGAATCAATTGCACGGGATCTTGCTGTTTGACCAGAAGGGCCAGTGGATCGTGACTTCTTTTGCGGATCTGCCTCGTGGTCGAGGCGTGGCGGACCATGAATACTTTATGTATCACCAGCAGAACGTATCGTCCGTGGCGCACATCGGGCCGGCCATTCGCAGTCGTGAGAATGGCGAGTGGATCATTCCGGTCTCCAAGCGCATCAACGACAAAAACGGCCATTTCCAGGGCGTGCTGCTGGCGGGCATCAAGATGTCCTACTTCGACCAGTTCTTCAAAAGCTTCAGCCTGGATGACAATGGCTCGATGTTTTTGGGGCTGACCGACGGGACGTTGCTGGCGCGCCGGCCGTTTATCGAAGCGCAGATCGGCACGTCGTTGGCCAATGGCGAGATCTTTCAGACGTTGCTGCCCAACGCGCCCTCCGGCAACGCAACGTTCCGTTCGGTGGTCGACGGCACCGTGCGGTTGTATGGCTACCGACAGCTCGACGCCTATCCGCTGGTGGTGTCGGTGGCATCGTCCAGGGATTCGATTCTCAAGGGTTGGTACGACACCGCGTTTCGATCCAGCGTCATCGTTGCCCTTGTCGTGCTGGGCATTGGGTTGTTCGGCTGGGTGTTCGTGCGCCAGGTTCGCCTCGGCGAGCAGGTCGAGGCGGATTTGCGCAAGGCCAAGGAGGCGCTGAAGCTCATCGCGACTCACGACAGCCTGACCGGCCTGGCCAATCGCCGACTGTTCGAACAGGCGCTGGACATCGAGTTCGGCCGTGGCATCCGTCAGTCGAGTTCATTGAGCCTGATCATGCTCGATATCGATTACTTCAAGCGCTACAACGACGCTTATGGCCACGTGGTGGGGGACCATTGTCTGGCACAAGTGGCACGGGCGGTGAAGAGTTGCTGCCATCGAAAAGCCGATCTGGCGGTGCGGTACGGTGGTGAGGAGTTCGCAGTGTTGCTGCCGGATACCGATATTCACGGTGCGATGGTGATTGCCGAGCATATCCGTCGCGCCGTCATGGCCAAAAACATCAGCCACAGCGGTTCGCCCAACGGTTTCGTCACGGTCAGCCTGGGCTGCTATTCGTTTGTGCCCACGCGGCTGGACAGCACCGAAGTGTTCATCGGGCGTGCGGACGCCGCCTTGTATCAGGCCAAGCATTCAGGGCGAAACCGTTCGGCGGTGCTGTCCATCGACGGCGGGATCGAGGAGTTGATGCGCTCGGATCGTTGAGACGACTCAGGCGCGAGCGGTCTGTGCGGATTAGCGAAGACTGTAATCGGCAAGTTTTTGTTCGAGCCGCTGACGCACCAATGGCCATTCATCATCGATGATGCTGAACCGCACCGAGTTGCGCTTGCGTCCGTCCGGCATGATCCGTTCGTGACGCACGATACCTTCCTGTTGTGCGCCGAGCCTGAGGATTGCGTTGCGCGACTTCTGATTGTTTTCGTCGGTGGTGAACTGCACCCGCACGCAGTCCAGCACGTCGAAGGCGTACCGCAGCATCAGGTATTTGGCTTCGGTGTTGACGAAGGTTTTTTGCCAGCGGGCCGAGATCCAGCTGCTGCCGATTTCGAGCTTGCGATTGAGCCGGTCGATTTTCCAGAAGCGCGTCGAACCGATGACCTCGCCGGTGTCCTTGAGCACGATGACGTAAGGCAGAACAGTGCCTGCATCCCGGCCGTCGAGGGCTTTTTTCAGGTAGCTGTGCACCGTGGTCGGGGAGGGCACGACGGTGACAGTCAGGTTCCACAGTTCGCCATCTTCGGCGGCGTGTACCAGCGCATCGGCATCGGCGTATTGCAGTGGGCGCAGGCAGATTCTGTTGCCTTCCAGCGGTGTTTCCATGGCGTCGGTTTTCTCGGTTGATTTTTCGGTCGTGTGGCGATTGGTGAAATCAATTGTCGGTCGTACCGTTTTATCCCTTATACATGGCGGCCATCGGCGCAGAGATCTGCAGCCACTGCATAAGGACCGAGCAATGAGCGAGCCACGCCTGAGCAATCTTGCGTTATACCTGCAACGCCTGGGTTTCGACGCGCCACCGGCACCGACCCTGGACACCCTGCGTCAACTGCAACTGCGTCACACCGGCGCATTCCCGTTTGAAAACCTCACCACGCTGTCAGGCGAGCCAGTGCTCATCGATCTGCCGTCCATCGAGCAAAAAGTCCTGCACGATGGTCGTGGTGGTTACTGCTACGAACTCAACAATCTGTTTCTGGCGCTGCTTCAGGCGCTGGGCTTCAATGCCCGTGGCATCTCCGGCCGAGTGGTCATGGGCCAACCCGAGGGTGCGTGGACGGCGAGGACACACCGCTTGAGCCTGGTCATCCTGGATGACGTGCGCTACATCACCGATGTCGGCTTCGGTGGCATGGTGCCTACGGCACCGCTGCTGCTCGATACCCCGGCCGAACAGCGCACGCCCCACGAACCCTATCGCATCGAGCAACATGCCGATGGCTACACCTTGCGCGCCAACGTTGCGGGTGAGTGGCGGGCGATGTACATCTTCGACCTGCAACGGCAGGAAGACATCGATTTCGCCGTCGGCAACTGGTACGTCTCGACCCATCCCGAATCGTCTTTTGCCAGGCAACTGATGGTGGCGCGAACGGGAGAAGGCTGGCGGCGCACGCTCAACAATGGCAGTTTTGCGATTCACCGAATGGGCGGCGAGAGCGAACGCCTGCAGGTGACGGATGTGGATGAGCTGGTCGGATTGCTGGGGCGCGAGTTCGGGATTCGGGTGCCGGAGCATGCAACGCTCAAACAAGTGCTTGCGCGGTTGATCGTGGCTACGTAGCTCAAGGCTTCATCACGCGATGAATTTCACTGAGCACCTCCGATAGTTTTTTCTCCAGGCTTTTTAGCTCAGCGGCCGTTATCCCTTCTTTGAAATGTCCGGCATTTACAACAGCGGTGTTCGGGATGGCCCCTGCGTTCTTGCTTACATCTTCGAGCAAGGCCTTGCGCAAGGTGTTGTTGATCACCGTCTGATAACCGAAACCTTCGCTCTCGGCGGCGAGGCGCGCCGCGTCTAACACGACATCATCGAGCATGATGGTGATGCGGGTTTTGCCTTTGCTCGAGGCAACCGCTCCGCGTTTGGCGTTACTGAAATCGTATTCGTCTTTCATGGTTCAAGGCTCCAGATATCGGCGCCGTTCATTTTTGGTAGCGACGCGCGCGGAAATGATTCGAACGAAATTCGGCTCGCGCCAGGTGTACGCAACGACCAACAATCGACCTTTGGCATCCAGCCCCATGATGATCCACCGCTGCTCATCGTGATGGTTGTCCCCCAGCGAGAGGGCTCTCTCGTCATAAAACACCGCCTCGGTCTCCGCGAGGCTGATCCCTTGGTGCTTTAATTTGTTAGCTGCGTTCTTTGCCTTGTGAAACTGAATCTCGAATGACTTCATTATGCATACTTTATATGTATAAGCGAGGGGCGTCCGTGCCGGCGGTCGCTTGGAATGCCAAAGACTAGCGGGCGGGGGAGAAGGCGCTGGAAGGATGTATTTCAAATGTTTTTTTGGAGGGGGAAAGAGCGCAGGGAAAGGACTGCATGGACACATGTCCATAATCTGACTGATTAGTTGTATACAACTCTATAGACATTTGTCCTGATTCTTG
>Ga0255334_1000765_pt1 | contig 19942 bp, 18 predicted proteins | sample EtOH5_35cm_T3_12_FD_202080 | JGI IMG/M metagenome (GOLD analysis project Ga0255334, IMG submission 202080) | Sandy soil microbial communities from University of British Columbia, Vancouver, Canada - EtOH5_35cm_T3_129 | ecosystem: Engineered > Artificial ecosystem > Sand microcosm > Unclassified ...
TCGGTGATGTCGCGGAAGATGAAGCGGTTCAGCTCCCGGGAGACGCCCATCATCTTCTCCAGGACCTCGTCGCCGCGGGGCGTGATGAAGATGCGTCGGACGCGGCGGTCCTCGGGGTCAAACCGGCGTTCGACATGCCCGCTCGCCTCCAGACGGTCGATCAGCCCGCCCACCGTGACCTTGCCGACATCGAGCACCCTGGCGAGATCGGTCTGCGTGGTCCCCCCGCCCGGGTGCCGCGACAGGTTGGCGAGAACCCACCATTGCGCGCGGGTGACGCCGAGCGGGCGCATCGCCTGATCGTAGACGGTGCGGCGCATGCGCGAGACGTCATGGACCAGAAAGCCGATGCGAACCGTCGGCTCCCGCTTGGGTGGTGCCTCAGGTTTGGTCAGGCTGTCTGCTACCATACGATCACTGTGCTTGCTTTGTGCCATAGACCCACCGTAGCGGCTTCGCCCTGCCTGGGGGAAGGTCAGCTTTCGCGGCCGCCACGCCAGTCCCGGCGCAGATCGTCGCGCAGCCCGGGTTCGGCGATGGCGATCAACGCCTCGGCACGTTCTTCGACCGAGCGGGCACGAAGATCCGCGACGCCATGCTCGGTCACCACCAGGTCGATGTCGGTGCGCGGCAAGGTCGTCACCGCCCGTTCGCCGAGCCGTGCGCGGATGCGTGAACCGCCGGCGCGGCCAAAGGTCGCGGGCAGCGCCACCACGCTCAGGCCGCCCGGGCAGTTCCGCGCCGCCCGCGCGAAATCGGGCGCACCACCGGCGCCGCTCACCGCCCGGCCTGCCACGTGCTCAAGGTTGCATTGCCCGCGCAGATCGACCTCCAGCGCAGCATTGACCGCGACAAAGCCTTCGAGGCCCGCCAGGACCGCCGCGTCATGGGTGACATCGCAGCCGGCAATGCGAATGTTGTGGTCGTCGCGAAGCCAGTCGTAGAGCGGCTGGGTGCCCACGGCCGCGCAGGCCATGTGCCCTGGCCAGGCCGGATCGAAGACTCCGGCATCGAACAGCGTCATGGCCGCATCGGGCAGCATCCCCGAATGCAGCCGCAACCTGCGTCGATCGCCCAGCGCCGCCAGCAGCGCCTGCGGCACCTTGCCGAGCCCAAGTTGAAGCGTGGCACCGTCGCCGATGAAGGACGCAATCTGTGCGGCGATGCGCTGGCCCTGCGCACCGGCGGGGCCGGTATGGTAGAGGGGAAGCGGGGTATCGACTTCGCAGACCGCGGCGAGGCGCGCATGGGGCAGGCTCCACGCGCCGGGCACCCGCGGTGTCCGCATGTTGATCAGACCAATGCAACGCCGGCTGGAGCGGAGCAGCGAGGGCGCGAATTCCACCGCGGGGCCCAGGGAGCATTGCCCATTCTCGTCCGGCGGGGCGAGTTGGAGGATGCAGGTGTCGAACATCGGTCCGCTCCGCAACAGGCGATCGAATCCCGCATAAGAGACTGGAAGATGCCGAAAGCGCCCCGCCGTCTCGGCGCCGCGGAATTCGGGCTGCATAAACAGCCCGCTGACCCGGCAGGTTGGATCGAGCGCGCCGACATCCAGCGCATTGATGCCGGGCACGAAGCTCGTGGTGATGTTGAGGCCTCGTGTCGTTGCCGGATCGCGCAGCCAGGCCGCGACCAACGCCGTCGGGGCCCCGCTCGACCCGGGCAGGAAGAGACGTTCGCCCGGTGCAAACAAGCCCGGCAGGTCAGCGAGGGGAACCCTGACCGGGCCGCTGCCGATCACGCACGCGCATTCCGCCGGCTTCGGGGAAAGATGTCGCGGGCAATGATCTGCTTCATCACCTCCGCGGCACCGCCGGCGATGCGGGTGACGCGGGCATCGATGTAGGCGCGCGCGATCGGATATTCGAGCATGTAGCCATAGCCGCCGAAGAACTGCAGGCACTGGTCCACGACCTTGCAGTGCAGATCGGTCACGATCAGCTTCACCTTGGCCGCATCGACCGGCGAGAGTTTCCCGTCCAGAAAGCGTTGCAGGCACCAGTCCACGAAGACGCGGGCCGCGCTGGTTTCCGCCTCCAGCGCCGCCACGGTGAACTGCGTGTTCTGGAAATCGGCGATGGTGCCGCCGAAGGCCTCGCGGCCGGAGGTATAGTCGACGGTCCAGCGGATCGCCGCCTCGGCGACGCAGATGCTGCGTATCGCCTGGGTCAGGCGTTCCTGCGCGAGCTTGGTCATCATCATCCCGAACCCCTCGCCCTCGGCGCCCAGGCGATTGCCGACGGGCACGCGGACCCCGGCGAAGAACAGCTCCGAGGTATCCTGCGCCTTCATCCCGAGCTTTTCGAGGTTGCGGCCGCGGGTGAAGCCGGGGCGGTCGGTCTCCACCACGATCAGGCTGACCCCGGCGGCCCCCGCCTTGGGATCGGTCTTGCAGGCGAGCACGATGATATCGCAGAGCTGGCCGTTGGAGATATACACCTTCTGGCCATCGATCACATACTCGTCGCCGTCGCGCACCGCCCGGGTGCGGATGTTCTTGAGGTCGCTGCCCGCCCCCGGCTCGGTCATGCCGAGCGCACCGATCCATTCGCCGGACACCATGCGCGGCAGGATGCGCCGTTTCAGCGCCTCATCGCCCCAGGCGGCGATATAGGGGGCGACGAGTTCGGAATGGATCATGAAGCCCGGGCCGGACATGCCGGCGCGGGCGAGTTCCTCGATCACCACGACATTGTAGAGCCAGTCGCCACCGGGGCCGCCATATTCCTCGGGCAGGTTGCAGCACAGCAGCCCGGCGGCGCCGGCGCGGCGCCAGACCTCGCGCGGGACGATCTTGTCGCGTTCCCATTGCGCGTGATGCGGCACCAGCTCGGCTTCCACGAAGCGGCGGACGGTTTCGCGGAACTGCTCGTGCTCCTGGCGGAACAGGCTGCGTTCGATCATGACTGCCCCCCATGTGCCGCATGCAGCGCCAGCACATGCTGCGCCTGTTTCAGATGCGGGATGTCCAGCATCCTGCCATCCAGCCCGACCGTGCCGGTATCGGAGGCGAAGGCCGCGACCACCCGCCGGGCGAAGGCGACATCGGCCTCCGACGGGAGGAAGGCCGCGTTGATGATCGCGACCTGGGCGGGATGGATCGCGACACGGCCTGCAAAACCTTCCTGCGCGGCGGCGGCGCAATCGGCGCGCAACCCCTCGGCATCGCGGAAATCGGCGTAGAGGGTCTCGATCGCCTGCACCCCCGCCGCCTTGGCCGCCAGCAGGCAAAGCGAGCGCACCATGCGATAGGTGAAGCCCCAGCCGCCATCCGCGCCCTTGTTGGTGCTGGCGCCGATCGCGGCACTCAGATCCTCGGCGCCCCAGGTCAGCCCGGCCAGCCGCGCCAGCCCGGCGCCGGCGAAACCGCCGAGGGCGAAGGGTGCCCGCGCCGTCTCGGTGGCGACGGGCAGGATTTTGATCGGCGTGGCGATGGCGTCGCGGGCCTCCAGCGCGTCCAGCATCGCCGACAGCCGGGCGACATCGGCGGGGCCGTCGATCTTGGGCAGCATGATGCCATCGGGGGCGCCGCGCACCACGGCGGCCAGATCCTCCAGCCCGCCTTCGTCCAGCGGGTTGATGCGGACCCAGAGCTGCATGGCGCGCGGACCCGGGCGCGCCAGCAGATGCGCCTGCACCATCTGTCGCGCGACGGGTTTTTGGGCGGGGGCGACCGAATCCTCGATGTCCAGGATCAGCGCATCGGCGCCGCAGCCGTCGCCCTTGGCGAGTTTCTTGTCGCTGTCGCCGGGGATGAACAGCAGGGAGCGCAGCCCGGTCATGCCACGGGACGCTTCAACTGCAAGCCGCTGCGGCGGCAATGCGCCACCAGCTCCTCGCGCTGGTTGAAGGCGCGGTGCAGGAAGGTGACGATGCCGGCATTGGGACGGGACTTGCTCTCGCGCAGTTCCAGCACCTCCGTCTCCACGCGCAGCGTGTCGCCGTGGAAGACCGGCTTGGGAAACCGCACCTCGTCCCAGCCCAGGTTGGCGACGGCGACGCCGAGGGTGGTCTCGGCGACGCTGATGCCGACCATCAGCCCCAAGGTGAAGGCGCTGTTGACCAGGCGCTGGCCGAATTCGGTCTGGGTCCGGCAGTATTCCTCATCCAGATGCAACGCGGCCGGATTATGGGTGATGGCGCTGAACCAGACATTGTCGGTCTCGGTCACCGTGCGGCGGATCGGATGGCGGAAGACCTGGCCGATCGTCAGCTCGTCGAAATACACACCTGCCATGGTCGCGATCCTTCACTGCAGGCCGAGGGTGGAAATCGCCGCGATCATTGCGCGCGGCAGGCGCGGCCGCGGGACAGGGGCGCCAGAACCAGTGATGCCGAATGCCACCAATGTCGCTCCTCCGCACGTCCGTATGCAAGCGTACTATCTAATAGGATTTGGGCAGGTCCAGCACTTTCTCGGCGATGAAGGATAGCACCATCTGTTCGGTGATCGGCGCGATGCGGGTCAGTATGGATTCGCGAAACAGCCGTTCGACCTGGTATTCGCGGGCATAGCCCATGCCGCCATGGGTCAGCACCGCCTGGGTGCAGGTCTGGAAGGCGGCGCGGGCGGAGAGGAATTTCGCGGCATTGGCCTCGGCCCCGCAGGGCAGGCCCTGGTCGTAGAGCCAGCCCGCGCGCAGGCATTGCCAATAGGCCGAATCGAGCAAGGTCCAGCATTCCGCCAGCGGATGCTGGATGCCCTGGTTCTGGCCGATCGGGCGGCCGAAGACCACGCGTTCGCGGGCATAGTTGGCGGCGCGGCGCAAGGCATCCTGGCCGACGCCCACCGCCTCGATCCCGACCAGCACGCGTTCCGGGTTCAGGCTGTGCAGCAGGTAGGAGAAGCCCTTGCCTTCCTCACCGACGCGGTCTTCTTCCGGCACGAACAGATCATCGATGAAGACCGCGTTCGAATCCACCGCATGGCGGCCCAACTTCTCGATGCGGCGGACCTCGACCTTGCTGCGGTCCAGGGCGGTGTAGAACAGCGTCATGCCATCGGTCGGGCGCTTGCAATCCTCCTTGGCCGTGGTGCGGGTCAGCAGCAGGATGCGATCGGCGACCTGGCCGGTGGAGGTCCACATCTTGCGGCCATTGATGCGGTAGCCGCCCTCCACCTTGCTGGCGAAGGTGCGGATGCTGGTGGTGTCCAGCCCCGCATCGGGTTCGGTGACGCCGAAGCAGGTCTTCTCCTCGCCGCGGATCAGCGGCACCAGCCAGCGCTGCTTCTGCTCCGGCGTGCCATGCACCACCACGGGATGCGGCCCGAACAGGTTGATGTGGATGGTGGAGGCCGCCGAGATCCCGCCGCCGCAGGAGGTCACGGTATGCATCATGATCGCGGCTTCGGTGACGCCGAGCCCGGCGCCGCCCAGCTCCTCCGGCATGGTGATGCCGAGCCAGCCGCCATCGGCCATGGCGCGGTGGAATTCCTGCGGGAAACGCGCCTGTTCGTCGCATTCCGTCCAGTAGTCGTCGCCGAAGTTCTGGCAGATCTGGCGGACGCCATCGGCGATGGCCTGTTGGGAGTCGCTGAGCCGGAATTCCATTGTTGCTTCCCTGGACGTGTCGGGGCTGGATTTTTGGGCGGGCTGGTGACAGTCGTACGATAGCGTATAATCTCCTCGCATTCGATTTGGCAATCCAAGGGCGGGAACCCCCAAATGACCGGTCCGACCGAGATCCCGGCCTATGGCCTGCCCCGCGACAACCGCCAGGTGCTGCTGGTGCGGCGGCCGCAGGGCATTCCGCAGGCGGAGGATTTCGCCATCGCGGCGGTGCCGCGGCCGGAGCCCGGGCCGGGGCAGTTCCTGCTGCGCAACATCTATCTCTCGGTCGATCCGGCGCAGCGGGGCTGGGCCGCGGCCGGCGCGAACTACTCCGACCCGGTGCCGATCGGCGGGGTGATGCGGGCGCTGGCGGTCGGGGTGGTGGTGGAGTCCCGGGCGCCGGGGATCGCGGTGGGCAGCTTCCTCTACGGCTGGTTCGGCTGGCAGGATTACTGCGTCGCCACGCCGGCACAGGTGCTGATGACGGCGACCGCGGCGCTGCCGCTTTCGGCCCATGCCGGGCTGCTCGGGATCAATGGGCTGACCGCCTGCCTCGCCTTGACCGAACTGGGACGGCCGGTCGCCGGCGAGACCCTGCTGGTCTCCACCGCCGCCGGCGCGGTCGGCAGCCTGGTCGGGCAGATCGGCCGGCTGCTCGGCTGCCGTACCATCGGGCTCACGGGCGATGACACCAAGCGGCAGCTCTGCCTGGACCGGTTCGGCTTCGATCACGCCTACAACTACCGCACGACCGATGTCGCGGCGGTGGCGAAGGAAGCGGGCCCGGACGGGATCGACGTCTATTTCGACAATGTCGGCGGGCCGATCCTGGACAGCGTGCTGCGGCACATGGCGCTGCGCGGCCGCATCGTGCAATGCGGCACCGCCTCGATCTCAAGCTGGGAGCCGCCGCCGACGGGCCTGCGCAACGAGCGCGAGGTGTTGACGCGCCGCCTCAGCTGGAACGGCTTCATCATCTTCGACCATCGCGCAGAGTTCGAACGCGCAGCCGCCAAGCTCAGCCGATGGTGGGCGGATGGCGCGCTGCATTACGAAGAAGACATCGCAGCAGGCATCGAACACGCCCCCGGCGCCATCGCCGGCGTCTATGCCGGCACCAATCGCGGCAAGAAGCTGATCTACGTCGGCTGAGATTCAGCCCCACCTGGACGTCAGGCGCGCCTTCAGCAGCGCCCAGAGCAGCGCGAGGAGGCCCAGCGATTTCGGCGGCGCCGCCGCCTCGCCGGCCAGGCTGCGCGACAGCTTGGCGGCAAACTGCGCCATCACCCGGCGCATCAGATCCGCCACCAGCGCGCCACGCCTGAACTGCGCGAGCGGGCCCGCCATGCGCCAAAGGAGGCGAGCCACCACCGCCGTTCCCGCAGGGTCGGGCAGGACGTGCCAGACCGCCTCGCCCTCGGCGGAGGAACCGGTCCCGGCATCCCGGCCGTCGCCCTGCAGGCGGCCGGTCCGCGCCGCCGCGTCCAGGTCACGGTGCCACGGCATCAGCGAGAAGGCCTCGCGCAGCCTACCCATCGTCCGCCGGTCAGCAGCGCCACGCGCTCGACAAAGGGAGGGATCACCAGCGTGTAGAACAGCGAGATTTCCTCGGTGAGCTTCACGCCCCAGCGGATCGGCACCGCCGCCTGTGCCTCGGCCGTCGCGGGTGCGGCCACCGCCGCGGCAGGCGTGACAAGTGTTGCGCTCAGGTTCTGCAGGAAGTTTCTGCGGGCAGTCATCGACATCGCCTCCGATCTCAGTGCAGCCCCGACGGATCCGGTCCCACGCCGAAAAGCCTGGAGGGGTGGCGCTTGCCCTGACGATGCACAAAAAGACATTCGATCAGTGTCCCGCCCGTTACGGAGCCATTGCGCTGCACAGAAACAGCGCAGCGCGGCATCGCATTGGGCAGGCGCGTCACACGGGAATGCAGAGCGCTGTCGCTACCAGCAGATTGTCGTAGATGCAGCGGCGGTCCGCGAGCTTGAGCACGCCATTCGCGCGGCGAAAGATGTCGCGGTACTCGCCAATCTGGTGCAGCCGTGCCTCCGGCCGGTCGGTCAGCACCTCGAACACCACGTAATTCGCGCGGGCCTGAATGCTGCCATCGGGCCGCTCCGGCTCGACCACCAGGTTGGACACCATGTGGCGCAGATAGCGTGGGCCGAACATCGATGTCTTGAGCAGCGCAAAGGCGCGGTCATGGATCATCCCGCGTCCTTCGCAATCGATCAGCCCGACCGGAAACCCCGCCTCGTGGTTCTCCCGGCTGATGACGAGGTAGCACCCGTCTTCCGTGAAGACATCGACCCAGGCCATGAGGTCCTGACTGTCGAGCGCCGCGCAATAGGCGCTGTTGAAGGCCTCGACCTCCAGCCGCAGCAACAGCGCGTCCAGCCGCGGATCGGGAAAGCGGGGTGTGTCCAGCATGGTCAGAGCCCCATCGCCTCGCGCCAGTGACGGTACATGCCGCGGATCGCCGATTCCGAAATCAACGTCTCCGAGGTACCGGTAGGCGTCGCCGGGTCGAGACCGACATAGTGCTCGCCGCCGGGCACGCGCAGCATGCCGTCCTGGACGAATTTCATCGCCTCATTGTCCTCCAGGCCGAGGAAGCCGGCCGGGCCCATCAGATTGCCTTGGCGGAGCCGATGCCGCGTCATCTCGGGGGTATCGCCCTCGAAGCCGAACATGGTCCATTTCATGATGAACTCGTTCGGCCCGGTCGGCACGATCTGACGAATGCCCAAGGTGTTCATCTCCCGCTGCACGATCAGATTCGGCCAGATCGTCGACATGGTGACGGACCAGGGGCTGTCGAATTCCTGGATGAAATCCATGATGCGCGGATCGGCCAGGCGCATGCCCTCGTGGAAGGCCCGCATCTCCTTTTTGGTGGCGGCGGCGATGTTGGAGGTATCGGCCTTGGCCGAACACATCGCGCCATGCCGGCCTGAGGGATCGGACAGCATCAGGCTGCGGTTGCCCGCCACCAGCAGCCCGAAGGTCACCAGGAAGGCGTGCAGCAGGGTCGCGTGATAAGGGTCCTTCAGGTTCTCGTGGTAGAGCTTCCAATTGCCCGGCAGCGTGTGCCGGTAGTGACCCAGCACCACGAGCTTGCGGCCATCAAAGGTTGCGTCGAATTCGCGCAACATCTCGTCACCGAGATACGCCTCGAGGGATTCGGTCTCCGCATCATAGGTCGCGAAAACCACCCCGCCGCGCGTGGCCACGCGAAGGCGGCGTGGGCCGTGGTCTTCGATGCGAAAATCCGCCGGCATTCCGCCCTTCCCGGCAACGCCACGGCGGAAGGGCACGCCCTGCAGCCTGCCCGTCAGGTCATAGGTCCATTGATGGTAGGGGCAGACGAACTCCCTCACCGTGCCGCACAGATCGCGGCAGAACTCGGCGGCGCGATGGCTGCAGCGGTTTTCGAAGACATGGATGCCGCCATCCTCGGCGCGGCTCACCACCACCGGCACCGGCCCGACATGGGATCGGATATAGTCGCCGGGATTGCCGATCTCGCTTTCCAGCGCAACATAGTTCCAGCTGCGACCCTTGAAGATCCGCTCGACCTCGCGCTCGTAGATCCATGGGTCTGTATAGACCCAGTCCGGGATGCGGGTCAGGCCGTCCTTCGGCCAGGCGTAGCGACGCGACAGGGAAAGCGCGCTGTGTTCGGCCTGCGTGTCCATCGGCGGCTCCTTGGCGTCATCCAGCCAAACGGCGTCCTTGGGCAGCACCATGCCACCGCGGGCGGCGCGGATCGCTGCGGCATCCCCGAAGGCGACGACGGCGGTCACCTCGCTGCCCGTGTCCACACAATGCCAGACGGCACCGCGGCGGGCCACTCGATCCTCGGGGTGGGGCATGCCGAGGATCTGAATATTGAGGCCAAATAGGTCCGACCAGAACCAGGGCATACGCCCCGGCTGGGGCGGAGCGCCCGCGATGCTGCGCCCCGCGGCGGCGCCCGATTCCTCGGCGTTCTGCCAGCTTTCCAGACGCATCGGGCGGCCACGCAAGGGGGCGGGACAGGCCGCGCAATCCCCGGCCGCCCAAATGCCCGCCAGGCTCGTCCTGCCTTCTGCATCCACAGCCACCGCGCCCGCGGCCAGCGCGCAGCCCACAGCAAGCTCCAGCGCCGGTTCAAGGCCGATGCCGACCAGCACGGCATCCGCCTCGAACCGCTCCGATCCTGCGACCACCAGCAGGGCCTCACCGCCGGGCTCGATGGCCTCGACCGCAACGCCGGTACGAACCTCGACGCCGTGCCGCTCTGCGAGGTCACGGAAGACCCGCCCGAGCGGCGCCGGCAGCAGTCGCCCCATGATCTCGGGCGCCTGTTCCAGCAGCGTGACCGCGACGCCCCGACGCCGGGCGGCGGAGGCAAGCTCCAGGCCCATGAAGCCGCCACCGACCACGACCACCCGACGCGCGCTCTCCAGGCTGGTGGCGATCGCGGCCGCATCCTCACGCGTGCGCAGGTACAGGACCCCGGGCAGATCGCCGCCAGGGACGGCGAGACGGCGGGCCCGCCCGCCGGTCGCGAGCAGCAACGCGTCGAAATGCAGACTTTCGCCGCCTTCAAGCAGCAGTTGCCGTGCCCCCGGATCGAGTGACACGCCCCGCTGCCCCAGGCGCAGCACCACATCGAGGCGTTGCGCTTCCGCCTCTGTCAGGCAGGCGTCATGGGCGGCGGCGGGATCGAGCAGCGCTTCCTTCGACAGCGGCGGCCGTTCGTACGGCAGATGCGGCTCCTCCCCCACCAGGGTCACGCGCCCGGCGAAGCCCGCGCCGCGCAGCGCCCGCAATGCCGCGACCGCGGCCTGGCCCGCACCCAGGACAACGACATGCCGCGCGGCCGGGTCCGGCACCGCAGGCTCGGCCGCCGCCACCTCGGCGCGCGCCGGTTCCGAGGCTTCAAGGTCCAGCCAGACCATATCGCCCCGAATTTCAACGGCATAGGTCGACAGATCGCGGGTCAGCGGCGCGCAGAGCGCCCGGCCGGTACGAATGTCGAAACGGCCCTGGTGCAGCGGGCACTCGATCTGCCCGTTCTCCACATAGCCATCCTGCAGGAAGGCGCGCGCATGGGTGCAGATGCCATGGGTCGCGAAAACCTCGCCATCGACCAGATAAAGCGCGACGTCGCGCCCCTCCAGCTGCAGACCGAGCACCTGCCCTTCAGCAAGTGCCGAGAGAGCGGCCACGGGCTGCCATGCCATCGCGAAGATCTCCTCAGATGATCAGATCATCAGTATAATGATCCTTCTGCGGCCCTCGCAACGTCCCCGCAAGGCCGTTGCTAGGCCGCCAGTCCTCAGCATACTCTCGCATTCACACGGCTTCATTTTCCCAGGATGCACCATGGCTCAGGAACCTCTCGCCCAGCGCGGCAATGTCCTCCACATCTACGACTTCCGCGTGAAGCCCGGCTCCGAAGAGGAGTTCGTGCGGCTGTTCGAGGCATTCGACTACGGCGAGGACAATCCGATGCACAAGTCGCCGGCGCAGAAGAAGGACGGCGTGCTGTGTCGGGACACGACCGATCCGCAGCGCTTCTTCCTGATCGCGGAATGGGCCAGCGTCGAGGAGCATGCCCGGATCCTCCCCATCCTGAAGGAGATGAAGCCGGCGTTCATGGACCTCGTCGAGGGCGGCGCCGCGGCCTTCAAGCCACGCTATGTGGACGTGGTCCTGTCCACGCCCGAGCATATCCTCAACAAGGCCGCCGCCGGCTGATCGGCACACCCGTCCCCGATCAGGCGGCCTCGGTCAGGGCCGCGCGGTCGATGCGCTCCGGGCCCAGCGCAGCGCGCGAGACGTCGTTGTTCGCATCGATCAACCGCAGCAGCATGCCCATGAACTGTTCGCGTTCCTGCGCCGCCAAAGGCACGAGCAGCCGTTCCTGAGCCCGCCGCATCGGCGCGAGCATGGCCTTGGTCACCCGCTCGCCTTCCGGCGTCAGCCAGGTGACGAAGGTGCGGCGGTCGTCGCTGCCGCGCTGGCGGCGCACGAGACCATGGCGAACCAGGCGCGACAGCACATCAGCGACATTCGTCCGGTCGATGCCGACCTCCCGGGCGATCGACTGCTGATCCAGCCCGGGCTGCAGCGAGAGGGTGGTAAGGACGCCATACTGCACCGGCGTAATGTCGAAAGCAGCGCATTCCTCGTAGAACAAGGCGTAGTGGATCTGGTTCATCCGCCGGATCAGGAAGCCGGGGCGCCGCCACAGCGGCATCCTGACGATGAGGTCACGCAAATCGGGGTCCATGACGGAATCGGCCACCGTCTGCGGCCTGGCTTCGGCCCGTGTCGCGCGCCTGGGCGTCTTCTGCCGGATCAAACGCTGCATCCTCCATGATCGGCGCGAGATTCGGCGCCCTTCGCCAATGGAAGAGTGACATCAAACGCTCCGCCGCGGAAGCAGCCAGGCTGGCTTTGCAGCCGTGGGCATTTCCTCAGTATACGGATCAATGGCACCGGCGCCTTCCGCCTTGGCTGCCCGCTCGGGCTGTCACACCGCGCGGGAATGCCGCCCCCGATCCGTCGGCAGTTCCGCGTCGAAGCACGCTGCGACATGCCGCACCAGCGGTCGGCCGGGGGGCAGGACCTCGATGGCGCTCGCGCCCAGCCGGATCAGCCCATCCTCGGCAAGCGCCGTCAGCGCAGGAAGGGCGGTCTGCAGCAACGGCTCCGGCACCGCTGCGAGTTCAAGCCGGAAATCGCACAGGATGCGCTCCATGACCTGCCAACGCGCGGCCTCATCCGCCGTGCGCCGCCGGCCACGCGCGACCGGCAGCCGCCCGGCCGCGATTTCGGCAAGGTAGCGGCGCTCATCGGCAGCCGACTGGGCGAAGCCCTGCGGCACGCAGGCGATGGCGCTGGCGCCGAGGCCGAGCAGTGTCGTGGCGGTATCGGTGGTATAGCCCTGGAAATTCCGCCGCAGCCTGCCGTTCCGCGCCGCCTGCGTCAGCGGATCGTCCGGTCGCGCGAAATGGTCGAGCCCGATCTCGACATAGCCTGCCCCCAACAGCACCGCCGCAGCGCGACGCTGCTGTGCCAGGCGCTGCGAGGTGTCGGGCAGGGTTGTGGCGTCGATCGCCTTCTGCTGCGGCCGCATCCAGGGCACATGGGCATAGCCGAATACCGAAACCCGGTCCGCCCCGACTGATGCCGCAAAGCCGGCGGTGGCGGCGACATCCTCATCGGTCTGGCCAGGCAGGCCATAGATCATGTCGAGCGAAACCGCGCCGATGCCGCCCCCGCGCAGCCGCTCCACCGCCAGCGCCACCACATCGGCCGGCTGCACCCGCCCCATCAGAGCCTGTACCTTCGGCGATATGTCCTGCAACCCGACACTGGCCCTGGTTACGCCAGCCGCGGCGAGGCCAGCGATGAACGCCTCGTCCAGCCGGCGGGGATCGAGTTCCATCGCCAGCTCAGCGCCGGGTTGGAGCGGAAACGCCGCCTTGATCTCATCGATGAGCGCCCCGATGCGCGCCGCGCCGAGGATCGACGGCGTGCCGCCGCCGAAATGAAGATGCGACAGCATCGGACGGTTTGGCAAGGCCGCGGCCAACAGCGCCAGCTCGGCGCGCATAGCCTCCGCATAGCGCGCGATCCGCGCTTCCGACCGGGTCGGCTGGGCGTGGCAGCCGCAGTACCAGCACAGGTCGTGGCAAAACAGCACATGGGCATAAAGCGAGATGCTGCCCGCTTGGCTTTCGGAGAGCCAGCCGCGCCAGCTTGCCTCCTCCAGCGACATGAAATGAGCCGCTGTCGGATAGGAAGTGTAGCGCGGCACATTGGCCGTCGCGTAGCTGTAGAGCCGGGTGGCGGAGGGGGTAGGCATAGAATTTCTTATAGCCCTGCGACCGGCCGCCTGCCTTGATCCGGAGCAAGTCGGAGAGGGATCGCCATCTCGGCCGCCGCCGCCACGTTTTGCCACATTTGGTGGGTAGATATCGGACATCCACACCATATATAGTTCATGCCCGACTCGCGAAGTGATATGGCGGGCAGAAAGGTGCGACATGGATGGTGCTCTGGTTGGTACGACGCAGATGGCCCCGCTGCCCGGCGCAAGCTTCGGTGAGGTGCCTCTGCCCTCGCGTGCTCTGGACCCCGGCATGGGGCTCGCGGTCGCCCGAAGGACCGTGTTCCGCGCGGATGACCGGGAGGATTTCGGCCGCGTCGCCGATCGGGTGGCGGCGGGCAACATGGCGCTGCTCGGCGCCGGGGACGGACGAGAACAGGCGCGGCTGCGCAACGCCATCGCCACGGGCGCGCTGATCACCTCCGGCCGGCACTTGCAGCACGGCGATGCGCAGCAGCCCGGCCGCAACATGGAGGTCTTCACCAATTGCGCGACCGCCATCGCCTCCTTCACGCTGTTCTATCTGCTGCTGAACGGCAGCGGCGTCGGCCGTGCCTATGATGACGAGTTGGTCGCGGTGGACTGGGGCGAGGCCCCGCGGCTGCTGCTGCGGCTGGCCCCCTCGCACCCTGATTTTCCCCAAACGCGCGACGCCCTGCATCGGTTCGGCGCCGAGTTCGGCCTGCTGCCCTGGGGCACCACCCTCGATAGCTTCTCTGCGGCGCAGGAAGCCGAGGTTCGCGACTGGATCGCGCGGGAATTCACGGCCGAGGGCGCGACGCTGCCGGCCGGGACGCAGTGCCACGCCGTCGCCGACAGCCGCGAAGGCTGGGCCAAGGCGGTGGAGTTGCTTGAAAGCCTCGCCTTCGCCGAGGCCTGCGACCGAACCCTGTTGCTCGACTTCTCGGCGATCCGCCCCTGCGGCGCGCCGATCGGCGGCATGCAGGGCCGCCCGGCCTCGGGCCCGCTGTCGCTGATGCGCGGCTTCGTCAATCTGCGCAGCCATGTGATCGAACCTGCCCGCCACCGCGCGCCGGATGACGAGGCGCTGGCGCCCTGGGAACAGGCGCTGCTGGTCGACCACCATCTGTCGGTGGAGGTGCAGGTCGGCGGGGCCCGCCGCGCCGCCCGAATGGCGACGAAATCCTGGTGCGATGCAGGGATCTTTCGCTTCATCCGCGCCAAGGCGGAAGGCGGGCTCTGGACCGCCAATCATTCCGTGATGGTCGATGCGGAGTTCTGGGACGCGGTGCAGGCCGCCCGCGCCGGCAGCGAGGCCGCGCGCGACCGCCATGCGCTGGCGGTGTTCGACGAGGCGACCCGCTGCGCCTTCATCAATGGCGAACCCGGCTTCATCAACGGGGACCGGCTGGAGGATCATCGCAGCGGCACCGCCTGGGCCAAGCCCGCGCATGAGGATGGGCGGGACGTATGCTCCGCCCGCTACCAGGCGGACCATGCGGTGCCGCTGCTGGCAGCGCTGGCGCGTCGCGCCCAATCCGCGCAATTTCCGGTGACCACCAATCCCTGTGGCGAAATCACGCTGCATGTGACAGGCGGTTATTGCGTGATCGCCGATTTCGCGCCGCTGCTTGCCTGCCCGGTGCCGCTGGCGGACATCCTGCCCGGTGCCGTGCCCGCGCGGATCGCGGCACTTTGGGATGCGCGGGTCGAGGACAGCGTGCGGCTCGGGGTACGCTTCCTGATGCGCGCCAATCTGATGGACGCGCTTTACGCCGAGGAGGTCCGCCGCACGAACCGCATGGGGATCGGCCCCACCGGCCTGCATGAATGGGCCTGGACGCGCTGGGGCCTCGACTTCAACGACCTGTTGGACGAAGCGCGGTCGGAACCCTTCTGGGCGATGCTGGCGCAGCTTTCCGAAGCGGCCAAGGCGGAGGGGAACGCCTATGCCGCCGAACTGGGGCTGACCCGCCCCTTCACCGTCACCACAGTCAAGCCGGCTGGCACCACCAGCAAGCTGTTCGGTCTGACCGAGGGCGCGCATCTGCCGGCACGACGCCAGTATCTGCGCTGGGTGCAGTTCAAGGGCTGCCGTACCGATGCCGGCGGCTGGACCGGCGACAGCGATCGCCTGCTGGCCGACTACGAGGCGCGTGGCTATCCGGTGCGGCCCCTGCGCTCCTTTCCCGGCATGGCCATCGTCGGCTTCCCGACCCTGACGCTGATGCAGCGCCTGGGCCTCGGGGACCGGCTGGTGACGGCGCCGGAGGCCTCGCCGGAGGCGCAGTATCGCTGGCTGTCGCTGCTGGAGCGGCATTGGATCGGCGCGGCCGCGGGCAACCAGGTGTCCTACACGCTGAAGCTCTTCACCGATCGCCACGACCTTGAGCAGTTCCGCGATATCCTGCTGGCGCATCAACCGGGCATCCGTTGCTGCGCGATCCTGCCGAGCCGACCGGATCATGCGCTCGGCTACGAATATCTGCCGGAGGAAGAGGTGGCGGCGGACCACTTCGCGGCCCTGATGGCGGCGATCGAGGATCCCAGCCTGCATGAGGCAGTTGACGTCGCGCATCTGCAATGCGCCGGCGGCGTCTGCCCCATCTGAGCGGCGCCGCGCCAGCGCGCGCGCCGGGGGCGAAACCGGCGCCCAGGCCCCGCGTTACCGGCTTGCTGAGCAAGCCCGTGCACAAGCGGGCTTCGTCGGAAAGGACAAGCGCATGCCAGCGAAATCGAAGAAGCAGCAGATGGCCGCCGGCGCGGCCCTGTCGGCCAAACGCGGCGAGACACCGAAATCGAAACTCAAGGGCGCGTCGAAAGGCATGGTGGAATCCATGACCGAGACGGAGTTGCACGACATGGCCAGCGCGAAGCGCAAGGACCTGCCGAAGCAGGACCATCGCTGACGCCCGAAGCCCCGCCGAGACGTTGGCTCAGTCGAGCCTGGCGCCGGAGCGACGGACGACATCGGTCCATAGCGCGATCTCCGCGGGCAGGAAGGCTGCGAACTCCGCGCCCGACAGTGAAAGCGGGCGCATCCCCGAGTTCCCGATGGTCTCGCGGAACCGCTGCGATTCGGTGACTTGGTGCACCGCCTCGCTCATTGCGGCGACGGTCTCCGGTGGCGTGCCCGCGGGCACAGCGAAACCGAGCCAACCGCTGGCCTCATAGGCGGGGTAGCCCGATTCGGCGAAGGTCGGCACATCGCCGAGCAGCGGATCGCGCCCTCGGCCGGTCGTTGCGAGAGCACGAAGCAGGCCGCCCCGCACCCCAGGAAGCAGCGCGTTCATGGTGTTGAAGGTCAGATCCACCTGCCCCCCCAGCAGGTCGGTGACCGCCGCCGGGCTGGCGCGATAGGGCACATGGACGATATCCACCTCGGCGGTGAGCCCGAACAATGCCCCGGCCATATGGGTGGAGGAGCCGGTGCCAGCCGAGGCCCAAGTGAGAACACCCGGCTTGGCCTTGGCTTCGGCCACCACATCGGCCACCGATCGGAAGCGCGAATCGGCCCGCACCGCAAGCGCGCAGTCATTGGAAGCGCCGAGCCCGAGCGGCGCGAAGGCAGTCAACGAATTATATGGTACATTGGGCATTATCGCCGGCGCGATCGCCAGCGAGGAGGAATTCACCACCCCCATCGTGTAGCCGTCGTGCGGTGCCTTCGCCAGCGCATCGGTGCCGATGGTGCCGCCGGCCCCGTTCCGGTTCTCGACCACCACCGGCTGCCCCCAGAGGTCCGCCAGCCCTTGAGCCGCGGCGCGGCCAAGGATGTCCATGCCCGCCCCCGCTGCAGCCGGCACGATCATGCGCACTGGCCGGGTGGGAAAATCCAGCGCAGCGGCACTGCCTGGCCGCAGCAACAACAGCGGCAGCGCCGCAACGCACGCGCGCCGCGTTGGATACGGCAGCTTGGGGGCGTGGTGGTCGGGCATCGGCAAATCTCCTGCATGGCCGCCGCACCGGGAGGCAGAGAGGAGGATGGCCTCGGCGCCGGGACCGGACAATCGGTCAGCCGCGTCGATTCTTGCCGGATCCACGTCCGCGTGGCCGCTTTTTTGTGCATTGCCGCAGCAGCCTGGGCGATGGGCCGGTGTTATCCCGGGCCCGTGGCGGCTCGACCCAGCCGCACCGCTGCTGGCACGCGGTTTGCTGCCACGCCTTTCAGCGCAGCGCCGTGTCCACGGCAGCTCCGGTAGGCGTGCCGTCGTCAAAAGCGATCAGGGCGGAATTCCCGTCATCCGCCGCCCTCGCAGGAGATACAGCAATGTGCGACCGCTACGGATCAACCGCTCTTCCTGATTTCACCGCCATCTCCTCCGCCTTGCGCAGTGGCCGCCGCGGCATGCTCAAGGCCACCGCGGCCAGCGCCCTGACCATGGCGATCGGGCCCGGCATCTCTGGCGCCGCGCATGCCGCGACCGCCGGCACGCTGAAGTCGACGCATGGCACCGGCTTCTGCAACCTGAACCTGTTCCTGGCGCATGCGCTGCAGCTGGCGCGCGCCGATGGCACCGAGATCGAATTCGTGAACACCCCGACCTCGGCGGAGATGGTGACCTTCCTCGGCATGGGCCAGGTCGATCTGGGGCTGATGCCCTACACGAGCTTCATGGCGCTGTTCAATGCCGGCGCGCCGGTGAAGATCGTCGCCGGCGGCGGCATCGAAGGCTGTTCGATCGTCGCGCGCCCCGGCCTCGACACGCCGGAGAAGCTGCGCGGCAAGACGCTCGGCACCTTCCAGCTCGATACCCTCGAAGTGCTGCCCTACGACTATCTGAAGAAGCACGGCATCGCCTTCCGCGACATCACCGTGCGCTACATGGGCAATACGCCCGAGGCGGTGGAAGCCTTCAAGGCCGGCGCCATCGACTGGATCTGCACGATCGAGCCCTATGCCACCGCCCTGATCAACGACGTGCCGGGCGCGGTGCGGCTGTCGGACGGCCGCGACATCTATGGCGCGGGCTACACCGATTGCGTGCTGGCCAGCCGCGCCAGCCTGATCCAGGAAAACCCGCAGGCGCTGAAGAATGTCATCAAGGGCATGTTCAAGGCCCAGCAGATGGCCGAGGCGGAGCCGCAGGCCGCCCTCGATAAGCTCGTCGGCCCCTACTACAAGACCTCGATGGAAAACGCGCGGGTGGCGATGCAGAAGCAGCCCGCCGTGGTCGATGCCCGCAGCCAGACCGACTTCATCCTGAGCCGCACCGACAGCCTGGTGGAAATGGGCTACATCACCAGGAAGCCGACCCGGGATGCGATCGACTGGACCCTGCTGGAACAGGTCATCGCCGAGAACCAGGACATCTACGGCACGCTCAAGTACAAATCCGCCTGAGGCCGGGCCAATGAGCGGCAATTCGTTGGCGGGGCGGCTGGCTGCCCCGTCCGCGGGCGCCTGGGCGCGTCTCCCGCCCCGCACCCGCGCGGCGCTGGCACGGATCGGCTGGGGCATCGCCTCGGTCGCCATGTTCGCCGGGATCTGGGAGTTCCTCTGGGCGGTCGGCGTCGCCGATGCGCGGCTGCTGCCGCCGCCCCATATCTTCCTGGGCAACATCCCCGACCAGGCGCGGTTCTTCAACACCGCGAACCGCTGGCAGATCGGCGTCGATGCCTCCGCCGGGCCGTCGCCGATGGGGGCGGTCGGCATCACCGTCGCGGCCACCGCGATGCGGGTCTTCGTGGGACTGGGCATCGCCGCGGTGCTGTCGGTGACGCTGGGCGTGCTGATCCGCTATTTTTCCCTGCTGGAAAAGCTGACCCTGCCGACCATCACCCTGTTGTCGCCGGTCTCGCCCATCGCCTGGCTGCCGGTCGCGATCTTCATGTTCGGCATCGGCAATGCGCCGGCGATCTTCATGGTGGTGATCGCGCTGTTCTTCCACATGGTGCTGTCCACCATCAGCCAGATCGACGGGGTGAACCGCAACCTGATCAACGTGGCGCGCACGATGGGGGCGAGCAAGCGGCAGGTCTATGCCCGCGTCATCATCCCCGCGATCCTGCCGCAGATGCTGATCGTGCTGCGGCTCAACCTCTTCGCCTCCTGGATGGTGGTGCTGATCGCCGAATCCACCGGCGTCGGCTTCGGTCTCGGCCAGGTCATCATGCTGGCGCGCAACACCTTCAACCCGTCGCTGGTGTTCTTCTGCATCGCGCTGATCGGGCTGCTCGGCTTCCTGTCGGACTGGCTGCTGCGGCAGTTGCAGCGGCGGCTGCTGTACTGGGTGCCGGAAACGACGGGGGTGCTCCGTGGCCTCTGACGGTTTCCTCCCCTATTCGACCAAGGATGCGGTGGTCTGCCGCGGCGTCGGCAAGACCTGGGCCGCCGATACCCCGCGGGCGCATGAGGCGCTGCGCGATGTCGACCTCGATATCGCGCCGGGCGAATTCGTCGTGCTGCTCGGCCCCTCCGGCTGCGGCAAATCGACGCTGCTCTATCTGATCGCGGGGCTGGAGGCGCAGACCGCGGGCCAGATCTGGTCCTTCCATGACGAGGTCGAAGCCCCCTCCCCCGACCGCAGCCTGATCT
>Ga0255334_1000766_pt1 | contig 19938 bp, 19 predicted proteins | sample EtOH5_35cm_T3_12_FD_202080 | JGI IMG/M metagenome (GOLD analysis project Ga0255334, IMG submission 202080) | Sandy soil microbial communities from University of British Columbia, Vancouver, Canada - EtOH5_35cm_T3_129 | ecosystem: Engineered > Artificial ecosystem > Sand microcosm > Unclassified ...
CGAACACACCGACCTTTCTGCCTATTCCACCCGTTTTGGCGGCTCGGTAAAGGGCTTCAATGTCGAGGAATACCTGTCGGTCAAGGAAGCTCGCAAGCTCGACCTGTTCATTCAGTACGGTCTCGCCGCCGGTTTCCAGGCTGTGCGTAATGCCGGTCTTGAAGTCACCGACGCCAACCGTGAACGCATCGGCGTGGCCATGGGTTCGGGTATTGGCGGTCTGACCAATATCGAAGAAACCAGCCGCACGCTGCATGATTCCGGCCCACGACGGATCTCTCCGTTTTTCGTGCCAGGCTCGATCATCAATATGATTTCCGGTTTCCTGTCGATCCACCTAGGTGCACAGGGGCCTAACTACGCCATCGCCACCGCGTGTACCACCGGTACGCACTGCATCGGCATGGCGGCTCGCAACATCATGTACGACGAAGCCGACGTGATGATTGCCGGCGGTGCCGAGATGGCCGCTTGCGGTCTGGGCATGGGGGGCTTCGGTGCCTCCCGCGCGCTGTCGACCCGCAACGACGAGCCGACCCGCGCCAGCCGCCCGTGGGACAAAGGCCGTGATGGCTTTGTCCTGTCCGACGGTGCCGGTGCGCTTGTGCTTGAGGAGCTGGAGCACGCGAAGGCTCGCGGCGCGACCATCTACGCCGAGCTGATCGGCTTCGGCACCAGTGGCGATGCCTACCACATGACTTCGCCACCAGCGGACGGTGCAGGCGCTGCGCGTTGCATTACCAATGCCCTGCGCGACGCGAAGATCAACAGCGATCAAGTCCAGTACATCAACGCCCACGGCACATCAACTTCTGCCGGCGACCTCGCCGAAGCCTGTGCGATCAAATCGGTGTTCGGCGATCACGCCTATAAGCTGGCGGTCAGTTCGACCAAATCCATGACCGGTCACCTGCTGGGTGCGGCAGGCGCGGTCGAAGCGATCTTCAGTGTGCTGGCGATCAACAGCCAGGTGGCACCGCCGACCATCAACCTCGATGAGCCGGACGAGGGCTGTGATCTCGATTTCGTGCCGCACACCGCGCGCAATATGGATATCGACGTGGTGCTGTCCAACTCCTTCGGTTTTGGCGGTACCAACGGCTCGCTGGTGTTCCGCCGGTTCGCTGACTGATGGACAGCTGGGTCGACGGTCAGCCGGCTGACGCTCTGTCGCTGAAGGATCGCGGCCTGGCCTACGGTGATGGTCTGTTCGAGACCATTGCCGTGCGCGGCGGCCAGCCGCTATTGCTGGACCGGCATTTGTCGCGTCTGGCCGATGGCTGTTCGCGCCTGGCAATCACGGCCGATCACGCGCTGATCCGCAGTGAACTGCTGGCCTACGCCGCAGCTCTGGGTGAAGGTGTGCTTAAGCTCATCCTCACTCGCGGCGACAGTTTGCGCGGTTATGCTCCCGATCCTGCGGCCCAGGCCCGACGTATTCTGCAAGGTAATCCTCCTGCTGCTTATCCAGCGGTTCATGGGGAGCAGGGCATTCGCCTCTTTCCCTGTACCACGCGATTGTCCATACAACCCTTGCTCGCCGGGCTTAAACATCTGAACCGTCTGGAGCAAGTCATCGCCCGCTCCGAATGGCAAGACACTGAGCATGCCGAAGGCTTGATGCTTGATCTGGCCGGTCGCGTGATCGAAGGCGTGTTCAGCAATCTGTTCCTGGTCCGAGATGGCGTGTTGATCACCGCCGATCTCAAACGCTGCGGTGTCGCCGGCGTGATGCGTGCCGAATTATTGTTTCAAGCCGAGTCGCTGGGGATACCCACGCAAATCACCGACATCACCCTTGAACAGCTGCAATGGGCTGATGAAGTCTTCGTCTGCAACAGCGTGTATGGCGTTTGGCCGGTGCGCGCCTATGCAGCACTGAGCTGGTCGGTTGGGCCGCTCACCCGTAAACTCCAAACCATTGCCCGCGCGCTACTGGATGCTTGATACGTGAGACGTAAATTCTTGCTGTTGCTGGAAACCGGCCTGGTTCTGGCAGGGCTATGTCTGGGCGCTTCGGCCTGGAAAATCCATTCGGCGCTGCAACAGCCGCTGAACATTACCCAGGAAAAACTGCTGGACGTGCCCAAAGGCACGACGCCCACCCGCACTTTCTATCGACTCGAAGCCGATGGCGTCATCAAGGACGCTTTCTGGTTGCGCGTGTACTGGCGCTTCAATCTGGCCGGGCAACCGCTGCACAAAGGTGAGTACCGCATGCAGCCCGGCATGACCGTTGAAAACCTGATCGACCTGTGGAAGCGCGGAGAAATGGTTCAATACAGCCTGACGCTGGTCGAAGGCTGGAATTTCCATCAGGTCCGTCTGGCCCTGGCCAAGGATGAAAAGCTCGAGCAGACGTTGAACGGCTTGAGCGATAGCGAAGTGATGGACAAAATCGGTCACCCCGGGATCTTTCCGGAAGGGCGATTCTTCCCGGACACCTACCGGTTCGTGCGGGGCATGACGGACGCCGAGCTGCTGAAAAAAGCTTACGATCGCCTGGATGAAGTCCTTGCCAAGGAGTGGGGGCAGCGCGCGGCGGACGTGCCGTATACCGAGCCCTATCAAGCGCTGATCATGGCCTCGCTGGTGGAAAAGGAAACCGGCGTACCGCAGGAGCGTGGGCAGATCGCCGGCGTATTCGTGCGGCGAATGGAAATGGGCATGCTGCTGCAGACTGATCCGACCGTGATCTACGGCCTGGGTGATCGTTACAACGGCAAGTTGACCCGCGCCCATCTCAAGGAACCTACCCCTTACAATACCTACGTGATCGCCGGCCTGCCGCCGACGCCGATTGCGATGGTCGGCCGCGAGGCGATCCACGCTGCGTTGAATCCGGTGGCTGGCAACAGCCTGTATTTTGTCGCACGCGGCGATGGCAGCCATGTGTTCTCGGATGATCTGGACGCCCATAACAACGCGGTGCGTGAATTCCAGCTCAAGCGCCGCGCCGATTACCGTTCCAGCCCGGCACCGGTCACCGCCCCAGAGGCGACGGATGAGTCGGCGCCGATCCCGGCGGCTTCGCCCGACACAGCCCCCGAGGCTTTGCCGCCAGTGACGCCGCAAGAGCCGGTTCAACAAGCGCCGACTCAAGAGGCAACGCAAGAACCGGTTGAAGAACCTGCCAAAGAGCCCGCTGCAGCGCCTGCGCCCGAGCCCAATGCAACCGCGCCGCAAAGCCCGCAATGATTCTGAATAAGGACTGCCTGTGACTGGCTTGTTTATTACCCTGGAAGGCCCTGAAGGCGCCGGCAAGAGCACCAACCGTGAGTACCTGGCCGAGCGCCTGCGCGCCGCCGGTATCGAGGTGGTGCTGACCCGCGAGCCGGGTGGCACACCTTTGGCCGAGAAAATTCGCGAGGTGCTGTTGGCACCGGTCGATGAAGTCATGGACCCGGACACCGAGTTGTTGCTGGTGTTTGCCGCGCGCGCCCAGCACCTGGCTGGCGTGATCCGCCCGGCGCTGGCCCGTGGTGCGGTGGTGTTGTGTGATCGCTTTACCGATTCGACCTATGCCTATCAGGGCGGCGGTCGCGGCTTGTCGCTGGAGCGCATCGCGACGCTGGAAACGTTCGTCCAGGGCAATCTGCGCCCGGACCTGACACTGATTTTCGATCTTCCTGTGGAAGTTGGCCTGGCGCGTGCCAGTGCTCGCGGTCGCCTGGATCGATTCGAGCTGGAAGGCCGGGCGTTTTTCGATGCAGTGCGCAGTGCGTTCCTCAAGCGTGCTGAAGCCGATCCGGCGCGTTATGTATTGGTCGATGCCGCCCAGCCGCTGGCGCAGGTTCAGCAGTCGCTGGACGCCTTGCTCCCTCGTTTGCTGGAGCTGACCCGTGGCTGAAGCCTATCCGTGGCAGGACAGCCTCTGGCAGCAACTGGCGGGTCGCAAGCAACATGCTCACGCGTATCTGCTGCATGGTCCGGCCGGGATCGGCAAACGCGCGTTGGCCGAACGCTTGATGGCCAGTTTGCTGTGCCAGCGCCCGACAGCCCAGGACGCCTGCGGTGAATGCAAATCCTGCCTGTTGCTCAAGGCCGGTAGCCATCCCGACAACTACATCCTGGAGCCGGAAGAAGCCGACAAGGCGATCAAGGTTGATCAGGTGCGTGATCTGGTCAGCTTTGTGGTGCAGACCTCGCAGATGGGCGGGCGCAAAGTGGTGCTGATCGAGCCGGTCGAGGCGATGAACGTCAACGCGGCCAATGCCTTGCTCAAAAGCCTTGAAGAGCCGTCAGGCGATACGGTGTTGTTGCTGGTCAGCCATCAGACCAGCCGTTTGTTGCCGACCATCAAGAGCCGTTGCGTGCAGCAGGCCTGCCCGCTGCCGAGCGAGGCAATGAGCCTGGCGTGGCTGGCGAAGGCGCTGCCGGACTGTTCCGAAGAAGAGCGCGTCGAGTTGCTGACCCTCGCCGCCGGTTCGCCGCTGGCCGCCGTCAACTTGCAGGCCCAGGGCGTGCGCGAGCAGCGGGCGTTGGTGGTTGACGGTGTGAAGAAGTTGCTCAAGCAACAGCAATCGCCGACGCAACTGGCCGAAGGCTGGAACGCGATTCCGCTGTTGTTGCTGTTCGACTGGTTTTGCGATTGGTCGAGCCTGATCCTGCGTTATCAGCTGACGCAGGATGAAGAAGGGCTCGGACTGGCCGATATGCGCAAGGTGATTCAGTACCTTGCGCAAAAATCCGCTCAGGACAAAGTGCTGGGCATTCAGGACTGGATCCTCGCCCAGCGCCAGAAAGTCATGAGCAAGGCCAACCTCAATCGGGTGCTGTTGCTGGAAGCGTTGCTGGTGCAATGGGCGTCATTGCCTACCCAGAAGTGACCGACTGGGCCTATCCTCTGAACATCAGCAGTGGAGGTCAGCATGAATGAAGCCGTCAATCCTGGGCCGCGCAACGGTATTCTGTCCCTGACCATCAAGGACAAGTCCGTGCTATACGCGGCCTATATGCCATTCATCAAGAACGGTGGCCTGTTTATCCCGACCAATAAAAGCTACAAGTTGGGCGATGAGGTATTCATGCTGCTGAACCTGATGGACGAGCCGGAGAAGATTCCGGTGGCCGGCAAGGTCGCCTGGATCACGCCCAAAGGCGCGCAAGGCAACCGCGCCGCCGGCGTCGGCGTGCAGTTCAACGACGGCGACGACACCGCCCGCAGTCGAATCGAAACCCATCTGGCCGGAGCCCTGAAGTCCGACCGTCCCACCCATACGATGTAAGTTGCAGCCCTTTTATGCTCGTAGATTCCCATTGTCACCTTGATCGTCTCGACCTCGCCGCCCATGACGGCTCTCTGGATGCCGCACTCGATGCGGCCCGGCAGCGCGGGGTAGGGCACTTTCTGTGTATCGGCGTCAGCGTCGACAACGCGGCCGACGTCAAAGCCCTGGCCGAACGTTACGACGATGTCGACTGTTCCGTCGGCGTGCATCCGCTGGACGTGCAGCCGGGCGCTGCCCCGGCGCTCGACTGGTTGTTGCAGGAGCTCAACCACCCGCGTGTGGTTGCGATCGGTGAAACCGGCCTGGATTATCACTACGAACCTGAAGCGGCGGAGTTGCAGCAGGAGTCGTTTCGCCTGCATCTGCAAGCCGCGCAGCAAACCGGCAAGCCAGTGATCATTCACACCCGTGGCGCCCGTGCCGACACCTTGAACCTGTTGCGCGAAGCCGCGCTACCCCAGGCTGGCGTCCTGCACTGCTTCACCGAAGATTGGGACATGGCCAAAGCGGCGCTGGACATGGGCTATTACATCTCCTTGTCCGGCATCGTCACTTTCCGCAATGCCGACGCACTGCGTGACGTGGCCAGCAAAGTGCCTGCTGACCGCTTGCTGGTGGAAACCGACTCGCCGTACCTGGCGCCGATCCCTTATCGCGGCAAGCCGAACCTGCCGCAGTATGTGCGGGAAGTGGCAGAGTTCCTGGCGATGTTGCGCGGTGAGTCCTACGAGCGGTTTGCTGAGCAGACCACTGAGAATTTCAAGCGGCTGTTTCCGTTGGCGCATGTCAGGACGTCGGCGTAGCGCTGGGACAAAAAATCGCAGCCTTCGGCGGCTCCTGCGGGACTTTGGCCGCTGAATCGCAGGCAAAAAAAACCCGGGTTCTGGGGGGTGAATCCGGGTTAAGACCATTAGGAGTAAAACAATGGTACGCGGTCCGTTGGTACCAATATCGACGCAGCACTTGGGGGAGATGCCCCGCCGACAGTTGAAGTATTGATCAGTATTGCGCCGAGTCCAGTTTACCGGTCGAGGTTTTTAAACAATTTTGGAATACGTGCGCTTCGGAAGCGTTCTCATTAAATGGCGGCGTTGCCAGAATTCATCAAGAAACACAGATATGGATGGATGATCCGTGCATTTTGCCGCAAGTTAGGCATAATACGCGGCTTCGAATTTTGACCCCGACAGACCTTTTCTTATGCATAAAGAACCTCGTAAGGTCCGTGAATTTCGTCGCCGTGAGCAAGAAATTCTCGATACCGCGCTCAAGCTGTTCCTCGACCAAGGTGAAGACAGTGTCACCGTCGAGATGATTGCTGATGCCGTCGGTATCGGCAAAGGCACGATTTACAAGCACTTCAAATCGAAAGCGGAGATCTATCTGCGCCTGATGCTCGATTACGAGCGCGATTTGAACGAGCTGTTGCATTCGGCAGACGTCGACAAGGACAAGGAAGCCCTGTCTCGGGCTTACTTCGAATTCCGCATGCGCGATCCGCAACGCTATCGCTTGTTCGATCGCCTGGAAGAAAAGGTGGTCAAGGGCAACCAGGTGCCGGAGATGATCGAGGAGCTGCACAAGATCCGCGCCTCGAATTTCGAACGCCTGACCCTGCTCATCAAGGGGCGCATCAGCGAAGGCAAGCTCGAAGACGTGCCGCCTTACTTCCATTACTGCGCGTCCTGGGCGCTGGTGCACGGCGCCGTGGCGCTGTATCACTCGCCGTTCTGGAGCAATGTGCTGGAAGATCAGGAAGGTTTCTTCCAGTTCCTGATGGACATCGGCGTGCGCATGGGTAACAAGCGCAAGCGCGACACCGACACCCCGAGCAGCTGAGCCATTCAGTTGCCTTATTGCGCCATTATTTAGCTACATGGCGCAGTACCTCAGGAATATACTCAGGCATGGGACTTGCTAAAACTTGATTTGTAAGTCAAGTTTTACGCCGTCCGATTTCCTTGTGCCGGAGTGACCATGATCGTTGACCGTCAAGGCAGGCGTTTCCGAAATCTGCGAATCAGCCTGACCTCAGCCTGCAATTACGCGTGTACCTACTGCGTGCCCAACGGCAAGCGGTTGGTCGCTGCGCAGGATGAACTGTCGGCCGAAGCCATGGCGCGCGGTGTGGCGTATCTGATCGAAGCCGCCGGCATCGAGCGTTTGCGCATCACCGGGGGTGAGCCGCTGGTCAGTCCCAAACTCGAAGCCTTCATGACTGCCGTCGGGCAGATGGGCCTGCAAGACATCAGCCTGACCACCAATGGTCAACTGCTGGCGAAAAAACTGCCCCTGCTGGTCGACGCCGGCATCCGTCGCATCAATGTTTCCCTCGATACCCTGGATGCCGGTGCATTCCGCAGCATTGCTCGTGGCGGTGATCTGGCGACAGTGCTCGACGGCATGGACCAGGCCAGCGCCGCTGGCATGAAGATCAAGGTCAATATGGTGCCGTTGCGAGGGCAGAACCTCGATCAGGTGATGCCGCTGCTCGATTATTGCCTGGAACGTGGCTATGAGCTGCGTTTCATCGAGCTGATGCGCATGGGGCACCTGGCCAGTGACAACAACGCTTTCCTGCAACAGTTCGTCAGCCTTCAGCAATTGCTGGGCCTGATCGGTGATCGCTATGAGTATCTTCAGGCGGATGCCCCCGTCGACGCGACGGCGGTGCGCTATGAAATTCCGGGGCAGGGCTACTTCGGCGTAATTGCCAATGAAAGCGTTCCGTTCTGCCGCACCTGCTCGCGACTGCGCTTGTCGTCGACGGGTTGGCTGCATGGCTGCCTGTCGTCGAGCAACCGGCACTATGTCGGTGATCTGCTGGACAAGCCGCGCCATCAGGCGTTGCCGGCCTTGCAGAGACTGTTGGTGAAGGCCTTGGGTGACAAGCAGGAAGTGGCGTTTTCCGGTGGTGCTACCGTCATGAAAATTATCGGTGGCTGATCCAGCTGTGGCGAGGGGATAAATCCCCTCGCCACAATTGTTCGCGCTCCTGAAGACTGGCGCGGAAGCTGCATCCCATGGCCATTCGCCGGTTTTCCGTCACCGGCCTCTGGAGGGTAGGATGCGTAGCCTGGTTTTGCTGCTGGCCGTTTTGGCGCTTGGTGGCTGCATGAATGTCAGCGATATGGCTGAAGGGACTCGCTACCACATGAGCGACGCGGGTCTGCTCGACCACAGCGACAGCCGCCGGGTGAACAACCTGCGCATTCAGCCGGACTCGTTCGTCTATATCGCCCAGGGTGCCTTTGCACCGCCGGGCAGCTCGGTTTATCCGCGACCTAACGTGATCGCCGAAGTCGCCTTCGATGGCTTTATCGAATACTTCCCGATGGTCCGCCGTGCGCGTGCGCCGGAAGGCCTCGACCAGGCCCTGGGCGAAGCCCGTGCGGTCGGTGCGCATTACCTGCTCTATACCCGTTTCGCCAAGTCTGATGATCGCATCGGCAACTCGGACGAATGGCTCGATCAGGAGGCCGTGGATCGCCTCGGTATCGACACCGGCGTGATTCAGATCATGTTGATCGAGACCAGCACCCAGTATTTGATCGATACTGCACGTATCAAGAGTCGTGGCGGTTTACTGACGTTCCACGACAAAAAGCCAGAAGACCTGATGGGCCCGCCGCTGGAACAATACGCGCGTAGCCTGCTGGGGCTCAGCGACCAGTAATTCCAAGGAGAACGCCATGAGTGGCCCGCAAAAAGCCAACGACCTGTTGGGGCAAATCCCCAAGACCAAAGGCTTGCCACCGGTCCACTTGTGGAACCCCGACTTCTGCGGCGACATCGACATGCGCATCGCCCGCGACGGCACCTGGTATTACCTGGGCACGCCGATCGGGCGCAAGCCGATGGTCAAATTGTTCTCCACCATCATTCGCCGCGACGGCGATGATTATTTCCTTATCACCCCTGTCGAGAAAGTCGGCATCAAGGTCGATGATGCACCGTTTGTGGCGATCGCCGTCGAGGTGGAAGGCGAGGGTGAAGCCCAGGTCCTGCGCTTCACCACCAACGTCGATGAAACCGCCGAGGCCGGTGCCGAGCATGCGATCCGCGTGGTGATTGATCCAATGACACAAGAGCCTGCGCCTTACGTGCATGTGCGCACCAACCTTGAAGCGCTGATTCACCGCAATGTGTTTTACCAATTGGTGGAACTGGCGGTCACCCGCGAGATTGAAGGGCAGCGCTGGCTCGGTGTGTGGAGCGGCGGTGAGTTCTTTCGCATCGGTTTAGAGCCTTGACCGGATCAAAGTATGAGCGGGCTTGCTCGCGAAAGCGGTGTGTCATTCAGCAGCGATATTGACTGATACACCGCTTTCGCGAGCAAGCCCGCTCCCACATTTGATCTCTGCAATATTTCGAAAAATCAAATTGACACCCAATCATATGATGATTAGCGTGGGCAACCATCGCGAACGGTTTTGTGCCGTCCCTGCCTCGAGGTGCCCATGTCCAGCAGTTTTCACGCATCGACGGTCGATTGGCTGGGTTGCTGGATTGCCACCGGTCAGGTGAAACCCGGCGAAACCCTCAAGGTTGAAGCCGATCTGGGCGAGCAACTTGGCGTCAGTCGCACGGTCATCCGCGAAGCCATCAAAACCCTGGTCGCCAAAGGCATGCTTGAAGTCGGGCCCAAGGTTGGCACGCGTGTGTTGCCGGTGCGGCGCTGGAACCTCTTCGATCCGCAAGTCGTTGGCTGGCTTTCCCGCAGCGGCTTGCCGGAAAATTTCGTCGACGACCTGCTCGATCTGCGCCGCACCATAGAGCCGATGGCCGTGCGCTGGGCGTGCGAGCGAGCTACCGTCGAACAGGTGCAAGCGGTGCTTCAGGCCTACAACGCGCTGGAGCGGGCGGTCGACAGCGGCATCGATTACAACCGCGCCGACCAGTTCTTCCACGAGTGCATTCTGGCGGCCAGCCACAATCAATTCATCGAACAAATGGTTCCGGCCCTCGGCGCGTTGCTGGCAGTGTCTTTCGAAGTCTCCGCCGCCGACCCCGACGAACTGCGCCGCACATTACCGATTCACAAAGACATGGCCGACGCCATCGCCGCTCGCGATGCCGCGCGCGGTGTGTGGGCCTGCATGACCCTGATCGACAACGCGGACCTGGCCATCAAGCGCTTCTACCCAAAAGTCATGGCCGACAAAAAAGCCGGCTAAAAATACAGGACCCTTGTGGGAGCGGGCTTGCTCGCGAAGAGGCCGTCACATTCAGCATTGATGTCGACTGACGCTCCGCCTTCGCGAGTAAACCCGCTTCCCCATAAAACAAGAACAATGGAGGAGGTTTCATGGAGTGGACCGCAGTTACCCAGCACCGTGCACACCTCGGCGAAGGCCCGTTCTGGGATGCGCCGACGCAGGCGCTGTACTGGGTGGATATCGCCGGCAAACAGGCACTGCGCCTGATCGGCGCCAACGTGCAGATCTGGCAGATGCCCGAGCACGTGTCAGCCTTCATTCCCTGCGAAAACGGCGATGCGCTGGTGACATTGAGCAGCGGCGTGTACCGGCTCGATCTCGATTCACCGGGGCTTGAGCCACGACTGACCTTGTTCTGCGTCGCCGACCCGCAACCTGACAATCGCGCCAACGAAGCTCGTTGCGATGCGCAGGGCCGGCTCTGGCTCGGCACCATGCAGAACAACATCGGTGAGAACGGCGAAGACCTGCCCATCGTGCGGCGTTCCGGCGGCTTGTTTCGTATCGACCGTGATGCCCGGGTCACGCCGCTGCTTCGTGGATTGGGCATTCCCAACACGTTGCTGTGGAGTGAAGACGCCACCACACTTTATTTCGCCGACAGCCTGGATGGCACGCTCTACCAGCATTTCATCCGCACCGACGGCGGCCTCGAACCCGCGCAAGTCTGGTTCGGCCCCCATGAACGCGGCGGCCCCGATGGCTCGGCGATGGATGCCGAGGGTTACTTCTGGAACGCACGCTGGGACGGCAGTTGCCTGCTCAGGCTGACGCCGGACGGTCATCTCGATCGCGTGATCGAACTGCCGGTCAGCCGTCCCACCAGTTGCGTGTTCGGCGGTGCAGACCTGAAAACCCTTTACATCACCAGCGCCGCGAGCCCGCTCAACCATCCGCTGGATGGGGCGGTGTTGTCCCTTCAGGTTGATGTGCCCGGAAAACCCTGTACGAGGTTTTCTGGGTGAATCCCAAAATATGGGATGTTAAATTATATATTGAGATTATTTGGTGGTCGGGTTTATAGTCGGCCCCATCAGTTACACGCACTCACACTTAAAAAAACAAAACAGGTGAAGTGATGCAGCGATTTTCCAAAAAGCTTTTTGGCCGGACATCGACAGATGCCCGGTTTTTGTCTTGCCTGGAAAAGGGAGTTTGAGGCATGGCTGAACGACTCTCCTTGCCGCCGCTGGCCGAACCGCCCAAGGGCAACCGTCTGAAAGATAAGGTCGTGCTGTTGACCGGTGCCGCCCAGGGCATCGGCGAGGCGATTGTCGCGGCCTTCGCCCACCAACAGGCCAAACTGATCATCAGTGATATCCAGGGCGAGAAGGTCGAAAAACTCGCGGCGCGGTGGCGTAATCAAGGCTTCAACGTTCATGCGATTACGGCTGATGTCTCCCGGCAGCAGGATCTCGACGCTATGGCCGATCTGGCGATGGAGCGCCACGGTCGCATCGACGTGCTGGTCAACTGCGCCGGGGTCAACGTGTTCCGCGATCCGCTGGAAATGACCGAGGAAGACTGGCGTCGCTGCTTCGCCATTGACCTGGACGGCGCCTGGTTTGGCTGTAAAGCAGTGCTGCCGCAGATGATCGAGCAGGGCATCGGCAGCATCATCAACATCGCCTCGACCCATTCCACTCACATCATTCCGGGCTGCTTCCCGTACCCGGTGGCCAAGCACGGTCTGCTGGGCCTGACCCGCGCGCTGGGCATCGAATACGCGCCCAAGGGCATTCGCGTCAACGCCATCGCACCGGGCTACATCGAAACCCAACTGAACATTGATTACTGGAACGGTTTTGCCGACCCGCACGCCGAACGCCAGCGGGCTTTCGATCTGCATCCACCGCGGCGCATCGGCCAGCCGATTGAAGTGGCGATGACGGCCGTTTTCCTCGCCAGCGACGAAGCGCCATTTATCAACGCATCGTGCATCACCATCGATGGTGGTCGCTCGGTGATGTATCACGACTGAATAACCGGGGTTTCAGGCGCGGAACTCCGTCTGAAATTCAATCATCATACGATATGACTATTTGCTGCACCGGCTTTCAAAATAACGCTCAAAAAAAATAACAAGGAGTCATCTTATGAATCGTCGTCGTGGGATCCGTTCCCTGTGCTGTGCCGCTTTGGCGGTCACCGCGGTCAGCCTGAGCAGTACGTTACTGGCGGCCGAGGAAGTGAAGATCGGTTTTCTGGTCAAGCAGGCGGAAGAGCCCTGGTTCCAGACCGAATGGGCCTTCGCCGAAAAGGCCGGCAAAGAGAAAGGCTTCAAAGTCATCAAGATCGCGGTACCGGACGGCGAGAAGACTCTTTCCGCCATCGACAGCCTGGCCGCCAACGGCGCCAAGGGTTTCGTGATCTGCCCGCCGGACGTATCCCTCGGCCCTGCCATCATGGCCAAAGCCAAGCTGAACGGTTTGAAAGTGATTGCGGTGGATGACCGCTTTGTCGATGCCAGCGGCAAGTTCATGGAAGACGTTCCGTACCTCGGCATGGCGGCGTTCGAAGTCGGCCAGAAGCAGGGCGCGGCCATGGCCACCGAAGCGAAAAAACGCGGCTGGGACTGGAAAGACACCTACGCGGTCATCAACACCTACAACGAACTCGACACCGGCAAGAAGCGCACCGACGGTTCGGTCAAAGCGCTGGAAGACGCCGGCATGCCGAAAGACCACATCCTGTTCTCGGCGCTGAAAACCCTCGACGTGCCGGGCAGCATGGACGCCACCAACTCGGCGCTGGTGAAGCTTCCGAGCGCGGCGAAAAACCTGATCATCGGCGGCATGAACGACAACACCGTACTGGGCGGCGTGCGCGCCACCGAGAGCGCCGGTTTTGCCGCGGCCAACGTGATCGGCATTGGCATCAACGGCACCGACGCCATTGGCGAACTGAAGAAACCCAACAGCGGCTTCTTCGGCTCGATGCTGCCGAGCCCGCACATCGAGGGCTACAACACCGCCAGCATGATGTACGAGTGGGTCACCACCGGCAAAGAACCGCCGAAATACACCGCCATGGACGACGTGACCCTGATCACGCGCGACAACTTCAAGCAGGAACTGGAAAAGATCGGCCTCTGGAACTGAGGCACGGTTGATTTCATCGGCGGCCCTGGCGACGGGGCTGCCTGATCTGTTGATGAGGTGGCTTATGCACGCGCAAGTACAGACACAACACGACAGCGTCGGCGGGAGCCTGCGCTTCAACGGGATCGGCAAGACCTTTCCCGGGGTGAAGGCGCTGGACGGCATCAGCTTCGTCGCCCATCCGGGCCAGGTTCATGCCTTGATGGGCGAGAACGGTGCTGGCAAATCGACGTTGCTGAAAATCCTCGGTGGTGCCTACACGCCGAGCAGCGGAGACCTGCAGATCGGCGAGCGAACGATGGTCTTCAAATCCACCGCCGACAGCATCGGCAACAAGGTGGCAGTGATCCATCAGGAGCTGCACCTGGTCCCGGAAATGACCGTGGCGGAAAACCTGTTCCTCGGTCATCTGCCCGCCAGTTTCGGCCTGATCAATCGCAACGCACTGCGACAACAAGCGCTGGCCTGCCTCAAGGGCCTGGCCGATGAAATCGATCCGCAGGAGAAAGTCGGGCGCCTGTCCCTCGGTCAACGGCAACTGGTGGAAATCGCCAAGGCGTTGTCCCGTGGCGCGCATGTGATCGCGTTCGACGAACCGACCAGCAGCCTCTCGGCGCGGGAAATCGATCGCTTGATGACGATCATCGGACGCCTGCGCGACGAGGGCAAAGTGGTGCTCTACGTCTCCCACCGCATGGAGGAAGTGTTCCGCATCTGCAACGCGGTGACGGTGTTCAAGGACGGCCGTTACGTGCGCACCTTCGAGGACATGAGCGAGTTGACCCACGATCAGTTGGTCACGTGCATGGTCGGGCGCGACATTCAGGACATCTACGATTACCGCCCGCGCAAGCGTGGCGCGGTGGCGTTGAGGGTCAACGGTCTGCTCGGGCCGGGTTTGCGTGAGCCGGTGAGTTTCGACGCGCACAAGGGCGAGATCCTGGGATTGTTCGGTCTGGTCGGTGCCGGTCGTACCGAGCTGTTCCGCATACTCAGCGGCCTCGAGCGCAACACCGCCGGGCGCCTGGAATTGCGCGGGCATGAACTGAAACTGCGCTCCCCCCGGGATGCCATTGCGGCAGGGATTCTGCTGTGCCCCGAAGACCGCAAGAAGGAGGGCATCATGCCGCTCTCCAGCGTCGCCGAGAACATCAACATCAGCGCACGCGGCGCCCATTCCACCTTCGGTTGCCTATTGCGTGGCCTGTGGGAGAAGGGCAACGCCGACAAGCAGATCAAGGCGCTGAAAGTGAAGACGCCCAACGCGGCGCAGAAAATCATGTACCTGTCCGGCGGCAATCAGCAGAAGGCGATTCTCGGTCGCTGGCTGTCGATGCCGATGAAAGTCCTGCTGCTCGACGAACCCACTCGCGGCATCGACATCGGTGCGAAAGCCGAGATCTACCAGATCATCCACAACCTGGCGGAAAGCGGGATCGCGGTGATCGTGGTGTCCAGCGACCTGATGGAAGTCATGGGCATTTCCGACCGCATCCTGGTGCTCTGCGAAGGGGCGATGCGCGGCGAACTGTCCCGTGACGAGGCCAACGAATCCAACCTGCTGCAACTGGCTTTGCCGCGCCAACGCGCTGACGGCGTGGCGAACTGAGAGGTGACTATGATGACAACCCAAAACAACGCTCTGCCCACCCCGCGCAAACCTCTGGACCTGCGGCGCTTTCTCGATGACTGGGTCATGCTGCTGGCGGCCGTCGGGATCTTTGTGCTCTGCACCTTGCTGATCGATAACTTCCTTTCGCCGCTGAACATGCGCGGCCTGGGCCTGGCGATTTCGACCACCGGGATAGCGGCGTGCACCATGTTGTATTGCCTGGCGTCCGGGCATTTCGACTTGTCGGTGGGGTCGGTGATTGCTTGTGCCGGTGTGGTCGCGGCGGTCGTGATGCGGGACACCGACAGCGTTTTTCTCGGCGTGAGTGCGGCGCTGGTAATGGGGCTGATCGTCGGGCTGATCAACGGGATCGTGATTGCCAAGCTGCGGGTCAATGCGTTGATCACCACGCTGGCGACCATGCAGATCGTTCGCGGTCTGGCTTACATCTTTGCCAATGGCAAAGCGGTGGGCGTGTCGCAGGAGTCGTTCTTCGTCTTCGGCAACGGTCAGTTGTTTGGCGTGCCGGTGCCGATTCTGATCACCATCGTCTGCTTCCTGTTTTTCGGCTGGCTGCTGAATTACACCACCTACGGGCGCAACACCATGGCCATCGGTGGCAATCAGGAAGCCGCGCTGTTGGCCGGGGTCAATGTTGACCGGACCAAGATCATCATCTTCGCCGTGCATGGCGTGATCGGGGCGTTGGCCGGGGTGATCCTGGCTTCGCGGATGACCTCGGGACAGCCGATGATCGGCCAGGGTTTCGAGCTGACGGTGATCTCGGCCTGCGTGCTCGGCGGGGTGTCGCTGAGCGGCGGGATCGGCATGATCCGGCATGTGATCGCCGGGGTGTTGATTCTGGCGATCATTGAAAATGCGATGAACCTGAAGAACATCGATACGTTTTATCAGTACGTGATTCGCGGTTCGATTTTGTTGCTGGCTGTGGTCATCGACCGCCTCAAACAACGCTGATTCCAACGGCGATCCTGCTGACGCCATCGCGGGCAAGCCCGCTCCCACAGGTTCTGTGTCGGTTGCATCATGTGTGAACGACACAGGCTCTGTGGGAGCTGGCTTGCCAGCGATGGCGGTCTGACTGATTAATCCCGCTCCTGCAAACGACCGCTTCCTTCCGTCACTTCCCCTAAATATTTCTTGCCCGCTACAACCGGTTTCGGTTATCACTTTGTACATGATTAGACAGGTACGATTTGACAAGAAACAACGGGTGGTCGACGAACTCATCCGGCGCATCGAAAGCGGCCTCATGGAGGACGGCTTTCTGTTGCCGGGCGAGCATCAGTTGGCTCAAGAATTCAAAGTCAGCCGAGGTACGCTGCGTGAAGCCTTGGCCGAATTGAAACGGCGCAACTACATCGCGACGCAAAGCGGTGTGGGTTCCATCGTCACCTTCGACGGTGTGGTGCTCGATCAGCGCAGCGGCTGGGCGCAGGCCCTGGCCGACAGCGGGGCGCTGATCAATACCGAAGTGCTGCGGCTGGAGGCGGTGACCCGTCCTGACCTGCTGCCGCGTTTCGGCACTGACCAGTTCATCACCCTCGACCGCCGCCGCCGTTCCACCGACGGCAAGCTGGTTTCCCTCGAACGCTCATTGATGCCCGCCACCGGAGGCCTGGAAAGCCTGCCGCGTGTCGGCCTGATCGACAATTCCCTGACCATCACCCTGGCCGCCTACGGCTACATCGGCGAGCGTGGCGATCAATGGATCGGCGCCGAACCCTTGAATGCCGAAGACGCCGAGCTGCTCGGTCGTCCGGTCGGCACAGTGTTCCTCAAAGCCCTGCGCACCACGTACGACCGACAAAACCGTTTCATGGAGCAAGTCGAAAGCCTGCTCGATCCCGTGCACTTTCGCCTGCATCTGCAATTTGGACATCAACAATGACCGCGCTCAATCGTGCACTGGGCGCGTTTTACGGACTGGCCCTGGGCGATGCGCTGGGCATGCCGACCCAATCCCTGAGCCGCGCTGAAATCAAGGCGCGTTTCGGTGAAATCATCGATCTGCAAGACGCTGGCCCGGATCAACCCATTGCGGCCAACATGCCCAAGGGCTCGATCACCGACGACACCGAGCAGGCGATTCTGGTCGGCCAGTTGTTGATCGAAGGCGAAGGCAAGATCGACCCTTCGGTGCTGGCCCAGCGGCTGATCGAATGGGAAGCGGCGATGCAGGCCAAGGACTCGCAGGATTTGCTCGGGCCGTCGACCAAACGTGCGATCGAGATGATTCTCGCCGGCCAGTCGCCGGAAGAGGCGGGGCGCTATGGCACCACCAACGGCGCGGCGATGCGTATCACGCCGGTCGGGATTTCGGCGGATGTCAGCGATCCCGAGCGTTTCATCAACGCCGTGGTTCAGGCCTGCCAAGTCACTCATAACACTACGCTGGGTATTTCCAGCGCAGCGGCGGTGGCCGCGGTGGTGTCGGCCGGCATCAACGGCATGGACCTGGGTGAAGCGTTGAATCTCGGCCAGCAGATCGCTCTGCAAGCGGAAAGCCACGGCCACTGGGTTGCGGGCGGACGCATTGCCTCGCGCATCAGTTGGGCACGGACGATCAGCGTCGACAGTGACAAGGCGTTGCTGGCGGACTTGATGTATGACGTGATCGGCACTTCGGTGGCGTCACAGGAGTCGGTGGTGGTTTCGTTTGCCCTGGCGCAACAAGTGGCCATCGGTGAGATGAATGCCTTCGAAGCGGTTTGCATGGCCGCAGGTTTAGGCGGTGACACTGACACCATCGCGGCGATTCTGGGGGCCATGCTTGGGGCCTGCCTGGGGCTTGAGAGTTGGCCTGTTGCGATGATCGACCAAGTTAAAGCCGTTAACTCGCTGGCGTTGGAACCGTTGGTGCAGGGGTTGCTGGCTTTGCGTTGACTGCGCTGACGCCTTCGCGAGCAAGCCCGCTCCCCCAGTGATCTGCGGCGTTCACAAACCCTGTGGGAGCGGGCTTGCTCGCGATGGGTGCACCACCTATTTCAATTGATAACCCCGCAATGGATCGCACTGACTTGGCCAGGACAGCCGGGCTGTAGTTTTCGTCTTCCGTCATTGCCCATAACCACAACAAAGGCAACAGGAGCATTTCACATGAGTTCATCGAACGCCGGGCAAAGCGCCGGGCAACTGGAAACCCGTGGCATCGAACCGGTGCCGGAAGCGGAGTGCAACGGTCATCCGCTGCAACTGTTCTGGGTCTGGTTCGCCGCCAACATTTCCATCCTCGGCCTGCCACTGGGCGCCACGCTGGTGGCGTTTCGCGGCTTGGCGATCTGGCAGGCGATCATCGTTGCCATCCTCGGCGCTGCCGGTTCCTTCGCGGTGGTCGGGATCATTTCCATCGCCGGTCGCCGTGGTCGCGCACCGAGCCTGACGCTGTCGCGGGCGATCTTCGGTGTGCGCGGCAATATCGGCCCGACACTGGTCTCGCTGATGTCGCGCCTGGGTTGGGAAACCGTCAACACCACCACTGCCGCGTTCGTGCTGTTGTCGCTGTGTTCGATTCTGTTTGGCTCTCCGGTGGAAGCCAAAAGTGCACCGGTGTTGACCCTGATCTTCATCGCGATTTTCGTGCTGCTGACCCTGTCGGTGTCCGGTCTCGGTCACGCGACGTTGCTGGTGATCCAGAAGTGGGCGACCTACGTGTTCGGCGCGCTGAACATTCTGGTCGGCGGTTTCCTTTGCGCCACCATCGACTGGAGCGCCGTGTTCAACGCCACGCCTGCGCCGTTGAGCGCGATGATCATCGGCGTCGGTACCATGGCCGCCGGCACCGGGATCGGTTGGGCCAATGCTGGCGCCGACATGTCGCGCTACCAGCACCGCAGCGTCAAGGCTGCTCGTCTGGTGGCCTCGGCCGCATTCGGTGCGGGTATCCCGCTGGTGTTGCTGATCACCCTCGGCGGCCTGCTGTCGGTGGGCAACAACGACCTGGCGTCGGCCACTGACCCGATCATCGCGATCCGCGACATGCTGCCGACCTGGATGGCCGTGCCGTACCTGATCACCGCATTCGGCGGCTTGCTGCTGTCGAATAACCTGTCGGTGTATTCCGCCGGTTTGACCACATTGACCCTGGGCCTCAAGGTCAAACGCGTCTACGCCGTGGTGGTCGACATCGTTGCGATCTTCGCCGGTTCGATCTACTTCATGTTGATCGCCGACAGTTTCTACGGCCCGTTCATTACCTTCATTTCCTTGCTGGCCGTGCCGATCACTGCGTGGGTCGGGATCTTCGTCGTCGACCTGATTCACCGCCATTACTACAGTCCGAAAGACCTGCTGGACGTCAGCCCGAGCAGCGCCTACTGGTATCGCGGCGGCGTGGAATGGCGCGCCTTCGGTGCATGGGCGCTGGCGATCGTGTTGGGTTTCAGCTTCACCACCATCGGCACCACCGAACAAACCGTCTGGTTCCGCGGCTTCCTCTCCGATTCGTGGCTGGGTCACAACGGTCTCGGCTGGATCGTCACGTTCCTGGTCGCCGGCGGGATTTATTTTGTACTCGGCGGGGCCAGGGATCGCCGCGCCGCGGCGCTCGAGAATGCTCATGCCTAAAATGTTGCACACCGGCCAGGTCATCATCGACCTGGTCATGGCCGTGGATAAACTGCCTCAACCCGGCGGCGACGTACTGGCGCAATCCGCCAGTTTCGAAGCCGGTGGCGGGTTCAATGTGATGGCCGCCGCTCAGCGTAATGGCTTGCCGGTGGTTTACCTGGGCCGTCACGGCAACGGTCGTTTCG
>Ga0255334_1000767_pt1 | contig 19930 bp, 15 predicted proteins | sample EtOH5_35cm_T3_12_FD_202080 | JGI IMG/M metagenome (GOLD analysis project Ga0255334, IMG submission 202080) | Sandy soil microbial communities from University of British Columbia, Vancouver, Canada - EtOH5_35cm_T3_129 | ecosystem: Engineered > Artificial ecosystem > Sand microcosm > Unclassified ...
CTAGGATCGAAGCGAGGGCGGTGCCGCCGGATTCGCCGCTCGGAACGGGGGACGACGTGGCCTGGCTCTGGTGGCTCGGCGGGGCTCTGCTCCTCGCGATCGGCGAAGTGCTCAGTGTGAATCTCGTGCTGCTGATGTTCGCCGGTGGCGCCCTTGCCGGCGCGCTCGCCGCCGCGTTGGACGCCCCCGTGGTGGTGCAGGCGATCGTCGCCTTCGTGACCGCCGTGGTACTGCTCGGCGCGCTTCGCCCCTGGCTGCTGGAGCGGTTGCGTCGCCGCACGCCGCTCGTCGAGACCAACGTCTCGGCGCTCGTCGGGCGCGACGGCGTGGCCGTCACCGCGCTGTCCGCGGACGGCGGGCGGGCGAAGATCGGCGGCGAGGTCTGGACGGCGCGAACCACCGGTGCGCGCGTGAGCTCGGGGGCGCCGGTGCGCGTCGCCCGCATCGACGGCGCGACCGCCGTCGTGGAACCGATCGGAGAGTGACATGACCGCAGGGGACATCGTCGGTTACGCCGTCCTGGCGCTCGTCGCGCTGTTCGTCATCACGGCGCTGGTCCGCTCGGTGCGGATCGTGCCGCAGGCGGAGGCGTACGTGGTGGAGCGGCTCGGCCGGTACTCGCGAACGCTCGACGCGGGGCTCCATCTGCTGGTGCCGTTCATCGACCGGGTGCGGGCGAAGGTGGACCTGCGCGAGCAGGTGGTGTCGTTCCCGCCGCAGCCCGTCATCACCTCGGACAACCTCGTCGTGTCGATCGACACGGTCATCTACTTCCAGGTGACCGAGCCGCGCGCGGCCGTGTACGAGATCGCCAACTACTACGTGGGCATCGAGCAGCTGACGGTCACCACGCTCCGCAACGTCATCGGCACCATGGACCTCGAGCAGACGCTGACCAGCCGCGACCAGATCAACGGCCAGCTGCGCGGCGTGCTCGACGAGGCGACCGGCAAGTGGGGGATCAGGGTCAACCGCGTCGAGCTCAAGGCGATCGACCCGCCGCCGAGCATCCAGGGCTCGATGGAGCAGCAGATGCGCGCCGAGCGCGACCGCCGCGCCGCGATCCTCACCGCCGAGGGCGTCAAGCAGTCGAAGATCCTCACCGCCGAGGGCGAGAAGCAGGCAGCCATCCTGCGGGCCGAGGGCGAGGCGCAGTCCGCGGTGCTCCGCGCCGAGGGCGACGCACGGGCGATCCTCCAGGTGTTCGACGCGGTCCACCGCGGCGACGCCGACCCCAAGCTGCTGGCGTACCAGTACCTCCAGGCGCTGCCGAAGATCGCGGCGAGCCCGTCCAACACCATGTGGTTCCTGCCGTCCGAGCTGTCGGGCGCCCTGGGTCAGCTGGCCCAGGCATACGGTGCGCCGGCTCCCGGGCAGGCGCCGCCCGCGCGGCCCGTGGGCACCTCGCCGCTCGCCGGCGACCTGCCGCCGGTGTCCCTGCCGACCGCCGCGGAGGCGCTCGCGGAGGCGCGGCGCCAGTCCGAGGCCGCGACGAAGGACGCCACGTCATCCGGCACCGGTAGCGGCATGCCGTTCGACCCCGGGTTCGAGGTGGGCCAGCGGCCCAGCGGCGCCCCGCCGGCCGGCGAGGAGTAGCCCGTCCGGGGACGTTGCTGAGTGAGTGCTCACTCACTTAGTGTGGGCGGGTGTCCGCCACCCGTACGGGACGCGCTGCGCCCCTCCCGCCCGACGAGCGCCGGCTGGCCATCCTCGAGGCGGTCCTGCCGGTGGTGCGCACCTGCGGCACGGACATCACGACCCGGGAGCTGGCCGAGGCGGCCGGGGTCGCCGAGGGCACGCTGTTCCGGGTGTTCGACGACAAGGAGTCGCTGGTCCGCGAGGCGGTCGCCGCGGCGCTCGACCCGTCCGGCTACGTCGCGGCGCTCGGTGCGGTGGACCCAGGCCTGCCGATCGAGGAGCGGCTCGCCGCCGTGATCCGGCTGGGCGCCGCCCGCGCCGGGGACCTCACGCTCTGGATGTCGCTGGTTCACCGGATGGCCGGGAGCAACGGCGGGATCCCGGACCGGCGCCGCGCGATGCCCCCCGCGGGCTGGCGCGAGCGCCAGGAGGCGGCGGTGCTGCTCGTCCGCGCCCAGCTGCGGCGCATCCTCGAGCCCGACTCCGACCGGCTGCGGTATCCGGTGGACACCGCGGTCGTCCTGCTCGAATCCTTGCTGAACGGCACGGTGATGCAGGGCGCGGACCGGCTTCGTCAGGGCCTCGAGCCCCGTGTCGGCGACCCCGACCTCGTCGACTTCTTCCTCCACGGGGCGCTCCGCCCCGAGCCCACCCGCTAGCCCGAACGGGAGCCCTATGCTTGTCCGCCTTCTCCGCGAGCACCTGCGCCCCTACGCGGGCGCCGCCACCGCGGTGCTGCTGCTGCAGATCGTCCAGGTGATCGCCACCTTGTACCTGCCCAGCCTCAACGCGGACATCATCGACGACGGCGTCGCGAAGGGTGACACCGACGTCATCTGGCGGCTCGGCGGCATCATGCTCGCCGTCAGCCTGGTCCAGGTCGTCTGCGCCATCGGCGCCGTGTACCTCGGCTCGCGCACCGCGATGGCGCTCGGCCGCGACATGCGCGCCCGGCTGTTCGACAGGGTGCAGGCGTTCAGCCAGCAGGAGATGGGCAGGTTCGGCGCGCCGACGCTGATCACGCGCACGACGAACGACGTCCAGCAGGTGCAGATGGTGGTGCTGATGACGTTCACCATCATGCTGATGGCGCCGATCATGCTCGTCGGCGGCGTGATCATGGCCCTCCGGGAGGACGTCCCGCTGTCGGGCATCCTGCTCGTGGTCACGCCCGTCCTCGGGGTCGTCGTCGCCTGGGCCGTCACCAAGATGGTGCCCTGGTTCCGGTCGATGCAGAAGCGCATCGACGCGGTCAACCGCGTGATGCGGGAGCAGCTGACGGGCGTGCGCGTCATCCGGGCGTTCGTGCGCGAGCGGCGCGAGAACGCGCGGTTCGAGGTGGCCAACGGCGAGCTGTTCGAAGCGGGCCTGCGCACCGGCATGTACATGGCGGTGCTGTTCCCGCTGGTGATGTTCGTGATGAACGCGACGAGCACCTCGGTGCTGTGGTTCGGCGCGCAGCGGATCGACAACGGCGACATGCAGATCGGCGCGCTGACGGCGTTCCTCTCCTACATCGTGTTCATCCTCTCGGCCGTGCTGATGAGCTCGATGATCTTCGTCATGGTCCCGCGGGCCATGGTCTCGGCCGAGCGCATCGCCGAGGTGATCGACACCGCCCCGACGGTGATCCCACCGGCGAACCCGCTGCCGCTGCCACAGGGTGCGGCGCGCGGTCGGCTCGAGCTGGCCGGTGTCGAGTTCCGGTACCCCGGCGCGCAGGACGCGGTGCTCCGGCACGTCGACCTGCTCGCCGAGCCCGGCCGGACCACCGCGATCATCGGCTCGACCGGCGCGGGCAAGACGACGCTGCTCAACCTGGTGCCGCGCCTCTACGACGCGACCGGGGGCGCCGTGCGGATCGGGGGCGTCGACGTGCGCGACATCGCGCCGGACGAGCTGTGGGCGCTCGTCGGGCTCGTCCCGCAGCGGCCGTACCTGTTCTCCGGGACGGTGCGCTCGAACCTCGAGTTCGGCGCGCCGGACGCGACGGACGACGAGCTGTGGCACGCGCTCGAGGTGGCGCAGGCGCGCGACTTCGTCGAGCAGATGGAGGGCGGGCTGGACGCGCCGATCGCCCAGGGCGGCACCAACGTCTCCGGCGGGCAGCGACAACGGCTCGCCATCGCGCGGGCGATAGCGAAAAGACCCGCCGTCTACCTCTTCGACGACTCGTTCTCCGCGCTCGACTACGCGACGGACGCGGCGCTGCGCGCCGCGCTGGTGCCGCAGACGAGGGATGCCACCGTGCTCGTCGTCGCCCAGCGGGTCGCGACCATCCGGCACGCCGACCGGATCGTGGTGCTCGACGACGGCCGCGTGGTCGGCGTCGGCACGCACGACGAGCTGCTGGAGACCAACGCGACGTACCAGGAGATCGTGTACTCGCAGCTCTCGGTCGAGGAGGCGGCAGCGTGAGCGGCGAGACGAAGGCTCCGGCCCGGCCGCGGCACGGAGGGCCGATGGGCGGCATGGGCATGCCGGGGGAGAAGTCGAAGGACTTCAAGGGCTCGGCCCGGCGGCTCGTCGGGCTGCTACGGCCCGAGCGGGCGCGGGTGGTGTGGGTCATGGTGCTCGGCGTGCTCTCGGTGGCCGCCGCCGTCGCCGGGCCCAAGCTGCTGGGCCGCGCGACGAACGTCATCTTCGAGGGCCTGATCGGCCGATCGATCGTGTCGCAGCTACCCGAGGGTGTCGACCCGGCGTCCCTCAGCATCGATGACGTCGTCGCGTCGCTGCGCGCGCAGGGGAACACGCAGCTGGCGGACATGCTCGCCGGCTTGCACGACATCGTGCCCGGCCGGGGGGTCGACTTCGACCGGCTGGCCATGATCCTGCTCGTCGTGCTCGCCGTGTACGGCGTCTCGTCGCTCTTCGGCTGGCTGCAGTTCCGGCTGACCACGCACATGGTGCAGAACACCGCGCGGAGGCTGCGCACCGACATCGAGGCCAAGCTCGGCCGGCTGCCGCTGTCCTACTTCGACCGCCAGCCGCGCGGCGAGCTGCTCTCGCGCGTCACCAACGACATCGACAACGTCGCACAGACGATGATGCAGACGCTGTCGCAGCTGATCACCTCGGTGCTCACGGTCGTTGGCGTGCTCGCGATGATGTTCTGGATCTCGTGGCTGCTGGCGCTGGTCGCGCTGGTGACGATCCCCCTGGCGGCGGGCATCGCCGTCGCGATCGCCAGGCGCTCGCGGCCGCAGTTCGTGGCGCAGTGGACGCACACCGGCACGCTCAACGCCCACATCGAGGAGATCTTCACCGGGCACGCGCTCGTCACGGTGTTCGGCCGGCGGCGCGAGGCGGCGAAGGTGTTCGCGGACCGCAACGGCAAGCTCTACGACGCCGGCTTCAAGGCCCAGTTCATCTCCGGGATCATCCAGCCGGCGCTGGGCTTCGTCTCCAACCTCAACTACCTGATCATCGCGGTGATCGGCGCGCTGCGGGTGGCCTCCGGGACGATGACGCTCGGCGACGTCCAGGCGTTCATCCAGTACTCGCGGCAGTTCAGCCAGCCGATCGCCCAGATCGGCGCGATGGCCAACCTGCTGCAGTCGGGCGTCGCCTCCGCGGAGCGGGTGTTCGAGCTGCTGGACGCCGACGAGCAGTCTCCCGATCCGTCGCCCGCGGCCACGCTGGCGAAGCCGGTGCGGGGTCGCGTCGAGTTCGAGAGCGTCGCGTTCCGGTACGACGAGGACAAGCCGCTGATCGGCGACGTGTCGCTCGTCGCCGAGCCGGGGCAGACGATCGCGATCGTCGGGCCGACGGGCGCGGGGAAGACCACCCTGGTCAACCTGCTCATGCGGTTCTACGAGGTCGACGAGGGGCGGATCACGCTCGACGGCGTCGACACCCGCTCGCTGACGCGGGACGAGCTGCGCTCGCAGATGGGGATGGTGCTCCAGGAGACGTGGCTCTACGAGGGGACGATCGCCGACAACATCGCGTACGGCGTGGACTCCGCGACGCGGGACGAGGTGGTGGCGGCGGCGGTCGCCACGCACGTCGACCGGTTCGTCCGCACCCTCCCCGAGGGCTACGACACCAGGCTGGACGACGACGGGGCGCTCTCCGCGGGGGAGAAGCAGCTGCTGACGATCGCGCGGGCGTTCCTCGCGGACCCGGCGATCCTCATCCTCGACGAGGCGACGAGCTCGGTGGACACCCGCACGGAGGTGCTGGTCCAGCACGGGATGAACGCGCTGCGGGCCGGGCGGACCTCGTTCGTCATCGCCCACCGGCTCTCGACCATCCGCGACGCGGACCTGATCCTGGTCCTCGAGCACGGCGACATCGTGGAACAGGGGAACCACGAGGAGCTGCTGGCGGCGGGCGGCGCCTACGCGCGGCTGTACCAGAGCCAGTTCGCCGCGGCGGCGGTCGACGAGTCCTGAGGGCCCCCGGCACACGTCCGGGAACGGGTGGGTGGGAGTGGTGCCCTACGCTTGGCCGGTGCCAGTCGTATCGATTCGATCGCGCGGCGGACCGCCCGGGGCGGACCGCCTGGTCCGCGACCGGATGACCCTCACCCTCTACGGCTCGTACGTGACGTGGGGGTGGCTCCTCTACAGCTTCAACCCCAGCGTCCCGCTGCTCGCGGCCGACCAGCACATCAGCGACGCGCAGGCCGGCCTGCACGGCACGGCGATGGCGGTGGGCGGGCTGGCGGCGGCGTTCCTCACCCCGCGGGTCGTGCTGCGCCGGGGTCGACGGCTCGCGATCGTCGTGGCGGCCACGATCGTCGCGGTGGGCGTCACCGCGCTCGTGCTGGGCCCGAGCCTGCCGTGGACCCTCGGGGCGATGCTCGTCATGTCGATCGGCGGCAACCTGCTCATCGGATCCACGCAGGTGGGCATCGCGCTGCACCACGGCCCGACGGCCAGCGCCGCGATCACCGAGGCCAACGGCGCCGGCTCGGGGATCGGCCTGCTCGGACCCATCGCGGTGGGCGCGGCGGTGTCGCTCGGCTGGGGCTGGCGGCCTGCGGTGCTGGTGACGGGCCTGCTCGCGCTCGTCGTCGCCGTGTACGTCTGGCGCCTGCCGGCCACGCCGAGCCTGCCCGCCCGGCCCACCCGGACCGCGCTCGCACACGACGAGCAGCCGGCACCGGCCGCCACGCGACCGCACGAGCGGTGGCGGCCCGGCCCGGCCGCCGCGCTGTTCCTGGTCGGCATCGTCGCGACCGTCGGCGTGGAGAACGGGACCACCTACTGGTCCACCCAGCTGCTGATCGACCGCACCGGCGCGCAGGCCGGCATCGCGACCGCCGCGACGGCCGGGCTGGTGGCCGGCATGACGGCGATGCGCTTCGTCGTCGGGCCGCTGTCGCTGCGGATCCGGCCGGCGCCGATCCTCGCCGGCGGGTTCCTGCTCAACATCGTCGGCTGGGCCGTGGTGTGGACCACCACGTCGACGGCGGTCGCCCTCGCCGGGCTGGTGCTGGCGGGGCTCGGCCTCGGCGTGCAGTACCCGATGTCGATCGTGCTGCTGCTCGCCGCGTCGCCCGGGCACTCGGACCGCGCACAGGGCGAGGCGACGATGTTCGGCGCCCTGTCGATCGGCGTGCTGCCGTTCCTGCTCGGCGCGATCTCGGACCGGTACGGCATGCATACCGCCTTCACGGTGATCCCGCTGCTCGCGCTGACCGGCGCGGTGGCGGCAGTCGCCGGCGGGCGCGCCCTCAAGCGCGCCGCGCAGCCCGTCGTCGCCTGAGGAGGATACGGCCGTGCTCACCACGCAGGTGCTGCCCGTCACCGACCCGGCCGACGAGCGGCTGGCCGACTACGTGTCGCTGACCGACGTCGCGCTGCGCTCGCGCCACGAGCCCGAGCGCGGGCTGTACATCGCCGAGAGCTCCACCGTGCTGGGCCGCGCGCTGGCCGCCGGGCACACGCCGCGGTCCGTGCTGCTCGCGCCGCGGTGGCTGGACGACGTGCTCGCCATGCTCGCCGCCGCGCCCGCCGCGGGAGACGTGCCGGTGTACGTCGCGCAGGAGCCGGTGCTCGAGGCGATCACGGGGTTCCACGTGCACCGCGGGGCGCTCGCGGCGATGCACCGGCCCAGGTTGCCCGCGGTGGCGGACCTGCTGGCGGGCGCGCGGCGCGTGGCCGAGGAGGACCACACCAACGTCGGCACACTCCCCTCGTTGAGTGCGCAGCGTCGAGTCGTCGTGTTCGAGGATGTCGTTGACCACACGAACCTCGGAGCGGGTATCCGAGCGTGCGCTGCCCTCGGCGCGGACGCGTTCCTCGTCACACCGCGCTGCGCGGATCCGCTCTACCGGCGGTCGGTGCGGGTGTCGATGGGGACGGTGTTCCAGGTGCCGTGGACACGCATCGACCCGTGGCCGGCGGGGATCAACCTGCTGCGGGACGCGGGCTACGTCGTGGCGGCGCTGGCACTCGACGACGACGCGATCACCCTTGACGAGCTCGCCGCCGATCCGCCCGCGAAGCTCGCCCTGGTCGTGGGCACCGAGGGCGACGGCCTCAGAGCCCGCACGATCGACTCCGCCGATGAGGTGGTGCGCATCCCGATGGGCCGGGGGGTGGACTCCCTCAACGTCGCCTCCGCCCTCGCCGTCGCGCTGTGGGCCACCCGGCGACGGTGATGCCGCCGCCGGGGTTCGCACCATCCCCGGACCGGGCGGCGGACGTCGTCCGGCTCGAGGCGCTCGGCGTGCCGGGTGGACGTGGGGCAGGGCCCGACGAGACCTTCGTGGTGCCGGCGGACGTGGAGCGCAACGAGTTCTGCGTGCTCAGCGAGTGGTGACGTCCTCGGGTTCCGTGACGTCGGCGACCGTGGCGCGCAGGGCGGTGACGATGTCGTGGCCGGAGGCGATGGCGGCCACCCCGTGCGCACCCGCGCCGATGGACACGGGCCTGCCGAGCACGCGCTCGTCGGCGACCACGGGCCACGCCCGCAGCGAGCCGAAGGGCGTGATGGTGCCGCGCTCGTAGCCGGTGACGTCCTTGGCGGTGGCGGCGTCCGGCATGGACAGCCGGCTGACGCCGAGCAGCGCGCGCAGCTTGGGCCACGAGATGGTGCGGTCGCCGGGGACGAGCACGAAGAGGAAGTCGTCGTCGGCCCGGCGCACGACGATCGTCTTGACGATGTCCGCGGGCCCGACGCCGCGCGCGGTGGCGGCCTCCGCCAGGGAGCGCACCGGCCCGTGACGCGTGATCGTGTGCGTGATGCCCGACGAGGCCAGCGCGGCGGTGGCGCGGGCCTCGCCCTCGGTCGGTTCGCTCACCGCAGTGCCAGCCCTTCCACCGGCTCGGCCCCGGGGTACGCCGCGAGCAGCGCACCCGGGAGGGACAGCTTGGAGCGCCGCAGCCCGGAGCCGATGATCACGCGGGCGCCCGCGTCCGGGTCGGTGAGCGCGACCGAGCCGTCGACGAGCACCCGATACCGGGGCGGCAGGCCGATCGGCGTGATCCCGCCGTACTCCATGCCGGACTCCTCGACGGCGCGCTCCGTCGGCAGGAACGACGCCTTGCGCACGGCCAGCAGCTGCTTCACGGCGTAGTTGACGTCGGCGCGGGTGGTGGAGCGGATCGCGACCGCGGCGACGCGTTCCCCGCCCGAGCGCCGGCCGTAGACGAGCACGCAGTTCACCGAGCCCGCGGCCGGCAGGCCGTAGGCCTCGTTGAGGGCGGCGGTGTCGGCGAGGTCCGGGTCGATCTGCGCGACGTGGACCTCGTCGGCCACCTGCGGGAAGGTCGCGGCCCACGCGGCGAGGGCGGCCGCGGTGGACGGGGCGAGCAGGTCTGTCCGGTCGAGGGCGGGCACCCAGGTCAGCGTCACGCCCAGCACCGTAACCCGCGTCGGCGGGTGCGCGCCGGGGCAGCGGTTGGTTGCGGCTGGCGTCAAACACCCGCAACCAACCGCTGGCGGGGGCGTCAGCGGGAGTACGTGACGGTGAGGGTCGCGCGGGCGAGCGTATGGAACAGGGCGGTGAACGCGACGGCGGCGTTGCTCGCCGACGGGCCGACGCCGAGCTCGTCGACGTCGAGCGCGTGCACCGCGAAGACGTACCGGTGCTCGCGGTCACCGGGCGGCGGGGCCGCGCCCTCGTACCCCTCGGCGCCGCCGTCGCTGCGGACGTGGAAGGCGCCGCGCGGCAGGTGCGCGCCGCCCGCCGAGCCGGCCGCGCGGTCGAGCGACGTGACGGTGGCGGGGATGTCGACCACGCCCCAGTGCCAGTAGCCGGAGGGCGTCGGCGCGTCCGGGTCGAAGCAGCTGACGACGAAGGAGCGGGTCCCCCGCGGGAAGCCGGACCAGGCGAGCGCGGGGGACCGGTTGCCGGCGTGCTCGACGAAGTCCTCGCCGAGCCGCGTCCCGTCGGCGATGTCGGAGCTGGTCAGCGTGAACGACGGGACGGGCGGCAGCTTGCCGTAGGGGTCCTGCGCGAGTGGGCGGTCGAGCGACGTCATGGTGGCCTCCGTCTCAGGGTGTCCCGATCATCCTCGCCCGCCCGATCCCCATCCGCCGAGCGCATCGTTCGCGGGCGAGCGCGTACGTCTCAGGCGCCGGAACGTACGCGCCCGGCGCAGAACGATGCGCTCGGTGGAGGTGGAGGGCGGGAGGGTCAGGCGGCGGCGTCGGCGTCGAGGGCGCGGCGCACGTGGGAGCGGGCATGCTCGATGGCGGCGTCGAGGTCGTCGAACAGGTGCTTGGGGTGCTGGAGCTGGTCCAGCACACCGGCGGCCCCGGCCACCTTCCGGTGCTCGGGCCGCAGGCCCTTGAGGAGCACGACGATCCCGCGGTGCTGGAGGTCGGCGACGATCTCCGCCAGGGCGTTGGCGCCTGAGATGTCGAGCACCCGCACGCCGGACAGCCGGAGCACCACCACGCGGACGTCGGCGACGACGGTGAGCTCGTCGAGGAACCGGCGCACGTCGGCGAAGAACAGGGCGCCGTCGATCCGGTACACGGCGATGTGCTCGTGGAGCAGCGCGAGCTCGTCGTCCGTGTCCACGGTGTCCCCGGCGGGGACCTCCTCGCGGTGCAGCCCGCTGGCCCGCGCGACCGCCCGCAGCGCGAGCACCGCGGCGAGCGCGACGCCGATCTCGACGGCGAGCACCAGGTCGAGCGCGACGGTCGCGGCGAAGGTGAGCACGAACACGGACGCGCCGGACTTGCCGGAGCGGCAGATCGCCTTGGCGGTGCGCAGGTCGACCATGCGGAAGGCGGTCGCCAGCAGCACGCCGGCGAGGGCCGAGAGCGGTATGCGCCCGACGAGCGGCGCGGCGACGAGCGCGACGACCAGCAGGATCAGCGCGTGCGACAGCGAGGCGACGCGGGTGCGCGCGCCGGAACGGACGTTGACCGCGGTGCGCGCGATGGCGCCGGTGGCGGGCATGGCGCCGAACACGCCGGCGGCGATGTTGGCCATGCCCTGACCGAACAGCTCGCGGTTGGGCGACGTGCGCGGCCGGTCGGCCATGCCGTCGGCGACGCGCGCCGAGAGCAGCGACTCGAGCGCGGCGAGCGCCGCGATCGCCAGCGCGGAGGAGAACAGCTCGCTGGTGACGGCGAGGCTGACCACGGGCCAGTGCGGGGCGGGCAGGGCGGCGGGGATGGCGCCGATCCGGTCGACGTCGACGCCGGACAGCTCCACCGCGACGGTGACCGCGACGATGGCGATGAGCGAGGCCGGCAGCGTCCGGTGCAGCCGGGGCAGCGCCACCATGAGCGCGACCACCACGGCGACCACCGCGAGGGGGGCGACCGCCTGCGACCAGTCGGTGGCGGCGAGGGTGCGGAGCGCGACGAGGGCCGCGTTCTCGCCGGCGGCCTTGGGAGTGTCGAGCGCCAGCGGCACCTGCTGGAGCGCGATGACCACGCCGATGCCGAACGTGAACCCCTCGACCACGGGCCACGGGATGTAGGCGACGAGCCGGCCGAGCCCGCCCAGCCCGGCGGCGATGACGAGGATCCCGGCCATGATCGCGACGACGGCGACCGCCTCGGTGCCGTACCTGGCGACAACGGGGATGAGCACCACGGTCATCGCGCCGGTGGGGCCGGAGACCTGGAGGTGGGAGCCGCCGAGCACGGCGGCGACGGCGCCTGCGACGATCGCGGTGGTCAGTCCGGCGGCGGCGCCCATGCCGGAGGAGACACCGAAGCCGAGGGCGAGCGGCAGCGCGACGATCGCGACGGTGAGGCCGGCGAGCAGGTCGGTGCGCCAGGAGCGCTTCAGGCCCGTGTAGTCGGCACGGCGGGGGAGCGACCGGCGGGCGAGGAGCGTGACGATCGGCACGCGCGTGCCGTCGGCGGTGGTGGCGGTCACTCCTGCTCCTGCTCCAGCTCCTCGAGCGTGTCACGCGAGCGGCCGAGGGCGTCGAGGAGGACGGCGCGCGCGGCGGCGAGCATCTCGGCGACGGACGGCACCGCGAGGGAGTAGGTGACAGCGTTGCCCTCGCGCCGTGCCACCACGACCCCGGCGCGGCGCAGCACGGCGAGGTGCTGGGACAGGTGGGACGCCTCGATCCCGAGCTCGGCGAGCAGCTGGCTGACGGGGCGCTCGCCTTCGGCGAGCAGCTCGAGCGTGCGTACGCGCACGGGGTGGGCGAGGGCTTTGAACAGATCGGCCTTGATCTCCGCCAGGGGGCGGTCGATGCCGAGGGCGCGCAAGGGCATGGGTGTCCGGAACGTCGGGGGTGGTTTGACGAATCCATCAAGTCGTCAGGTCAGAGTTTATGCCCTCTCGTCAGGGGGATTGACACCGGGTTCGTGTCGGCGTTCACTGGCATACTCTCGAACAGGTGTTCGAAGACTCGACGGCACGGATCTTGATCGGCACGGATCTTGATCGGCACGGATGGACGGGAGCGGCGGCATGACTGCGCTGGTGGAGGCCCGTGCAGAGCGCGCGGCGAGAGCCTGGGAGGCGCTCGCGCACGCGGAGCGGCGCACGGGGGCCCGCAGCGTGCGTCCGGGGTCGGCCTCGCCTCCGCCGTCTCCTGCCCTGGTGGACGACGAGCCCGCGGGCGCACCTGTCGACGCGGAGATGCCCGTCACCGTGGAGCGGGTCGTCGCCACCGGGCGGCTCATCACCACGGAACGCCCGCCCATGGCGGTGCCGCCCGATCTGGCTCCGTTGCTGCCGGACGGGCTGCGCCGCGGCGGGACGACCGCGGTGACGGGGTCCACGTCGCTTGTCCTGACGCTCCTGGCGCACGCCTGCGCGCACGGGGCGTGGGCGGCGGTCGTCGGGCGCGGGGACCTGGGCGTGCTCGCGGCCGCGCAGGCGGGGGTGGACCTCGACCGGCTGGCGATGGTGCCCACGCCCGGGCCGGATGCGCCGACGGTGCTGGCGGCGCTGCTCGACGGGCTGGACGTGGTCGTCGTCGGCCCCGGCGCGCGGCTGACCGACGCCGACCGGCGGCGCCTGTCGGCGCGCGCCCGGGACCGAGGCTCGGTGCTGCTGCCGACGTACACGTGGCCGGGGGCGGGCGTCACGCTCGAGGTGGAGGCGAACCGGTGGGCTGGGGCGGGCAAGGGGGACGGCTGGCTGCGCGCGCACCGGCTGCGGGTGGTGCGCACGGGGCGTGGCGTCGGGGCGGCGCGCGCGATCGACCTGGTGCTGCCGCTGGGCGTCGTGATGCCCGACGAGCCCGCGACGGCTCCTACCGAGGAGGCGCCCGCCGCGGACGTGGGACTGAGGCTCGTCGGGTGAGCACGCGGACCACGGTGGTCTGGGTGCCGGACTGGCCGGTCGCCGCGGCGGCGGCCGCGGCCGGCGCGCTCGCGCACGTGCCCGCGGCGGTGCACGACGGGCAGCGGATCGTCGCGACCTCCGCGCTCGCCCGCGCCGAGGGGGTGCGCCGCGGCATGCGCCGCCGCCAGGCGCAGTCCGTCTGCCCGGAGCTGGTGCTGCTGCCGGCCGACGACGCGCGGGACGTGCGCGCGTTCGAGCCGGTGGCGGCCGCGGTGGAGACGGTCGTCGCGGGGATCGAGGTGGTGCGGCCCGGCCTGCTCCTGCTGCCGGCGGGGGGAGCGAGCCGCTACCACGGCTCGGAGGACGCGCTGGCCGCCGCCCTGGTGGACGCGGTCGCGGCGGCGACGGGCCACGAGTGCGGCGTCGGCACGGCGGACGGGCTGCTGACGGCGGTGCTGGCTGCGCGCACGGGGGCGGTGGTGGCGCCGGGGAGGTCGGCGGCGTTCCTTGCCGAGCACCGGGTGGGCGAGCTGGTGCACGCGACCGTCTCGGACGCGCAGGCCGCCGAGGTCGCGGAGCTGGTGGACCTGTTGCACCGGCTGGGGCTGCGCACGCTCGGGGCGCTGGCGGGCCTGCCGGCGGGCAGCGTGCACGCCAGGTTCGGGCGGCCGGGCACGTGGGCGCGCATGCTGGCGCTCGGGCTCGACGAGCGACCGCCCGCCCGCCGCCGCCCGGAGGCGGACCTCGCGGCCACGGCCGAGCTCGACCCGCCGCTGGAACGGGTGGACGCGGCGACGTTCGCGGGCCGGCGGCTGGCGGAGCAGCTGCACGGCGACCTGGTGCGCCGCGGCGTCGCGTGCGGCCGGCTGGAGATCGCCGCGACCACCGACGACGGGACGGTGCTGGCCCGCACGTGGCGCACGGACCTCGGCGGCTGGGGCGGGCTGACTCCGGCGCGGATGACGGACCGGATCCGCTGGCAGCTCGAGGGGTGGCTGACGGACGCGTCCGCCGCCGCGGGGCACGAGGAGCACCCGGTGGCGCTGGTGCACCTGGCGCTCACCGCGCTGGACGTGATCCCGGCGGCCGCCGAGCAGGGGCGGCTGTGGGGCGGTCCCTCGGGCGGTGACCTGCGCGCGCACCGGGCGCTGGAGCGGGTGCAGGGCATCCTCGGCGGCTCGGGGGTGCTCGTCGCCGCCCTCGCCGGGGGCCGGGACGTGCGCGAGCAGGTGCACCTGCGGGCCTGGGGCGAGCAGACCGACCCGCCGCGCCCGGTGGACCGGCCCTGGCCGGGGCGGCTGCCGGACCCGGCGCCGGCGACGGTGCTGGCCGCGCCACGTGACGTGGAGGTGCGGGACGCCGCCGGGGCGGCGGTGCGGCTCGACGTGCGGAACGGGCTGGTGGGGGAGCCGGCGCTCGTCGTCTGGCCGCCTGAGGGCCGCGCCGGGGATGGTGTCGCCTCGCTGAGGCCACCCGTAGGCGGAGCGCGGGGCGAGCCGGGCGGTCGGTCGGCGGTGGCCGGCTGGGCGGGGCCGTGGCTGGTGTGCGACCGGTGGTGGACGCCCGGCGGTGAGCCGACGGTGCGCGGCCACCTTCAGGTGGCACTCGAGGACGGGCGGGCGCTGCTGCTCGTCGGGACCCCGGGCGGCGGTTGGACGTGCGAGGCGACCTATGACTGACGCGCCGACCCGACTGACGCCTGACGCCCGGCCAGGCGGCCCGCGGTACGCCGAGCTGCACGCCCACACGGCCTACTCGTTCCTCGACGGTGCGAGCCAGCCCGAGGAGCTCGCGGCGGAGGCGGCGCGGCTGGGCCTGTCCGCCCTGGCGGTGACGGACCACGACGGCCTGTACGGGGTGGTCCGGTTCAGCCAGGCGGCCAAGGCGGTGAAGGTGCCGACGGTGTTCGGCGCGGAGCTGCACCTGCCCGCCCCGGACGGCCGGCGCCACCCGAGCGAACGCATCCGCGCGGCCCCGGGGCTCCCGGTGCTCGACCCGCCGACGGCCGTCCCCGACCCGCGGGCGACCCACCTCGTGGTGCTCGCGCGGGGCCCGGACGGGTACCGCACGCTGTCGCGCGCGATCGCGGAGGGGCACCTGCGCACCGGCGAGAAGGGCGCGGCGGACTACCGGCTCGAGGATCTGGCGGCCACGGCGGCCGGCCGGTGGCTGGTGCTGACGGGCTGCCGCAAGGGGGCGGTGCGGCGGGCCCTGGCGGGCGGCGACCCCTCGGGCACGGCCGGTGTGACGCCGGGCGGGTTCGAGGCGGCGCGGGCCGAGCTGGACCGGCTGGTGGCGCTGTTCGGGCGGGACAACGTCGCGGTCGAGGTGACGGCGGCGGGGAACGCGCGCGACGCGGAGCGTGGTGACGCCCTCGCCGCGCTGGCGAAGGCGGCGCGTCTGCCGCTCGTCGCGACGGGAGGAGTCCACTACGCCACGCCGCGCGACGCCGACCTCGCGGCGGCGTTGGCGGCGGTGCGGGCGCGCTCGTCGTTGGATGACATGGACGGCTGGCTGCCGGGTGCGCCGGTGGCGCACCTGCGCTCGGCGGCCGAGATGCTCGCGCTGCACCGCCGGCACCCGCACGCGGTCGCCACGGCGGCGGACCTGGCCGACGAGTGCGCGTTCGACCTGTCGCTCGTCGCGCCGAAGCTGCCGCCCTACCCGGTACCTCCGGGGCACGACGAGGCCAGCTGGCTGCGCGAGCTGGTGCGCCAGGGGGCCGTGGAGCGGTACGGCCCGCCGGAGGCGGAGCGGCAGGCGGGCGCCTACGCGACGATCGAGCACGAGCTGCAGGTGATCGAGGACCTCGGCTTCCCGGGGTATTTCCTCGTGGTCTACGACCTGGTCCGGTTCTGCCGGGAGAACGGGATCCTCGCCCAGGGTCGCGGCTCGGCGGCGAACTCGGCCGTCTGCTACGCGCTCGGCGTCACGGCGGTGGACGCCGTGGCGCACCACCTGCTGTTCGAGCGGTTCCTCGCGCCGGAGCGGGACGGTCCGCCGGACATCGACGTTGACATCGAGTCGAAGCGCCGCGAAGAGGTGATCCAGTACGTCTACGCCAAGCACGGCCGCGAGCACGCGGCCCAGGTGGCCAACGTCATCACGTACCGGCCGCGCTCGGCGGTGCGGGACGCGGCGCGGGCGCTCGGCTACGACGTGGGGCAGCAGGACGCATGGAGCACGTCGATCGAGCGGTGGGGCAGCCTGCGCGGGCCGAAGATCCCGAGCGAGTGGTGGACGGTGTACCGGTCGGGGCCGGCGGCCCCCGAGCCTGGGCTGGTGGCGACGGACAACCACGACGTGGTGCCGGCGATCCTGCCGCCCTCGGCGGAGACCGAGGCCGAGATCCCGGACGTCGTGATCGACCTGGCGGAGCGGATGCTGCGGCTGCCGCGCCACCTGGGCATCCACTCCGGCGGCATGGTGATGTGCGACCGCCCGGTGATCGAGGTGTGCCCGGTGGAGTGGGCGCGGATGGAAGGCCGCACGGTGCTCCAGTGGGACAAGGACGACTGCGCCGACGCGGGCCTGGTGAAGTTCGACCTGCTCGGGCTGGGGATGCTCACCGCGCTGCGGCTGATGTTCACCGAGGTGGAGCGGCACGAGGGGAGGTCGCTGACCCTGCACGGCCTGCCGCAGGAGGACCCGAAGGTCTACGAGCTGTTGTCCGCGGCGGACAGCGTCGGGGTGTTCCAGGTGGAGTCCCGTGCGCAGATGGGCACGCTGCCTCGTCTTGCCCCCAAGAGCTTCTACGACATCGTGGTCGAGGTGGCGCTCATCCGGCCGGGCCCCATCCAGGGCGGCTCGGTGCACCCGTACATCGAGCGGGCGAAGGGGCGCGAGCCGGTGACGTTCCTGCACCCGCTGCTCGAGCCCTCGCTGGGGCGGACCAAGGGCGTGCCGCTGTTCCAGGAGCAGCTGATGCAGATGGCGGTCGACGCCGCGGGCTTCTCCCCGGCGGAGGCCGACCAGCTGCGCCGCGCGATGGGCTCGAAGCGCTCGCTGGAGAAGATGGAGGCGCTCCACGCCCGGCTGCTGGACGGGATGGCGAAGAACGGGATCGACACCGCCACCGGCGAGCAGATCTACGACAAGCTCAAGGCGTTCGCCGACTTCGGCTTCCCCGAGTCGCACGCGTTCTCGTTCGCGTACCTCGTCTATGCCAGCTCGTGGCTGAAGGTCCACCACCCGGCCGCCTTCTACGCGGGGGTGCTGGCGGCGCAGCCGATGGGCTTCTACTCCCCGCAGAGCCTCGTCGCCGACGCCCGCCGGCACGGGGTGGGCGTGCTCCGCCCGGACGTGCAGGCGTCGGACGTCCAGGCCGTCGTCGAGCGCACGGGCCCCACCCCGCCGGGCGGCGAGCCGCCGCTGGTTCCGCGGCCGAGCGGCACGGGTCCGGTCCCGGCGCCCGGCGCCCGGTGGTCCGACGAGCACGCGCACGACGAGCGTTCGCTCGCGATCCGGCTCGGCCTGGCCCCCGTCCGCTCGATCGGGGAGGAGACCGCTAAGCGGCTGGTCGAGGAGCGTGAGGCGCACGGCCCGTTCGCCGACCTGCACGACCTGGTGCGGCGCGTCGACCTGACCACCGCCCAGCTGGAGTCCCTGGCCACGGCAGGGGCGCTCGGTCCGCTCGGCGTGACCCGGCGCGAGGGCCTGTGGGCCGCCGGGGCCCTGGCCGCCGAGGGCCCGGGCACCCTGCAGGGGGTGTCGGTCGGGGTGGCGGCGCCGACTCTGCCGGGCATGGAGCTCGTCGAGGAGGCCACCGCCGACGTGTGGTCCACCGGCGTCTCCGTGGACTCCTACCCGACGCAGTTCGTCCGCGACGGGCTCGACGAGGCCGGCGTGCTGCGGGTGTCCGACGTGTTCCGCACCCCGGTCCTGGAGGGCCGCGTCGCGGTGGCCGGTGTGGTGACGCACCGGCAGCGGCCGGGGACCGCGCAGGGCGTGACGTTCCTCTCGCTCGAGGACGAGACCGGTCTGCTCAACGTCATCTGCTCCGCCGGCCTCTGGCAGCGCTTCCGCCGCACGGCGCGCACGTCGAAGGCTCTCGTGGTGCGCGGTCGCCTGGAGCGTCAGGACGACGCGACCAACCTCGTCGCCGAGCACCTGAGCCCGCTGTCGCTACGGGTGCGGACGTCGTCGCGCGACTTCCGCTGAAGCACGCGCCGTCCCACCGCGGCGAGACCTCCGGCCGGACGACCCCTCACCCGGATCGCGCCCGGGCGGCCGTGAGCGCGCGCCCGTGCGTCCCGGTGTGGAGTGTCACGCGTGGCGCATCACGTCGCAGCGTCCGACCGGCAAGGCGGCACGGCGCCGGTGTCAGTACTCGGGCTCGTCGGGGTAGCCGCCTGGGCGTGCTGCGATGGGGGTGGGTGGCGTGACTGTTGTGGGGGGTGGTGCTGGTGTGGGTGGCCAGAGGGTGGTCGCGGGTTCGGTTCGGTAGACCCGGCCGACCGGTGAGGTCCAGGTCAGGATCCCGCCGCCGTGGTGGGTCACGGTCCAGCCGGCCTCGTGCTTGAGCCGGTGGTGCTTGCGGCACAGGTGAGCCAGGTTGCCCAGCTCGGTGCAGCCGCCGTCCTGCCAGGCGATCGAGTGGTCGAGGTCGCAGCGCGCGGCCCGGCGCCGGCAGCCGGGGAACCGGCAGGTCGCATCGCGCACCAGCAGCGCGGTCTTGAGGTCCGCGGGGACCCGGTAGCGGTCACGACCGACCGACAGCACCGCACCGGTCTGCGGGTCGGTCAGCACCCGGATGAACGACAGTGCCTGGGCGGCCAGCGCCCGGGCGGTCTCGATGTCGATCGGACCGAACCCCTCCAGGTCGGCCGGCTCCTCCCCACGCCCGAGCAACGACAGCACCGGCACCGTCAGCACCACCGTCGGCCTGATCCGGGCCAGACCCTTGGGCAGCCGGCAGCGCGGGGGCAGGTGGCGGGCCGCTGCGGCGTCGGCGTCGGTGTCGGCAGGTTCGTCGTCCGCGAGATCTCCGCCGGCCGGGTCCTGCGCGTCGAGCAGCAGGTCGCACAGCACGTCGGCGCGCAGCTGGGCGAGTGTGCGCTCCTCGTCCGGGCCCTGCACTGCGGCCGCGAGGTCGGTGAGCCGGTGGTAGATCGCGATCGCCTCCACCGCCGGAAGCAGGGCACTGAGCAGGCACAGGTCGTCGTCGTCGGCCGCGACGAGCGTCACCTCGCGGTCGGCGAGGTTCCGCCGGCGCTCGTCCATCGTCGTGGGGACATGGCGCGCCCGCCAGCGCCGCGCGGGCACGCGCAGCTCGGACGGCGTCGAGACCAGCGCCCTGCCGATCATCGCCTCGTCGGCGGCGGCCAGCGCGGACTCCTCGGGCACCGAACCGAAGATGTCCAGCATCACGTCGCAGTGCCACGACGAGACCAGCCCGGCGGCGTTGGCCGCCCGGAACCGCGGGAACGCCGCCAGCGCGGCGGTCCGGGCCAGCCGCCGCGTCAACGTCGTCTCCGGCACCCGCAACGCGCAGGCCAGCTCCGCGAGCATCGCCCGGGCGCCCCACTCCCGACGCTCCGCCGCCGGCAGGTGCTCCAGCCGCGCGGCATACTCCACCGCACCCTCCCGGTACGCGGTGGCCACCATCTCATCCCGGAACGC
>Ga0255334_1000770_pt1 | contig 19899 bp, 23 predicted proteins | sample EtOH5_35cm_T3_12_FD_202080 | JGI IMG/M metagenome (GOLD analysis project Ga0255334, IMG submission 202080) | Sandy soil microbial communities from University of British Columbia, Vancouver, Canada - EtOH5_35cm_T3_129 | ecosystem: Engineered > Artificial ecosystem > Sand microcosm > Unclassified ...
CGCCCAAATTGATGTCGAAGATTATCAGCGTGAAGGTTATGACAAACGTGGCGCTCGTGCCCGTTTGGATCGTCGCCGTACCCTGCGCGAGGCAATCAAGCGTCGCTCCATACAACCGAACGGCCCAGCGTTTATCGACGAGGATCTGCGCTTTCGCCAACTGCGTCGCCGTAAACTGCCCTCAACTCGGGCGGTGGTGATATTTGGCCTGGATGCATCCGGCTCCATGGGTGAGCGCGAACGCGTACTTTCCAAGAGCTTTTTCTTTTGGGCAATGCAGGGCGTTCGGCGCCAGTATCCTCAGCTGGAAACAGCTTTCCTTGCCCACACCGTGGAGGCCTGGGAATTTGCAGAAACCGAGTTTCTGCAGGTGACCGGCCAAGGCGGCACCGTCGCGTCGACTTGCTTTGACAAAGCATTAGAAGTCATCGAAGAGCGCTACGACCCCAGTCAATACAACATCTATTTCTTTTACGCCTCTGACGGCGAGAACTTTCCCGATGACAGGCAGCTCGCCAGTGACGCTTTGCGCAAACTGGGCGTACTGAGTAACTACATGGGTTACATTGAAGTCGGCCCACCCAGCGGATTTCATCAATATTCCGAGACGGCGCAAATCTTCGATCAAATCATCGAAGAAATCCATAAGGGTGGACGTTATCCATTACGCGATGAAGAAGATATCTGGAGCGCCATCCGCGGATTTTTTACTGAGCAAGCTGCCGAAACGGCCTGAACCGAGTCGCCGCCGCGTGTTTTTTGGCGCCGTTGATTCTAACTGAGGGGGATGGGGCATGACCTCGATGTACCAAGATCAGATTGAAGCATTGGCCCAAGACAGTGGCTTAGATTACTTTCCCGTGCATTTTGAGACCGTACCACCCAGCTTCATGATGGAAGTGGCGGTTTATGGGTTGCCGGTCCGCATGCCTCACTGGTCCTTCGGTGTTCGCTACATTTACCAGTTGATCCAGCACCGTATGGGTAATTCCCATATTTTCGAGGTCGTGGTGCCCGGCAATCCCGGCCACGCTTATTTGGCCGATACCAATACAGAAACCGAGAACGCGTTAGTTACGGCGCACGTGCTGGGCCATGCGGATTTTAGCAAAAACAATATCTTGTTTAGAAAAGTCCAGGAGCAAGCCGGCTATCATATCGTCGAGCAGGCCGCCGCCCATGCCCAGCGGATTAACCAGGCTATCGAAGAGCACGGTCAACTCCGGGTAGAAAAAGTCTTGGATGCCGCTTTTGCACTGGAACAAAGCATCGACACCTCCAAAGATCTGCGCCGGCCGCGCTATCCTGATCGCTATCCGCCGAATACAGCAAATCAGTCGGCACGCGATCCGTTTCTACAGCGCTTTGATCATCTGCCGGGTGGATCGTCGTCAGCCGCCCGAACTGCCGCGCCGTTAGGGCGGCCACCGATACCGCCGTACCCAGAAACAGACTTAGTGTGGTTCATCGCCCAATACGCGCCCGAGATGGAAGGTTGGGAGCGAGATATTTTTCTGGCTGTGCGCGAGGAATCCTTTTATTTTCAGCCAGTATTTACTTGCCAAATCATGAACGAAGGCTGGGCTTCCTACTGGCACGCCCGGTTATTGCGCGAGGCGAATTTTCTGCCCGAAGGGCTGTATGTCGATGCCATCAAAACTCACTCCGACGTCGTGCGACCGCATGCTTCGGGCGAAAAGATCGCCCTTTCCATCAACCCCTATCATCTGGGGTTCTGTATGTGGGAGAAAATCATTGCCGAGCGAGGAATGGCTGCCGCCCGGCAGATTATGGAGCAAGAAGATGATTTTTCCTTCATCCGCAATTATCTGGACGAAGACATGGCGCGTGAGTTGCAGTTATTTCACTATAAAACCCGCCGCCGTGGGCGTGAAGCCACGGTGGGTGAGTTTGATTTAGAGGTGATTAAGGAGGATATCCTTGCACCAAAGTTTAACTTTGGTGGGCCTCACGTCAGCGTCACCGAGGTCAAAAAGGATGGTACCTTGGAGTTGCACCACAACCATGAAACCGACGAGCGCGGATTAGACTTAAATGCGGCGCGCAAGGTTCTGGACTACATTCAGGATGTTTGGCGTCGGCCGGTCAGTCTGCATACCGTTAATGCTCAGGGCAAAGAAATTACGTTGTCCACAACCGAAAGTAAAAGCGAATAAAACCCGGCGACCACAGTCGCGTGGCATCCCCGCTATCCCTTTGTTATGATTGGTCCGCTAACGAGTTCAGAAGCTCTGCATCGGCGTGCCTCGGCACGAGTACTCAAGGAAGGAGACACACAAATGATGGATTCGAAGATGTTTTGGATTAGCCAGGCGGGGGCCACGCTGGCGTTTCATATCGTCGGGCTGGCGTTGCTTATAACCGAGGGCTCCGGCCACTGGGTGGCAAAAATATGGCTGGCTATTTTGGTTATCCACATCGGCGAGATTTTTATCGCCCGTGCGGTATTAAAAGATAAGCAAATTCCGATAGGCACGGTGGCCGTCAAAACGCTGCTGTTCGGATTTACCTGGTGGCTGCCGCGTCAGCGCGGGGTTTTCCAGTCATAAGCCGCTCGCTTAGCTAAGGCTTATTTTTTGGCTCAAGGCGTAACGTAACAAGATGCTCAGGGTCTTGGCGTCGGTGATGTCACCGTTCGCCATGGCCTGAACCTGGGGCCAGCTAAGCTGGTGTACTTCCATCACTTCGGCCGGTTCACGGGCGGTTGGAACGGCCACCAGGCCTTTGGCGAGAAACAGGTGGATGCGTTCGTCACAGAAGCCGGGGCTGGGTAGTAGACTGCCCAGTGATTGCCAATGGGCGGCTTCTATCCCCGCTTCTTCGGCCAACTCTCGTTGAGCCGCCAATAATGGGGGCTCGCCTGCTTCCAGCTTGCCGGCGGGGACTTCCCATAACCAGCCACCCGCAGCGTGTCGCCATTGGCGTATCAGGCAGAGGCGTTCCGCATCGTCAACAGCCAGAATGGCGCATGCTCCTGGATGGTGGATGATCTCCATCTCATGCACATAGCCGTTTGGCAGAGTCGCTCGCTCGTGCGTTAGAGTGAAAAACGAGCCTTTATAGATTAATCGATTATCTTGCTGTATCACGGGGACTCCTTCTCTATAATGCCCTGTCGTTAGGTTAGCCCAAATTCATTTTCAGTATCTACCCAGGAAGGTCAGGATGTCCGCTCTTGAACAATTGCAGTCATTAAATAACCAGGATCAGTACGCGCAGCGCCTCGGTATTCAGGTCGCTGCCCTGGATGGCGATGAGCTGATGTTGGCGCTGCCTTTTCTGGCTACTAACATGAACATGGGCGGGCGTTTACACGGTGGAGTGATCGCTTCGGTGCTGGTGCATGCGGCTCGCTTGCTCGTTCAAGCTCAGTTATCGAAAAGTGTCGACCAAACCGTGCAGCTGGTGGATTTTCAGATTGCCTATCTCAAGGGGGGTGAACGCGAGGCGATGACGGCGCGCGCTAAGCTCAAGAAGCGCACCCGTGAATTCGCTTTTGTCCAAAGTGAGATGATCAATTCGGCAGGGGAAGTCCTGGCCACAACCGAGACCTTGTTCCGTTTGTATGCGCCTTTAGCCGCCGAGCCGGCGCTGCAATACAACGTGCCCGCGCAGGTGCCGATCCATTCCCCGGAAGCCATGGTCGGATCAAGATTTCAGTCAATCGTAAATTTATTTAATCGGATGATAGGGCAGCAGTTTCCAGGTTGTCAGGTAACGCAGATGGGTGAGGGTAGCTGCCAGATGACCCAGCAGGATCTGCCGCACCAATACGATTTTGATGGCAATATCTCGCCCGGCCAAATCCTGACCTTTTACGATAATCTGGGCGGCGGTTCGGCATCCTCCTTAGGGCGAGAGTTTGGCATGGCGGTTACACTGACCATACAGGCCAGTTTCTGCGAACCCGCTGCCGGAGAGATGCTGGTGGGGAATGGCCGAGTGTTTCGGCGTGAGCAAGGCATGAGCCATAACGAAATCCAAATTTACGGGGCACAATCCGGGCGATTAAAAGTGTTTGGCACGATGACTCATTTACTTCGGCCACCGCGCAAGTAGAGGGTAGTCATTTTGCGCGGCATAGCTGTCCTGGTCGGTTTCCAAGTACTTGGTGAAGGCGTGGCCTGGGCCAGCGGCTTGTCGTTACCGGGTTCAGTGGCTGGTTTGTTATTGTTGACAATAGCGCTTGCTGTCTTTGGGCAGCGCCTGGCAGATACTGTCCAGCAGGCGAGTGACAAGTTGCTGGGTTACATCGCCTTGCTGCTGATTCCAGTCGGGGCAGGTATTATGACTTTGTACCCTGTCCTCGCCAAAGACTTCTGGCCCATCGTCGCGGCCATAGTAATCAGCACGGTGACGGGTTTGGCGGCGACTGCTTTGACCTTGTCGTGGCTAACGGCGCGACGATCCTCATGAACAGCCTTGCCTCGTTGTGGGGTTATCCGCTGGGCCGGCTGTTTGCCAGCACCAGTTTAACTCTGGGCGTTTATGGTTTCGGCATCGTGCTTTATAAACTGGGCCGCCGCGCACCTTTATTGCATCCCGGGATAGTCGGCATCATCCTGGTGGTTGCAGTGCTGACCGGACTGGGTGTGGAGTACACTAGCTATTTTCGTGGCGCACAGCCCATTCATCTGCTGCTGGGACCAGCCACTGTGGCATTGGGCGTTCCGCTATATCACCATCTGTCTCACCTCCGAGAACGCTGGTTGCCCCTGCTGGCGGCGCTGTTAGTGGGGGGTAGCGTGGCGGCCGGTTCGGCCATGTTGATTGCTTGGATTTTAGGCGGCGATCCGTTGGTGATTCGGTCGCTGGCCAGCAAATCCGTCACCACGCCAATTGCGACGGTGATCGCCGCCAAGATCGGCGGGTTACCATCGTTGGCCGCTGCCGTCGTATTGGCTACCGGAATTTTTGGCGGCTTGATTGCCCCCCCGCTGTTTCGGCTGCTGCGGATTAACGATCCCATTACCCAGGGGTTTTCCCTTGGCGTTGCAGCACACGCGTTTGGCACCGCCAAAGCTTTGGAGATACATCCTGCGGCTGGAGCTTTTGCTGCCTTGGGGCTGTGTTTGTGCGGCGTAGTCACGGCGGTGTTATTGCCGCTGATTTTTCAATGGTTGGCGGGCTGAAATCGTTGGATTAGAACCGATTCAATTCTGAAGCGTGAATTCGACGGGAACACGTAGCGTAGCCGCCACCGCTTGGCCATTCTGCCGTGCCGGCTCGAATCGCCACTGCTTGGCGGTGGCTGAGGCAGCCTCATCCAGCACGGGATAGCCGGAACTGCTGATGACGCTGATTACAACGGGAGCGCCCTGATCATCCAGATTAATACGCAATACTACCGTGCCTTCCCAGCCTTTAAATCGGGCGATGCGAGGATAGTCGGGCCTATTAAGGCTGCGTTGTCTGGCGGGGGCATAACTCGATCCATTAGCCTGACCATGCGTGGTGGTATCGTCCGATGAATTTTCGGTAGCAACGACCGCTCCGGTGGGGACCGACGTTTGGGGCGGTATCGCGGCAAGTTCCGTTGCTGCGGGTGGTGCCGATAGTGCTGCCGGCTCAACGGCTTTTGCTTTTGTCTGTTCAGCTGCCTTGTTAATCGGATGGCGCTTGGCTGGGGGCAGAGTCGGTGGCGGTTTGGGCGATATCGCTACAGGCCTGGTCACTTGTGATGATGACTGCAGATTGATGAGCGTCACCCTAGAGGGCCGTTCAATGGGCTGCGCCGCCGGCCAGCATAACGCTAGCGCGGCAATCAACAGGGCGTGCATGCTTAAGGAAAACGCCAATGCCAGCATTAAGCTGGTACGGTGTGGATTGAGTGTTCCAATCTCAATCAAATGATGGTCGGCCTGAGCCATACAGTTCACGCTGTCTTGTGACATGTGCAGTACGGTATTTGCATCATGCTGTAGGGTTAGAAGTCATATTGCCGCGTCCGCTTGAACGTGCTGGTGGGCAGTACTCTATCAAAAGCTCCAAATAAAAGCAGTTTTGACAGTCAGATCGACGTCGTTGTTGAAGCCCGTGCCGACACCGGCGTTAATTTGCAGATCATGGGTTAGCTCGGAGAAAATCCCGGCTACAACTTCGCCGCTTTTTTCTTCCTCGAGGCTACCGGCCACCTCCAGCCCCATGCCGAGGTGATGGCGTAGCTCGCGCTTAATGCCTGCCGAATAACCCCATTCACGACGAGCGCCCTCTGGTTTTTCGTAATTAATGTTAGCCCCAAACAGCCAGCCGCCAACTTGATAGGTGCTGAGGCTGGAGAGGTTGAGTGCATCATTGCCGTCATTTTTGGCGGCAATGGCGTAGCGCGAAGCAAGCCCTAGCGTGAGCGGCTGATCCTTGGGCGTAAAGCGCAGGCGCAGACCCGGCACTGTGGCTTCGTGGTTGAATGATTCGCCCCGCGCCTTTTCGGCATCGCCGTTGATTTCCAGCGATAGCCAGTCGCGTGCGGTCCAGGACAGCAGCGGCTCTAAGGCAAAGGTATTGCTACCTTCTTCGCGGGTGTAGTCCTGTCGGGCAATACCAATAACGTTATCGACATCGCCTAAACGGGCGGTTTGCACGAGCAAAAAGTCGCGACCGTGATCGGCCCGGCAGACGTTGCTGAGGAGGCTCAGAGTTAGCGTAGCGATAACTAGGCTGGGATTTCTTTGAGCCATGATTTCATGGGGCTCCCGCGCCAACTTGGCCAACATCCTATACATCATTACACCTTCCCTGTCCGTTGATTGAGTTCGATCAGTCTAGAAGAGCGGGAATCGAGACGGAATGCGACAGATTGTCGCAGCCGCCGGCAGTGGAGATCCGTCAGTGCGGCCCAGGTTTAGCTGTCCTGCTAAAAAAGCGGCTAAAACATAGGCGTTGTGGACAAAATCGAGCTAAACTTCGGCCAGACCCCATCATTTATCCTGAATGGTCAGTCTTGGGTTAGGTCACTATGAGTCTTCAAGGAAGAGGAGAAACACAATGCAATTTAAATTCGATGGCAAAGTAGCGGTAGTAACGGGCGCTGGTCATGGTTTGGGGCGCTCCCATGCGCTTGAGTTAGCCCGTCGTGGCGCTAAAGTGCTGGTAAACGATCTTGGCGGTAACATCGACGGTACCGGGGGTTCCAGTGAGGCAGCTAAGACGGTAGTTGAAGAGATAAAAGCCATGGGCGGACAAGCGCTCGCCAACGGCGGCTCGGTTTCCGATCCCAAGGGCGCCCAGAGCATTATCGACGACGCTATGAACGCTTGGGGTCGGGTTGATATTCTGATCAACAACGCTGGCATTCTTCGCGATAAAAGTTTTAAAAACATGACGATGGAAGACTACCGCTTGGTGGTTGATGTGCATTTGATTGGCACCGTGCTGGTGACCAAATCGGTATGGCCGATCATGAACGAGCAGGAGTACGGCCGTATTGTGGTCACTACGTCCGCTTCTGGTCTGTGGGGTAACTTTGGTCAAACCAACTACAGTGCCGCCAAGCTGGGCGCCGTTGGTTTTATGAATACCCTTGCCAAAGAAGGCGCCAAGAAGAACATCAAGTGCAACGCCATCGCTCCTATCGCTGGCACCCGGATGACCGAAGGGCTGATGCCCAAAGCCATGCTGGATCAGTTGAAGCCAGAGCAAGTTACTCCCGGCGTGATTTACCTTTGCACTGACGAAGCCCCCAACGGCTTTATTCTGCAAGCCGGTGGTGGTCGCTTCTTCCGCGCTCAGATGATGGAAAACCAAGGCGTCAGCATCAAAGAGCCCACAGTAGAAAACGTCGCAGAGAAGTGGAAAGAAGTCGGCGATATGAGCAAGCCACGCAGCCACGCATAAGTCGTATTTTTTGGATCGTTGTTATTCACTAAGGCCCGCTAGCGGGCCTTAGTTGTTATGGAATCGGTGTAAAACCAACAGGTATTGCTGATGTTTTCGATAATTACGGCAGAGCGGGCAGTCGAAAAAACCATGACGCTCGTCGGATTTTATTTGTGGGCGGGGGGTAATCCGCAAATACTAGGTTATGAGGATAAATCGTGGGAGTTCCCTTTGTGAAACATTCGTTAAGAATTAGCTCCGCTGCCCTGGTGTTCACAACCAGTTTGATACTCATCGCCTGCGGTGGTGGAGGCGGTGGGAGTGACGACAGCAATCCTCCTCCGGCACCAACCTACACCATTGGCGGCACAATTACTGGACTCACGGGTACCGTGGTGTTGCGGAACAATGCAGTAAGCGTTCTTTCTGTCAGCGCCGACGGTAGTTTCACTTTTTCTGCTCCGGTTGCCAACGGTTCGGCCTACAACGTCGCCGTCTTTGTTCAGCCCGCCAGTCAGATCTGCGCTGTTGCCAACGGTAGTGGCACAGTAGCGGGTGGCAATGTTACGGGAATTCTAGTTACCTGCACGACGCTTTTGGGCACCGCTCAACTCATTGAGACTGACGATTCGGGTGATGCTATGGCTCCTCAAGTCGCCTACGATGGCAGCGGCAATGCTCTGGCCGTATGGTCGCAGTGGGACGGTGCGCGCTACAACATCTATGCCAATCGCTATAGTGTTGCAACCAACACCTGGGGCGCAGCGGCACTTATCGAGGCCAACAATGTAGGCGATGCGTTGAATCCCCAGCTTGCTATCAACGCCAGCGGCGATGCCTTGGTGGTATGGCAGCTGGATGGTAACGCGGGAACTGGGGTGCGTTTCGACATCTGGGCCAACCGCTATACGGCGACAACCAATACTTGGGGTACGGCTGCAGCCATTGAGAATAACAATATAGGCGAAGCCTTGAACCCCCAGATTGCTATCGATGCCAACGGCGATGCCGTAGCGGTGTGGCAACAAGACGGCAACGAGGGTTTTGGGCTGCGTTTCGACATCTGGGCCAACCGCTATACCACCGGTGCTTGGAGTGCTACGCCCGTACTGCTCGAAACCGATGATGCAGGTCGCGCCTTGAATCCTCAGGTTGCTATTGCCACTAACGGTGATGCCCTGGTGGTGTGGAGTCAGCACGACGGTGCGTTATACAACATCTGGACTAATCGTTATTCCGCCAGCGCTTGGGGTGGGCCTGCGCTGATCGAGTTAGAAAACTCCGGTAATGCCGCTGATCCCCAGATTGCTGTTGATGCTGCCGGCGATGCCATAGTGCTGTGGCGTCACTATGATGGCGCGTTTGATAGCATCTGGACCAATCGCTATACCGCCACAGCCAACACTTGGGGTACCGCTGCGGCTATCGAGAGCGATAACACAGGCGATGCGCTGAATCCTCAGCTTGCTATCGATGCTGCTGGCAATGCGATTGCCGTTTGGCAACAAGATGGTAATACAGCCGCAGGAGTACGTTTCGACATCTGGGCTAATCGTTATTCCGCTGGCAGTTGGGGCACACCCGCACTTATTGAGACAAACAATGCAGGCAACGCCTCGATTCCTCAGATTGCCATCAACGCAACCGGCGACGCTGTGGCCGTGTGGCTTCAGGACGATGGTGAGAGCAATAGCATTTTTGTCAATCGCTACACCGCTGGCGTCTGGGGAACAGCCGCACTTCTTGAGGCCGATAACACAGGCGAGGCACTGGCCCCCCAGATTGTTATCGATGTCAACGGCAATGCTTTGGCCGTTTGGCAGCAAGATGGTAATTCAGCCGCAGGAGTACGCTTCGACATTTGGGCCAATCGGTTTTAGTTAAGCTTGGCCAGCGCCTGAGTTGCCAAAGAAAACTAGGGCTTTCTATTTTTATAAAACTCGAAGGCAATAGGTAGTACAGAAATAATAATAATTGTTATGCTGATGGGCAGAAGATAGTGCTTGACCTCCGGAAACAAGGAGCCAAGAAAATATCCGAGCAACGTCATTCCCCAGGACCATAAAAACCCACCGATCATGTTGAAGCGCAAAAACTTACCGTACTCCATCGTGCCCACGCCCGCCAGAATGGGCGTGAAGGTTCTGACGATAGGCACAAAGCGCGCCAGGATAATGGCTTTCGCGCCGTATTTTTCGTAAAACTGATGGGTTCTTTCGACGTGTTTTTTATGAAAAAACAGGGAGTCTTCGCGAGTGAAGATGGCGGGGCCGACTTTGGCGCCAAACCAATAACCCACGTTGTCGCCTGTGATCGCGGCAATCGGAAGAATAATCAGTAGCAAATAAATATCCAGTATGTCTTGAGATGCCAGCAGGCCGGCACTAAAGAGCAAACTATCGCCCGGCAGAAAAAACCCAAAAAAAAGTCCAGATTCCGCAAACACAATCGAGAACAAGCCAACGTAACCCAGAGACTGAATGAGCACAACGGGATCAAGGGTAAATTTCATGGTGCCTGCTTTAATGTGTGGTCTGCCCCATTGTACTTAGGGCTTATGTTTGAACAAAGCCTTTTAGCTGTACGCCATCTACAACGCATTCTCTAGCGTCTCGCTGCGGGGCAGAGAAGAACGACCACTCGGGTACTGGAGTTGGAGAGATTAGCCCTATTTAGTTGAATGCCTTCTTCAGCCCAAGTGAGAGCTGTGTCCGGTCGTAGGAGTAGATGGCGTTACTGTCGTTATCGTAGGCGTCGGCGCGCGCTTCGGCAAACCAGAGTAAAGTTTTGGCTCCCAGCGGTGCTTCAAACTTTCCAATCAGTGACCAACCCTTGCGCTCGGGTGCATCCTCGTTAACCTGCTGTACGGCATCAGTTAGTCGATCGTATTCGCCAGCGCTCCATGCGCTCGTCGAGAATTCGCTGGCGATCATTGTTTGGTGGCAAATAAGTACTGACACTGATATCGCTGCCGAATCCCTCGAAGGTCGCGTCAAAATCGTACTCGTAAACGATAGCCGGCAGGATGTCTTCCCAGGCTGAATCGGTGTATCGGATGTAAGTCACCAGCAACACCGCACTGAGAGCCAGAGTCAATGCAGGTAGCCAGCGCGCTATTTGACGCGGCTATAGCTCTCCTTCTGCAGGCTAACAGAACTGTCAATGGAGAACGCCATGCCTTGGATTAGGGCACCTAAAAAACCGATAAGCGTCGGCAGGCGGCTGCAAATCGCGGTTCCAGATTATGGCAGGATTCTTGCATTTTGGAGTGTATCCACGGTGATGTGGGCGCTGTTTGCAGGCTCATGGCGACTTCATCAAGCCATGTGGCTTCACTCGATAAGATCGTCCGGCGGGCGTGTTGTGGCTTGAAAACCCGGGGAGTTTCGGTGCTCTGGTGGCCGGATAACCTTTCATGATTTCGCGGATCATTGGGGAAATGTCTATGGAGTTGGAATTTCACTGCGTGGATGCTTTTAGCGATGTGCCCCATCAGGGGGCGCCTATTCTCGTCTTCCCACGGGCAGAGGGGCTGGCGGAGGCTCAGATGTACCGCATCGTGCGAGAGTTCGGCTACGACAACACTGTGTTTATGCGGCGAGATGGTGTGGCCCCTCACTGGCACTTACATCTGTTCGATCAGGACGCTAATTTGCAACCCTTCGTGGGGCACTCTACGGTAGCGGCGGCAGCAGTAGTAATTCACGCGGGCCTAGTGCCAACGGTGGAGGGAGAAACCGCGTTCAGTTTCAGCCTGCCTATCGGCGAATTTGATTTACGAGTGTACTGTGAGGGTGGCCATGTGGTGTGCAGCACATTTCGAACACAATGTGATCACGCCGTGGATGATTATTCGCCTAGCCTGATCGATATTGCCGCCGTGCTGGGACTCCCAAATTCCGAGTTGATCGGTATGCCTGGACACAAGCCTCTAAGCCTGTTGGGCCCCCTTTCTTATTTCATCGTGCCTCTGCGCGATCCGGTCACGCTGCAACAAGCCCGCTTTGATCGGGCTGCCTGGATCCGTTCCGCCACTGCTACGCTTCCATCGCAGGTACTGGCCATCGCGCCCGCCGGGACGACGCCTGATGGCACACCGCGCATCAAGGCGCGCCTGTTCGGATTGAATATCCATGCTGAGGAAGATCCGCCTATCGGTTCGGCGATGCCTGCTCTTGCGAGCTTCCTGTCTCTGTCGAATTCGATGAATCCACTGCGTTTTGTGGCGTTACGCGGGATGGGGCATGAGCGCCTGAGTACCCTGCAGGTGCGCGCTCGACCCTGCGGCCCGACCGCCCTGAAGGTCAGTGTGGGAGGTGCCGTCACGTCGGTTGCTCGCGGCCACATGACTTGCGATTTGTAGCATCAATTTAGCCTGTGCATTCTTAGGTAAATATTGGTTATCCCAAGCGGGTGAATAGGGGGTCGTATGACGCGCGATGCCGATGTGTCGATTAACACGATGGCGAAGTCGATGAAACGGCAAGATGTCACCGATTTGATTGCCTTTCGCAAGATGACTATGGGAATCAAATGGGTTGATGTGGCAAAAAAAGTTGGTCAGTCGAAGGAATGGACCACAGCGGCCTGTTTGGGCCAGATGCAGATGACAAAAAAGCAGGCGGAAGCCGTGGGTAAGATATTTAGCCTGCCCGAGGAAGGGATATTGTTGCTGCAGACGGCGCCTTATAAGGGGTCATTACCGACGGCGGTGCCGACTGACCCGCTGATCTATCGTTGGTATGAGATCGTTAACGTCTATGGCGCCACGATCAAGGAGCTGATCCACGAGGAATTCGGCGACGGCATTATGAGCGCAATCGATTTTTCGATAAGTATTGACCGGGAGCGGCACGAGAAGGGGGATCGTGTGCATGTGGAGATGAGCGGCAAGTTTCTGCCCTACAAGTCTTATTAGACTCACCGTTATAAAAATGGGGTGCATTACGCAGATTGATGGCACAAATATGGTGCGCTAAGCAGGATTTTTGCGGAATAATATTTATTAAATTAACACTAACTTTTTGAATTTAAGAATTTATTTTTATGTAAATAGATTTGGCATGGCTTTTGTATACAAGGATGTATGCAAGATACCGGGTGGTGCAGTATCTCGACAGAATCACACAGGGACAAGTCATGATAGAGATTTCTGCTGTTCCCTATCCGTTCACATTTGTGCCTGTGCACACCGCGCTGATCCTCATCGATATGCAGCGCGACTTTCTCGAGCCCGGCGGCTTCGGAGAGATGCTGGGCAATGACGTATCTTTATTACGCAGCACTATTGCACCCTGCCAGCGTGTGCTGGCGGCAGCCCGCAGTGCTGGGATGCTGATTATCCATACCCGCGAGGGCCATCGGGCCGATTTGAGTGACGCGCCGCCCAGTAAATTAGTCCGTGGTAAGGGGCCAGTTAGCATCGGTGATCTGGGACCGATGGGGCGCATCCTTATCCGTGGTGAACCGGGGCAAGGCATTATTCCGGAGCTTGCTCCCGTCGCTGGCGAGCCAGTGATCGACAAGCCGGGCAAGGGGGCGTTCTATCAGACTGATCTCGCCCAGATCCTCACTAATCAAGGTATTCGCTCGTTACTGATCGGCGGTGTGACGACGGAGGTATGCGTGCATACCACGGTGCGCGAAGCCAATGATCGCGGCTTTGAGTGCCTAGTGGTAAGCGACGCGGTCGGCTCCTATTTTCCACATTTTCACCAGGTGGCGCTTGAGATGGTCGCTGCCCAGGGCGGCATCTTTGGTTGGGTCAGCGACTCTGCCAAGGTCTGCGCCGCACTAAATCTGATCACTGCATGAATCTCCCCTTCCCCATCACCCACCTGCGAGGTTGCCCACTATGTCCCCGACATCTACTGCCGCTCCAAAACTTTGGTCACCCGGCGACTGGAACGCCTTCTTCGGCTTCGGCACCAACATCCTGGTCAATGTGCTCACGCTCACTGCGCTGCTGCGCTACGTCCTGAAGCTGCCGGACGACATTGTTTTTGGCCGCATCCTGCCGGCTACGGGGCTGATGCTGTTCCTGTCCACGGTGTACTACGCTTGGCTGGCCTGGCAACTGGCCAGGAAGGAGGGCCGCGACACGGTCTGCGCGCTGCCGTCGGGTATCTCGGTGCCGCACATGTTCGTGGTGGTGTTCGTGATCATGATGCCGATTGCGGCCACGACCGGTGATCCCATCAAGGGTTGGGAGGCTGGCTTGACGTGGGTGTTTGTGCAGAGTTTTGTATTGATGGCAGGAGGGTTTGTCGCCCCCTACATCAAGAAGATCACCCCCCGGGCGGCTCTGCTCGGCGCTCTGGCGGGTGTCTCTATTGCCTTTATCTCGTTGCGACCGGCGCTGGAAATGTACATGGATCCGGTGATCGGCGTGGTGTGCTTCGCCATCTTGCTGGCAAGCTGGTTCGGCGGTGTGCGCTACTGGCACGGCCTGCCAGCCGGCTTGGTGGCGATCGCCGTCGGTTCGCTGATTGCCTGGGGCGGCCTTGCTTTCGGTTTCAACTTCGGTGGCATGAGCCTGGCCAAGCTTGGCAGTTCGTTCGCAGGATTCGGCTTTTCGGTGCCTTTACCGGCAATCGGGCATGTGTTCGGTGGCTTCGAGTACCTGGCTGTGATCCTGGTCACTGCCATCCCGTTTGGTATCTATGATCTCGTGGAAGCCATGGATAATGTAGAGAGCGCCGAGGCCGGTGGCGATCACTTTCCGACCACTCGGGTGCTGACGGCTGACGGTGTGGTGAGCTTGGTCGGCTGCCTGCTGGGCAACCCCTTCATCAATGCTGTTTACATCGGCCATCCGGGCTGGAAGGCGATCGGCGGGCGTATCGGTTATTCAGCGGCCACCGGCGTGATGGTGCTGGTGCTGTCGTGGTTCGGTATTGTGGCCGTACTGATGGCTTTGATTCCCGTGGTGGCGATCTCGCCTATTCTGCTCTACATCGGCATGTTGATTGGTGCCCAGGCGTTTCAAGAAACACCCAAGTCCCACGCACCAGCCGTTATTTTGTCGCTGATACCGCAAGTGGCGGCCTGGGGCAAGCTGATGATCGACGGCGCGCTCGGTGCTGCTGGCACCAACGCAACGGCGGTGGGTCTCGACAAACTGGCCGGCAATGGGGTGCTGTATCACGGGCTGGAGGTGCTAGGTGGTGGGGCCATCCTGACTAGTTTGGTTCTGGCCGGCGTGACCGTCTGTATTATCGACCGCACATTTTCTAAAGCGGCCGGCTTCGCGCTCGCTGGTTCGGTGCTTACTTTCTTTGGCTTCATGCATGGTGAGGCGATTGGCATCGCGGAGAGTCCGGCGATAGCGGTCGGGTATCTCCTGGTGGCCGGGATTCTTTTTAGTTGTGCCCGCCAGGCAATAGCTACGCCATCGGCGGTGTTTACTGAATCGGGTGGGCTTAAGGAAGTCGGAAGCTGATGCGTAGTAGGCATCACACGTTGTGCTAGTAGAAGTATACAACTAATTAATTTAACAGGAGTTTTAAAATGGCTAGACACCCTCAGTTTGCTACGGCCTACCACGCCGCCAGCCAATCTGTCCGGGCTGCAGGAAAAACGTCAGACAGATTGCTGAAGTGGTGGGTTTTTGCTGTGATGTTTGTTGCCTGTTGCACCCTATCTACAGCACAGGCCGGATCCGCCGTTTTTTCCACGACCAACATCCAATATTTGTACGGCACCAAATACGCCGATTTCGATCCTGCCGGTGGATTCAGCAAAAGCGACGAGGCTGGAATTATCACCGTCGAGCACTTCAATGTTTGGAAGTATGGCGACAACTTCTTCTTTGTCGATATCACTAATCCTGCCAGCGAAGGTGATGCTTTCGGCACCACTGACAAAGGCGCCGCAGGATTTTACGGTGAAGTCTCACCACGTTTGTCGCTTAGTAAGATTTCTGGCAAAAGTTTGTCTACAGGGGTGATTCAGGACGTGTTGTTGACCTCCACGGTGGAAATTCCTCAATCGCCGGTGGAGCAGACCATGTTGTATGGTTTGGCAGTTGATCTTAAGCTGCCCATGTTCCAGTTCTTTCAAATTAACTGGTACATCCGCAACAATCAGGCGACCGGTATCGATACAGGCCAGCAGGTGACTTTGGTGTGGGCGCTGCCATTCAAGCTTGGCCCGGTGCCGCTGTTGTTTGAGGGCTTTTTCGACGTCGCCTGGGGTGAGGATCCGCTGCAGGACAACATTATCACTGGGCCGCGTTTACTTGTTGACGTTGGTGACCTGATTGGTGGCGGAGCAGGCAATCTGCAGGCCGGCGTCGAGTATCAGATCTGGCACAACAAGTTTGGTATCGATGGCATGGATGAGGATGCGCCTCAGGCCATGGTGAAATGGATCTGGTAAGGAGTGCTCATGCTGCAACGCTACATTGAGGCTGATCCCTATCCCTGGCCTTTTGACGGCGATTTGCGCCCCGCCAACACGGCGCTGATCGTTATCGACATGCAGACCGATTTCTGCGGGTTGGGGGGGTATGTGGACCGGATGGGATACGACTTGTCCCTGACGCGTGCACCTATCGAGCCGATTCGGACAATGCTCAAGGCATTTCGGGCAGGCGGTTTTCACATAATCCACACTCGCGAAGGCCATCGGCCAGATTTATCCGATCTGCCAGAGAATAAGCGCTGGCGATCACGGCAGATCGGCGCCGGTATTGGTGACCCCGGGCCGTGCGGGCGGATTCTGGTGCGCGGCGAGGCGGGTTGGGAAATTATTCCCGAATTATCACCTTTACCCGGTGAGCCAGTGATCGACAAGCCGGGCAAGGGTTCTTTTTGTGCGACAGATTTGGAGCTGATCTTGCAGGTACGAGGCATCCGCAATCTGGTGCTGACGGGCATTACCACCGACGTGTGCGTGCATACCACAATGCGAGAGGCCAATGATCGGGGCTTTGAATGCTTATTGTTGGCCGATTGTTGCGGAGCCACGGATCATGGCAATCACCTGGCGGCATTACAAATGATCAAGATGCAAGGAGGGGTATTTGGCGCGGTGGCCGATTCGCGAGTTCTGCTCACGGCGCTGGCCTTGTGACGGCGCTGGTATTCGCAGATCTATTGCAACATGCGGCGAATCCAGACCGACTGATCTGGGAAACACTGCGGCCAGGCGTGGAGTTTCACGCCCTCTACGGTCGGCCTGGGCATGGTCCATCGGCGGCTTTGCTTCGTTATGCCCCCGGAGCGGGTGTGCCGGAACATCAGCACGGCGATTACGAGCATATTTTGGTGTTGCAGGGATCTCAGCGCGATGCCAATGGTTGCTACAGCGCTGGCAGTTTGTTGGTCAGCCCGCCGGGTAGCCGCCACGCGGTGACTAGCGACGAAGGCTGCGTGGTGCTGGCTATCTGGGCGGCACCCATTGAGTTCTCAACCGACGGCTCAACGGGGATTACCACTGACGTCATCCAGCGGCAACAAGAGCGGGCTGAAGGCTTTGGCGAGGATGAGTACCTTGCCCCCGACCACCAGCGGCGCGGCTTCATTGGCACTGACGATGATTTGAACCACCTGAGCACCGACAAGCACGGTGGCGACGATCACCACATCTCTAGGCTCCAGGGCTAAAATCTCCCCGACCAACTCGAATCGACTGCCGGCCCGCCAACCCGTCAGCACTTCGGCGGGTGGCCCGATGCGCAGCAGGCGGCCTTGCTCAATCACCGCGACCCGATCACACAGGCGAAAGACTTCGCCCGGATCGTGGGATACCAGTAAAGTGGTGGGTTGGAAGCGCCGATGTAACTGGGACAGTTTCTCTTGAAGCCGGCGGCGAATTGCCTCGTCCAGGGCCGACAGTGGCTCGTCCAGAAGCAATAATCGTGGCTCGCGCACCAATGCTCGGGCTAAGGCCAGGCGTTGCTGCTGGCCGCCGGAAAGTTGGGTCGGTCGCTGATATTGGATGGGGCCGAGTTCCGTTAGCTCCAGCAATTCATCAACGCGGGCGCGCAGCGCGCCTTTGGGCAAGGCAAACTCCAGTTGCTGGCGCACATTCATGTGCGGGAAGAGGGCGTAATCCTGGAAGACCAAGCCAATCCGCCGTTGCTGCGGTGGCAGGCAGATGCCGCGTTCGCTATCCAGCCACACCTCGTTATCCACCACGATGCGTCCGCTATCCGGCTGATCAAGGCCAGCCAAAAGGCGTAGCAAGGTGCTCTTGCCAGCACCGGACGGCCCAAAAATACCCAGTAGGCAGCCGGGATCGACGTTCAGCGCCAGGTCGAGATCGAACTCCGTTTCGCTGGATCGTAATCGCTTGTGCAGGGCCAGTTCTAGCATCCGCGAGCCCTCGACGATGAGTGGCGTTGCGACAGATGCACAATCAGCAGGACGGTAAAGGAGATAGCGACCAGAACACCCGCATAAACATGGGCCAGCGGGTAGTTCAAGGCTTCTACTTCGTTGTACAAGGCGATTGAAGCGACGCGGGTAACACCAGGAATGTTGCCGCCAATCATCAGCACGACGCCGAACTCCCCCAACGTGTGAGCAAAGCTGAGTACCGTGCCGGCCAGCAAGGCTGGGCGCAGATTGGGCAATAACACCGAGACGAGGGTGCGCAGACGCGATTTGCCCAGGGTGTAGGCAGCCTCAGCCAGGGACGCCGGTAGCGCCTCGAAACCTGCCTGCACTGGCCGCAGCATAAAGGGCAAACCGGCAATGACCGAGGCTACCACCAAACCTTCAAAGCTGAATACCAGACGCAGCCCGAGGGTGTCCGCCAGCCATGCTCCAAAACCCTGGCGGGGGCTAAACGCCAGCAGCAGGTAGAACCCCAGCACCGAGGGGGGCAACACCAGCGGCAGCCCGAGAACAGCTTCAATCAGCGGCTTGCCGCGCCAGCGCAAATTCGCCAGCCACCACGCCAAAGGCACGGCCAGCAAAAAAAGCAGGGCCGTGGTCACTGTTGCCAAGGCGAGGCTCAGCCCGATCGGCTGCCAGTCGATGCTCATTTTGTCTCCTTGGCGGGGTCTAACGAGGCTGTAGAAAAACCCTATTCTGAACACCTGTTTCAGCTTTGGGTGGATTTTTTTGAACCCAGACCGTTGTCTTCATTCTCGGCTGCCTATTTTTCTAAAATACTTTCATTGCATCACTACCCGGAATGACTTGCCGCTCAAAGTCGACTGGCAGCAGTTTTAAGCCTTTGTGTATCGGTTTGAACCGTGCCATGTCGCATCCCCCCTTTGTTTTATCTCACGATGAAATTATGGCAGATGGGGGGGGGGATTGTTTGCGGAATTGTGGTTTTTCTACAGCCCCAACGTTCGAGTTCAGGCGGCGGCCCGTTAGGGACGTCCGCCTGCAACGAGTACAAAGAGACTTCCCCCGACCCGGCGGCAAGCCGCACCGGCATCTGAGTGCCATGATTGAGTTTCAACGTTCAATCAAACGAGTGGAGGAAGTCTGTCATGGAGTCTACAACGGTTGGAATCGATCTCGCAAAGCTGCTGTTTTCTGTCGGTGTCGTCGATGGCAAAGGGCGTGTCGTCCAGCGCCGGGATCTGCCGCGTGAGGCGTTGACGGAATGGTTGGCGCAGTTGCCCGCCGGAACCCCGGTCGCCATGGAGGCCTGCAGCAGCGCCCACCACTGGGCCCGGGTCTGCCATGCGCACGGCCTTGTGCCAAGGCTGATGGCAGCGCCGTTCGTGAAGCCGTTTCGCAAGAGCAGTGCCGTGAAGAATGATCGCAACGACGCCGAGGCCATTGCCACCGCAGCCCGCCAGGGCAACATGCGGTTCGTCAGCATGAAAACCGTGGACCAGCAGGCACGCCTGAGCTGGCATCGGGCACGCGAAGGTTACAAGAAGGACGCACTGGCGGCGATGAACCGTATTCGTGGCTTGCTCGCCGAGTTTGGTATTGCCATCAACAAGTCGGCCCCTGCCCTGCGGCGGGCGCTGGCGCAACTCGACGCGTACGCATTGCCGGCAACGCTCGTCGAATTGATCCAGCTGCAGCAACGGCACTGGGAGGCGATCGAGCAGGGTCTGGCTACCTGTGACGCCCATATCAACGTGCA
>Ga0255334_1000771_pt1 | contig 19831 bp, 18 predicted proteins | sample EtOH5_35cm_T3_12_FD_202080 | JGI IMG/M metagenome (GOLD analysis project Ga0255334, IMG submission 202080) | Sandy soil microbial communities from University of British Columbia, Vancouver, Canada - EtOH5_35cm_T3_129 | ecosystem: Engineered > Artificial ecosystem > Sand microcosm > Unclassified ...
TCTCGATGGTGCGCGCCCGCACGTCGATGCTCAGGCACAAGCTGTCCGTCGAGCCGGCGGGCGTGTTCGTCACCAAGGTCGTCATCGCCTCCGCCGCGATCGCCGCGGTCGCGCTCCTGCTGTCCACCTCGCGCGGCGGCACGCCGAACGTCCTGGTGATCTGCGGCGTGCTGATCGTCGTCTACTCGTTCGTCATGGGCCGCACCGTGTTCGGGCGGCACATCTACGCGATCGGCGGGAACCGCCAGGCGGCGCGCCTGTCCGGCGTCGACATCCGCAAGGTGGACTTCTGGATCTTCGTCAACATCGGTGCTCTCGGTGGCATCGCGGCCGTGATCGTCACGTCCCGCCTGGGCTCCGCGCTCGCGGCGGCCGGCTCCGGCTACGAGCTGGACGCGATCGCCGCGTGCTTCATCGGCGGCGCGGCGGTGACCGGCGGCATCGGCCGGGTGTCCGGAGCTATCGTCGGCGCGCTGATCATGGGCGTCCTCAACCAGGGCCTGTCGATCATGAACGTCGACCCGTCGTGGACCCAGGTGATCAAGGGCCTCGTGCTGCTGGCGGCCGTCGCCTACGACCTGGTGAACAAGCGACGCGGCGGCGGGACGCAGTAGCGCCGGTCCGGGGACCGTAAGGTATATCGCATCGTGGCGGGCAAGGCGGCGGCAGGCTCGCAGTCCTCGCTGCGAGAGGCCAACCGCGCCCTGGTGCTGGCCACCGTGCAGCGCTGGGGCGGGCTGACCCAGGTCGAGCTCGCCGGCACGACGGGTCTGTCGCCGGCCACGGTGTCGACGATCGTCCGCGAGCTGCTCTCGGCCGGCCTCGTCGACACCGCGGTGACGACGAGGAGCGGCCGGCGCGCCCAGCTCGTCACGATGGCCCGGCGGGTGGGGCTCGCGGTGGGGATCCAGGTGGGCCACCGCCACCTGAGGATCATGCTCGGCGACTTCTCGCACGAGGTGATCGCCGAGCAGAGCCTGCCGCTGCCCAACGAGCACCGGATGGACACCACGCTCGACCGTGCGGCGCTGCTGGTGCTCGACCTGCTCGAGCGCGTCGGGGCGTCGTTCGACGAGGTGGTGGGGGTCGGCGTCGCGGTGCCGGCTCCCGTCGACGTGGGCACGGGCATGATCTCGGTGCGCGGCATCCTGCGTGGCTGGGACGAGGTGCACCTCGGCCAGACGCTGTCCAAGCGTCTGGCGCGGCCCGTGTTCGTCGACAACGACGCCAACCTCGGGGCGCTCGCGGAGAGCACGCTCGGCGCCGCCCGCCCCTACCGGGACAGCGTGTACGTGCGGGCGTCCTACGGTGTGGGCGCCGGCGTCGTCATCGACGGGCGGCTGCACCGCGGCTTCGCCGGCACGGCGGGGGAGATCGGCCACGTCCAGGTGGACCCGGCGGGGCCGATCTGCGGCTGCGGCAACCGCGGCTGCCTCGACACGGTCGTCGGCGCGGCCGCGCTCGTCGAGGCCCTGCGGGTGACGCGCGGCCCGCTGACGCTGCGGGACGTCATCACGCTGGCCATCGAGGGCGACCAGGGCTGCGTTCGCGTCGTCGCGGATGCGGGTGCGCAGATCGGCGCGGTCGTCGCCGGGCTCGCCCAGGCGGTCAACCCGGAGGTGGTCGTGGTCGGCGGCGAGCTTGCGGAGACGGGCGAGCTGCTGCTCGGTCCGATGCGCGAGGCCGTCTCGCGGCGCGTGCCGCTCAACCAGATCGCGCCGCTCGAGGTGCTGCCGGCGGCTCTCGGCTCACGGGCCGAGGTGATGGGCGCGCTGCTGCTTGCCCTCCAGGCGGCCGACGTGGCGATCCGGGCCGACGCGGAGGACGAGGGGGCACTCGGTTGACTCCCCGCGTTCAGCAGGTTTCACTGACATGTCACGTGTTCGACGGGGAGCAGGTGTGCGGGGGATGAAAGCGACGAGAGTGCCGCTGCTGTCCATGCAAGGGATCACCAAACGGTTCGGTGCGGTCGAGGCGCTCGTGGGCGTGGACTTCGACGTCCACGCCCACGAGGTCGTGGCGCTCGTCGGTGACAACGGCGCCGGCAAATCGACGCTCGCCAAGGTGATCGCCGGCGTGCTCCAGCCGGACTCGGGGTTCGTCGAGATGGGCGGTGCGCCCGTGTCGATCCCGTCGCCGTCCGCCGCCCACGACCTCGGCGTGGCCACCGTGTTCCAGGACCTCGCGCTGTGCGAGAACCTCGACGTCACGGCGAACCTGTTCCTCGGCCGCGAGGAGCACGGCCGGTTCGCCCGCGCCGACGCGCACATGGAGCGGGTGACGCGCGAGGTGCTCGACAAGCTGGCAAGCCGGATCCCCTCGGTCCGCACGCCGCTCTCGCACCTGTCGGCCGGGCAGCGGCAGACCGTCGCGATCGCCCGCACGCTCATCGGCGACCCGCGCCTCGTGCTGCTCGACGAACCCACGGCGGCGCTGTCGGTGGTGCAGACCGCCGAGGTGCTCACACACATCGAGCGGTTGCGCGACCTGGGTCTCGGCGTGGTGATCGTCAGCCACAACATGAACGACGTCCGCGCGGTCGCCGACCGGGTCGAGGTGCTGCGGCACGGCCGCAACAACGGCTCGTTCGACGCCCAGCGTGCCAGCTACGAGGAGATCATCGCCGCAGTGACGGGCGCGACGCGGTTCGAGCTGCCGCGGCGCCCGGCGGGGACGTCGCTGACGGCGGTCGGCTGACCTCGTTCCGGGAGGACTTACCAACGGTCGGACGAGGGTTCTATCCCGCCCGCCGGGCTCGCTGCGATGCTGTGCGGCACCAGCGCCCCAGCGAGGAAGCGAGCTCCATGTCCCGGCACCCGATCCGTTCCATGGCGTACCCGGACGCGAGCGACTTCGTCTTCGGCCGCTCGCCCCACCCGGTGACCACCCGCAGCGGGCTGGTGATCGGCGGCGGGACGGTGTACCCGGAGATCAACTTCACGCTGCCGCCGATGATGATCACCGCGGACACGTTCGCCGAGGTGCTCGGCAACTACCGCGAGATCACCGAGGGGATCTGCCGGCGGGCGGCGGAGCTCGCCGTCCCCGGCTTCGTCGCCGAGATCGAGACGCTGCCCCCGATGACGTTCAACCCGGCGTGGGGCGTCGAGGTGTGCCGCACGGTGGTGGACGTGATTCGCGACCACGAGGAGAAGCACGGCATCCGGGGCGCCGTGCGGATGACCCCGAACGACATCCGCGAGGGCCGCGAGCTCGAGCACATGTGGCACGGCCCGCACTGGGACAACATCATGGCGACCTTCGAGGGGGCCGCAGGCGCGGGCGCCGAGCTGCTGGCGATCGAGTCGGTGGGCGGCAAGGAGATCCACGACGAGGCGGTGATGTACTGCGACCTGCCGAAGTCGGTGTTCGCCCTGACGGTGCTCGGCGCACTGGACATGGAGCGGCTGTGGACGGCCATCGGCGAGATCGCGGACTCGACGGGCACGATCGCGGCCGGTGACACCGCCTGCGGGTTCGCGAACACCGCGATGGTGCTGGCGGACCGCGGCTACATCCCGCGGGTGTTCGCCGCGACGGTGCGCGTGGTCGCGGCCGTCCGGAGCCTGGTGGCGGTCGAGTGCGGCGCCCGCGGCCCGCACAAGGACTGCGGCTACGAGGGCGTGTACGTCAAGGCGATCTCCGGCATCCCGATCGCGACCGAGGGCCGCAGCGCCGCGTGCGCGCACCTGTCGCCGGTGGGCAACATCGCCGGGTGCGTGGCCGACCTGTGGAGCAACGAGTCCATCCAGAACGTCAAGCTGCTGGCCGGCCCCGCCCCGACGGTCTCGTTCGAGCAGCTGGCCTACGACTGCCGGCTGTTCAACACCGCAAGTGCTCGCGGCGCCGACGCCGCGCTGTTCCTGCGCGACCTGCACGCCGACTCCGACTCCCGGCTCGACCCGCAGGCGTACGTGCTGCGGCCCGATGTCGCGGTGCGGATCTCGTCCCAGATCGTCACGGTCGAGGGCGACTACGAGCGCGGCGTGCTGGCCGCCAGGCTCGCGCTCGACGAGATGCGCCGCGCCCACCGGGCCGGCGACCTGCTGCTGGACGATCGCGAGCTGGCCTACCTCGACAGCCTGTCCACCGCGGCGGACGAGCTGCCGGCCACCGCCGACGAGCTCACCGCGGACATGACGGACTGCGAGAGCTACGACCCCAAGAAGTACGACCTGTGAGAGGCGGAGTGCGTTGATGTCCACGCTGGAGAACCTGTCCGAGGCCGTGCAGAAGGGCCGCGTCAAGGACGTGCTGGCGCTGATCGAGGCGGGGCTGGCCGAGGGGCTGTCCGCCCAGCAGCTGCTGGACGAGGGCCTGCTGAAGGGCATGAGCCTGCTCGGCGTGCGCTTCAAGAACAACGAGGTCTTCGTGCCGGAGGTGCTGATCGCCGCGCGCGCCCTCAACAAGGGCAGCGAGCTGCTCAAGCCCAGGCTGATCGCGGCCGGCGTCGAGGCCAGGGGTCGCGCCGTGATCGGCACGGTCAAGGGCGACCTGCACGACATCGGCAAGAACCTGGTCAAGATGATGCTCGAGGGCGCGGGCTTCGAGGTTGTCGACCTCGGGGTCGACGTGGCCGACGAGGTGTTCGTCGAGGCGGTGCGGGAGCACAAGCCCGACCTGCTGTGCCTCTCCGCGCTGCTGACCACGACGATGGGCCAGCAACGGTCGGTGATCGAGGCGGTCGCCGCGGCCGGGCTGCGCGACCAGGTGAAGATCCTCGTCGGCGGCGCACCGATCACCCAGGCCTTCTCCGACGAGATCGGCGCCGACGGCTACGCGCCCGACGCCGCGTCCGCGGCGGAGCTCGCCACGAACCTCGTCGGCGCCTGAGACCGGGAGGCGGAGCCGTGAACGGGAAAGAGCGCTACCTGAACCTGCTGGCCGGCGAGCCGGTGGACTTCATCCCCCGCACCCCGGTGCTGATGCGGTTCGCCGCGGAGCACGTCGGGTCGACCTACGGGGCGTTCGCCGCCGACCACCGGGTGCTGGTCGACGCGAACGTCCGGTGCGCGGACGAGTTCGGCATCGACCAGATGAACACGATGAGCGATCCGTACCGCGAGAGCGAGGGGTTCGGCGCCACGGTGCTCTACGCGGCCGACAGCGGGGCCAGGCTGGAGCGGCCGCCGCTCGAGGACGGCGTGGACCTGTCGCTGCTGGCCCACCCCGACCCGCTCCTCTCGCCGCGCATGCGCGACCGCATCGACGCGGTGACGCGGTACCGGGCGGTGGCGGGTGGGACCCACTCGGTCATGGGTTGGGTCGAGGGAGCGGCGGCGGAGGCGGCCGACCTGCGCGGCGTCCAGGACTTCTTCATGGACCTGCTGACCGAGCCGGAGGACATCGCCGCGCTGATGGACGTGTGCCTGGCGACGGCGATCGAGTTCGGCACGGCGCAGGTCGCCGCGGGCGCCGACACGATCGGGATCGGCGACGCCGTGGCGAGCCAGGTGTCGCCGGCCGTCTACGAGGAGCTGATCCTCCCGCGGCAGCAGGAGCTCGTGGCCGCGCTGAAGGAGGCGGGTGCGATCGTCCGGATGCACATCTGCGGCAACATCACGCACCTCCTGCCCGGCCTGGCGACGCTCGACCTCGACCTGATCGACATCGACCACATGGTCAGCCTGACCACGGCCCGCGAGGTCCTCGGGCCCCGCGTGGTGCTGGGCGCGAACCTCGACCCGGTGGCCGACGTGATGCAGGGCACCCCCGCGACGATCCGGGAGAGGCTGAGGGCGGCGCGCGACGAGGCCGGGCCACGGTTCATCGTCAACGCCGGCTGCGAGATCCCGTCGCCGACGCCGCCGGAGAACCTCCGGGCGCTCTGCGAGCCCCTGACCTGGGACGACTGACCTCAGCCGAGGCCGGAACCTGTCGTCGCGGCGGTGCTGCCCGGCGCCGGGGCGACGACCGGCTCGAAGCGCGCCCGCCGCGCCGTGCGCCGCAGCAGGCGCAGCAGCGGCGCCCCCAGGACCAGCAGCAGCACGGCGTTGGTCAGCGCCCGCCCCACGTTCCAGCCCATCGACGTGGCGAGGTTGTACAGGGCGAACCGGTGCAGGTTCGTCAGCGGCCCGGCGTGCGGGTCGAACGACAGCTGGGTCCGGCCGCCGAGGACGAACGGCCAGAACGCGAGGTCCATCAGCCAGCCGAAGACGAACGCCGACACCGTCCCGTAGGCCACGAGCAGCGCCAGCTCGGTGCGGCCGGCGGCCCGCGGCAGGCGGCCCGCGAACAGCCCGACGAATCCCGCCGCGAGCATCTGGTGCGGCAGCCACGGCCCGACACCCGCCGTGAGCAGGGCGGACCCGAACATCGTCACGGCACCGAGCGCGAACCCGAAGCCCGGCCCGAACACCCGCCCGCCGACGATCAACAGGAAGAACACCAGCTCGAGCCCGGCCGTCCCGGCGCTGAGCGGGCGCAGCACCATCCCGACCGCGGCGAGCACGCCGAGCATCGCCAGCGCCGTGGCGTCGAGCCGGCCGCCGACGAGCTCCGACATCACCACGGCCAGGACGAGGGGCAGCACGAGCGCGAAGACGATCGGCGCCTGGGCGGGCGAGACCGCGGAGTCCGGCGAGGCGAAGAGCGGCCAGACGAACGCGGCGAGCCCGACGACGCCCGCGACGACCAGCGTGGGCCTCATCGCAGCCCCCGGGCGACGTCCGCCGGGGTGAGGACGGCGATCGGTGCGAACACCTTCGCCAGCTGCGGGGCGTACGCCGGCGAGGAGGTTGCGAGCTGCGCGGTCGGGCCGTCGGCGATCAGCTCGCCGTCGGCCATCAGCAGCATCCGCGCACTGGCCAGGGCGGCGAACTCGACGTCGTGCGTGCTGATCAGAACGGCGGCGCCCTGCTCCGCCAGGGTGGCGACGATCCGGGACAGATGAGCCTTGGCGTCGTAGTCCAGGCCACGTGTGGGCTCGTCGAGCAGCACCACCGGCGGTGAGGCGGCCAGCTGGATCGCCAGCACGAGGGCGAGCCGTTGTCCTTCGGACAGGTCGCGGGGGTCGGTGCCGAGGTCGAGCTCGATCCCGAGACCGGAGAGCAGCCGTGCGGCGGTGCCAGAGTCCGCGCCGCTCTCGGCGTCGGCCTGGGCCAGCTCGTCGGCCACCGTGCCCAGGTAGAGCAGGTCGGCGGCGGACTGGGGGACGAGCGTCACCCGCGCGCGGGCGGCGGCCGGGGGCAGCGCGCGCGGGTCGGTCCCGGCGGCGACGAGGTCGCCGGCGCTGGAGAGCGCGCCGGCCAGTGCCCACAGCAGGGACGACTTGCCCGCGCCGTTGCGGCCCAGCAGGGCGGTGACGGACCCCCGGCGCAGGTCAAGGTCCACCTGGCGGACCGCCTCCAGGTCGCCGTAGCGCACGACGAGCCCACGGGCGCTCAGCAGGACATCGCCACCGGTCGCCTTCCGGGCCGGCGGCGCGACCGGCCGGACGCCGGCGTGCTGCACGCGGCGGCGGGCGTCGCGCACGCTCAGCGGCACGTCGTCCCAGCGCAGGATCCTCGCGAGCGCGGCCAGCGGCGGCGTGACGTCGGCCTGGGCCAGGATCGTCGCGGCGGGGCCGTGGCGCGCGCTGCCGTCGCCCGGCAGCCACACCACGGAGTCGGCGGCCTGCATCACGCGTTCGAGCCGGTGCTCGGCCAGCACCACCGTCAAGCCCACGTCGTGGACCAGCGCCGAGAGGGCCGCCAGCACGTCCTGCGCAGCGGTCGGGTCGAGCGCCGACGTCGGCTCGTCGAGCACCAGCACCCGCGGCTGGGCCGCGAGCACCGCGGCAATCGCCACGCGCTGCTGCTGCCCGCCGGACAGCTCGGTCAGCGGCCGGCGCCGCAGTTCCGCGATCCCCATGAGGTCGAGGGTCTCCTCGACGCGCCTGCGCATCGCGACCGGGCGGATGCCCAGCTGCTCCATGCCATAGGCGATCTCGTCCTCGACGGTGTCGGTGACGAAGCCGCGCAGCGGATCCTGGCCCACGTACCCGACCACGTCGGCGAGGTCGCGCGGGCGGTGGCGCGCGGTGCTGCGCCCATCGACGAGCACCTCACCGGCCAGCACGCCCCCGCTGACGTGCGGCACGAGCCCGTTGATCGCCCCCAGCAGCGTGGACTTGCCGGACCCGGTGGCCCCGACGACGAGGCACAGGTCGCCCTCCGGGATCCGGAGGTGGACGCCGGAGAGCACGGGGCGCGCGGCGCCGGGGTACGTGACGCCGACGGCGTCGAACCGGATCACGCCGCCACCGGCTCCCGCTCGGGCCGCGGTCGCAGGCTGCGGGTGCGCGCGTCGGTCCGGCTCGCCGGGGCGTCGGTGGGCGCGGCCGGGCCGGTCAGCGCCAAGGGGAGGAGCGCCAGGGCGGGCACCAGCAGCATCGACGGCGTGAGGGCCGGCCAGGCGGGCGGGTCGGTTGCGGGCCGGTAGGCCGCGGGGTCGAGCCAGCCGGTCAGCACGGGGCCGAGCGCGGCGGGGTCGAGGCCGGCGGTCCCGAGGACGACGACCGCGGCGAGCACCCCGCACGCGGCGACCACGGTCTCGCGCCGCCGCCACGGGGCGGGGCGGTACCGCGTCACGTGGAGCCGCCGCCCGGCGCGGCGCAGCCCCCAGACCGTGCCGGCGGCGCCGAGCGCCAGCAGCCCGAGCGCGGGGGCGGGCCACGGGCTGCCCAGCAGCAGGAAGACGCCGAGGAGCGCGACGCTCACCGACCCGAGCATCACGGGCAGGGCGCCGGGGACCGGCGCACCCCGCGTCCGGCCGAAGCCGCGCGACTCCATCCCGGCCGCGAGCGCGAGGGACCGGTCGACGGCGTCGGACAGCACCGGCATGACGATCGCGGTGATGGCCCCGGGGCCGCGCCCGGTGCCGCCCCGCAGCCGGCGGGCGCGGCGGACCCTGGCGGCGCTCTCGATCAGCTGCGGCGCGACGTTCAGCGCGATCGTCACGGCGACGGAGGCCTCGTACAGCGCCGCGGGGACGGAGCGCAACGCCTGGCGCGGGTTGGCCAGCGCGTTGGCCGCGCCGACGGCCAGCAGCATCACGGACAGGCGCAGGGCGTCGTACCCGCCGTACAGCAGCGCCTCGGCGGTGACGGACCCACCGAGCCGGACGCCGGCCGCCCACGCCGGGAGCGGGATCGCGGGCAGGGTGAACAGCACGGTGCCGCCGTAGCCGCCGCCGACCAGCACCTGGAACACCAGTCGGATGGCGAGGACGAAGCCCGCCAGGGCCAGGTACGCGGTGAGCGACCGTGCCCACGGCGCGTCGGTGCGGCGCCGGAGCACCACGACGACCAGCGGTGCCGCCACGAGGACCAGCAGCAGCGGGTTCGTCGTGCCGCTCGCCGCGACCGCCAGCCCGACGGCCCACGCCCACCAGGCCCACGGGTGCATCAGCCGCGCCCCCTGCGGGCGACGTACGCCGCAGCGCCGGCCAGGGCGACGACGCCGATCACGGCGAGCGCCCCGAGTGGACCGGCGGACCCGCTCGGCGCCTCGGGCGGGGCCGTGGCCACGGCGGGCGCGTCGGCGGGACCGGCCACAGCGAGGGTCCCCGGCAGCTCGGCGGGCGGCGCGCTGCCGTCCCCGAACCGCCAGCCCTCGGCGTCCCCGGGCGCGGGGCGGTAGGCGTCGGCCCCGAGCGTGGCGTAGGTCCAGTCGCCGTAGCCGTCGCCGGCCGGGGTCGCCTGCCAGTACGTCCAGTACGCGCTCGCCGAGACCTCGCACCGCGACGGCAGGCCGTCCAGCCGGCACACCATGCCGGCGGAGCCCTCCACGTCGACGCCGGCGCTCGCCAGCGCCTGGGTCCCGGTGGCGTGGTCGGGCGCGCACGCGGTCGTGACGGTGCCGCCCAGCGCGGTGGCGTCCACCACCACCCACACCCCGGTGCAGCCGTCGTCGGCGGCGGAGGCGGGCGCGGCCCACCCGGCCGCCAGCAGGGTGGCGACCGCCGGCAGCCCGACGACCGGACGCCTCATGCGCGCCGGCGGCGCACGACGCGGCCCGCGACGGCGCCGCCGAGCACGAGGACGCCGACGACGATGCCCACCACGAGCGTGCCGGGCCCTTCGCCGGCGGCCTGCGATGCGAGGTCGAGGTAGCTCGCCCCGGCGAGCAGGAGCGCGCCCTGGGCCGTCGCGAGCAGGTCGGCCGGCCCGTCCGCGGCGGCCGGCAGCCCGCCGTCGTCGGCCTGGAGGGCTTCCAGCCACGCCACCGACTCGGGCTGCTCCGCACCGGTGGCCACGAGCGCCGAGCCCAGCACGGCCGTGGAGTTCACCGGCGCCATCCCCGGCCACGAGCCGTCCGCCCGGCGGGCCGCGCCGGCCCACTCGACGGCCGAGGCGATCGCGCCGGTCACCTCGTTGGACGGCGCATCGACGGCCGCCAGGCCGAGGATCGCCATCCCGGTGCTGTCGGCGTCTGCGGGCTGTCCCGGCTCGTAGCCCCAGCCGCCGCCGGGCTCCGCTCGCTGCACCAGCCAGTCGACCATCGCGGCCGGGGTCTCCTCGCCGGCCGTGGCCAGCGCGACCAGCCCGAGCCCGGACGCGTACGGGCCGGGCCAGGAGCCGAACGCGCCGTCCGGCTGCACGCCCTCCTTCACCGCGGCGAGCAGGTCGACGTCGCCGAAGGACGAGGTGTCGCGCTCGGTGGCCAGCGCGACGAGCGCGAGCTTCGCGGCCGCCTCAGGGGTGGTCGCGTAGCCGGCGGCATGCGCCTCGAGGTACTGAGCGGCCGCGTCGATCGTGCCCGCGTCCTCCGGCCGGCCCGCCGCGACGAGGGCCAGCACGGCGTCCGCGGTGATGGACTCGTCACCGAACTGCGACGTGAGGTGGTCGCCGTCGACGAGGTTCGCGGCGAGGTACGCCGCGGCCTTCTGGGCGGCCCCGGCGCCGGGGTCCGCCGCGGCGGCCGGGGCGGCCGGGGCGGCGAGCAGGAGGAGGGCCGCGGTCGCGGTCCCGGCGGCGAGCAGGCGCTGGATGGGGGTCACCGGTGACGTCCTTCCCGCGGAAGGCACAGGCGACCGGCACGTGGACCGGCTCGACCCGCAGTCCGCGACGGGTTGTGCGTGAGCCAGAACTCGGGGCAGGCGATCCGACTGGGCCGGCGGTAGCCGGCGTCACGGTTGCGGGACAGCGCCGGAGTCGCACCGGCTTCCCCTGCAAGGGTTCAGGTGGCCGCAACAGTAGCCGCCCGGCAGGGCCCCTTCGTCGTGCGGGAAGGAAGTCCACGAGGAACTACCAGGAGACGAAGGAACGTCCTACTCCAGCAGGTAGCAGCCGGTGTAGGTCATGGTCTGCGGGCCGTAGCTGTAGCCGAGGCCGTTGTCGGTGCAGACGTCGGAGACGACGAGCCCGAAGGCCTCCATCGCGACGACGGCCAGGTGAGGCTTGCGGCACGGCGCGGACGGGTACGTGCAGGTGTTGCAGATCGTGCAGGCCCCGTGGCCCAGCGTGAGCAGCCCGGGGTAGTGCGGCCGGAGCACGTCCCGGAAGTCGGCGAGTCGCCGCTTCTGCTGCTCGCCGAGGGCCATCATCCCCTCGTAGTCGTAGGGGTCGTCCAGGGCGCCGGAGGTCTGGACCAGCAGGCCGCTCCGGTACCGCGCGATGGTGCGCCGGCTCTCCTCCAGTGGGCCGAGGGCGGGCGGGCACACCCAGTTGCGGCCGAACGCGCCGCACCGGTCGGCGGCGCACATCGCGCGTACCTCCTCCCGCGGGCGCAGCGTCGCCGGGTCCATCGGTGCCGCGTGGGAGAAGCCGAGGTCGAGAGCGGCCCGCACCAGGTCACGCATCGCGGAACGCCATGTTCTCGATGAAGCGGTCCATGAAGACGGGGTGCGTCGACAGCGCGACCTCGCGCGCGTCGGCTGCGCGCTCCTCGGCGGTGCGCCGCGCGGCCTGGGACAGCGTCAGCAGCACGGCGCCGGTGAGGGCTGTGTTGCCCGCGGGGTCCGCCCGGTCGACCAGGACCTCGGGGAACAGGCCGATGCCCGCCGCGGGGCGGGGCTGGAGGTAGCTGCCGAACCCGCCCGCCAGGTGGAGGGTCGCCAGGTCGTCGGCCGTGAGCCCCGCCTCGTGCAGCAGGGTGTCGATGCCGGCCGCGACGGCGGACTTGGCGAGCTGGAGCTTGCGCACGTCCGCCTGGGTCAGGCTGATCTCGCTCCAGCCGATCTGGACGGAGACCGCGTCCATCGCCCCGGTCTCGTCGATGACGCCGAGGTCGAGGTAGGCGTCGACCGCGCCGATCAGCCCCGTGCCGCACAGCCCGCGCGGGCGCGCACCGCCGATCGTGGCGAACCCGACGTCGTCGCCGTCCACCCAGACGTCCTCGATCGCCCCGGGAAGGGCCGGCATGCCCGACGAGATCTCGGCACCCTCGAACGCGGGACCGGCGGCCGTCGAGCAGCACCACAGGCCGCCGCCGGCGGCGAGCGCCATCTCGCCGTTGGTGCCGACGTCGACCAGCAGCTCCGGCACGCCGCGCGTCCCCAGGCCCGTCGCGAGCAGGCCGCACACGATGTCCGGGCCGACGAAGGTGGAGATGGCGGGCGGCAGGTACAGCTCGGCCCCGGTCAGCGCCGGGAAGAGCGTCGTGGCGGGCAGCGTCCACCCGAAGAGCGTGTCCGGCGTGAACGGGTACACGCCGAGCGACGTGACCGGGCGACCGGTCAGCAGGTGGAGCATCGTGCTGTTCCCGGTGACGGTCAGCCGCGTGACGTCGACGGGCCGCGCGCCCGCCAGGTCGAGCGCCTCGGCGAGCATCGCGGTCAGCTGGTCGACGACCAGGCGCTGCAGCACCGCGACGCCGTGCTGGTTGGCGGCGTCGATCCGGCTCAGCACGTCGGAGCCGTGGACGGCCTGGTGGTTGAGCCGGCTGACGTCGGCGAGGCGCTCGCGGTCGCCGAGCCGGAACAGCAGCACCGTGACGGTCGTGGTCCCGACGTCGATCGCGCAGCCCAGGCCCGCGGGATCCAGGCCGTCATAGGCGACGACGTCCATGCCGACGTCCGCCACGACGACGCCGCTGATGCTCGACGTGACGACGGCGGCCTCGCCGCGGATGTGGCACAGGCACGCCAGCCGGTAGTCGTAGCCCGGCAGCGGGGGCTGGGGTGCGCGGGTCAGCAGCGCGGCCTCCATGGCGCCGGGGGGTTCGGCGTCGCCGGCCACGTAGACGCCGCACTTGCCGCACGTGGCCCGGCCGCGGCACGGCATCGGCAGGTGATGGCCGGCGGCGGCGAGCGCGTCCGCCAGCACGCCGCTCTGCGTGGCGGTGACCCTATCCACGGTCGCCCACCTGCCGGCGGCGGAACTGAGTGGGCGAGGCGCCGACCGCCCGGGCGAACACCTTGGTGAAGTAGCTCTGGTCGGAGAACCCGGTGGCCGCCGCGACCTCGGCGATGGTCTTGTGGGTGCGCAGCAGGAGCTCCTTGCTCTTCTCGATGCGGACCGCCTGGACGTACGCGGTGAAGTTGGTGCCCATCTCGGCGGCGAACACCGAGCTGAGGTAGCTCGGCGACAGCCACACCTCGCGCGCGACGTCGGCCAGCGTGATGCGCTCGGCGTAGTGGGCGCGGACGTAGCCGACGATCTGCCGGAGCGCGTTGGCGTGCTGGAACCGGGAGAAGTCGAAGACGTAGCCGACGAACCGGTTGAACACGGAGACGAGGACTCCCGACAGCTCGTCCAGTGTCGCCGAGCAGGCGAGCCGGCGGTCCAGGACGCGCTTCTCGCCGAAGATCGAGGCAGCGTCCGCACCGCCGTCGATCGCGGCGCGCGAGAACAGCGTGACGAGCTCGGTGGCACCCTGTCGCAGCCGGGGGAAGTCGCCCTCGCTCGCCAGGTAGAGCGCGCCGAGCAGCCGGTTGATCATCGCCGAGGCACCGGCGCGGTCGCCACCGCGGACCATCGCGACGAGGCGCTGCTCGACGTCGAACGGGTAGTGGTGCGCGGCATCGTACGGTGCCACGTCGACGCGTGGAGCCGGAGTGGCGCTGTGCGGCGGTCCCGGCGCGGAGGCGGCCGGCGGCCGGCACGAACCCAGCTCGACCCGGGCCAGGGCGCCGACCTCCGCCGGGCTGCGGCCCGGCAGGGTGGCGAGCAGGTCGCGCAGCCGCGGGTCGGCATCGGGCAGCAGGTCCTCGATCGGGCCCATGACCAGCGGGCCGGCCACCAAGCCATGGCTCGGCGCCAGCCCTTCGTAGGCGAGGGTCGCGACGAACACCAGGCTGGCCGGGCAGTAGTAGATGTACTGACCGTCCCAGCGTTCGGCCTCGTAACACCCGAACCGGTACGCGACCGAGGGATCGCAGGCGCCGTCCGCGGCCAGTGGGCACCGCGTGGCGCAGAAGCCGTCTCGCGCGCCGTGCAGCAGCGCCCGTTCGGAGAACCCGAAGACGCCCGTGAACACACCGGTGGCGGCCGTCCAGTCGGCGGCCGCGGCCAGGACGGCGTCGTCCGGAGCCGCCGCCGGGGCGGGTGCGCTCGGCGCCCCGTCCTCCAGGGGGACGGGGGCGGTCGCCGTGCGCGGGGCCGGCGAGTGCGGGGCGTGCGCACGGCGGCGTGGCACCGTCGGGCGCACGCGGGCGGGGAGTCCGTCAGCCCGCATGCCAGGTGCGGTACCAGTCCGGGGGCAGCTCGGCGAGGACCTCGTCGAGTGGTGCCCCGGGAACGTACGGCCGGCCGTGGTCCCGGGTGATCCGGTTGAGCTCGGTGAACCGGCCGCGCATCGCCTCGAGGGCGGCCTCGACATCGCCACCGTTCAGCGCCACGACGACGTCCCGCCAGATCGATCGGCCCGCGAGATAGCCCGACGCACCTGCGTCGCAGGCGATCTCGAGCTGCACGCGGAAGTCGTCGTACCCGACGCCGGCGGACAGGATGACCCACGGCGCCGTGGTCCGGGCGTCGAGCTCGGTGCACGCCTGGCGGGCCGCCGCCCGGCCGGCCTCGCTCGATACGTCGCCGGGGAACTCGATCTTCAGCAGGTCGACGCCGAGGGAGTCGATCAGCACGGCGGACTCGACGATCCCCGCGTAGCGGCCGGCCTGCCAGGCGGGGCTCGTCGGATCCTCGCCTGGCAGCGGGTACCAGATCGGCTCGACGACCAGGGGCAGGGAGTACCGGGTCGACTCCGCGACGAGGCGTTCGACGAGGGCCACCTGGTCGGTGGAGGCTTCGGTGCCCGGGCGGTAGAACCAGAGCAGCTTCACCACGTCGACGCCGGCCAGCTTGCTCTGCTCGATGCCCCAGCCCTCGCGCAGCCGGGTGCGGCGGGGGCCGTCGGGGAAGGTGTAGCCCTCGTCCTCGGCGGCCGTGATCAGACCCACGCCCCCGGGGATCGCGCCCGAGTCGACGAGGTGGCCGATGCCGTACCGCGCGTCGACGAGGATCGCCGAGGAGTAGGGCGCGGCCGCCCGGATCACCCGGTCCTTCGCCCGGACGGTGTCGGCGAAGGGCACCGCGTCGAGGTCGTCGTTCAGCAGCCAGACGAAGTCGTGCAGGTGGTCGATCGCACAGATCTGGAAGAATCCGTCATCGGTCAGCACCCGTTGGAACGAGCGGACCTTGCCGGGATCCAGGCGGGCCGGCAGCGGATGGGCGGTCATGTCACTCCTTGGTCCTTGCGTGGGTTGGTCCGGCGCTCGGCTCAACGCGCCCGGGTCAGGTGTTCGAGAGCGAGCTGCTGCAGCCGGACGAAGCCGAAGCCCTTGCCGTCGAAGTAGGCAGCGGCGTCGAACTCCTCGAAGGCGGAGCGGTCGGCCAGGAGCGCCGACAGGTCTTCGCCCTCGTCGAGGGTGGGGATGTTGATCTCGGCGACCTTGGCCGCAACCAGCGCCTCCTGGACGTCGGGATCGGCACGGAACTCCTGGGCGCGCTCCTTGAGGATCAGGTAGGTGCGCATGTTGGCCAGTGCCGACTCCCAGACGCCCGTCCTGTCCTCGGTGCGCGACGGCTTGTAGTCGAAGTGCCGCGGCCCGTCGTAGCTGGGACCCGCGTCGGTGCCGCCGTTCTCGAGCAGGTCCACCAGGGAGAACGCGTTGAAGAGGTCGCCGTGGCCGAAGGCCAGGTCCTGGTCGAACCTGGCGCCGTGCTGACCGTTGAGGTCGATGTGGAACAGCTTTCCCGCTTCCAGCGCCTGCGCGACGCCGTGCACGTAGTTGAGACCGGACATCTGCTCGTGCGCGGTCTCGGGGTTGACGCCCACCAGGTCCGGTCGGTCGAGCGTCGCGATGAAGGCGAGGGCGTGACCCACTGTGGGCAGCAGGATGTCTCCGCGCGGCTCGTTCGGCTTCGGCTCGATGGCGAAACGCATCGAGTATCCGTGGTCGACGACATAGCCGGTGCACAGGTCGATCGCTTCGCGGTAGCGGGCCAGGGCACCGCGCACGTCCTTGGCCTGGTCGTACTCGGACCCGTCGCGCCCGCCCCAGAACACGAAGGTCTGCACGCCGAGCCCGGCCAGCGTGTCGACGGCGCGCAGCACCTTGCGCAACGCGAACCGCCGTACCTGCCTGTCGTTGGACGTCAGGCCTCCGTCCTTGAAGACAGGGTGCGCGAACAGCGACGTCGAGCCCATGGCCGCGACCAGGCCGGTCTCGTCGAGGGCGGCGCGAAGGCGCGCGAAAGCGGCGTCCCGCTCGGCGTCCGAGCAGGGATAGGGGGCCACGTCGTCGTCGTGCAACGAGATGCCGTAGGCGCCCAGGTCCGCGAGCCGGTGCACGATCTCGACAGTGTCGATGGGCGCCCGCGATGCGGCGCCGAACTGGTCCTGACCGCTCCAGTTGACCGTCCACAGGCCGAAGGTGAACTTGTCGGCGGGCGTGGGCTGATAGGCCATCGTCACTGCTCCTCACGGCATCGCTCGACGTCGAGACGATTGAGACAACGTTGCCTCATCGCCCAATCATCACCTCGCGACCCGGGGGCGTCAAGGCCCGGGGCTCAGTCCGACGTCTGGCGAACCATCGGCAGGCGCACGGTGCGTGGCGGCGAGTCCAGCCCGTCCAGGCGGGCGAACAGCAGCCGTGCGGCCTGGCTGCCCATCTCCTCGGCGTCGACCGCGACCACCCGGACGTCCAGGGGCAGGAGGTCGATCAGCGGCACGGCGTCGAGCACCACCAGCGGCATCGTCGATCTGCGTCCGGCCAGGGCTTTGGCGGCGCCGATGGCCACCGCACCGTCGCCGGCGATCAGCGCCGTGGGGGGGAAGGGCCCGTCGAGCAGGTGCTCGACCGCGTCGCGCGCCGTCCGTTCTCCCAACCCCGTGAGCTGCGGGCACTGCGACAGCAGGAGCCCGGCCGTCGACAGCGCCGCCCTCGCCCCCGTCCAGCGTTCGGCCTGGCTCGCCCGAGCCGGCGTGGCGAGGAGCAGGCCGACACGATGGTGCCCCTCGGCGACGAGGCCGGCCGCCGCCGCGCGCGCACCGTCGCGGTCGGCTGCCACCACCGTGTCGGCCACGAGCCCGACCGGTGGGCGGTCGAGGAACACCAGCTTGACGCCGCGTTCGAGCTCGGGACCGAGCCACGCGTGGTCGGGGGCGGACGACGCCAGGATGAGTCCGTCGACACGACGGTTGATGAGGTCCGTCACCACCGGCACTTCCGTGGTGACGCTCGGCTCGCCGTCGTCGACCACGGCGATGACGTGCGTGCCGTGGGCCATCGCGACACGGCTGACGCCCGCGATGAGCCGCGGCACGAGGGGCTCGGCGGTGTCACGCAGAACGAGGGCGATGGTCCCGGTGCGGCTGCCCGCCTTGAGGGTTGCCGCGAGCAGGTTGTGCCGGTAGCCCAGCGCCTCGATGGCCACGTGGACTCGGCCGGCAAGCTCGGGATCGACCGTCTTCACGCCGTTGACCACTCGTGAGACCGTCTTGAGGCCGACGCCGGCCGCCGTCGCGACGTCGGCCATCGTCGGCCTGGATCCGGCTCGGGAGCGTGGCACCGCTCCACTGTGGTCGAGGCCGCGCTCCAGGTCAAAGGACGTCGAGCACCTCGCCACCTTCGATGTGGGCTGCCGCGATCCTGGCGATCAACCCGGGGGTCTCCTCCGGTCCGAGCCCGAGCCCGACCGCGTGGATGAGAGCCGCGGTGGCCGCGTCACCGGCACCGTTCGTGGTGAGGAGCCTGGCGACGGGGCGGGCGTCGGCCCACTCGCGTGCGTCTGCCCACGCCGGAGCCAGGGCTGCGAGCCGCGGGCTTCCGGCTTCCAGGCGTTCCCGGGAAGCCCCGCGCACGAGCAGCCCGTCCTCGCCGGCCGTCACCATGACGATGCCGGCGCCGAGTGCGAGCAGTTCGTCTGCCAGTCGGTCCACGTCGGCCCGCGTGGTGACCTCTTGGGTCCGTAGTGTGGAGGTCAAGTCGTCGACCGACGGCGAGAACAGGTCGGTCAGCGGCAGGAACGTGCCGTAGAGGTCGTGCCAGTCGAGCCGTGCGGCTGCCGACCGCTGATCGACGACCGCCATGTCGATCGATGTGGTCACGCCGCCCTCGTGCGCCCGGCGCAGCATTGCCAGCAGCCGTCTGCCGCGGTCGGCGACCATGCGCGCCAGCACCGGCGGATAGCCCAGGTGGAGGACGTCGGCGCCCGTCAGCTCGACGCCAGAGCCGTCAAAGGCCGCGTTCGCGCCGATGTGATGCCAGAAGGACCTGTTCTGTCCTTGGGGCTGGACGACGATCGAGTAGGACGTCGCCTGCTCCCCGGAGACCAGCCCGGCCGGATCCAGCCCGGCCGCCGCGATGCGGTTCCGGAGGATCGAGCCGAGATCGTCGTCACCCACGACGGCAGAAGCAGTGACCTCGTGTCCCAGGCGGGCGAGCACTCGCCCGGTGTTGGCCACGGCACCCCCGGCCTCGATCACGATCGCACCGACTTCGGTGAGCCGGCCCGGGACGACGGCGGTCCCGGGCGGCAGGTCGGGGATCAGGTCGGCACAGACATGTCCGGCGGCGACGATGCGCATCCAGTTCTCCCGACATCCGCGGATAACGTTGTCTCACCTTACGTCACTCCGTCTGCAACGATGGCGCCGTCCGGACGTGCGGACGCATCCTCGGGGCTGTGGGGACGGGCGGGGTGGGCAGTGGTGCTCTTTCCGATGCGACCCGGACGCTGAGGATCGGCATGGGCCAAGCGACATGGTCCGGCAGGCGGCCGACACCCCTTGCGACGTCGTCGTCCTCCCGGAGTGCGGCGACCTGGGCTGGACGAGCGCCGCTGCGCAGATGGTGACGGAGGAGCACTTCTCCGCCACGACCGACCGCTGTCGCCGGCTTGCCGCCGCCTGTCACGTGGGAATCGTCGCGGGGTTGACGCAGCGATCGGGAGACAGACGACCATCGGGGCTTCTGTCTGTGCGGACAACTCCGAGTCGTCGATCGTCATCCCTGAGGCGTTGTGCGCCATGGGCGCCCGGATCATCCTGTCGCCTTCGGCGTGGGCCGTGCCGCCGGGTTTCGATCACGAGGCGCATGGAAGCGTGCGTACACAGCGATTGCGGCGCGACACGGAGTGCCGGTCGTCGGCGTCAGCGATGTGGGGCCCGTTCTCGACGGTGACCGGGCGGGGTGCCAGTGCATCGGTTGTCCCCTTGCGGTCGACCGCGAGGGCAGGATGGCACGGGCGCTGGGATACGGCAGCGACGCGTGTGAGTTCGGGTACGTGGACCTGGGCACGGGGAACCCTGACACCGCGCCGTCGCCCGCCGTGGAGGACGGGTAGCCCGCGGTCTCCCATTGCCACGCGTGGAGTGCTCGTCGGGCGCGGCTGCCCGAGGTCAGCGGAAGACGATCGTCTTGCGGCCGTCCAGCAGCACGCGGTGCTCGGCGTGCCACCGCACGG
>Ga0255334_1000772_pt1 | contig 19779 bp, 23 predicted proteins | sample EtOH5_35cm_T3_12_FD_202080 | JGI IMG/M metagenome (GOLD analysis project Ga0255334, IMG submission 202080) | Sandy soil microbial communities from University of British Columbia, Vancouver, Canada - EtOH5_35cm_T3_129 | ecosystem: Engineered > Artificial ecosystem > Sand microcosm > Unclassified ...
TTAGCTGTCTCCTCAGAGTGAGGAAATAGCCGGCGTACATACTACCCATTACTTGTCGTAAGTAAACTGACGTAAAGCAAGAAGCCAAAAAAATTGTAGGCGTTGATTCTTTTTCGAGCAACTTTTACTTGCAATTGATTAAAAAATATCCAGCTGCAAGGCCCGCACTGAGCGAGTTGGCACGAAAAAGTTCCCGGCGGCCGCGAGTGTTTTCGCGGTCTTGGCTAAAGTCTGTCTACATGGATTCGTCTACACTTTTGTTCGGGATTTGCGGCGCACCTCTCATATCTTTCTCCTAGTTGAGGTGACTTAAAAGAAGGGCGCTCGTCTTAAGTCTCAACATCCGGCAATGTTCAGGCGATCGACCACCCGGGATCTTCGGTCGAGCCGCCCCTGCGTAACCCCGGAACAGCACCTGCCCAACCTTGCATGATGACGAGCGTACCTTGAGCATTTTCTGCCAATGGTGCCTACTATTTGATACGTGCTCGGTTGCGCGAGATCGGTGCAGTTCTTCTCGGTGTCCATTGAGGCACGGGTTGGCGTAGATGTTCCTTCGCCGGAAAAACATCGGTAAGGTAGGGGTCAGAATCAAAGACCCGCGAGGAGTAGTGATGAGTGAGGCGTTGTCCATCCACCATGACCAGGCTGGTCATCAGTTCGAGACCAATGTGGACGGTCATCGTGCCTACCTGACCTATATGGATCTGGGGAAACAGACCCTGGATATCTATCGCACGTTTGTGCCCAATGCCTTGCGTGGTCGCGGCATCGCGGCAGCCCTGACCGAGCAGGCGCTGCAGTACGCCGAGGAAATGGGCTACACCGTCATTCCTTCGTGTTCCTACGTGGAGCGCTACATGGAGCGTCACCAGCGGCATGCGGCCAAGCTGAGCCAGTAAAACGAACACATAAAAAAACGCCGGGTTTAGCCCGGCGTTTTTTTGTGCGCTGAAAAGTGATCAGGTGCGAGCGCGTTTCGGCAGCACGTCCTTGAGCTTGGCATGCATGCTGCGCAAGGTATTTTCTGTAGCGGACCAGTCGATGCAGGCATCGGTGATCGACACGCCGTATTGCAGGTCGGCGAGGTCTTTCGGGATGGCCTGGCAGCCCCAGTTCAGGTGACTTTCGACCATCAGCCCGATGATCGACTGGTTGCCTTCGAGGATCTGGTTGGCGACGTTCTCCATCACCAGCGGTTGCAGTGCCGGGTCCTTGTTGGAGTTCGCGTGGCTGCAATCGACCATGATGTTCGGCTTGATCTTCGCTTTGTTCAGCGCTTGCTCGCACAGTGCGACGCTGACCGAATCGTAGTTCGGTTTGCCGTTACCGCCGCGCAGCACCACGTGACCGTAGGCATTGCCCTTGGTGGTGACGATCGACACGCCGCCTTCCTGGTTGATCCCCAGGAAACGATGCGGGCTGGAAACCGATTGCAGGGCGTTGATAGCCACGGTCAGGCCGCCGTCGGTGCCGTTCTTGAAGCCGACGGCCGAAGACAGGCCGGAGGCCATTTCACGGTGAGTCTGGGATTCAGTGGTGCGCGCGCCGATGGCCGACCAGCTGATCAGGTCCTGCAGGTACTGCGGGGAGATCGGGTCGAGGGCTTCGGTCGCGGTTGGCAGGCCCATCTCGGCCAGGTCCAGCAACAGCTGACGACCGATGTGCAGACCGTCCTGAATCTTGAAGGAGTCGTCCAGGTACGGGTCGTTGATCAAGCCTTTCCAGCCGACGGTGGTGCGTGGCTTCTCGAAATACACGCGCATGACCAGATACAAGGTATCGGACACTTCCGCGGCCAGCACCTTCAGGCGCTCGGCGTATTCGTGGGCAGCCTTGATGTCGTGGATCGAGCACGGCCCGATGACGACAAACAGGCGGTGGTCGGTGCCATCCAGGATGTTGCGAATGACTTCGCGACCCTTGGTGACGGTGCGCAGGGCAGCGTCGCTCAGAGGGATATCACGCTTGAGCTGATCGGGAGTGATCAGCGTCTCGTTGGAGGCGACGTTTAGGTCGTTGATCGGTAAATCAGCCATCGTTTACTCGTCAGGTCACGGGTGCCGGCCGCCAGCGAACCCGCGCGGCGGAGCACAGCAAATTAAGCGCGTCGGGGAGCGGAACCTTAGCGCGTTACACCGTGGCTCGACAATGGGCAGACAGCGGTTTTAGGGGCATTCGCAACGAATTGATAACGTCCCTTAATCCATCACCGCCTGTGCAAATGCCCTGCGAACCGTGTCGTGAGAGAACTCGTCGGCGTGTTGCTGGACCCATTCGAGGGCCAGCGCCTGGGTTTCCTGCAGGTCGTCGTGGGCGTCATGCTGGCGACAATAACGTTCGATCTGGCACACCTGTTCGCCCATCCGGGCACTGAACATCATCTGCTCGTCGACAAAGGCAATGCCCACCAGATAACCGTGTTTGCGTCGCAGGCACCAGGCTACATAGCCCAGAAAACGCAAGTCGGGGTTCAAGGTCGGTATGCGAACCTCCAGCGCCGTACCGTGGCGCCAGGCGCGGTGGTAATTGCAAGCCATGCCCCCGACGCTGATAGTGTGCAGCTGTTGTCGTGAAATACACTCAGGTTTCAACAACGTTAATTCGACGGGTACATCGTCAGGATGAGGAATAAAACGTCCCATGAGCACGGACTCCATGTGTCGGCCATCTGACATTGTTTCCCCCAGTATAGTGGTCGAATCGGAACTGACCGATTTCGACGCCGACCAACGGTTGCTGGCGATGAGCGGGGTGTCGCTGGTCATATTCACCAGCGTCGGCTGCGCCAGCTGCCGTTTTGCCCGTGAGCAATTGCCAAGGCTCGATCTGCATGTCGACCGCTTGTGCTGGATCGATGCCGGGGACAATGGCGGGGTGGTCGAGCGTTATCAGGTCTTTCATTTGCCGGCGCTGTTTGTGGTGCGCGACGGTGAGTTTTTCGGAGCGCTAAAATCGCGCCTGACCAGCAACGAGCTCAATGCGGCCGTGACTCAGGCGTTGACCAGAACAGCAGAGGAGTTGCCATGACGGGTGCAGTTGCCAAACCGACCATTGGTATTATCGGGACCGGTGCGATCGGTGGTTTCTATGGGTTGATGCTGGCGCGTGCCGGTTTCGACGTGCATTTTCTGTTGCGCAGCGAATTTTCGGTGGTGGCCGAACGCGGGTTGCAACTCGACAGTGCGGTGCACGGTGCGCTGGCGCTGAATCCGGTACAGGCCTATTCATCGGCCGAAGACATGCCGCCCTGCGACTGGTTGCTGGTGGGCGCGAAGACCACCAGCAATGCCGGTCTGGCGCCGGCGATCATTCAAGCGGCGGCACCGAACGCCAAGGTGCTGTTGCTGCAAAACGGCCTGGACGTCGAGGACGGTCTGCGAGCCTTGCTTCCGGATTCCCTGCACCTGCTCGGCGGGCTCTGCCTGATCTGCGTCCATCGCACCGGCCCCGGTGCGATCACTCATCAGGCCCTTGGTGCGGTGAACGTCGGTTACCACAGTGGCCCCGCCACCGATGAACAGGCGAGCATGGCAATTGTCGAGGAAGGCGCCGGGTTGTTCCGCAGCGCCGGCATCGACTCCCAGGCCATGCCGAACCTGCATCAGGCGCGCTGGCAGAAACAGGTCTGGAATATCCCTTACAACGGCCTGTCGGTTCTGCTCGGCGCGGGCACCACACCGTTGATGGCCGATGCCGACAGCCGGGAACTGATCAAGGCCTTGATGGCCGAAGTGGTTCAGGGTGCCAAGGCCTGCGGTCACGACATGCCGGCCGGTTACGCCGACTATCTGTTCATGATGACCGAAAAAATGCCGGACTACTGGCCGAGCATGTACCACGATTTTCTGCACAAGCGACCGCTGGAACTGGAGGCGATTTACGCCCGGCCACTGGCGGCAGCCAAGGCCGCCGGCTGCGAATTGCCACGAATCGAAGCGTTGTATCGCGGTTTGCGTTTTATCGATCGACGCAACACCTGAGTCGATCAACCCGAGGGGGAAGGGCATGGCAAAGACGATTGACGACAAACTGGTGCTGGCGATTTCTTCGCGCGCGCTGTTCGACCTGAGCGAAAGCCACAAGGTTTACCTGTCGAGCGGCGTCGAGGCCTACCGGCAATATCAGATCGAACACGAAGACGAAATCCTCGAGCCCGGTGATGCCTTCCCGTTGGTGGAAAAACTCCTCAGCCTCAATACCCGCCTCGGCCGCGCCAGGGTCGAGGTGATCCTGGTGTCGCGCAACAGCGCCGACACCGGGCTGCGGGTGTTCAACTCGATTCACCATTACGGACTGGCGATCTCCCGTGCGGCGTTTGTCGGTGGGCGCAGTCCGTATCCGTATCTCAAAGCGTTTGGTTGCGACCTGTTTCTGTCGACCCACGCCGAAGACGTGCGCAGTGCACTGGATGCCGGTTTCGCGGCGGCGACCATTCTGTCGGGCGGGGCCAGCCGTGCTGCTAGCGATGAATTGCGGATTGCCTTCGACGGTGACGCAGTGCTGTTTTCCGACGAGTCGGAGCGTGTTTATCAGTCGGGCGGCCTGGAAGCGTTTCAGGCCAGCGAACGCGAAAGTGCCCGCGAGCCACTGCGCGGCGGGCCGTTCAAAGGCTTTCTCGCGGCGCTCAATCTGTTGCAGCGCGAGTTCCCGGAGGACGCCTGTCCGATCCGCACCGCGTTGGTCACCGCCCGTTCGGCGCCCGCCCATGAGCGGGTGATCCGCACGCTGCGCGAGTGGGACATTCGCCTGGATGAGTCGTTGTTTCTCGGTGGCCTGACCAAGTCCGCCTTCCTCGAAGCCTTTGCCGCCGACGTGTTTTTCGACGATCAGGCCGGCCATTGCGAGTTGGCCCGCGAGGTGGTCGCTACCGGTCATGTGCCCCATGGCATAAGCAACGAGCAAAAGGTTTAAGCCCGCCGTTCAACGCGTTACGCGGGACGTCGTGTTCGCCAAGGCACTGCTAAGCTGAATCAATCTCCGCCATGTCGGCACTCGAGGAGGTCATATGATTCGTTCGATGCTGTATGCCACTGACCTCGGTCTGTACGCACCGTTAGTGATGCAGCATGCCCTGGAGCTGGCTCGAACATTCGATGCTGACTTGTATGTGGTGCACGCGGTTGAGCCGATGGGGTTGTTTGCCGAATCGGTGCTTCAGAGTTACCTCGATGAACAGGCGTTGAACGAGTTTCACAGTCAGGGCCTGAACACCGTCATTGCCAGTATCGAGCAGCGGGTGCTCGACAGTTTTCGTGAGGAGTTGGGGGACGAGGGTGCGCACGATCTGGACCGGATTCAGGCGGTGCGGGTGCTTCAGGGCGATCCGTCGCAGGTGATTCTCGACCAGGCGCAGAAACTCTCCGTGGATTTGTTGATCGTAGGTAGTCATAGCCATGGTGCTGGCGCGGAAACGCCGTTGGGCAGGACCGCAGCGCGGGTGTTGCAGTTGGCTCGAGTTCCGGTCTATCTGGTGCCGCTGGTGGAGCGCCGTCGCAAGGGCGATCGCTAGCACACGACTGGAACATGAATAGTGGCGTTTTGATGAAAAAGTTCTAGATTTATTCTTCAAACCATTAATATAGTTATATACCGTCGCTGATGCCCGTGGCGTCTACCTGCTTTGAGGGATTCATATGAAGCTTCAACAACTGCGCTACATCTGGGAAGTGGCGCACCACGACCTCAACGTTTCCGCTACAGCCCAAAGCCTTTACACCTCGCAACCGGGTATCAGCAAGCAGATCCGTCTGCTGGAAGACGAATTGGGCGTCGAGGTTTTTGCTCGCAGCGGCAAGCACCTGACCCGCGTCACCCCGGCCGGCGAGCGCATCATCACCACCGCTGGCGAGATCCTGCGCAAGGTTGAAAGCATCAAGCAGATCGCCCAGGAATTCTCCAACGAGAAAAAAGGCACCCTGTCGATCGCTACCACGCATACCCAGGCGCGTTACGCGTTGCCGCCGGTGATCAGCAATTTCATCAAGCAATACCCGGACGTTGCGCTGCACATGCACCAGGGTTCGCCGATGCAGATCGCCGAAATGGCCGCTGACGGCACCGTCGATTTTGCCATCGCCACCGAAGCCCTCGAGCTGTTCGGTGATCTGGTGATGATGCCGTGCTACCGCTGGAACCGCTGCGTGGTCGTACCTCAGGGCCATCCGCTGACCAAGCTGTCGAAGCTGACCCTTGAAGCGCTGGCCGAATACCCGATCGTGACGTACGTATTCGGTTTCACCGGCCGTTCGAAACTCGACGAAGCGTTCAGCCATCGCGGCCTGACGCCGAAAGTGGTGTTCACCGCCGCTGACGCCGACGTGATCAAGACCTACGTGCGATTGGGTCTGGGTGTGGGCATCGTGGCGAAAATGGCGGTCGACACCAAACTCGATAGTGATCTGGTCGTGCTCGACGCCAGCGAATTGTTCGAATCCAGCATCACCAAAATCGGTTTCCGTCGCGGCACCTTCCTGCGTGGCTTCATGTGCGACTTCATCGAAAAGTTCGCTCCGCACCTGACCCGCGAAATCATGGCCAAAGCCATTCAGTGCCACAACAAGCAGGAACTGGAAGAGCTGTTCGACGGCGTCGAACTGCCGGTCCATTAATCTCCGGTTTCAGACCACCTCGGTGACAGAAAACTGTTGCCGAGCGCCCGCCACCAGAATCTCCACCTCGTCCCCTTCGAACTTGCCCAGCAGGCTTTTGCCCAGCGGTGAGCGAGGGGTGATGACGGTAATCATTTGCCCCACCAGATCGACCTTCAAACCCGCTGCATCGGGGGCCAGAAACAGCCATTGTTCACGACCCTTTTCGTCTTCCAGACCGAGCAGGGCACCGACTTCGATGCCGCGCTGATCGTCGTAAGGCCGCAGCGTCAGGTTCTGGCACAGCGCCAGCGATTGCCTGATTTCCTCGACCCGTTTCGCCTGCCCGGCTGCCAGGTATGACGCCTCCAGCCCCAGTGTGTCGTACTTGTTTTCGGCGATGTTTTCTTCGTGGGTCGCGGTTTCGTACGCGGTTTGCGCGGCACGTTCGGCGATGTCGAGGTCGACACGCAGCTTGTCGAGAATCAGTTGGTGGACCGTCTGTTTATTCATGGTCAGTCGCAGAATTGCAGGACGTTGGCGCGGCTTTTTTCGCTTGGCGCGGTCTGGTCCTGTTGCAGCCAGAACTGGCATTTCGGATTGGCCAGATTACGGCTGGTGCTGCGGGCCTGATCCAGTCGTTGCTGCTGCTCGTTCTTGCGCAGGTTCTCTTCGTATTGATCGAACAGCGGGCTCTGCGGCGGAAGATCCGGCACTGGTTGTGCGACCACGGGTGGTTTCGCCAGTTGCTCTATCGCCTGCGCGACCGGCGCCAATTGATCGCTGAATAACAGTCGGGAAGCGAGCCAGCAGGTCAGCGCGATGGCGAGGAATCCCAGCCACAGTCCGAGGGCAATGCTGCCGGTCAGTTGCAGGGCATTGAGCTGAATCGGCAAGGGGCGGCGCGGGTTGGGGCGGTAGGGCATGACTGCCTCCTGGCGGGTGGGCGCGGGCGAGTGGCGATTGTCGCATGAAGATTAATCGCCGTCGGCTCTTCTGCACGGAGTAATTTATGCGGACAATCGGCGCCTTTGCCAACGGGAGCCTGGAATGCCTGAAATGCCTCAAATGAAAAGCCGCTGGCGCTGGGACATTTTTTGCGCCGTGGTCGACAACTTTGGCGACATCGGCGTGACCTGGCGTCTGGCCCGACAACTGGTCACCGAGCATTCGCTGGAAGTGCGTTTGTGGGTCGATGATCTGCGGGCCTTCGAGCGGCTCTGCCCAGAGATCGACATCCATGTCGCGCAGCAGTGGCAGGACGGTGTCGAAGTCCGGCAATGGCCAGCCGACTGGTTGCCCACCGACGCCGCCGATGTCGTAATCGCTGCATTCGCCTGCCAGCTGCCGAGTGCCTACATGGACGCCATGGCCGCGCGGGAAAAGCCGCCGTTGTGGATGAACCTCGACTATCTGAGTGCCGAAGACTGGGTTGTCGGCTGCCACGGTTTGCCGTCGGTGAAATACAAAAGCGTGCAGAAGTACTTTTTCTTTCCGGGGTTCCAGAAGGGCACCGGTGGCCTGCTGCGTGAAAGCGGATTGCTCGAGCGACGCCGGCAATTTCAGCAAAGCCCCGAGGCTCAGCGAAAATTCCTGCAAGAGTTAGGGATTAATCATGCACAAGGCGCGCAGCTGATCTCGCTGTTTGCCTATGAAAATACCGGCCTGGCGAGTTGGCTGGAGGTCATGGCCGCCGATTCGACGCCTACGCATCTGCTGGTGCCCGAAGGGCGGATTCTGGGTGATGTCGAGCGTTGGCTCGGTGTCGACGGATTGGCGGCGGGCGCCGTGCATGTGCGCGAGGCCTTGACTGTGCAAGTGCTGCCGTTCGTCCGACAGGAGCAATACGATCACTTGCTCTGGTGCTGCGATTTCAACGCCGTGCGCGGCGAAGATTCGTTTGTCCGCGCCCAATGGGCGGGCCGGCCACTGCTCTGGCACATCTATCGGCAGGACGAAGACATTCACCTGGACAAGCTCGAAGCCTTCCTGACGCTGTACACAAAAGACCTGTCTGCGCCTGCCCGCGAGGCGATCAGCGGGCTTTGGCGTGCGTGGAATGCCGGGCATGATATGTCGGGTCACTGGCTGACGACCCGTAAACACTGGCCGGAACTGCAAAAACATGCCGAAGCGTGGTGTCTGGAACAAGCCTTGCAGGCAGATCTTGCCGCGGCGCTGGTACAGTTTTACCTAAATTGGATATGATACGCGGCCTAGATTTTTGTAAATCCCATCCAAATTCGGATATTCGCAATGAAAACTGGTAAAGAACTGAAACCCGGTACCGTGATCCGTCTCGAAAACGATCCATGGTTGGTTCAGAAAGCTGAATTCACCAAATCCGGTCGTAACAGCGCGATCATGAAGACCAAGCTGAAAAACCTGCTGACCGGTTACAAGACCGAGATCGTTTACAGCGCTGACGACAAACTGGACGACGTAATCCTCGACCGCAAAGAAGCGACCCTGTCCTTCATCAGCGGCGACACCTACACGTTCATGGACACCACCGACTACACCATGTACGAGCTGAACGCTGAAGACATCGAAGCCGTTCTGCCTTTCGTTGAAGAAGGCATGACCGATGTTTGCGAAGCGATCTTCTTCGAAGAGCGTCTGGTTTCCGTAGAACTGCCGACCACTATCGTGCGTCAGGTTGACTACACCGAAGGTTCCGCTCGCGGCGACACTTCCGGCAAGGTGATGAAGCCTGCGAAACTGAAGAACGGTACCGAGCTGTCGGTTGCTGACTTCATCGAAATCGGCGACATGATCGAGATCGATACCCGCGAAGGCGGTTCCTACAAAGGCCGTGCCAAATAAGCACCGCTTCAGGAATGAAAAAGCCCGACCATTGAGTCGGGCTTTTTTGTGCCTGTTGTCTGAAAAACGCAGACTGGGAAAACGCCGAAAAAACTGCAGGAGCCGGCTTGCTGGCGATCGCGTCCGTGAGACCGCTATCGCCAGCAAGCCGGCTCCTACAGGGTGGAGGTGTTATTTCTTCAGGTGTTGCTTGAGCTCTTCAGACGCCTGCAACATCGCCGAGCGCACCGCTGGCACCTGGCTCACCACATTCAGCAAACCGTAATCGTGAATCATGCCGTTGTAGCGAACCGCCGTCACCGGCACACCGGCCTCGTCGAGTTTGCGGGCGTACGCCTCACCTTCGTCGCGCAGCACATCGGCGCCGGCCGTTTGCACCAACGCAGGTGGCAAGCCTTTGAGCTGGGCAGTGGTCGCTCGCAGTGGCGAAGCGTAGATCTCGTTACGTTGCTTGGCATCGGTGGTGTAGTTGTCCCAGAACCACTTCATCATGTTTTTGGTGAGGAAGTGCCCCTCGGCAAACTGGTTGTAAGACGCCGTTTCAAAGTTTGCATCCGTCACCGGCCACAGCAGCACCTGGAATTTGATCGCCGGGGTGCCTTTGTCCTTGGCCATCAGTGCAACCACGGCCGCCATGTTGCCGCCGACGCTGTTACCGGCCACGGCCAGACGCTTGCCGTCGACGTTGATTTCTTTACCGTGCTCAGCCACCCATTTGGTCGCGGCGTAAGCCTGGTTGATTGCCACCGGGTAATGCGCTTCCGGCGACGGGGTGTAATTGACGAACACCGCCGCTGCACCCGAGCCCGTGACCAGATCCCGAACCAACCGCTCGTGAGTCGGGAAATCCCCCAGCACCCAACCACCGCCGTGGAAGAACATGAACACCGGCAGCTCGCCTTTGACCCCGGCCGGACGGACGATGGTCAGGCTGATCGGTTGGCCGTCGACTTGAATGGTCTTCTGGCTGACGTCCGCTTTTGGCAGCGTCAATTTCACCCCGGCTTGCGCGCCGACCAGAATGGCCCGGGCATCTTTCGGTGAAAGCTGTTCCATCGGTTTGCCGGTGCCGGCATTCAGCACATCGAGGAACGCCTGGGTGTTGTGCTCAACCCCATCGCCCGCGAATGCACTGTGGATGGACAGGGCGAGAAGGGTACCGGTCAAGACTTTGCTGAAAGTGTTCATGTTCGTTTCCTGTTCGGTCGTGGAGTCAGCAGTTAGACGGTAACGTGCAGGCGCACATCGACGTTGCCACGGGTGGCGTTGGAGTAAGGGCAGACCTGGTGGGCGGCGTCGACCAGGGATTGCGCATCGGCTTGTTCCAGGCCAGGCAGGCTGACGTGCAGGTCGATGTCCAGGCCGAAACCACCAGGAATCTGACCGATGCCGACATGGGCGGTGATCGAGGCGTCAGCCGGGATGCTTCGTTTGGTCTGGCTGGCGACGAATTTCAGCGCGCCAATGAAGCAGGCCGAGTAACCGGCAGCGAACAATTGTTCAGGGTTGGTGGCAGCGCCGCCAGCACCACCGAGCTCTTTCGGGGTAGCAAGTTTGACGTCGAGGATGTTGTCGCTGGAAACCGCACGACCATCACGGCCGCCAGTGGAGGTTGCGATTGCGGTGTAGAGAGTTTGCATGGTGTGAGCCTCGTTTGGATTTGTTTGTTTTGCGCTAAATGTTTGCGCGCTAAGTAAGTACGAGCCAAATGTAGCGCGCTGATATTTAGCGCGCAAGATAAATTTTAAAAAAAGTTTGGCGAAGGTGAAGGAGTGAGAGAGTGATTGCAGGCAAGACTATTGATTTAGAGCGGTTCAGGCAGGGTTTTTCGACGGTGAATTTTTTTCGGGGGGAGGGCGGGTGAACAGGACTCCCGAGGTCACTGCAAACCAAATGTGGGAGCGGGCTTGCTCGCGAATGCGATGTGTCAGTCAACACATCTGCTGAATCTCACACCGCATTCGCGAGCAAGTCGAATCGTCGTACCGCCGCTCCCACAGGGGAATTTGTGGTGGGTTGGGATCAGAGGCTGTTTTGCAGATTGCTGCGCAGCACTTGCAGCTCTGCCTGCAGTTTCTGCAGTCTCTCCAGCGACATCCCGCTGGCGCCGAGGATGCACTGGGGAACTCCGCGAGCCTTGTCCCGCAAGGCGCGGCCCTGTTCGGTGAGTTCGACAATCACCACCCGTTCGTCTTCGCGGCTGCGGGTGCGGCTGAGCAAGCCTTCGGCTTCCAGGCGTTTGAGCAGTGGCGTCAGTGAGCCAGGATCGGTCAGCAGGCGCGTGCTGATTTCGCCTACGGTCAAACCGTCCTGTTCCCACAACACCATCATCGCCAGGTATTGCGGATAGGTCAGGCCCAGTGCTTGCAACAGCGGCTTGTAGACCTTGGTCATCAGCAGCGAGGTGGAATGCAGGGCGAAGCAGGCCTGATTATCCAGCAGCAGGGCGTCGCAGTTATCGGAGAGGTTGCGCTCGGTGTTCATTTCGAAGCCTTGATCAGTGATCGTTATAAATCTAGCGGGCGAATCTTTAATGCGCCAGACAATTCTGGACTAGTGCCGGTCCAGGTTGGTTTGCAGGGCCAAGTCCCATGGCGGAATGGGGCTGAAGCGTGTTTTCAGGTATTCCAGCAGCAAACGACTGCGGGAATTGGGTTGCTGCTCCAGGCGCAAGGCATAGATGCCGGTGGTTTCCGCTGGTGGCAGGCCGTTTTCGCAAAACAGCGGCAGCAACTCGCCTCGCAGCAAATATTCGCTGGCCAGCCAGGTCGGCAGGTGCGCGACACCCAAGCCGGCCAACGCGCCGCAGACCAGCGCTTCGGCATTGTTCGCACTCATGCGGATGCGCGATGGACGGTGCAGGTGCATTTGCCCATCCCGCTCGAAACGCCAGGCGAAGGGCGGGGCGAGGCCATCCCAATCGAGGCCGTCGTGCTCAATCAACTGCGACGGGTCGGACGGTACGCCGCGACGCTTCAGATAGTCGGGGCTGGCGCAGGCAATGCGCACAATGCTCGCCAGCGGCGTGGCCACCAGGCGGGTATCAGCCATTTGCCCGGCACGCAGTACCAGATCGACCTTGCCCAGGTTCAAACCCTGCATGTCGACAAAACTGTCGATCAGGTGCAATTGCACGTCGAGACCGGGGTAGAGCATCAGAAAATCAGCGATCACCGGCGCCAGATGCCGCCGGCCGAACGCGGCGGGCGCGTCGATCCGGATCAAGCCCTCCGGCGCGCTGCTCAGGGACACCGCTTCGGCCCGCGCCAGTTGCAGCTCCGCCACAATCCGCCGCGCGCGCTCGGCAAATGCCAATCCGGCCGGCGTCGCACGCACCGCATGGGTACTGCGGATAAACAACTGGCTGCCGACGGCGTTTTCCAGGCTGTCGATGCGCCGCGCCACGGCCGAGGGGGTCAGCGGATGACGGCGGGATGCGCCAGAGAAACTGCCGGTTTCCAGTACATCGAGGAACAGACCCAGTTGGTCGGTCAATTGATTGGGGTTCATGGTGTCGTCAGTGCTTGTGCGAAGTTGGCATAGCCATTGTGCGTTGCTGTGCGTTTCCCCGCCAGCGCCGACTGCGTAGGATGGATCGCCTGAGACAATAGGAAATCGGCCGTGATTGAGTTTTTGATGTACCTGGTATTCGGCGCCGCCCTGGGAACCCTGGGCGGTCTGTTTGGCATTGGCGGCGGGCTGATCGCCATTCCGTTGCTCGGCGTGTTGTTCGGTCTCGATCAGCAGATTGCCCAAGGCACTGCGCTGGTCATGGTGGTGCCGAACGTGATGCTGGCTTTGTGGCGCTATCACCAGCGCAATAAAATTGAATTGCGTCACGCGCTGCCACTGGCGTCGATGGGTTTTTGCTTTGCGTGGATCGGTTCGATCTGGGCAGTGGGCATTGATGCGCAAACCATGCGCGTTGGGTTTGTTGCGTTCCTGATCGCACTGTCGGCCTACAACCTGATGCGAATGTTCTACGCCAGTGCGCCGGTCAGTTCGCAGATGAATTACTCATGGCCATGGTTGGGCGTACTCGGCGCGGCTTCCGGGACCATGGGCGGATTGTTTGGCGTGGGCGGGGCGGTGGTGGCAACGCCAGTGCTGACCAGCCTGTTCGGCACCAGCCAGGTGGTGGCCCAAGGTTTGTCGCTGGCGCTGGCGTTACCCAGCACGGGCGTCACGCTGGTGACTTATGCCGTGCATCATCAAGTGGACTGGATGATCGGCGTGCCGTTGGCCGTCGGCGGCCTGATGAGCATCAGTTGGGGCGTGAAGATCGCCCACGCCATGCCGGAGCGGCTGCTGCGCGGGCTGTTCTGTGGCTTCCTGGTACTGTGCGCGGTGATGCTCGCCTTTAAAGTTTGAACCCTTCGACGATGTGTTCGGCCAGGCATTCAGTGATCGGCGATGGGTTGTGCAGGTTGCGCAGCAGCATGATGCTTGCCTCCGGCAACACTGGCAGGTCTTCGGCTTCACCGAGAATGCGCATGTCCGGGGTGACCAGGCTTTCCAGTTGTGCGGTCACCGCCAGGCCGGCGCTGACCACCGCCATGATCGCCGACAGGCTGTCGCTGTTGTAGGCCACGCGATAATCGCGGCCCATGGCATCGAGGGCATTGCACGCCCATAAACGGCAGAAGCAATCGCTGTTGAACATCGCCAGCGGCAGCGGCGTTTGCTCATGGGCACTGAAACATTGCGCTTCGGCCCAGACAAAACGCTCCTTGCGCAACAACTGGCCGATCTCGCTGCCCGGTTCTCGGGTCACAATCGTCAGGTCCAGGTCCTGACGCAGCAGCAATTGTTTTGATGATTCGCAGTGGACTTCGATCTGGATCAGCGGATACGACTGGGCAAACCGGCGCAGAATCCCCGGCAGAAAACGCATCACATAATCGTCCGGGGTGCCGATGCGCACCATGCCGACCATGTGCGGCTCGCGCAGCGTGTTGAACACTTCGCTATGCAACTTGAGGATGCGCCGCGCGTAGCCCAGCAGGACCTGTCCTTCAGCCGTCAACCGCACCTGTCGGCCGTCGCGTTGAAACAGTTGGCGCTGCAACACATCCTCTTCCAGCCGTTTCATTTGCATGCTTACGGCGGATTGCGTGCGGTTGACCAGTTCCCCGGCGCGGGTGAAACCGCCTTGGTCGGCAATGGCGACAAAGGTGCGCAGCACTTCGGTGTCGATACTTGGGAAGGCGGACATACATCAATCTCCGAGATGTGTTTCATAAGAAACATTCGTTGGATTGATCTTAGCCCCGGCGAGACACTTGAGCCATCCCAAACGGAGGGCAACAAGATGAAAGGTCAAAAAGGTTATGTCGAGGTAGAAAAACATTCCATCCACGTGGTATCCGATTTGTTGCACAAAATCAGTCGCTGGTATGAATTGCACCGTGAACGCGAGTTGTTGGCGGGCATGAGCGACGAAGCGCTGAAGGACATCGGGCTCAGTCGTGCGGATGTCGAGCACGAAAGCATCCGCCCATTCTGGGATGACCCGATGCACAAATGAGTGACCCACAACTACACAAACCGTCTTCCGGTGAGGTAGGTTGCGAGCAGACAAGGAGATGCTCATGCCCGCAACGCTGTCCTTTTCCATCAAACAGGCTCGACGCCTGGCGCTGGCCGCCCAAGGGTTCAATGGGCGCCAGCCGCCGGCGGCGATCAAGGCGCTTCAGCTCAATCGCCTGATCGAGCGGCTGGGCATTCTGCAGATCGATTCGGTCAATGCGTTGGTGCGCTCGCACTACCTTCCCTTGTTTTCCCGCCTCGGCAACTACTCATCCGACTTGCTCGACCAGGCTGCCTGGAGTTCGGGCCGTCGACGCACGCTGTTCGAATACTGGGGCCATGAAGCCTCGTTGCTACCCCTGTCGATGTACCCGTTGATGCGCTGGCGCATGCAGCGTGCGACCCGTGGTGAAGATATCTATCAGCAACTGGCGCGTTTCGGGCGTGAGCAGCAGGCCACCATTCGCCGAGTGCTGGCCTCGGTTCAGGAGCTCGGCGCGCTGGGTGCCGGGAGTCTGTCGACCCGCCAGGAGCGGGCAGGGCCGTGGTGGGACTGGAGTGCGGAAAAGCATGCGCTGGAATGGCTGTTCGCCGCCGGTGAGGTGACCGTGGCCGGACGGCGTGGATTCGAGCGGCTTTATGATCTACCGGAGCGGGTTATTCCCTCCGCGATTCTGCAGCAGCCGTCGCTCTTGGAAGACGAGGCGCAGCGCGGGCTGCTGCTGCATGCCGCCAATGCCTTGGGGGTGGCGACGGAGAAGGACCTGCGAGACTACTTTCGAATGAGCCCCGGCGATGCGCGTCCGCGTCTGGCGGAACTGGTGGAGGCGGGTGAGTTGCAGACTTGCGAGGTTCAGGGTTGGCGGCAACCGGCGTTTTGTCTGCCCGAGCCGAAAGTGCCGCGCAGGGCCCAGGCCAGCGCCTTGCTGTCACCCTTCGATTCGCTGATCTGGGAGCGCAGCCGTACCGAGCGCCTGTTCGATTTTCGCTATCGGCTGGAGATCTACACGCCGCCGGACAAACGCATCTACGGGTATTACGTGCTGCCGTTTTTACACAACGAACGGATTGCCGCGCGGGTGGATTTGCGGGCCGAACGGGCGTTGGGGCGGCTCGCGGTGCATGCCGTGCATGAGGAGGAGCCGGGGCTGGACGAGGAGGGGATGCTGGCGTTGGCGGTGAATTTGCGGCGGATGGCGGATTGGTTGGGGTTGGCGCGGGTTCAGTTGAATTGTCCGCGGGCGAGTGCGGCGCGGTTGCGGGTGGCATTGGCCAATATTGATGTCGTCTGAACGGGCCTCATCGCGAGCAAGCCCGCCCCCGCATTTGACCGCGTCCGTCGGGACAACACGGTCAAATGTGGGAGCGGGCTTGCTCGCGATGGGAGCGACGCGGTTTACCGTCGGACTTGCTTCAGGGTTTCAGCAATGAGGAACGCCAATTCCAGCGACTGATCAGCATTCATCCGCGGATCACAATGGGTGTGATACCGGTCCGACAAGCCATCCTCGGTAATCGGCCGTGCACCACCAATGCACTCGGTGACATTCTGCCCGGTCATCTCGATATGGATGCCACCGGCATAACTGCCTTCCGCTTGGTGAACCTGGAAGAACTGCTTCACCTCGCCAAGAATCTGCGCAAAGTCACGGGTCTTGTAGCCGCTGCTGGCCTTGATGGTGTTGCCGTGCATCGGGTCGGAACTCCAGAGCACTTGCTTGCCTTCACGCTGCACTGCGCGGATCAGCGCCGGCAAGTGATCGCCAACCTTGTTCGCGCCCATCCGCGCGATCAGGTTCAAGCGCCCCGGATCGTTGTCCGGGTTGAGCACGTCGATCAGGCGGATTAGGTCTTCGGGGTTCATGCTCGGGCCGACCTTGACCCCGATCGGGTTGTTCACCCCGCGCAGGAATTCGACGTGAGCACCGTCTAGCTGACGGGTGCGGTCGCCGATCCACAGCATGTGCGCCGAGCAGTCGTAGTAATCGTTGGTCAGGCTGTCGCGACGCACGAAGGCTTCTTCGTAGTTCAGCAGCAGCGCTTCGTGGGCGGTGAAGAAACTGGTTTCGCGCAATTGCGGCGAACTGTCCATGCCGCAGGCGCGCATGAACGCCAACGTTTCATCGATGCGGTCGGCGAGGTGGCTGTATTTCTCTGCCAGCGCCGAGTTGGCGATGAAGTCCAGGTTCCACTTGTGCACCTGATGCAGGTCGGCAAAACCGCCCTGGGCGAAGGCGCGCAGCAGGTTCAGGGTGGCGGTGGACTGGTGGTAGGACTGCAGCAGGCGTTCCGGGTCCGGCACTCGACTTTTTTCATCGAAACCGATGCCGTTGACGATGTCGCCGCGGTAGGCCGGCAGGGTCACGCCGTCGATGGTTTCGTCGTTGGCCGAGCGCGGCTTGGCGAACTGACCGGCCATGCGCCCGACCTTGACCACCGGGCAACCGGCCGCGAAGGTCATGACGATCGCCATTTGCAGCAGCACTTTGAAGGTGTCGCGGATTTTCGCGGCGGAGAATTCTGCGAAGCTTTCGGCGCAGTCGCCGCCCTGCAACAGAAACGCGCGACCCTGGGTCACTTCAGCGAACTGACGGCGCAACTCCCGGGCTTCACCGGCAAACACCAGCGGCGGATAGCTGGCCAGGGTTTGCTCGACGTGCAGCAAATGCGCGGCGTCAGGATAAACAGGTTGTTGCTGGATCGGCAGGGCGCGCCAGCTGTCAGGGCTCCAGGATTGGCTCATCACGGTCTCGGTTGTTTTTCGCTCGGGCGTTCATGTTATCAGCAAATTAGTGCGTGACCTGTTCCCGTCGCTTCGCGGACAATCGCGCTTTTGCCGCCTCATGTGGCGGTGTACTACGTTGCCGGGCCCGGTAACGATCAGGAGACGAAATGACTGAGGAGCGCGTCGAGCATCTGCTCGCCGAGGTACAGGACGAGTTCGGCGTGATTCGTGTGCTGGAAGTGGCCGATTACCGTTTTCTCGAGTTCGGTGATGCCATCGAACAGAGCTGTGTATTCACCGCGGATCCGAGCTGGCTCGAATACGATTACACCCGGGCGATGCTGATCGGTGCGTTGTGCCACGAGCAACCGGAAAGCGCGCTGTTCCTCGGCCTGGGCGCCGGCACGCTGACCCAGGCGTGCCTGAAATTCCTGCCGCTGGAAGATGTCGAGGCCATCGAACTGCGCCCCGACGTGCCGCGCCTGGCCATCGAATACCTTGGGCTGGATGACGATCCTCGGCTGTACATCCGGGTTGGCGACGCGCTGGAATTGCTCGATACCGCTGAATCTGCCGACCTGATTTTCGTCGACCTCTATACCGATGTCGGGCCGGGCGTCGGGCACCTGGCCTGGAGTTTTCTGGAAAACTGTCAGAAACGCCTGAATCCGGGGGGGTGGCTGGTGATCAATCAGTGGGCCACCGACGATGGCAAACCGTTGGGCGCGGCGTTGTTGCGCGGGCTTTATCATCGGCACTACTGGGAGCTGCCGGTGAAGGAGGGCAATGTGATTCTGATCGTGCCTTCGGAACTGGATCAGGACTTGGACATGGACGGGTTGGTGGCGCGGGCCGAAGCGTTGGCGCCGCGGTTGGGTTATTCGTTGCAGTCGTTGATCAAGGCGATTCGCCCGGCGACTTGATGTGTCGCCAGTGATGGCCCCTTCGCGAGCAAGCCCGCTCCCACATTTGGAATGCGTTCTCCTGTGGGAGCGGGCTTGCTCGCGAAGGGGCCCTCAAAATCACTATAAATCTCAGACCCCTTTGAACACGCCCGGTCGCTTTTCCAGCATCGACCGCACACCTTCCTTCGCATCCTCACTCGCCAACAACTTCTTCACCAGCGCCGGCAATCCCTGCGCCGCGGCGGTTTCCCCTTCGTAACGTGCCTGTCGCGCCGACATCAACGTCGCCTGAACCCCCATCGGTGCCTGCCGGGCAATCCGCTCAGCCAGTTCTATCGCCCGCGGCAACAAATCCTCGCTGGCCATGACTTCCTGCACCAGGCCCAAGTGCAGCGCATCATGGGCATCGAACTCATCGCCCGTCAGCAGCCAGCGCATGGCATTGCCCCAGCCTGCAACCTGATGCAGGCGCAGCGTCGCGCCGCCAAACGGGAAGATCCCGCGTTGCACTTCTTTCTGGGCGAACCGGGTGTTGCTGGCACACAGGTTGATGTCGGCAGCCAGCATCAGCTCGATGCCGATGGTCAGGCAGTAACCTTGCGCGGCGACGATCACCGGTTTGCTGACGCGCGGACCTGCGAACACGCCCCACGGATCGCAGCCTCCGGGCGGCGCTTGCCAGCCTTCGGCCAGCGCTGCGCTGGCATTGACCAGGTCGAGCCCGGCAGTGAAATGCTCGCCATGGCCGAACACCACCGCCACCCGCGCCTCGCCGTCGGCCTCGAATTCGCCGTAGGCCAGGCTGAGGGCATTGAGCAAGTCGAGATCGAAGGCGTTGCGCTTGGCCACCCGATCCAGGCCGATCAACAAGACATGGCCGCGCCGTTCGCAGGTCACACGGCTGGTAACGGGTTGATTCATCAGGCAATTCCTCGGGCGGGAAGGAGTTTGAGACCGCAAGGCTGCGTCACAAGGGTGAAGCGTTTTAGCGCCATCGCCAGCAGGGCCGGGCCTTTGAAAAATAGACCGCTGCACGATTATCTGCAAAGCCTGTGACATAACGGTGTATGCGTCAGATTTCCGACAAATAATGCTCCCTTTTTGGGCGAATTCCGGTATAGTGCGCGCCGGCCTTTAACCGGGCCGCGTTTAGGTAGCGCAATTCCCCGAAGTCAGCTTCGGCTGCACGTCCGCACAGCGGACT
>Ga0255334_1000773_pt1 | contig 19755 bp, 17 predicted proteins | sample EtOH5_35cm_T3_12_FD_202080 | JGI IMG/M metagenome (GOLD analysis project Ga0255334, IMG submission 202080) | Sandy soil microbial communities from University of British Columbia, Vancouver, Canada - EtOH5_35cm_T3_129 | ecosystem: Engineered > Artificial ecosystem > Sand microcosm > Unclassified ...
CGCGTCACGATCGGGACACGCCGGCCACGCCGGAACGCCTGCCGGGCCATGCTGTGGGCATGACGACCACCGGGGGTACCACCAGCAGGTCATCACGGGCGCGCCTCCGACGCGGCGCGATCTGGGCGGCGGTGCTCGGCGTCGGACTCGCCCTGGCGGGGTGCTCCGCCGACTCGGCCGACTCCGGCGCTCCGATGCAGGACGAGGCCGGCGACGCGCCGCAGGCCGAGGCACCGGCTGGTGGCGACGGCGCGGTCGTCGCCGACGACGGTGATGCGGCCTCCGTCGCCTCCTCGGCCGACCGGATGGTCATCAAGAACGGCGAGATCTACCTCGCCGTCGAGGACCCCGCCGGCGCGGCCCACGAGGTCGCGGCGATCGTCGAGCGGCTGGGCGGGCGCGTGGACTCGCGCGAGATCGAGGCCGCCAGCGACACGTACGCGGGGTCCGCCGTCATGACCGTCCGGGTCCCGGCCGGTTCGCTCGACGACGCGGTGGACCGCCTCGGCGAGCTGGGCGAGGTGTCGCGGTACACCGACACCACGAAGGACGTCACGGACGCCGTCGTCGACCTCGACGCCAGGATCGAGGCGGCCGAGGTGTCCGTCGACCGTGTGCAGGAGTTCCTCGAGCGGGCCGCCGACACCGACGACCTGCTGGCCACCGAGCGCGAGCTCGCGACGCGGCAGGGCGAGCTCGAGTCGCTCCGCGCACAGCGGGCGACGCTCGCCGACCAGGTGGCGATGTCCACCCTCTACGTCTCGCTGACCGCTCCCGGCGACCCGGTGATCGAACCGCCCGGGCCGCGCACCTTCGCCGACGGCCTCGGCGTCGGCTGGGAGTCGCTGTGGCGCTCGCTGCGGGTCCTGGCCGTCGGCGTCGGCGTCCTGCTGCCGTGGCTCGCGCTCGCCGGCGTGATCGCCGCCGCCTTCGTCGTGCCCCTCCGCCTGCGCCGCCGCCCCCGACCCGCCCCCACCCCGCCCACCCCCCCAACCCCAACCCCCACCCCCACCCCCCCAACCGCCACCCCGTAACGCCGAGCGCATCGTCGGCCGCCGAGCGCGTACGTTCCCGCGCCCGAGCGATACGCGCTCGTTCGCGAACGATGCGCTCGGCGACGTACTGGCGGGAGGGCGGGAGGGCGGGACGGCGGGCGAAGGTCCCATGAGGTGGTGGGCCGGGCCCTCGTAGGGTCGAGATCACGTTCTTGCCGTTCAATGGGACGGCAAACGCCAGTGTCGGCGCTCCCGCGGCGACGCCGGGGCGCGCCGCAACGCCCGAGGAGCTGCCGTGAGCGTCACCACCACCCCGCTGGCCGAGCTCGATCTCCCCGAGGCGGTGCGCGCCGCGCTGGACGCGAGCCCGCGCGTGATCATCCCCGAGTCGCGGTCCGACCTCTACGCGCTCGCTCTCGGGCCGGCCGGCGGGCCGTCGTTCGGCGTCGAGTACGACGTGGACGGCACGCTCGTCCAGGAGGCCACGGTCACGCGGGCCCGCAACGGCATCGCGGTGAACTACCCCGAGGACTACCTGCGGCGGCGCGACCCCGACTGCATGCGGATCGCCGACGACCGGCCCACGGACAAGCCGCGCTACCGCGACGTCTACGGCGAGGAGTTCGCGCCCGTCAAGGCGAGGACGCTCGACTGGCTGGGCACGCAGGAGCTCGTCGTGGTCCCCTTCAAGGCCGGCGGGCCGACGTACGGCTACCCGTCGCTGGCGGTCGTCCCGGCCAACTCAGCCTTCTTCGCGCTGGTCCTGGTGGACCTGCAGGGCTGGGTGACGTTCGACGAGATCGGGCCGTTCGCGCCGCGCTCGATCCTCTACGTCGCACCGCCCTTCCGGCACACGCAGTACGCCGGCCGCCAGGTGGTGGTCCACGACCGCAGCGAGACGCTCCACGAGGTGTTCGCCTACAACCTCTACCCGGGGCCGAGCGCGAAGAAGGGCGTGTTCTCCGTCCTGCTCGACATCGGCGAGGCGGAGGGGTGGGTCACGACGCACGCCTCGAGCGTCTCGGTGACCACGCCGTACGACAACGAGACCGTGATCATGCACGAGGGCGCCTCGGGCGGCGGCAAGTCGGAGATGACGCAGGAGATCCGGCGCGAGGAGGACGGCCGCATCCTCGTCGGCGTCAACGTCGTCACCAACGAGCCGTACCACATCACCCTCGGCGAGACGAGCTCGCTGGCGCCGGTCACCGACGACATGACGCTGTGCCACCCCTCGATCCAGCGCGGCGACCACAAGCTCGTCGTCGCCGACGCCGAGGCCGGCTGGTTCGTGCGCGTCGACGGCATGAAGGAGTACGGCGACGACCCGACGTTCGAGCGCGCCGTGATCCACCCGGAGGAGCCGCTCGTCTTCCTGTCGCTCGACGGCGTCGCCGACTCCACGACCCTGCCGTGGGAGCACACGCTCGACTCGAACGGCAAGCGCTGCCCGAACCCCCGGGTGGTCATCCCCCGGACGTTCATCCGCCACGTGGTCTCCGAGCCCAAGGAGGTCGACGTGCGCACGTTCGGCGTCCGGATGCCGGCCTCGACCAGGGAGAGGCCGAGCTACGGGATCATGGGGATGCTCCACATCATCCCGCCGTCGCTCGGCTGGGTGTGGCGGCTGATCGCCCCGCGCGGCGACAAGAACCCGTCGATCGGTGCGAGCGCCTCGGAGGAGGCCGCGATCGCGCACGGCGGGCTGGTCGCCGAGGGCGTCGGCTCGTACTGGCCCTTCTCGACGAACACGAAGGTCGGCTCCGCCAACCTGCTGCTGCGCCAGATCGTCGAGAACGAGCGCACCCGCTACGCGCTGGTCCCCAACCAGCACATCGGCGCCTACAAGGTGGGCTTCGCGGCGGAGTGGCTGTCCCGCGAGTACCTGGCACGACGAGGCGGCGGTCGCTTCCGGCGCGACGAGCTGCTCCCGGCACGCTGCCCGCTGTTCGGGTACCGGCCGAAGGAGATCAAGATCGACGGCCAGCAGATGCGCCCGACGCTCCTCCAGCCGGAGTTCCAGTCCCAGGTGGGCGTCGAGGCCTACGACGCCGGCGCCGCCGTCCTCACCGGCTTCTTCAAGCACGAGCTGTCGCAGTTCCTCACCGACGAGCTCGACCCGCTGGGCCGGCAGATCATCCGGCTGGTGCTCGACGACGCGCCCGTCGAGGCGTACGAGGAGACGACCCCGCTGTACATCTGAGCCCTGCCGCGGCGGACCGCCCTCGCGGAGCGCCGCCGGTGGGCCGTAGGTCACGCTTCGTTGCGCCGCCCCGCTCCTAGCGTGGACCCGACAAGCAAGGTCGCTCTCACCCTGGGACAGGACCGTGAGCCTTCACTTCGCGTCGTTCTCCAGCCTTCTGACCGCCGCCGGCGACGCCGGCGGCGAAGCCAGCCTCGTCCTCCCCGACCTTTCGGTCGTCGAGGTCGTCGGCGGGTTCTCCGGCAGGCTCCTCCTCGTCATCGGGCTCGTCCTGTGCGTGCTCGGCCTCGGCTTCGGCGTCATGGTGTACACCCAGCTGCAACGGCTGCCCGTCCACCTGTCGATGCGCGAGATCAGCGAGCTGATCTACGCGACGTCCAAGGCGTACCTGCTGAAGCAGGGTCGCTTCCTGCTGATGCTGTGGCTGTTCATCGCCGCGGTGATCGTCGTCTACTACAAGGCGCTCGTCGGCTTCAGCTGGGGTCGCGTCGCGATCATCGTCGGGTTCAGCCTCGTCGGCATGGCCGGCTCCTACACGGTGGCGTGGTTCGGCATCCGCGTGAACACGTTCGCCAACTCGCGCACGGCCTTCGCCGCGCTGGCGGGCAAGCCGCTGCCGGTGCACCGCATCCCGATGAAGTCCGGCATGTCCGTCGGCATGGTGCTCATCAGCCTCGAGCTGCTGATGATGCTGGCGATCCTGCTGTTCCTGCCCGCCGACATCGCCGGCGCCTGCTTCATCGGCTTCGCCATCGGCGAGTCCCTCGGCGCCTCGGTGCTGCGCATCGCCGGCGGCATCTTCACCAAGATCGCGGACATCGGCTCCGACCTGATGAAGATCGTCTTCAAGATCAAGGAGGACGACGCGCGCAACCCGGGCGTCATCGCCGACTGCACGGGCGACAACGCGGGCGACTCGGTCGGCCCCTCCGCGGACGGCTTCGAGACGTACGGCGTCACCGGCGTGGCGCTGGTGACCTTCATCCTGCTGGGCGTCGGCGAGCCGACGGTCCAGGCCACGCTGCTCGTCTGGATCTTCGCGGTCCGTGCGGTCATGCTCGTCGCCTCGGCGATCTCGTACCTGGTCAACGACGCGATCGCCCGCGCCCGGTACGGCACGGCCACCCGGATGAACTTCGAGACGCCGCTGACGACGCTCGTCTGGCTGACCTCCGGCATCAGCATCGTGCTGACCTATGCGACCACGTGGTTCGTGCTCAGCCCGCTCGACGGCGACGCCGCCGGCGCCTGGTGGAAGTTCGCGACGATCGTCTCCTGCGGCACGCTCGCGGGCGCGCTGATCCCCGAGCTGGTCAAGGTGTTCACCTCGACCAAGAGCAAGCACGTGCGCGAGGTCGTCAAGAGCTCGCGCGAAGGCGGTCCGTCGCTCAACATCCTGTCCGGCCTCGTCGCCGGCAACTTCTCCGCCTACTGGCTGGGCATCGCGATCGTCGCGCTCATGGGCGGTGCGTACCTCATCAGCGAGCAGGGTCTCGACGCGCTGATGGTCGCGCCCGCCGTGTTCGCCTTCGGCCTCGTCGCGTTCGGCTTCCTCGGCATGGGCCCCGTGACGATCGCGGTCGACTCGTACGGCCCGGTGACGGACAACGCGCAGTCGGTCTACGAGCTGTCCCTGATCGAAGAGGTCGAGGACATCGACGCCGAGCTGAAGCGAGACTTCGGCATGGACGCCAAGTGGGACGCCGCCAAGCAGATGCTCGAGGAGAACGACGGCGCCGGGAACACGTTCAAGGCGACCGCCAAGCCGGTGCTGATCGGCACGGCCGTCGTCGGCGCGACGACCATGATCTTCTCGATCATCATGGCGCTGACCGGCGGCCTGACCGAGGGCGTGCAGAACCTGTCGCTGCTGCACCCGCCGTTCCTGCTCGGCCTGATCTCCGGTGGCGCGGTGATCTACTGGTTCACCGGCGCGTCGATCCAGGCCGTCACCACGGGTGCCTACCGCGCGGTGGAGTTCATCAAGGAGCACATCCAGCTCGACGGGGTGACCAGGGCGAGCGAGGAGGACTCCCGCCGCGTCGTCGAGATCTGCACGCAGTACGCGCAGCAGGGGATGCTCAACATCTTCCTCGCGGTGTTCTTCGCGACGCTGTCGTTCGCGTTCCTCGAGCCGTACTTCTTCATCGGCTACCTGATCTCGATCGCGATCTTCGGCCTCTACCAGGCGATCTTCATGGCGAACGCCGGCGGCGCCTGGGACAACGCCAAGAAGGTCGTCGAGGTCGACCTGCACGCCAAGGGCACGGCGCTGCACGACGCGACGATCGTCGGCGACACCGTCGGCGATCCGTACAAGGACACGTCGTCGGTCGCGCTCAACCCGGTCATCAAGTTCACGACCCTCTTCGGCCTGCTGGCCGTCGAGCTGGCCGTCAGCCTGACGAACGACGAGCTCGGCACCCTCGTCACCGTCCTGTCCGGCGTGTTCTTCGTGATCTCGGCGTTCTTCGTGTGGCGGTCGTTCTACGGCATGCGGATCAAGTCGTCGCTCGAGGACGTGCCCGACGAGTCCGGTGCACCCACCGGCGGCACGCCGACCACCGACGAGCGGCCCGCTCCGGCTAACGTGGTGGCACAGGCCGGTGTTCCTGCCGGCCTCGCCAACGACGTCGAGACGAGCGCGGCACGATGACCACTGCACAGCGGATCGCGATCAAGCACGACCCGGCCCTCGTCGACGGGGAGGGGCACGTCGTCGGCCACGACGCCGGCTCCACGCTGGTCCGGCGACTGCTGCGGGTCTTCCCCGGGGCCGAGCTGATCGGCCCCGGGCCGCGCCGCTGTGCAGGGTTCGACCTGATCCCGCTCGAGTTCGTCGACCCGGTGACCACCGTGGTCATCAACATGGACGTGCTCGACTCGGTCGACGTGTGGCGCACCATGCGTCCCGCCGGCGGCGACCCCCGGATCATGAACTTCGTCTGGTGGCCGGCCACGTCCTACCCCGACCCGGTGGAGCAGGCGTCGCTCGCGCTGTCCTGCGCGCTGTTCCCGACGTTCGCCAACTCCGAGCGCACCGCCACCGAGGTGCGCGAGGTGGTGGCGCGCTGGACGGTCTCGGAGCTGGCGAAGAAGTCCAAGGTCGCGTGGGTCAACCTCGGGTTCCGGCTCGACCACGTGCGGCCGCGCCACGACCCGGCGATCCCCCTCGTGCTGTATCCCGCCATCTACGTCTCCGAGCGCAAGCAGCCGCGGCTGTTCCTCGAGGTCGTGGAGCGCGTACACGAGAAGGTGCCGATCCGCGTCGAGGCGCGACTGCACGAGTCGCACCTGGTGTCCGAGCTGGCGATGCGGATGTCCGGCCGCGACTGGATGTGGGTCGGCCCGCTCACGTCGACGCGGGACAGCTACTGGGACGCGCTCTCGCGCACCACGGCCTTCCTCGCCACCGCGACCGAGGAGTCCTACGGCCTGGAGTACGTCGAGGCGCTCGCCGCCGGCGCCGTCGGGATCTTCCCCGACCTACCCTGGGCGCACGCGCTGGTCCCGGACGACTACCCGTACTTCTACCGCACGCCCGGCGAGGCCGAGGAGATGCTGCTGCGGGCCGTGACCGACCCGGCGACGTGCTGGAAGGAGATCGACGAGAGCGCGGGTGGTTCGCTGTCCCGCTGGCTGCGCGACCGGCACTCCGACGACCTGTTCGACAGGGCGATCGTCGCGCGTGTCCACGAGTGGTTCGGCGTGTGAGCGGGGACATCACGACGGGGAACGAAAGGGCCCGGCCTTGCGGCCGGGCCCTTTCGTTCCCCCAGCCCCCAGTCCCCCCGTTGCGTCCGAGCACGTTGTTGCCGGAGCGACCACGTGCTCGGACGATAGGGCCTCATCTCGTCTCGTTGACAACGATATGTCAGCGATATATCGTTATGGTGTCCGGTCGAGGAACACACTCTCGGACGGCGCGCCGGATGCGCGCCCCACGGTCCCCGACCGGGACCCCACAACAGGAGCGCAACTCATGAACAAGCATCATCATCACCACTCCCCGTGCTTCGAGCGCGACCCCTTCGCCGACGGCCGCCGCAGCGCCCACCACGACCCGTTCGACGGCCCGCGCGGCCGGCGCGGCTTCCCCGGCGGCGGCTTCGAGCCGGAGACCGGGCCCCGCGGCGGGCGCGGCAACTTCGAGCCGGAGACCGGGCCCGTCCCGCGCGGCCGACGCGGATTCCCCGGCAAGAGCTTCGGTCCGCGTGGCGGTCGCGGCGGCTATGGCCGCCGTGCCGCGCGCGGCGACATCCGCGCGGCGGTCCTGCTGCTGCTCGCCGAGCAGCCCCGCCACGGCTACGAGCTGATCCGCGAGATCTCCGAACGCACCGAGGGCGCATGGCAGCCCAGCCCGGGCGCCGTGTACCCCGCGCTGTCCCTGCTGGAGGACGAGGGGCTCGTCGTCCTCACCGCCGAGGGCGGCCGCCGGCTGGCGAGCCTGACCGAGGCCGGCAGCGCCCACGTCGCCGAGCACGCGGCCGAGCTGGGTGACCCGTTCGCCCAGGCCACGGCCCGCACGTCGCGGCCGGAGCGCGCGCTGCGCGCCACGGTCCAGGGCCTGCACGGGGCGGTCTGGCAGCTCGCGCACTCCGGCGACGAGGCGCAGGTCGCCCGCGCGCAGGCCATCCTCGACCGCGCGACGAAGGACCTCTACCTGGTCCTCGCCGGCGAGCAGCCCCCGGCCCCCGAGGCCTGACGCCCCCGGTGCACATCCAGCACCTGAGGTATTTCGCCGAGTGCCGCCGCTATGTGCCGAGTGCGCCCAAACTTCGGCAGCGCTCGGCGAATAGGAGCGGCGCTCGGCGAATAGGAGCGGCGCTCGGCGAGGGCGGGCGAGTGGCGGGTCGGCAGGTGGTGGGCCAGCGATCTCGCGGCCCAGCGGCTCGCGGTGGCCGGTCGAGACGAACGAACGCTCGTCGTGCCCCAGCGTGTCGCAGATCGCCCGCACCGGCCCCCGTCCCTGCCGCACCACCGGAACCGTGGCGCCGCGGCCTGACGTCGCTGCCAGCATGCCGCGCCACGGGGATGCCTGCATCCGCACGACGCCCATCACCCGTCGGGCCCCGACGGGCCGAGCGGCGAGATCCCGAGCTCCTGGACCAGCAGCAGGAACGCCCTGGCGTACGGACTCCCGGCCGTCTCCCGCCTGATCTGCTGCCAGTCCACCTGCTCGCGCAGCGCCCGCGAGATCGCCAGCAGCCGCGTGAAGTCGCAGGCGTGCTCACCGAGCACACGCATCTTGGCCGCGAGGACGTCGGTGGCAGCCAGGACGGGCATGCGGACGGCGAGCACCTCGAGGATGTCGCTGTGCGAGAGCAGCTCGTCGGTCACGGGCTCGCCGACCATCCGGTAGAGGACGTCGACGAGCTGCCCGCGGTAGTACGCCTTGAAGAGCCAGTTCTCCGCGGGCTCGATGACCTCCAGCCCCGCGGCCGCGATCACCTCGCGGGCGCGGGCGACGTCCTGCTCCCGGACGGCGAAGTCGGCGTCGTGGCTGGGCTCCGGCGCACCGCGGGCCCATGCCGCATAGCCGCCGACGAGCGCGAACGGCACGTCCGCGTCCTCGAGGGCGGCAGCCGTCAGGCGCAGCGCGTCCTGGAGCTCGGCTCGGCCGTCCACCCGTCGTTGTCTACCGGACGCCGCGCGGTTCGGCACTCCGGAGATGACAATCGCCGGGTGCGACTGGCGACCTTCAACATCCTCCACGGCCGCTCGCTGGACGACGGCCGGGTCGACGTGTCCAGGTTCTCCGACGGCGTCGCCCGGCTCGACGCGGACGTGCTGGCCCTCCAGGAGGTCGACCGGGACCAGCCCCGCTCGCTCCAGGCGGACCTGACCACGGTGGCCGCGCGGGCCGCCGGTGCGGGCGAGCACCGGTTCGTCGCGACGCTGCACGGCGAGCCGGGCACCTGGACCGCCGCCACGGGTCTGGAGCAGCCGGACATCGCGGCGTACGGCATCGCGCTGCTGAGCCGCTACCCGGTGCGCTCGTGGCGGGTGACCACGCTGCCCGCGCTGCCGGGACCGGTCCCCGTGGTGCACGCCGGCAGGCGGTGGCCGTCGATCGCGCGCGACGAGCCGCGGGCGGCCGTCGCCGCCGTGCTCGACACGCCCGCCGGACCCTTCACCGCCGTGGCAACGCACCTGAGCTTCATCCCCGGCTGGAACGCGCTCCAGCTGCGGGCCCTCGTGCGCGTCTGCCGGTCGCTGCCGCGTCCCCTCGCCCTGCTGGGGGACCTCAACCTCGGGGCGCGGGCCGCCGGGCGCCTCAGCGGATGGCGCCCGGCCGGCTCGCGTCCGACCTTCCCCGCACGTGAACCAACCCGCCAGCTCGACCACGTGCTCCTCGACGGGGACGTCCGGCCCGCGGGCGAGCCCGTGGCCCTGGACGTCGGCGTGTCGGACCACCGCGCGCTCGTGGTCGACGTGGCGCTGGGGCGCACGGCGCCCTGACCTCACGCCTCGGGGTCGGCGGCCACTTCGAGGCCGAGCGAGCGCAGCCCGTCACCCGCCTGCGCCGGCACGGCACGCGTCCGCGTCGTGTCGAGGACACGCTGCGCCAGGGTGTGCAGCTTGACGTTCGAGCGCATCGACGCGCCGCGCAGCAGGTCGAACGCCTCGTCCGGCGTCAGGCCGGTGCGCGCCGCGATCACACCCATCGCCTGGTCGATCACGGCGCGATGACGCTGCGCGGCCTCGATCTGCCGCGTCGCCTCGGCCGAGGCGAGCGCCCGCACGGCGTCGGTCACATCGACGAAGTGCCCGACGACCTCCTTGACGCCTGAGCCGTCCTCGCGCGGGCGGGACTCGCCCACGGCGGTGAGGATCCGCTCGTCACCGTTCGCGTCGAGGATGCGGTGCAGGGAGGCGAACGAGCCCCCGACGAGGCTCGAACGCTCGAGAGCCCCTGCGTACCTCTCGCGGTCCTCGGGGTGCTTGTGGGCGAGGATCATCGCGGTGGTCGGAACCACCTCGCCCGGCTCGAAGCCGTGCATGCGGAAGACCTCGTCGGACCACTGCCAGCGGTCCGTGCCGACCTCGTAGGTAAAGGCGCCGGTCTCGAAAGCAATCCCTGCCGTCAGCGCGCTGCTGACGTCCTCCGGAGTACTCGACATGATGGCTCGCACCTCCGCACGTGGCGCAGGGGCCGTGTCCTGACCCGGCTCGACGGTAGGCGGACCTCACCTGCAGGCGCAACCCTGCGCGCCAGAACGCCCGACGAGCGGCGGCGGCCACCGGGAGGGCACGCGTCGATGCGGCCGGGGTTCGTCCATCGTGTCGTGCGGGTGTCCCCGTTGCGCTTCTCCGTCTACCGTGCAGCCGTGGCCACCGAGCGCACGGGCCGGGACGTGATCCCGCTGCGCACCGCGACGAAGGTGTGGCTCGAGATCTCGTTGCAGTCGTTCGGCGGCCCCGCGGGCCAGATCGCCGTGATGCAGCACAAGCTCGTCGACGAGAAGCGGTGGATCGGCCAGCGGCGGTTCCTCCACGCCCTGTCGTTCTGCATGCTCCTGCCCGGCCCGGAGGCGCAGCAGCTCGCCGTCTACACGGGGTGGCTGCTCAACGGCACGCGGGGCGGGTTGGTCGCGGGGGCCCTGTTCGTGCTGCCGGGCATGCTCGCCCTCCTGGTTCTCTCGTGGGTGTACGTCGCATTCGGGGACGCCGGCCTGGTGGACGCCGTGTTCTCGGGGATCGCCCCGGCGGTCATCGCGATCGTCGTGCAGGCGGTGCTCCGGGTGGGCCGACGATCGCTCGACCACCCGGTGCTCGTCGGCCTCGCCGTGGCCGCCTTCCTGGCGCTGACGCTCTTCGCCGTGCCCTTCCCCGCCGTGGTGCTCGGCGCCGGCCTGCTCGCCTGGGTGCTGAGCCGCCGCTTCCCGGACCTGACGCTGACGCGCGGGCGGCGGCCCGACGACGGCGGCCCGCCCTCGTTGATCAGCGACGACGTGCTCCACCACGAGCTGCCGACGCGACGGCGGACGCTCGCGGTCCTCGGCATCGGTCTCTCCGCGTGGTTCGCCCCCGTGGTTGCGGTCGGGCTGCTGGTGTCCTCGACGCCGGTGTTCCTCGACATGGGGCTCTTCTTCTCCGGCGCGGCCGTGGTGACGTTCGGGGGCGCGTACGCGGTGCTCGCCTACGTGGCGCAGCAGGCAGTCGGCGTCTACGCCTGGCTGACGCCCGGCGAGATGGTGCGCGGCCTCGCGCTGGCCGAGACCACACCTGGGCCGCTGATCATGGTGCTCCAGTTCGTCGCCTTCGTCGGCGCCTACCGCTCCCCTGGCGACCTGAACCCATGGCTTGCCGCCGTGCTCGCCTCGCTGCTGGTCACCTGGGTGACGTTCGTGCCGAGCTTCCTGTTCGTCTTCCTCGGCGCCCCCTTGATGGAGCGCCTGCGCGACAACCGCCACCTGACCGCCGCGCTCAACGGGATCACCGCCGCGGTGGTGGGCGTCATCGCCAACCTCGCGGTGTTCTTCGCGCTGCACAACCTGTTCCGCACCGTGCGCGTGACGCGGGTCGGGCCGCTGCGGCTCGAGGTGCCCGACCCCGGCTCGTGGGCCCCCGTGGCGTTCGGCATCACGGGGTTCGCGCTGGTCGCGATGCTGTGGCGCGGCTGGGGGACGCTGCGGACCCTCGGCGCGTGCGCGCTGATCGGGCTCGCGGTGTACGGGGTCCGGCTGGTCGCCTGAGAGGCCCGGCGCCTCGCGCCGAGCCGGACCCCCTTCGCCGGATGTCACTGTGAGCGAACATTGTGCGCACACAGTGACGTCGCCGAAACTACAAGCCGGTCCCCCCGCCGCCGGGCGCCTCCCGGACGCGCCACTACGCCGGCGCGGTACCGAAGTTGTCCGAGATCCAGGTCCGCGACCCTTTCGTCCTGCGCGAGGGCGACGCCTGCTACCTGTTCGGCTCGACGGACAGGGACATCTGGCGGGCGCCGGGCGTCGGGTTCGACGTGTACCGGGGCACCGCGCCGGGCGTGTTCACCGAGTTCGACGGGCCGTTCCCCGCGTTCCGCCCGCCGGCGGGCTTCTGGGCGACGATCAACTTCTGGGCCCCCGAGGTGTACGCCGGACGAGGGCCGCCGCGGCACCGCGATGCTGCGCTCGACCGACGGGCCGCTGACGGGTGGGCGACGGGCAGGTGTCTGCCGTGCGCCCAGCAGCGGACCTGCGGGCCGCCGCCGGTGAGACGGTACCGCTGTTCACGGCGAGCCAGGCGGTGCGGCGACGCCCGACGAGCGGCCGATCTTCGTCGAGCTCGACGAGACGGCGGACGGGCTCGTCGCGACGGGGAACGTCATCTCCTGACGCGCTCCGGAGCGGCGCCACGCTCCCAGCGCTGACCGTACCGCACCAGCGGCTGCATCGCGGCCATCAGCTCGCGGCCCCGCGCCGTCAGCCGGTAGCGCACGGTCACCGGCGTGGTCGGCTCGACGATCCGGTCCACCAACCCGGCACGCTCGAGCTCCTTGAGCCGCACCGCGAGCATCCGGTCCGACAACCCGACGACGAGCGCGAGCACCTCGCCGAACCGGTCGGCGCCGCGGGCGAGGGCGAACAGGATGCCGCTGCTCCAGCGGCGCCCGACGAGCTCGACGACCCCCGACGCGCGGCGGCACTCCTCGTCGTCGATGGTCTCGAAGCCGGTCACGGGTTCCTGGTCGATGGTCACTTACCTATCATAAGTTACTTACCGAGTGCTTGTCGTGCGGGGCCGGACCACGGATGCTGGGGGCATGCCCGACTACGGCCACCCGTTGCGCTTCGGTTCCTTCGTCACGCCCGTCAACGCGCCCGCGGACAGGCCGCTGCGGCTCGCGCAGCTGTCCGAGCAGGTGGGCCTCGACCTCGTCACGTTCCAGGACCACCCCTACCAGCCGGTGTTCCTCGACACGTGGACGCTGATGTCCTGGGTGGCCGCGCGCACCGAGCGCATCCACCTGGCGGGCAACGTGCTCAACCTGCCGCTGCGGCAGCCCGCGGTGCTTGCCCGCGCGACGGCGAGCCTCGACCTGCTCTCGGGTGGGCGAGTGGAGATGGGCATCGGCGCCGGGGGGTTCTGGGACGCGATCGAGGCGATGGGCGGCCGGCGGCTGACGCCCGGCGAGGCGGTCGACGCACTCGACCAGGCGATCGACGTGATGCGTGGCATCTGGGACGCCGCCGAGCGGCACCCGCTGCGCGCCGGCGGCGAGCTGCACCACGTCGACGGCGCGAAGCGCGGCCCGGCTCCGGCGCACGAGATCCCCATCTGGGTGGGCGCGCTCAAGCCGCGCATGCTGCGGCTGATCGGCCGCACGGGCGACGGCTGGCTCCCGTCGCAGCCGTACCTCCAGCCCGGCGACCTCCAGCGGGGCAACGCCACCATCGACGAGGCCGCCACGGTCGCCGGCCGCGACCCGCGCGAGGTCACCCGCCTGCTCAACGTCGCACCCGGCCAGCACCCCGAGGCGCTCGCGCAGCTGGCGCTCGAGGACGGCGTCAGCGTGTTCATCACCATGGGCGACGACCCGCGCGCCATCCAGGAGCTCGGCGAGGAGGTCGCGCCGGCGGTCCGCGAGCTGGTCGCGCGCGAGCGCGGCGAGCGGGGCACGCAGACCCTCGGCCGGGTTCGCAGCTCCATCGCGCTGGCCAGGCGGCGGCCCGGCATCGCGTACGACGAGCTGCCGGAGTCCCTGGCCGCGAGGGCGGTCGAGCCCGGCGACGCCGCCTATGCCCGGTACACGTCCGGCTACCTGCGCGGCGGGGCTCCCGGACTCGTCGTGCGCCCGCAGACCGTGGCCGAGGTGCAGGACGCGGTCGCCTTCGCCGCGCGCCACCGCGACGTGCCGCTCGGGATCCTCAGCGCGGGCCACGGGCTGTCCGGGCGGTCGCTCAACGACGGCGGGCTCGTGGTCGACGTGGGCGCGCTCAGCGCCGTCGAGGTGGTCGACGAGGGCTCCGGGCTGGTCCGCGTCGGCCCTGGCGCGCGGTGGATCGACGTCGCGCGGGCCCTGGCACCGCATGGCCTGGCGATCACGAGCGGCGACTACGGGGGCGTCGGCGTCGGAGGCCTGGCGACCGCGGGCGGCGTCGGCTGGTTCGCCCGCGAGCACGGGCTGACGATCGACCACCTGCGAGCGGTCGACGTGGTGCTCGCCGACGGCACCCTCGCCCGCGCCACGACCGAGGAGAACCCGGACCTCTTCTGGGCGATGCGTGGCGCCGGGGCGAACTTCGGCGTCACGGTCTCGTTCGAGCTCGCCGCCGCGCACGTCGGTCAGGTCGCCTTCGCCCAGCTGGCGTTCGACGCGAGCGACACCGCCGACTTCCTGGTCCGGTGGGGCGAGGCGATGGAGGCGGCCGACCGCTCCGTCAGCGGAGAGGTGATCCTCGGGCGCACACGGCCGGGGCAGCCGCGCATCGCGCAGGCGATGCTCGTCGTCGATTCCGACGATCCCGAGACGATCGTCGAGCGGCTCCAGCCGTTCGCGCTCGTCGGGCCGCTCGTCGACCAGTCGATCGCGCTGGCCGGGTACGACGAGGTGATGGGGGCGCTGTTCTCGGAAGCGCCGCAGCAGGGGCAGGGCGAGCCGCTGTCGCACTCGGGGCTCGCCGGGCACCTCACCCCTGCCCTGGCAGCCGAGGCGGCCGCGCTGCTCGACGCGGGAGCGTCGTACTTCTTCCAGGTCCGCGCCGTCGGCGGCGCAGTCGCCGACGTGCCGTCCGACGCCACGGCCTACGCCGGGCGGTCGGCGAACTTCTCCGTGGTCGCCTTCGGCACCCACGCATCCGATCTCGACCGTTGGTGGGACGGCCTGCTCCCCCACTTCGACGGGATGTACCTCAGCTTCGAGTCCGCGACGGGGCCCGACGTGATCGCCCGGGCCTTCCCGCCCGCACACCTCGCGCGGCTGCGCGAGCTCAAGCGCCGCTACGACCCGACGGGGCTGTTCCGGGACAACTTCTTCATCGAGCCTGCGAGTGCGGCGGAGGAGAGCGCCGCCTGAGCGGGCGGGGCTATACGGGCACGACGAGCACGTGGCGCCGATCGTCCTCGGCAAGCGACCGCGCGAGCTTGGCGTCGAAGGTCGCGAACGTCAGGCCGTGCGTCGCCGCGAGGTTCACGAGGTGGAAGTCGGTCACCTGGCGCTGCCCGACGAGCGCGCCGAGCCCTATCGACGGATCGGACAGCGAGGAGCCGTCCGGGACGAAGGTGTGCTCATCGAGCTCGCGAACGGCGCGGAGCGCCGCCAGAGCGGTCGCCGGCGTCTCGCCCACGACCGCAGGGTTGCTGACCAACCGGATGAAGGCGCTCTCGGTCATCGGCGTCGTCGCGAACACCGCGACGCCGTCGAACCACCTGTGCGCGGCGTCGTGGTGGACGTGCCGAGGATCGAACAGAGCGAGCAGGACGTCGACATCGAGGAGGCATGTCTGCTCAGTCATCGTCCCGATACCGGTCGACGAGCTCGTCAGTGATCACGCGGCCCGGCTCTGCCGGTTCCAGCACCGGGAAACCGTTGCGGCGCCCGCTGCGCGCCGGCCGCAGACCTCGGAGCGCAAGCTCCGACACCGCGGCACCCAGACTCGTGCCCTCCTGCTCGGCGAGTGCTCGCGCCGCCGCGATGACGGTGGCGTCCAGGTCGAGTGTCGTCCTCATACCTTGATGCTAACGACATCAGCGCAACAGCCCATCGTTGTCCGCTGCGACGACGATCGCGGTGTGGAACGGCCCGCCGCCCATCGCGTCGAGCCGCCCGCCGCCCACCCGCCGGCACGTGCTGGGTCGCACTCAGGTGGACGCGCGAAGATGTCGGTGATGCTCCTCGACATCGCGCTCGTCCTCGGACTGCTCGCCGCCCTCCTCGCCGGGTTGGGCCGCGGGTTGCTGGCGACCGTCGGCGGGCTCGTCGGGCTCGTCGCCGGCGGCGTCGCCGCCTTCTTGCTCGTGCCCCTGGTCAACGACGCCCTGCCGTCCTCGGCGTGGCGCGGTCCGCTCGTCGTCGTCGCCGCCGTGCTGCTGCCCCTGCTGGGGGCGTCCGCCGGAGCGCGGGCCGGCCACGTGCTGCGCCGCGGCGTCGACCGCACGCCGCTGCGGTTCCTCGAGCGGCTGCTCGGCGGCGTCGCGACCCTCGTCGTCACAGCCATTGCCCTGGCCTTCGTCGGCTCGGCGATCGCCGCGACAGGCGTCCCGGTGATCGCGCCCGCCATCGCCTCGTCGTCCGTGCTGCGCACGATCGACCGCCTCACCCCGCAGCCCGTCAGCCGGACGCTGGCCGGCCTGCGGGCGGCCGTGCTCGACGAGGGCCTCCCCCGGCTCGGGAACCTGCTGCTCCCGGGCCTGACGCCGACCGTGCCCGACGTCGACCTCGCGGACCCCGCGCTCGACCAGGCGGCCCGGTCCGTCGCGCGGATCAGCGGCACGGCCTATGCATGCGGCACCAGCTCCACCGGGTCCGGGTTCGTGGTCGCCGACGACCGCGTGGTCACCAACGCGCACGTCGTCGCCGGCGTGGACCGGCCGGTGGTCGAGCTGCCCGGCCAGGGGGCCCGCGAGGGCCGGGTCGTGTACTTCGACCCGGCCGACGACCTCGCGGTGATCGCCGTCGACGGCCTCGGCGCCGCCCCGCTGCCGATCGTCCCGACGCTCGAGGTCGGCACCGTCGCGGTGGTGCAGGGCTACCCGTACGGCGGCCCGCTGACGTCCGGCGGCGCGCAGGTGCTGGCCGTGCAGACCGCCACGGTGCCGTCCGTGGGCGGGGGCGCGTCGGAGCGGGAGATCTACGCCCTCGCCGCGCGCGTCCGCCCGGGGAACTCGGGCGGGCCCGTGCTCACCACCGACGGCCGGGCCGCCGGCGTCGTGTTCGCCCGCGCGGAGTCCGAGCCGGACCTCGGCTTCGCGATGACGACCAGCGAGCTGCTGCCCGTCGCGGCGCAGGCCGCCGGGTTCGTGGACGCCGTGGCGTCCGGGGCGTGCGCGGGGTGACACGTCGCCCCCGGGCCGGGCGGCGCGGCATGCCGACGGCCGCCGGGTGGACCATGGGCGATGTGTCCGCCGAGGCCGGCGGCGTGGGGAGGCGGCTGTGGCGAGGCGTGTGCTCGTGATCGACGACGAGCCGGGCATCCGCCGCGTGCTGCGCGGCTTCCTCGAGGCGGACGGCCTCGAGGTCGTCGAGGCAGCCACCGGCGAGCAAGGTCTCGCCGAGCTGCACCAGCGGCACGCGGACCTCGTCCTGCTCGACGTGATGCTGCCGGACCTCGACGGGTTCGAGGTGCTCCGCCGGATCAGGGCGACCTCCCAGGTGGGCGTCATCCTCCTGACGGCACGCGCCGAGGAGGTGGACACGCTCGTCGGGCTCGCCGTGGGTGCCGACGATTACGTGACGAAGCCGTTCAGCCCCCGTGCGGTCGTCGCCCGGGTCAAGGCTGTGCTGCGCCGCGCGCGCGCCGACGAGGGCGACTCGGAGCGACTGGAGTTCGACGGGCTGACGGTCGATCTCGCCGCTCGTGAGGTTCGTCTCGGCGCCCGTTCCGTGTCGCCCTCGGCGCTCGAGTTCGACCTGCTCGCCGCGCTGGCGGGCGCGCCCGGGCGGGTGTTCTCCCGCCGGCAGCTGCTCGAGCGGGTGTGGGGTGACGACTTCTACGGCGACGAGCGCGTGGTCGACGTCCACATCCGCAGCCTTCGCCGGCTGCTCGCCGATGACGTGGCGGCGCCGAGGTACATCGGCACCGTGCGCGGCGTCGGCTACAAGTTCGTCCGGAGGCCGCAATGACCCGTCTGTCCACGCGCCTGCTCCTCAGCCACACGCTGGTGGCGGTCACCGGCGCGGTCACCGCCTACGCCGTCACGCGGCTCCTCACCCCGCGCCTCTACGACCAGCGGATGGGCCAGGCGATGGGGATGATGCGCGCGGACGCCGCGGCGACCCGGGACGTCGCCGCGTTCGCCGCCAACCGCGGCCTCGTCATCGGCGTCCTCGCCGCGCTGGCGATCGCGGTCGCGGCCGGGGCGTGGTCCTCCTGGCGCCTGCTGCTGCCGCTCGACGACCTCTCCGCCGCGGCGCACCGGATCGCCGACGGCCGGTACGACCAGGCCGTGCCCATCCCACGCGAGGACGAGCTCGCCCGGGTCGCGCGGGACGTCAACGCGTTGGCGGCCCGCCTCGCCGACACGGAGACGCGGCGGCTGCGCCTGCTCGGGGAGGTCGCCCACGAGATGCGGACGCCGCTGACCGTCCTCGAGGGCTACGTCGAAGGCCTCCAGGACGGGGTGTTCCCACCGGAGCCGGAGTCCTACGCGAACCTCGGCAACGAGCTGCGACGGCTGCGACGGCTCTCCGACGACCTCGGCGCGCTGTCCCGCTCCGAGGAGGGCGGCCTCGGCCTCCAGCGGGGGCGGATCGACGTGGCCGCCGTCGCCGTCGCCGCCGCGGAGCGGCTTCGCGCGCAGCTGCACGACGCGGGGCTGACGCTCGACACGGTGTCGGAGGGGCCGCTCGTCGTCCTGGGCGACCCGGACCGCATCGCGCAGGTGGTGACGAACCTCGTCGGTAACGCCATCGCCGCGACCGCTCCGGGCGGTCGCGTCGCGGTGCTCTGCCACGCCGAGGACGACGAGGCCGTGATCGCGGTCGCCGACTCGGGCGCAGGGCTCGAGGCGGACGACCTCGAGCGGGTCTTCGAGCGCTTCTACCGGGTGCGAGGGGCGGCGGCCGGGCCGGGCAGCGGGATCGGCCTGACGATCGCGCGCAGCATCGCGCACGCCCACGGCGGACGCCTCGTCGCCCTGTCGCCGGGCCCGGGACGAGGCGCCGTCTTCACCCTGCGACTGCCCCTGGCCGCCTGACCCGGACCGCCGTCAGCGGTCGGCGCCACCTACTCGTCGAACCAGAACGGCATGCGACCCTCGCCGCGGCCGGAGCCGTGCATCCAGTCGTGCATCTCGTCCATGCGCTCGTACATCGTGTCCGAACGGTCCGGCCATCCGCGAGCCTCCCGCCGGCCCGGCTCACCGATGACGGCCGGGTCCGACGCCTCGCTGCCGGCCGGCGCCCACGCGACCGTCGCCAGGACGGACGTGACCAGCAGGACCACCGCGACGGCCAGCGCCGCCACCAGCTGCCCGCGGCGCGGTCCGGACCGACCCGTGCCTGCCGACATACCCGTCCCGTTCACGGCCGACCACCCCGCGGCTCCAGCAGCTCCGTCCGCACCCGCTGGTAGGTCTCGATGTCGACCTCACCAGCCGCGAGCCTGCGGTCGAGCACGGCCAGCGGCGACTCCGGGGCCGGTGCGCCGGCCGGCGCACCCGTGGGCCCGGACGGCACCTCGGGCCGCTGCCTCGACGAGACCAGCTCGACCACCAGCCACACGATCGCGCCGAGGAGCAGGACCCAGAAGAGGCCCGCCCCCACCCACATCGCGGGACCCATCCCACCGAACCAGTACATCGCGTCGCCTCCATCGGATCCGGGCCGGGCGGTCCCCGGACTCCGCACCCAGCCTCCGTCGACACGGCGAAGCCTCGACAACTGCTTCGGTGAAGAAACGATGAAGCGGCCGT
>Ga0255334_1000776_pt1 | contig 19695 bp, 20 predicted proteins | sample EtOH5_35cm_T3_12_FD_202080 | JGI IMG/M metagenome (GOLD analysis project Ga0255334, IMG submission 202080) | Sandy soil microbial communities from University of British Columbia, Vancouver, Canada - EtOH5_35cm_T3_129 | ecosystem: Engineered > Artificial ecosystem > Sand microcosm > Unclassified ...
CGCTGTCGTCGCTTGGCGTCTATTCCACGGATCTGACGATCCCCTATTCCGCCTTCGCGGCGGGGCTGGGCGATCATCGCATCGTGACCAGCCTCTGCCCCGGCGGCAAGGAACGGATGCGCCGGCTGATGGAGGTGATCGCATCCGGACGGATGGACCTCAAGCCGCTGGTCACGCATCACTACGGGCTCGACGACATCGAAGCCGCCTATGACCTCTTCTCGCACCAGCGCGATGGCGTCATGAAGGTCGCGATCACCCCGTAGGGGCGGGGGCGCTGTACCGCCCCTGCCCGCGGCCGGTCCGCGCCATGGGGGGGCGATGTGGTGACAATGCGGTGGCTGGGCGGGGCCGGCTCTGGCCAAGCCGCCCCGCGCGCGCCAGACTCGCTGATGGCTCATACAGCGCCGCTGCTGGCAACCCTGGTCGTTGCTCTCGCCCTTGCCTTCGCTCTCGGGCTATGCGCCCGCTTGCTGCGGCTGCCGCCGCTGCTCGGCTATCTGGCGGCGGGGCTGGCCGTCGGCCCCTATACGCCCGGCTTCGTGGCCGATGCCGGCTTCACCTCCGCCATGGCGGAGGTCGGGGTCGCGCTGCTGCTTTTTTCTGTCGGCCTGCATTTCCGCTTGCGCGATCTGCTGACCGTATGGCGGGTGGCGCTGCCGGGGGCAGTTCTGCAGATCGCCGCGGGCACCATGCTTGGCGCGCTGCTGGGGCACCTGGCCTTGGGGCTTGGCCTGCTGCCCGCGGCCGTCTTCGGACTGACGCTCGGCATTTCCTCCACCGCCGTGGCGACGCGCACGCTGGAGGAACAAGGCAGGCTGGGCGGCGAGGCCGCGCGGATCGCGCTCGGCTGGCTGGTGGTCCAGGACCTGGTCGTGGTGCTGGCGCTTGTGATCCTGCCGGTTGCGGCGGCCGAAGGCGCCGAAACCGACCTCGCCGTCGCGCTGATGAAGACGGCCGCGGCCCTCGCCGCCTTCCTCCTGGTCGTGGCCGCGGTCGGGCGCATTCTGCTGCCGCGGTTGCTGACGCTCGTGGCGGCGACCGGCTCGCGGGAGCTGTTCACCCTCGCGGTGGTGGTCACGGCCCTCGGGACCGCCTTCGGGTCCTCGGCGCTGTTCGGGGTTTCGCCGGCGCTCGGTGCCTTCTTCGCCGGCGTGCTGCTGGCCGAAAGCCCGCTTGGCCACCAGGCCGCGGCCGAAGCGATGCCGCTGCAGCGAATCTTCGTCGCGCTGTTCTTCGTGTCGGTCGGCATGCTGGTTGATCCTGCGGCGGTGTTCGGGGCGCCTGGGCTGGCGGTGGCGACATTCGTCTGCGTCCTGCTCGGCACCGGGGTCGCCATCTTCCTGCTGCTGGCAGCCATGGGCGTGGCCCTGCCCACGGCCGCAACCGTGGCCGGCAGCATGGCGCAGATCGGCGAGTTCTCCTTCATCCTGCAGGAACTCGCGATCGGCCGCGCGATCCTGCCGGAGACGACGCGCGGCCCCATCCTGGCCGCCGCCGCCCTTGCCATCGTGCTGACGCCGCTGTCGCTGCTGCTCGCCGAGCGTCTGGCGCTATGGCTGGTGGGCGCGCGGCGGTATCGGGCATGGCAGGCGCGTCGCGCGCCGCCCCGCGCCTTCCCGCTGCCGCTGGCCGGCCTCTCCGGGCATGCCATCATCGCCGGATATGGCCGTGTCGGCCGCATGGTGGCGCGTGCGCTGGCAGCGCATGGCATCCCGCATGTCGCGATCGAAACCGATCATCGGTTGGCGCAGGCTCTTCGTGCCCAGGGCGTGCCGGTAGTCTGGGGCGACGCCACGCGGCCGGAGGTGCTGAAGGCGGCACGGCCGGAATCGGCCCGGCTGATCGTCCTCGCCATGCCCGATGCCGCGAGCTGTCGTCGCGTGATGCAGATGGTGCGCGCCGCCAATCCCGCGATCGTCGCCGCCGCCCGCGCGCATGACGAGGAACAGGCCGCCTTTCTCAGCCGCGAGGAGGGCATCGGCCTGGTGGTGATGGGGGAACGCGAGATCGCCCTCGGCATCGCCGGCTTCTCGCTGCGGCAGTTCGGCATCGAGGCCGAGGGAGCCCAGCTTACGGTGGAATCGCTGCGCGACGCGTTCGGAGGGCCCAACTGACCGGGCGTCAGCAGAATCTGGCGACGATATCGGCCGAGGACCGCACTCCGATCGCATCGAAACTCGCCGCCAGGAAGGCTTCCGCGCGCGCCGTGCCAAGGTCGAAGAGCTGCCGCAGGAAGACCTCGTCGGCATTGAGCTTCGAGGAGGCGTCGAGTGCGGCCAACTCCGCCTCGGCGTCGATGGTATGGATGTGCATGCGCATGTGGCGCGATCCGTCCAGATCGCCGCGATCGATCAGCTCGGTGACGAAATTGATCATCCGCATCTCCCGCATCAGGGAGGAATTGAACGCGAGCATGTTGATGCGGTCCATGATGCCGCGCATGTCGCGCGGCACCTCGGGGATGTTGATGGGGTTGAGCTGCACGATCACGACGTCGGCCGACCCGCCCATGTAGATCAGCGGGAAGATCGGCGGATTTCCGGAAAACCCGCCGTCCCAATAGTGCTGCCCGTCGATCTCCACCGCCTGGAACAGCTGCGGCAGGCAAGCCGAGGCCATGACCGCTGCGGCGCTCATCTCGCCACGGTCGAAGACCCGCAGCCGCCCGTTCAGCACATTGGTGGCGCAGACGAAGACCGCCGGCGCCGCGGCGGCGCGCAGCCCGACGAAATCGACACAGGCCTCCAGCGCGTCGCGCAGGGGGTTTTCGTTGGTCGGGTTGATCTGATAAGGCGAAAACAGCTTCAGCATCACATCCGCCACCATCCAGCCCGGCGAGAAGCTCATGCTCCCGGCCGGCCCCGCCAGGCGATCGAGCGGCGAAGGCTGCACCGGCGACAGCCGCGCCATGTCGCTGACCCTGCCCCAGAATTCGGCAAGCCGTCGCCGCGCCGCGGCCGGTCCGCCGGCCGCGAGCCCGCCGGCGAGCACCGCGGCATTCATTGCCCCGGCGCTGGTGCCGACGATGGCCTCGACCTCCAGCCGCGGATCCTGCAGCAGCCGGTCCAGCACGCCCCAGGTGAAGGCACCATGCGAGCCGCCTCCCTGCAGCGCGAGCTTGATGCGTTTGCGAATGGTCGGGGTCTGGTCGGGCATGGCCATCGCTATTTCGTCGTCAGTTGCAGCACGGGCGACCAGCCGGGTGGCGGCGCCTCGGCCAGCCCGGCGAGCCGGGCGGCATAAAGCGCGGTCAAGGGATCGCCGGCGGGATCGCCGATGCCCGACAGAATCGCGCGCGCTTCGGAAAAGCGGCCCTCGCGGTAGCTCGCGACCAGGCGTCGCCAGGCCGGCAGCCGATCGAGCAAGGCAGGATCGACCAGCAGCGACCGCTCGCCTTCGATGTCGGTCACCGCCAGCCCCAGCAATTCATGCACCTCCAGCGGCGTGGAGGCCCCCTTGGCCCGCACCAGATCCACCGGGCGGGTCACGAAGCCGGCGCCCGCCGCCACGCGCGTCGCCTCGGAGATCAGGATGCTGGTGCCATAGAGCTTGTTCATGCCCTCCAGCCGCGCCCCGATGTTCACCATCGAACCGATCGCGGTATAGGCCATGCGGTCGGTCGAGCCGATGTTGCCGACCACCGCCTCCCCGGTATGCACGCCGAAACGCGTCCGCAGCCGCGGCCAGCCGCGGGCCTCGAACCGTGTGCAAAGCCATTCGGTCAGCATCCGCGCCCGCAGCGCGGCACGGCAGGCGTGCATGGCATGGGAGGCATCGTCGCGCGGCGCGTTCCACAGCGCCATCACCGCATCGCCGATGTATTTGTCGATGGTCGCGTGGCAGGCGAGCAGTTCCTCGGTGACCGCCTGGAAATAGGCCGAGGTGATCTGCATCAGCTCCTCGGGCGGAATCTTCTCGGCGAGGGTGGTGAAGTTCTCGACATCGCTGAACATCACGGTGATCGACCGCCGCTCGCCGCCGATCCGGGCGGCGTCGCCGCGCTGCATCAGCGTGCCGACCAGGTCGCGCGGGACATAGACGCCGAACAGGCGCAGCCCGGCCTTCATGCCGTCCATGGCCTCGGCCAGCCGCGCGATTTCGGTGATGCGGCTCTGCACCGGCACCGGCCCCTCCAGCGACAGGCCGCGGATCGCCTCCGCTTCCTGCGTCAGCGCCCGCAGCGGCGCGGCGATACGCCAGGCGAGCAGCCCGAAGGCGGCCAGCCCGACCAGCAACGCGAGACCCGCAAGCAGCGTGCCCTCGCGCAGCGCGCGGTCCACGGGATCGGTGAAATCGGCGACCGGCGCCACCACCGCAACCAGGATGGACGGCTCGGCCAGGTCACCCATAGGCTCCAGCCGCACCAGCAAGGGTCCCCCGGGGCTTGTCACCCAGCGCGTCGTGCCCGGGCGCAGCAGGCCCTGGGCGTAGAGATCCGCGACCTCGCGCAGGACCGGATCGGGCGAGGCCCGCAGCGTCGTCCAGGTGCTGCGTCCGCCCTCCAGCCGCATCACCGCCAGTTCGGGATTCTGGTGGGCCAGCAGGATGCCGTCCTCGGTGAACAGGAACACCTCCCCGCGCGGGCTGACCTGTTGGCGCGCCAGGAAGCCGGCCAGGGAATCGAGCGTCATGTCGAGCGCGAAGACCGCATCCGCCTCCGGCACGTGCCGGCTGATGCTGAGGCCCGGATGGCCGACCAGCGGCAGGTCGTAGAGGGTCGAGACATGCACGCCCGCATCCTCCGCCTGCAGGAACCAGGACGACAGGCGATGGTCGGGTCCGCTCCAGGCACGCCGCAGCATGCCGCAGGGATGCAGGGCGGCATCGAGAAAGGCGTAGCTCTCCTGCCCGTCCCCCGCTTCGCGCAGGGCGAAGGCAGCGCAGGGCGGTGGCCGAGGCGCCGTCGCCCCGGCCAGCGCCGCGGTTCGCAGCACCTGGCGCAGCGTGCCGTCGGCAAGCCCCATGGAGACCGTCTGCACCGCGGGTTCGGCGACCAGCAGCGCCAGCAGCGCCGCGGTGTCGCGCCCCGCCAGATCGGCCCCGCGGGACAGCGGCGCGAATTCCGGCAATACCGCGGACATCGCCAGGACCGGGCGGATCAGCGCCCTTGTGCTGGCTGCCGCCGCCTCCGCCGCCTGGGCCAGGCTGCGCTCGGCGGTCTCCAGCGCCGCCTGCGCGCCGGTCTGGCGATAGCCGGCGACGACAAGCCCGAGGGCCGCGACGAAGAGCAGCGCGAAGGCCGTCAGCAAGGTGATGGTGAAGCTGACGCGCAATCGGCGGGTCATGCGGGCAGCACCGGCAGCCCAAGGGCGGTCAGCGCCGCGCAGTAGCGCGCCTGCGCGGCCTCGGCGGACATGGCGTCGAGCAAGGCGGCACTCGCCTCGGGGGTCGGGGCGTCGCCGGCCCGGGCCAGCGCCTCGATCTGCACCGCCCGCGCCTCCGCCAGCCCCTGCGCGACGGCAGCGGCGGAAAATCCCGGCAGCCGGCGCAGCAGCTCCAGACGGCCGGCGAAACAGGCGATTTTACTCGCCTCGGCATGGTTCGCGGCCTGCCATTCCCGCGCCAGCGCCCGGCTCAGCCGCCAGCCGAGGCAGGGGGTCAGGCTGCCGAACAGATCCGCCTCACGCATCAGCACCGGCGCCGTCGCGACCGGGGCCGGCTGGGCGGCGTCGGTGACGAGGATCAGGGCGCGTATTTCCTCGCGCTCCGCCGCCGGGAGGTCATGGGCCAGGGCAAGCGTCGCCGCGGCCGAGCGTGCCTCCAGCAGCCCCGAGGGGCCGTCCACGCTGCCGTCGTGCAGCAGGTCATGCCCGGCCATGGCGATCACGCAAAGCGCCGCCCGGCGCGCCGACAGCTGGCCGGCCTCACGCGCCGCGCGGGCCAGCCAGCCGGCGCAGAGCGTCGCCTCGGCCTGGTGATGGCGGTCGTGGTAGGCGGGCTCGGCGCCCGGGGCGAAGCTCGCACCATGCGCCGCCACCGCGGCGGCGATGCGCTGCCCGGCTGCGACCAGATCCGCCGGCACCGGCGCACCATGCGCAAGGCGCAGCGCCTCGGCCACGCTGGCGGCCATGTCGGCCGGGCGGGTGCGACGGGCGAGCAGCACCGCCTCGGCCGCGCGCAGCGCCGCGAGGCGCGCGCTGCGGCCGGGCGCGGCTGCCGCCATCGCCGGCGTCAGCCCAGCCCCAGCACCTCGCGCTGCCGCGCCAGCATGACGCGCGCCGGCTCCCCCAGATCCGCCTCCGGCCCCGCCACCGCCGTGACTGCGGTCATCGCCTTCTCGCGATCCTCCGGGGTGGGCAGCAGCAGCGGCAAGGTGAGCAGCGCACGCTCGGGCTGCAGGGTCACGATCAGCGATTGCGCGCGGATCATCTCCTGCCGCGCGCGGCCGGTCATGGCGCTGAAGGGTTCGGTGCCGGTCAGCAGCGCATTGGACCGGGCCAGGCGCGAACGCCGCACCCCGCCGCGCGCATCGGCCAGCAGCACCATCATGCGCACCACTGCCTCGGCATAGCCGCCGACCGCGGCATCGTCGCCGGCCTTGCGTGCCACCTCCTCGGCGATCTGCGGGTCGAGGACGGGCGCCGCCTCCTGCGAATCGCCATCCGCGACGCCAAGGGCGGCAAGCCCGCCATAGACGGCGTGGAAGGCCAGTTCCGACCAGGCGTCCTGCAGGTCGCGCCAGCGATTCATCCCGGCTTCTACCGCATCCGCGGCCGCCCGCTCCATCCCCAGGAAGACATTGTCCGGCGCGGCGGGGGCGCGGTGCGGCCGCACCATCTCGGCGGCCATGGTCGCCAGCGGCATGAAGGGGTTGGCGTCGCTGAACAGCGTGCGACGCAGCCGGGCGGGATGCGTCTGGCGGCGGAACTCGGCGTAAGCCTCGGTCGCCAACGCGCGGACGACCGGCCGCACCGCCATCTCATAGACCATCTCGTTCAGCTGCGAGACCTTCGCCACTGCGGGGAAGGCCTCGTTGCTGGCCTCGCCGGCAAGGCTGCGGATATCGGCCATGGAGCGTTCGATGAGCTCGACGTGATAAGGCGTGTTCGAACCCTCGTCGGCATGGCGGGTGATCTGCATCTCGTAGAGCCCGGGGGCGACCGCCTCGATCATCTCGAGCGTATTGGCGATCTCGGCATGTTCCTTCTTCGCCACTTTGCCGGAGACGAAGATGCCGAGATGGCCAACATCCTCATGCAGCAGATAGACGATGGTCTGGCCCAGGGTGCGGACCTCCTGCTCGTCGCGATAGACATCGGCGATCCAGCGCAGCGCCTGGCCCGGCGGCGTGATGTTGTCGCCGGCCGAGGCGAAGACGATGACCGGCGAACGCACCGCGCGCATGTCGAAGGTGCCACGCGCGCCCGAACGCAGCCCGCCTTGCGCGAAGCGGTCGCCGATGAAGAGGTTCTTGACGATCCAGCCGATCTCTTCGGCGTTCATCAGGAAGAAGCCGCCCCACCAGCGTTCGAATTCGAGGAAGCGCGGCGCCTCGGTGTCCACCTTGGCGTAGAGGTCGTAGTATTTGCGGAACCAGGTGTTCGCGGGCGACAGGCTCTCGAAATTCATCACCAGCCCGGCGCCGTCGAAGCGGCCATTGCCGAGGTCGGCCATCAGCGAGGCCGGCCAAGCCCCGCCGACGAGGCCGCCGGTGTAGCGCATCGGGTTGCGACCGGTCTGCCCGGCCCAATAGGACAGTGGCGCGCCGTTGAGCACCAACGGCCCGATCAGATCGGGGTGGGAGGCGCCGAGCATCATCACCGCCCAGCCGCCCTGGCAATTGCCCACCACCACGGGTTTCGGCGCCTTCGGATGCAGTTCCTGCACATGCTGCAGGAACACCCCCTCGGCGGCGGTGACGTCGAGGATGGTCTGGCCCGGTTCCGGGTCGCGGAAGAAGATGACGAAATAGACCGGGTGGCGCCGCTGCAGCGCGACCCCGACCTGGCTGTCGGATTTGAAGCCGCCGATGCCCGAACCATGGCCGGCGCGCGGATCGATGATGATGAAGGGGCGCATCTCCGGATCGGTCTCGGGCGCGTCCGCGGGCGGCACGATGCGCACCAGCGCGTAGTTCACCGGCCGCGGCAGGCTGCGGCCATCGACCAGCGTCTCGTATTGAAAGAACAGCACCGGCGGGCAGCCCGCGCGCTCATGCTCGACGAAGGCATTGCCGGCACGGCGCATGACGTCCCAGAACAAGGCACTGCGCTGCAGCGTATCGATCATATAGGCGGAAAAATCGCTGGCCAGCGCCGCCGGCGAGCGCAGCGGCAGCGGCTGCGGCCCGGTCGGAAGCTGGGGCATGCCGGCCCGCAGCCGCGCCGCCTGCCCGCCCGCGATATCCATCAGCCGCTGCGTCTGGCTGGCGAAACGGGAGGTGGTTTCGGCGAAGCGGGTGAACAATTCGCTGCCCGGCGCCGGTGTGATCGCATTCATCGCATCGCGTCCCTGATCCGAAATCCAAACCCCGCGCCTGACATCAGGGGCGGGAGACATCCCTCCGTCGCTCAGGCGGCGGCGCGTTCGCGCCAGCTTGCCGCCACCACCTCCTGCGTGTGCTCGGCGATCATGCGTTCCTCGTCGGTATGCCGCACCAGCACCTTGACCGCAGCGCCGGGCGGCGAGATTTCGGCGTCGCGGCGCTCGTTGCGCTGCGGATCGATGGCGATGCCGAGAAAGCCGAGCCTGTCGCAGATGCGGGCGCGCAGGGCAGCGTCATTCTCGCCGATGCCGGCGGTGAAGACCAGCGCGTCCACCCCGCCCAGCGTGGCCGCCATGGCGCCGATCTCGCGCCGCACGCGATAGGCGAAATGGCCGAGCGCACGCTCCGCCGCCGGATTGCCGTCATGCTCCAGCTCGCGTACATCCTGCGACAGGCCGGACAACCCCTTCAGACCGCTGTCGTTGTAGAGAAGGTGCGTCACCTCGCTTAGGCTCATCCCCATGCTTCCCAGCATGTGCAGGATGACGCCGGGATCGATCTGACCACAGCGGGTGCCCATCGGCAGGCCGTCGAGCGCGGTAAAGCCCATGGTGGTGGCGATGCTGCGGCCCTTGTCGATGGCGCAGAGCGAATCCCCGTTGCCGAGATGCGCCACGATGATCCGCCCTTCGCCAAGCACCGGATCTTCCGCCGCCATCCGGCGCGCGATGTATTCGTAGGACAGGCCATGGAAACCGTAGCGCCGGATCCCCTGGTCGTAGAAGCGCCCGGGCAGCGCGAAGACCTCCGCCTCCCAGGGCTGGCCGCGGTGGAAGGCGGTGTCGAAGCAGGCGATCTGCGGCACGCCACGGAAGCGTTTCGCCGCCGCCGCGATCCCGGCCAGGTTGTGCGGCTGATGCAGCGGCGCGAGCGGCACCAGCTCCTGCAGCTCGGCCAGCACGCTGAGGTCGATCAGCATCGGCTCGGTGAATTCCGACCCGCCATGCACCACGCGATGGCCGATGGCGATGACCGGGCGGTCGTGCAGCACGCTCTGCAGCCAGTCGATGATGACGCCAAGCGCACCGCCATGTCCGGCCGGGGGCGGCGTATCCGTCCAGCGCCGTTCGGCCAGCACCGCGCCTTGGGCGTCCCTGGCCAGGAAATGCGGGGCGGCGCCGATGCCTTCCATCTGGCCGGCGTAACGCGCCGCCAGCTCCGGTCCCGAAGCCTCGTAGGCCGCGAATTTCAACGAGGACGAGCCGGCGTTGAGAACAAGGATGATGCCACTCATGCCACGACCTCCGGCTTGACCAGCGAGACGCCGGTCCGTTTCCAATGGCTGTAGAGGACGGCGAGCACCGCCGACATCAGACGCGCATGCTCGTCATCGGCACGGCTGGTCAGCATCACCGGCACCTTGGCGCCCACGACCAACCCGCCGGTATCGGCGTCAGAGAGGAAGACCAGCTGTTTGGCCAGCATGTTCCCAGCCTCCAGATTGGGCGCGACCAGCACATCGGCATGGCCCGCGACCGCCGAGGCGATGCCCTTGGTCTTGGCCGCTTGCACGTCGATGGCATTGTCCATCGCCAACGGGCCGTCGACGATGCCGCCCTTGATCTGCCCGCGTTCGGCCATCTTCGACAGGGCCGCGGCATCGATCGTGGAAGGGATGGTCGGCGTCACCGTCTCCACCGCGGAAAGAACGCCGACCCGCGGCACGGCGATGCCGATGGCCCTGGCAAGGTCGATGGCGCTCTGCACGATATCGGCCTTGGTGGTCAGGTCGGGCAGGATGTTGATGGCGGCGTCGCTGATCAACAGCAGCTCCGGCCGGCCCGGCACGTCGAGCACGAAGACGTGGCTGATGCGCCGGCCCGCGCGTAGCCCGCCCTCAGCCTTGGTGACGTGGCGCAGCACCTCGTCGGAGTGGATGTTGCCCTTCATCACCGCCGCGGCCACGCCCTCATGCACCAGGACCACGGCGCGGGCGGCGGCGGCATGCTCGTCGGTGACATCGACCAGCCGCGCGCCGGCGAGGTCCCAGCCGATCTCGGCGGCGGCGGCGCGGATCGCGGCCTCGGGTCCGACCAGGATCGGCTCGATCAGCTGCGCGCGCATGGCTTCCCAGGCGCCGCCGAGGGAATTCGCATCGGTGGGCGCGACCACGGCGGTCGGCACGGCCGGAATGCCGGCGCAGGCGTTCAGCAGCTGTTCGAATTTTCCGCGCTTGCGCAGCGCGAGCAACGGCAGGTGGACGTCATCGGCGGTGATCCGCCTCGTCGGCGCCTCCACCTCCGCAACGCCATCGGCGACCAGGGTGCCATCGGCCAGCTCCAGCCGGCAGGCGAGCTCGACGACGTGGTCGGGCTTCTTGCTCAACACCGTCACCGTCACATGCAGCGCGTCATCCGGATGCACATGCCGATGAAACCGCAGGCTCTGCGCGCGATAGCTGGTGCCCGGCCCCGGCAGCACATTGCCGAGCAGCGCCGAGAACAGCGAGCCGCCCCACATCGCCGGCGCGACCGGCTTGGCGCCCGTCGCCCGTTCGGCCTGCCCCGGCAGGTGCAGCGGGTTCAGATTCCCCGAGGCATGCGCGAAGACCACAAGGTCATTGACGGTGCAGGTGCGATCGAGGCTGGCGCTCTGGCCGACCTCCAACTCGTCGTAGGGATGATTGATCAGGTCGAGGCCGTCCACGTCAGTCCCTCCGGATGTGATCAGGATTCCAGACGCATTTCCGGCACCTCGGGCGGCACGATCAAAGGCGCCGCGGTGGCCGCGATGATGGCCGCGACGGTCACCTCGGGGGCGCGTTCCTGCAGCACCAGCCCCTCCGGCGTCGGCCGCAGCACCGCCAGGTCGGTGACGATGAGTGTGACAGGCCGCGCCGCGGTGGGCGGCAGCGTGAGCTGCGGCACGATCTTGGCCACGCCGCGGGCAGCGTGCTGCATGGCGACGATGACCCGCCGCGCCCCGGCCACGAGATCCATGGCGCCGCCCATTCCGGGCACCAGCTTGCCCGGCACCATCCAATTGGCCAGCCGGCCTTCGGCATCCACCTGCAGCCCGCCGAGCACGGTCATGTCGAGATGCCCGCCGCGGATCAGCATGAAGGAGGTGGCGCTGTCGAAGGAGGCGGCGCCGGGCAGCGCGCTGATGAAGCCGCCGCCGGCATCGGTGAGGTTCGGATCCTCCATACCATGCGGCGGCGGCTCGCCGAAGCCGATGATGCCATTTTCGCTCTGGAAGGCAATCTGCATGCCCTTGGGCACGTAGGAGGCAACCAGGGTCGGCAGGCCGATGCCAAGATTGACCAGGGTGCCGTCGCGAAGCTCGCCGGCGACGCGGCGCGCGATCAGCTCCTTGGGTTCCATGCAGGTCATGGCCGTTCCACCAGATGATCGACCAGCACGCCCGGCGTGCGCACCGCATCGGGGGGGATGACGCCGACGGGAACGATCTCGCCGGCTTCGGCGATCACGCAGCGCGCGGCGAAGGCAATGACCGGGTTGAAGTTCATCGCGGTCAGCCGATAGGTCAGATTGCCGTTGTAGTCTGCCTCATGCGCGTGAAGAATCGCGACATCGGCGGTGATCGGTTCCTCCAGCAGGAAGTCGCGGCCATTGACCTGCACGATCGTCTTGCCCTCGGCGACGATGGTGCCGAGGCCGGTCGGTGTCAGCACGCCTCCGAGGCCGGCGCCACCGGCGCGGATGCGTTCGGCCAGCGTGCCCTGGGGCACCAGCTCCACTTCCATCTCGCCGGCGAGCATCATCTTCTGCGTCACCGGGTTGGTGCCGATATGGCTGACGATGCAGCGGGCGACGCAGCCCGCATCGATCAGCCTGCCGATCCCGGCCCCTGGCCGGGCGGTGTCATTGCCGATGATGGTGAGGCCAAGGGCGCCGCGCGCGACCAGGGCATCGACCAGGCGCAGGGGCGTGCCGACGCCCATGAAGCCGCCGAACATCACGCTCGCGCCATCGGGGATGAGAGCGGCGGCCTCGACCGCGGAAATCGCCTTGCGCATGGAATGCCGGCTCAGGCCATGTTGTGCAGGCCGCCGTCGACATAGATCGTGTCGCCAGTCATGCCCGAGGAAGCACCGCCCACCAGGAAGGCGACGACGCGCCCGACCTCGGCGATGTCGACGAGGCGTTGCGACGGCGCATGCGAACGCGCCTGGTCGATCAACTCGTCGAAATGCGCAATCCCGCTCGCCGCGCGGGTGTTCAGCGGCCCGGGCGAGACGGCGAAGACGCGGATGCCCTTGGGCCCAAGCTCATGGGCGATGTAGCGCACCGAAGCCTGCAGGGCAGCCTTCACCGGCCCCATCATATTGTAGTTGTTCACCACCTTGTCGGCGCCGTAGTAGCTCATGGTCACCAGCACGCCGCCATCGGTCATCAGCGGCTCGGCCAGCTTGGCCACATGCAGGAACGACCAGCAGGAGATCAGCATGGCCTGCAAAAACCCCTCGGCGGAGCAGTCCACGACGCGGCCATGCAGATCGTCGCGCGGCGCGAAGGCGATGGAGTGGATCACGAAGTCGAGCCGGCCCCATTCGGCGGCGATGCGGTCGAACACCGCCTCGGCCTGGCCGGGCTGCTCGACGTCGAGCGGCATCATGATCCTCGCGTCGATCTGCTCGGCAAGCGGGCGGACATGGGGCTCGGCCTTGTCGTTCAGCCAGGTGATCGCAAGCTCCGCGCCAAAGGCGCGCAGCTTGGCGGCGCAGCCGAAGGCGATCGAACGCTCGTTGGCGACACCGATGACCAGCCCGCGCTTGCCTTTCAGCATGTCGCCGACACGCGCCTCGGGGTCCCAAACCTTGGGCAGGGGATCAACCGGCATGAACGCCCATCGGATCGCTCCATCGACACATGGTATTACCGCAGGCACCTACCATACCGGACGAGGCCTGCCGTCACAGGATGATGACGTTCGCATAATACACATGTGACAGCGGCAATCACGCCCGCCGCCTGCGTGCCGCCACGCAGGCCGGCAGCGATGGCGAGCGCGTCAGAGCGTATTCAGCGGCACCTTGAGGAAACGCTTGCCGCTCGCATCCGGCGGCGGTAGCGCGCCGGCCCGCATGTTCACCTGCAGCGAGGGAAGAATGAGCCTCGGCATGCCGAGGGTCTTGTCGCGCGCCTCGCGCATCGCGACGAAGGCTTCCTCGGTGGTGCCATCCTTGACGTGGATGTTGTGGGCACGCTCCTCGGCAACCGTCGTCTCCCAGCGAATGTCGCGACCGTTCGGTCCATAGTCGTGGCACATGAACAGACGCATTTCCTTCGGCAGCTCCAGCACGCGCCGGATCGAACGGTACAACGTATGCGCATCCCCGCCGGGGAAGTCGGCGCGGGCCGAGCCGCCATCGGGCATGAACAACGTGTCGCCGACAAAGGCGGCGTCGCCGATCACATGCGTCATGCAGGCCGGCGTGTGGCCTGGGGTATGCATGGCGAAGGCCTGCATCGCGCCGATAGCATAACTGTCACCGTCCTCGAACAACCGGTCAAACTGGCTGCCGTCGCGCCGGAACTCGGTGCCCTCGTTGAACACCTTGCCGAAGGTGTCTTGGACGATGGTGATATTGGCGCCGATGCCGATCTTGCCGCCGAGCTTGCCCTGGATATAGGGCGCCGCGGAGAGATGGTCAGCATGGACATGGGTCTCGATCAGCCACTCCAGCCGCAGCCCATGTGTCCTGATGAAGGTGATGATCGCATCGGCGGAGTCATAGGAGATCCGACCCGCCGCATAGTCGATGTCCATCACCGAATCGATCACCGCGCAGGCGTCGGACCCGGGGTCCTTGACGACATAGCTGATGGTGTTGGTGGCGGCGTCGAAGAAGGCGGTGACCTCGGGCCTCACCGCAAGATCCACGGCATGAGGAATGACAGTCATGGAACGTCTCCTCCGTGCATTTTTCGTTGCGTCAGGCCCGAGGCACGGCCGGTGCCGATGCGCCGGGGCGGTTCGCGAGCAGGCGGGCCCCGGTCATGCCGACCAGCATGGCCGCCACGAACACCGCCGCGGCACCGCCCCCGGTCCCGAGGGCCGTCAGGGCCGGGCCCGGACAGAATCCCACCAGGCCCCAGCCCACACCGAAGATGGCCGGCCCCACAATGATCCGCGCGTCGAGGGCCGTGGCCGTCGGCAGATGGAAGGCCGTATCGAAAATCGGTCGTTGTCGACGCAGCACCAGCCGGAAGCCGACAAAGGTCACCGCAATGGCGCCAAGCATGACGCAGGCGAGGCTCGGGTCCCAGCCCCCCGAGGCGATCGCCCCGAGGTCCAGGAAATTCAGCACCTTCGCCGGATTGGACATGCCGCCGATCACCAGCCCGCAGCCGAAGACCAGACCGATGATGAATTGCGCAAGAACGGCCATGGCCGGCCTCACACCAGATGCTGGGTAACGAAGACGGTGATCATCGCGGTGGCCATGAAGACCAGCGTCGCCACCAGCGAACGCGGCGACAGCCGCGCGAGACCGCAGACGCCATGGCCCGAGGTGCAGCCATTGCCCCAGACCGCGCCGAAGCCGACCAGAAGCCCCGCGACCACCAGAACTGCAGGCTCGGCCGATATGACCTGCGGCGCGACCGCGCCGGTCAGCGCCAGCATGGCGAATGGCGCCACAACCAGGCCGATCACAAAAGCCAAGCGCCCGGCGAAATCGCCATCCGCATAGGGCGGCAGCAACCGGGAGACGATGCCGCTGATACCGGCGATCCGCCCATTGCTCGCCATCAGCATCACGGCGGATGCGCCGATCAGCGCGCCGCCGAGAAGGGAGGCAAGCGGGGTGAACTCGGTCGCCGCCATGTCAGGCCTTTTGGGCCGGACAGGTACGGATGCCGAAGAGCATGTAGGCGGGGCAGATGCGCAGCGCGGCCGTGACGATCAGCACGACGCCGACGGCGGCCACAACATATACCCAGGCACCGAAGCCCTCGAAGAACCCCGCGGTCTGCGGCACGAAGGGGGCCACGAGAAGGATCACGCCCAGTACAAAGCGGATGATGCGATCCACCGAACCGATGTTGGCCATGGCGATCTCCTGGGGGTTTTCGGGAATGGATGAGCACTTACTTCATATATGCGCATGTGCTAATGTGTCAAGATGAAAACAGAGCTCACCGATACCCCCATCGCCGCGCTGGAGGCGAAGGCCGAGGAAGCCGCCCGGATGCTGATGGCGCTTGCGAATGCCAAGCGCCTGATGGCGCTCTGCCATCTGCTGGAAGGAGAGAAATCGGTCGGACAATTGGCAGACCTCATCGGTCTGGCCCCGACCGCCCTGTCGCAGCATCTGGCACGCATGCGCGACCTGCGGCTGGTCGAGACGCGGCGCGATGCCCAGACGATCTACTACCGCCTTGTCAGCGGCGAGGTGGTGGCGATTCTGGAGACTCTCTATCGCCTCTATTGCGCTCCGGCCGGCCAGGCGTGAGGGCGGGCGGTGATCCCGTCTGCCGCGATCCGCCGCCTCGACGCGGACACACCAACAGGAACCTGTCATGAAGAGCCTTGATCTTTCCGCCATCATCGCGGTCCATGTCGTCGCGGCCCCGGCGTCCGGCCTTGCGCGGACAGCAGCATGAGCCCGCCCGAAACCCGTGTGGTGACGGTCGGCGAAAGCGGGCTCGGCCCATATGGCCAGGTCGTCGTCGCCGGTCGCCATCTGCTCGGCGCCGATGAGCCGGAGGCGATGGGGGGCCGCGACACCGGCCCCGATCCCTTCGAACATGTGATGGCCGGCCTCGGCGCCTGCACCGCGATGACGCTGCGCATGTACGCCACGCGCAAGGGCTGGCCGCTGGAGCGCGTCACCGTCACGGTCCGGCAACCTCCGACACCGGTCGGCGAGCGCACCCGCTTCGTCCGCCAGATTGCCCTGCAAGGGAGCCTTGACGCAGTCCAGCGCGCGCGGTTGCTGGACATCGCCGATCGTTGTCCGGTCCATCTCCTGCTTCAGCACGGCGCGACGGTCGAAACGATCCCGGCCTGACCGCGGGAGCGGGCGCGCGGTCGTGATCTCACCACGGACCGAACCAGCGGGCGGTACGCTGCCGATACGCCTCCCAGGCCGCGCCGAAACGCCGGGCGAGATGCGCCTCCTCCCGCCGGATCGCGAGGCGGTGCAGCGCCACGGCGAGCAGCGCCGCCGCCGGCAGGAACCAGGGATTGGCAAGGAGGAAGGTAGCGCCGATCAGCAGCAGCACATTCCCCACATAGATCGGGTTGCGCGACCAGGCGAAGGGTCCGGTGGTGACCAGCGCGGTCGCCACCCGGTGCGGCAGGACATTGGCGTGGTGTCGTCGCAGGGTGAGGATGGTCCAGAGATCGAGCCCGAGCGCCGCCAGCACCAGCACCCCGCCCAGTGCCACGAGGCCAGGCCCGGCCGGCCAGAGCGGCGTCGGCAGCGCCGCGCCGAGGGCAACCGCCGCTGCGGCCGCCACGACCGTCAGTATGGGCGGCCAGGGAAGGCGGTTGGGCGGCGGCACCGGATCGGACATCTTGGCCTCCTCGGCGCTACCGCGGCGCGGTCACCGGACCGGCTCATCCTCGCTCAGCAGAGCGCGCAGCATCCAGGCGGTCTTCTCATGGCTCGCGATGCGTTGCGTCAGCAGATCGACAGTGGCCGGATCCTGCGCCGTCTCGGCGGTCGCCAGCACCGCCTTGGCGCGACGGACGACCGCGAGATGGCCATCCAGCGCCGCCTTGATCATGCCTCGGCTGTCGAGCAGCGCTTCGGCCTCGGGCAGTTCGGCCAGCGCCATCAACCCCTGCACCGAACCCGGCGCCGGCTGGCCCAGGGCACGGATGCGTTCGGCGATCGGGTCCAGCGCGGACCAGAGTTCGTTGTACTGCTCTTCGAACATCAGGTGCAGGGTGCGGAACTTCCGGCCGGTCACGTTCCAGTGGAAGCCATGGGTCCTCACATACAGAACGAAGGTATCGGCCAGCACGCCGCTGAGGGCGGCCCCCACACGGGCGGTTTCGTCATTGATGGCTTCGGGTCGCAGGGTGGATTGCATGGGAATCTCCTCGGGAGCCATATTCGGCGTTTGGGCGGGGTGTCTTGGCGCGGCCGTGCTTCAGCGCAGCGCGTCCACGACATGCTCTGCCTGGTCCTCGCGCATCTCGAACCACATGGCGTTCAGCACGGCGAAGGCCGCGGCAAGCGGCAGGCCGAGCAGCCAGGAAAAATACCACATCGCATCCGTCTCCTTGATGTCAGTAGAAATGACCGTGTTCGTTGCGCACTGCGTCTTCATTCACCTTGCCCCACAGCACCCGGTAGACCCAGCCGGTATAGGCAAGAACGATCGGCAGGAAGATCACCGTCGCCACCAGCATGATGAACAGCGTCTGGTGGGAGGAAGAACTGTCCCAGACCGTCAGGCTCGACCGCGGATCGACCGATGAGGGCAGGATGAAAGGGAACATCGACACCCCGACGCTCGCGATGATCCCGGCGATCGAAAGGCCCGAGGCGAAGAGCGTCGAGCCCTCGCGCCGCGACCGCAGCCCAAGGAAGGCGACGGCGGCCCCGACAAAGCCGAGAGCCGGGACCACCAGCAACCAGGGCTGCGCGGCATAGTTCGCGAACCAGGCCATCCCATCCCGCGCCACATCCTTCAGCAGCGGATTGGAAGCGCCGCCAGTGACCGCGGCACTGGTCACGCGATACCCATCGACCAACAGCCAGAGCGCGAGCCCGCCCAGGGCGAAGAGGGCAATGGTGGCGAGTGCGGCGATGCTGCCGTAGCGGCGGGCGCGCTCGGCCACGTCCCATTCGGCCTTCAGGGCCAGCCAGGCGGCGCCATGCATGACCAGCATGGCGACGGAGAGCAGGCCGCAAAGCAGCGCAAAGGGATTGAGCAGACCGAAAAACGACCCGTCATAGAAGGCGCGGAGGTCGCCATCGAGACGGAAGGGCACCCCCTGCAGGGTATTGCCGACCGCGACGCCGAAGATCAGCGCCGGCACGAAACCGCCGGCGAAGAGCACCCAGTCCCAGATCGCGCGCCACTGCGTTGCCTCGCGCATGCTGCGATAGGAGAAGCCGACGGCGCGCACGATCAGCGCCGCCAGCACCGCGAACATCGCGAGGTAGAAACCGGAGAAGGACACCGCGTAGAGCGGCGGCCAGGCTGCGAAGATCGCGCCGCCGCCGAGGACGAACCAGACCTGATTGCCCTCCCAGACCGGCCCGACAGTGTTGATGACGACGCGGCGCTCGACATCGTTCCTGCCCACGAAAGGCAGCAGGATGGCGACCCCCATGTCGAAACCATCGGTCGCCGCGAAGCCGATCAGCAGCACGCCGAGCAGCACCCACCAGATCAGGCGCAGGATGTCATAGTCGATGAGTTGGTGCAGGATCATGGCCGTTACTCCGCGGGCAGGGGGGCGCGCGCCGACGCAGTGGCATACGGGCGGTCGTCGTGTTCGCCATCGGGATCCGGCCCCTGGCGGATGCCGCGCAGCATCAGCCCGATCTCGACCACGAACAGCGCGGTGTAGAAGGCGACAAAGCCCGCCAGGGTCAGCAACAGCTCGGTGACGCCAAGGCTGGAGACGCCGAGCGCGGTCGGCAGCAACCCCTCGATGATCCAGGGCTGGCGCCCGAATTCAGCGACGACCCAGCCGAGTTCTGCGGCAATCCAGGGCAGCGGGATGGAGACGACCGCGACCCACAGCAGCCAGCGATGCGCATCCAGCCGCTGCCGCGCCGAGAGCCAGAAGAAGGTGCCGAGCAACAGGATGAAGTAGAAGCCGAGACCCACCATGACCCGGAAGGACCAGAACAGGGTCGGCACGTTCGGCACCGTGTCCCAGGCCGCGCGCTCGATCTGTTCGGGCGTCGCCTGCCGCGGGTCGTCGACGTAGCGCTTCAGCAGATAAGCATAGCCGAGATTGCCGCCGTTTTCCTCGAAGGCCGCGCGGACCTCGGGGCCGGCGGCCTCCAGGCTGCGCGCGGTGCGGATCTGCTGCAAGGCATCATAGGCGAGCACCCCGCTCACAATGCGTTGCTGCGCCCGCGTCACCAGCTCGTGGATCCCGGGCAATTCGGTGGTGAGCGAGCGCGTCGCGATCAGCCCGAGCACGCCCGGCACCTGCAACGCGTAATGCGTCTCCCGCCCCGCCTGATCGGGGAAACCGAGCACGGTGAAGGCGGCCGGCGTCGGCTCGGTCTCCCACATCGCCTCGATGGCGGCGAGCTTCATCTT
>Ga0255334_1000777_pt1 | contig 19659 bp, 20 predicted proteins | sample EtOH5_35cm_T3_12_FD_202080 | JGI IMG/M metagenome (GOLD analysis project Ga0255334, IMG submission 202080) | Sandy soil microbial communities from University of British Columbia, Vancouver, Canada - EtOH5_35cm_T3_129 | ecosystem: Engineered > Artificial ecosystem > Sand microcosm > Unclassified ...
TCCGCCGAGCGCATCGTTGGCGACCGGGCGCGTACGTTCTGGGCGCCGGAGTGTACGCATTCGCTCATGAACGATGCGCTCGCGGGAATGCCTGGCCTGGTGGGGGCGCCCGGCGGCGGCGGGCTGGGCTGGGCGGGCGGCGGTGGGTTGGGCGTCGCGGTCAGCGGTGGGCTGGGCGCGGGCGGGGCTGGCAGCGGGGGCAGGAGTACGACGAGCGGTTCATGAACGACTCCCGCCGGATCGCCGCACCGCACCGCCGGCACCCAAGCCCCTCGCGCCCGTAGACGGCCAGCTCGCGCTCGAACCAGCCCGACTCCCCGTCGACGTCCACGTAGAGGGCGTCGAAGCTGGTCCCGCCTGCGGCGAGGGCCGCGATCAGCACCTCGGCGGTGCCCTCCAGCACGCGGGCCGCCTCGACGGGACGCAGCGCGTCGGTGGGGCGCTCGCCGTGCAGCCGCGCGCGCCACAGGCCCTCGTCGGCGTAGATGTTCCCCACGCCGGACACCAGCGTCTGGTCGAGGATCGCCCGCTTGACCTGGGTGCGGCGGCGGCGCAGCGCGACCGCGAGCCCTCGCAGGTCGAGGGACGGGTCGAGCAGGTCGCGCGCGATGTGCGCCACCGGCGCGGGCAGCACGGGCCGGTCGGAGCCGAGCCCGCCCGGCCCGCCGTCGGGAGTCGGCACCAGGTCCGGGACCGCGAGGTAGCCGAAGGTCCGCTGGTCGACGAAGTCGAGGCTCGAGCCGTCGTCGAGGCCGAGCCGCACGCGCAGGTGCGGGCCGACCAGCGCCGGCTCCCCCGCCGGCCGCACCAGCAGCTGCCCGCTCATCCCCAGATGCACCAGGAGGGCCTCGTCGGGCTCGTCGAGCAGCAGCCAGCAGAACTTGCCGCGGCGCACTGCCTGCGTGAACGTCCGTCCGGCCAGCCGGCCGGCGAGGTCGGCGGCGCCCCCGTCGTGCCGCCGCACGGCGCGCGCGCCCCACGCCTCGACGGCGGTGACGGTGCGGCCGAGCACGTGCCGGGCGAGCCCGGCCCGGACGGTCTCGACCTCGGGCAGCTCGGGCACGCCGGTCAGCCGGCGACGGGTTCGCCGGCGCGCTCGTCGGACGCGGCCCGCCCGGCCTGGCCTGCCTGGTCGGCCGCGAGCGGCGCGAGCGCGGTGTAGGCCGCCTCGGCGGCCTCCTGCTCGGCGATCTTCTTGGCGGTGCCGGTCCCGGTGCCGCGAACCTCGTCGGCGACGACGACGTGCGCCGTGAACAGCCGCGCGTGGTCCGGCCCCACGCCGTTCACCACGTACTGCGGCACGCCGAGGCCGAGGGCCGCGACGAGCTCCTGGAGCGACGTCTTCCAGTCGAGGCCGGCGCCCAGGTCCGTGGCGCGCTCCAGCGTGGCCCCGACGAGCCGCTCGACGAACCCGCGCGCGACCTCGAGCCCGTGCGTCAGGTAGACGGCGCCGATCAGCGCCTCGAGCGTGTCGGAGAGGATCGAGTCCTTGTCCGGGCCGCCGGTGGCCAGCTCGCCCTTGCCGAGCAGCACGTAGCGGCCGAGGTCCAGCTCGCGCGCGACGCCGGCCAGGGCCCGCTGCGAGACGGTCGCGGCGCGCATCCGGGCGAGGTCCCCCTCGGCGCGGTCCGGCTGCTCCCGGTACAGGCGCTCGGTGACGACGAGCCCGAGCACGGTGTCGCCGAGGAACTCCAGCCGCTCGTTGGTGGGGATGCCGCCCGCCTCGTGGGCGAAGCTGCGATGTGTCAGCGACAGCACCAGAAGCTCGGGGTCCAGGTGGACCCCGAGCTTGGCGAGAAGCTGGGTGGCCGCGGTGCTCACGAGGTCACCGCCCGCGGTCAGGCGTTCTCGTGCTCGCTGCGGACGGCCTGCTGGTAGGTCCGCTCGCCGTAGGCGCCGCACGACGGGCACGCCAGGTGCGGCTGCTTCGGCGACGTGCAGCGCGGGCAGGTGGACAGCGTCGTAGCAGTGGTCTTCCACTGCGAACGGCGCGCACGGGTGTTGCTGCGCGACATCCTGCGCTTGGGAACAGCCACGGCTAGCTCTCTTTCGTCTCGTCGTCCGTGCCGGTCGGTCCGCTCAGCGCGGCCCACCGGGGGTCAAGCGTCTCATGCGTATGGCCGGGATCGTCAGCCAGCCTGGCCCCGCACTCGGGGCACAGGCCCGGGCAGTCGGGCCGGCACACGGGCTGGAACGGCAGCGTGGGCACCACCGCGTCCCGCAACGCGGGCTCGAGGTCGATCAGGTCGCCCTCCAGCTCGCGCAGGTCCTCCTCGCCCTCGTCGCCGTCCTCGACGGCGACCGCGGCGCGCTCGGGATACACGAACAGCTCGGCGAGGGCGACGTCGACGTCCTCAGTCACCTCGTCCAGGCAGCGCACGCACTCCCCGACCGCCAGCCCCCGGACGGTGCCGGAGACCAGGACCCCCTCCATCACCGCCTCGAGTCTCAGGTCGAGCTCCAGGTCGGATCCTTCGGGGACGCCGATGACAGCGTTGCCGAGCTCCGCGGGGGCGTCCACGGTGCGGCTCATGGGCCGCGTCGATCCCGGGCGTCGGCCGAGCTCGTGCGTGTCGAGCACGAACGGCGAGCGGGGATCGAGGTGGCCAGGGCGCTGCACGGCGGTGTCCCCTCGTCGAACTCGGCCCATGCCACCACCGGCCGGACCAACGGACAATCCTACGGCACGCCTCGGTGGCTCCCAAAACACGGCCGTTCCCTAGTCGCGCAGCGCCCGCGCGGGTTGCACCCGGATCGCGCCGGCCACGGCGACGAGACAGGCCAGCACACCGACGACGATCCCGCCGAGCACCGCAACGGGAGCAAGACGCAGGTCGAAGACCGGCGCCCACCCCTTCGCGATCGTCACCGCCAGGACCGCCGCGATACCGGCGACGAGCCCGACGAAACCCCCGAGCGCACCGATCACCGATGCCTCACCCAGCACGAGGTTCGCCAGGTGGAGGCCGCGCGCCCCGACCGCACGGCGCAGCGCCAGCTCGCCCCGTCTCTCCCCGATGGCGAGGACCATCGCGTTCCCGAGCGCGAGGACCGCCGCCAGCAGCGCGACCGCGGTGAGGACGACCATCGCGGTCCGGACGTCCGCCTCGATCGCCGCGCGCATGTCGCGAGGGTCGATCGGCGCCACGACCTGGAGCTCCTCGACACGGGTCGGGTCAACGACCAGGGGAGCCTGCGCCGCGACCTGCTGCGCCGCGCCGGACGCGGTGAGGACAAGCGCCTCGGTCCTGGTCACCCGCCCGTAGCGATCGCCGTCGGCGCTCGGGGCCACGATGGCCGCCGCGAGCTCAGGGACCCGTCCACCGTCCGTGATGACACCGGCCACCGCGACAGCCCGGCCGTCGATCCACAGGGCCGGAGCGGATGCGAGCGGGCCGAGACCGAGACGCTCGGCGAGCAGAGCGCCGACGAGGACCTCACCCACCGGCAGAGACGCGCCACCGCCCGGGTCGACGGTCGCAGCCGTTGCACCGAGGAGGTCTCCCGAGGCGGTGTACACGGCCGCCCGGAGCGCTGGGTCAGTCGGGGAGACCGAGACGCCGTGCTGGTCCCGGTTGGCGAGCACGACGGCCGCGTCGACCCCGGCGACGCTCGCGAGGGCGGTCGCGCGCTCATCGTCGCCCGGTCGGGTCCAGCCGACGACGTGGGTCAGATCCTCTCCCTCGCCCGGATCCGTCACGGCGACGTACCGGTTCTCGCGCTCGTCGAAGGTGGCCGAGACCTGCGCCGTGGCGGCCGTCGTCAGGCCAGCGGTGGCGACCGACAGTCCCACCGCGGCCGCCACGGCCAGCGCCAGCCCGGCCGTCCGGCCCGGCCTGCTGGCCACGGACGCGAGGACGTCGCGCAGGGTGTCGACGGCGCGCACGCGCGACGGCCGGCCCGGCGGCGGGGGTGGGTCGTCGTGGTGCACGACGACCCCCCTACGGTCGTCGTGCACCACGACACCGTCGACGATCCGGACGCGCCGCGGGGCGCGGACCGCGATGCCCGGGTCGTGCGTGACGAGAACGACGGTCACGCCCCTGCCGTTGACGCCTTCGAGCGCATCGAGCACGGCGACCCCGTTCGCCCGGTCGAGGTTGCCCGTGGGCTCGTCGGCCAGGAGGACGCCGGCGCCCGACGCGAGCGCCCGGGCGATGGCGACGCGCTGCTGCTCGCCACCCGAGAGGGTGCCGGCCACCTGGTCCCACCGGTCCTCGAGCCCGACCGCCGCCAGGGCGTCGAGCGCGACCCGTCGACGTTCCTTCCCCGGCACGGCGCGGTGCAGCAGGCCGAGCTCGACGCTGTCGACGACGCGCCGCCGGTCGAGCAGGTGGAAGCCCTGGAAGACGAACGCGAACGTGCTGGACCGGGCACGCGCGTCACCGGCCCGCGCCGGCGCTCCGTCGATCCGGTACGTCCCGTCCGTCGGGCGGTCGAGCAGGCCCAGGACGTTGAGCAACGTGCTCTTGCCGCCCCCGGAGGGCCCTTCGATCGCGACGAGCTCGCCCTGCTCGATCGTCAGATCCACACCCGCCAACGCGGTCACGGGGACCCGTCCCGGGTACACGAGCCGCACACCGCTCAGCTCCAGACGAGGCACTCAGCCCACCTGCACCTGGTCGCCCTCGGCGAGCGCGCCCTCGACGAGCGGCATGACCGCGCTCTGTCCCGCGAGCCGGCCGAGGAGGGTGACCGGGACGGCGCCGAACGACCCGTCCTCGGACCGTCGTAGGACATGGGCGGTGCCCGTCGCGTCGACGCCGACCGCTCGCGTCGGCACGATGAGCGACCCGGATGCGGCGACCTCCAGCCGCAATGTCGCCAGGACCTGCCGACCGGCCCACTCCGGCGGGATCTCGCCGCTGACGGGCGTCAGCTCGACACTGCCGGAGGCGCCGGTCGTCGCGTCCCCGGCGGTCGTGGCGGAGACCCGCACGTCGACGGCGCCGCCCGTGTCGTCGGTCAGCGTGCCTCCGGTGGCGTCCGTCAGGCGCGCGATCACGGACGGCGCGATGTCGGCCCTGGCGAGCAGCGTCGCACGCGCCAGCGAGACCGTCGCGTCCGTCCCGTCCAGTACCGCGCCGGAGCCCGCGTCTTCGGGCTCGTCGGGCTCCGGTCGTCAGTCGGCGTCGAGCCCCAGCCGCTCGGCGAGCTTGGCGCGGCCGGCCTGCACCTGCCCCAGCACCTTGCCGAGGTCGATCTCGAAGTCGGCGAGCCGGCGGTCGCAGTAGTCGTCGGCGTCGCGGCGCAGCACCTCGGCCTGGGCGTGGGCGTCGGCGACGATCTGCTCGGCCTTCTCACGCGCTGCGACCGTCACGGCCTCGGCCTCGACCAGCCGGTCCGCCTCGGCGCGTGCCGCGGCGACGATCCTGTCCGCCTCTTCCCGGGCGGCATCGCGCGCGGCGTCGGCGTCGGCCAGCACGGCGTCCGCCCGGGTCAGCTGGTTCGGCAGCGCCTCCTTGGCCTGCTCGACGAGGTCGAGGAGCTCGGCCTTGTTGACCAGCACGGACGACGACATGGGCATCGCCCGTGCCGCGCCGATCGCCACCACCAGCGCCTCGAGCACGCCCTGCACGCCGCCGGTGCGCTCGTCGTCCCGCTCGGTCATCGCACGTCCCCTCCCCGGCCGAGGGCCGTGTACACCGCCTCCGCGACGCCGGGCGGGACCAGGTCGTCGATCCGCCCCCCGTGCCGCGCGACGTCCTTGACCAGCGACGACGCGACGTGCGCCAGCGCGCCGTCGCCCGGGACGAACACCGTCTCCACGCCGGACAGGTGCCGGTTGAGCAGGGCCATGCCCAGCTCGGCGTCCACGTCGGCACCGCCGCGCAGGCCCTTGACCACGGCGTTCGCGCCGGCGTCACGCAGGAAGTCGGCGAGCAGCCCGTCCCAGGGCGCCACGCTCACACCGCCCATGTCCGCCACCGCGGCGCGCACGAGCGCCACGCGCTCGTCGACGGCCAGCAGGGGACGCTTGGCGGCGTTGTGCGCGACGACGACGACGACCTCGTCGAACATCGAGCGCGCCCGGCGGATGACGTCGATGTGCCCGAGCGTGACGGGGTCGAACGATCCTGGGCACACCGCGAGGCTCACGGCGCCAACCTACGCCGTACCCCCACCCCTGCGTCCGAGGTGCGCGTGGCCCTGACCACGCGCACCTCGGACGCTACGTGGGGGTGGGTTCGGCGAGCCAGACGGCGGTCTGGCCGTAGCGGCGGGCGTCGAAGCGGGTCAGCGTGGCGGGCCACGCGGGCTCGGGGCTGCGTCCGGAGCGTTCGACGACGACGACCGCGTCCTCGTCGAGCACCCCGCCGACGGCGGCGAGCACACCGGCGAGGGTGTCCTCGTCGACGTCGTACGGCGGGTCGGCCAGCACCAGCCGCCACGGCACCGCCGGGGTGCGTTCGACGAACCGCTCGACGCGCTCGACCGCGACGCTCACCTGGTGGCTCAGCCCGAGCGTCACGGCGTTGCGCCGGCACACCTCCGCGGCGGCGCGCGCCGACTCGACGAGCGTCACCGCCTCCGCGCCGCGGCTGGCCGCCTCGAGGCCCAGGGCGCCCGAGCCGGCGTACAGGTCGAGCACGCGGGCGCCCTCGACCACCGCGAGGTGCTCCAGCAGCGAGAACAGCGCCTCGCGCACCCGTTCGCTCGTCGGCCGCGTGCCGTGCGGCGGCACATGGATGCTGCGCCCGCCCGCGCTCCCGGCGACGATCCTCGTCATCGCCCGCCCCCCTGCTTGGACTGCTCGTCCATCTGACGCGCCAGCCGGTCCATCATCGACTCGGTGCTGGTCGACGAGCCGACGGCGAACGCGATCGCGGCCAGGGCCACCTGCGCGACGAGCAGCACAGGGCCGGCGGAGCGCAGCAGGATCGCGATCCACGTCGGCAGCAGGCAGAGCACGACGAGGTCGGGACCGCGCGCCACCACGCCGGCGACGCCCGACGGCAGCGCGCCCATCGGGGTCGCCACCAGCGGCTTGGTCCAGTCGGGGGCCGGCCGGTACGCGGCGCGGACCGCCGCGGCGGCCCAGACGGGGGCGCCCGCGAGGCCGAGCGCCAGCCAGCCGGCGGGCGTCCCCGACCACCGGGCGAGCGCGGCGAAGACGGCGAGGCTCCACACCACCGTCGCCGTGAACGGCACCACCATCCGAAGCCGCCGCGCGGCGCGCGCGGACAGCGGCAGCAGGCGGTCGAGCACCGGGGCCATCTCGCCGTGACGCGCCCCCTCGGCGGAGGCGCTCGCGGCGACGGCCCCGCCGGCCAGCACCGCGACCAGCACGCTCGCGACGCCCGCCAGCTGCGGCACCACGGTGGCCAGCACGGGCAGCAGCCCCGCCAGCACCAGCTGGACCACGTGCCGGGGCGAGCGGCGCAGCAGGGCCACGTCGGCGGCGACGAGCGCCGAGGCGGGGCCGCGGGCGAGCCGCAGCCGGCCGACGCGGCGCCGGGCGGGCGCCGCCGTGCCGACGGCGAGGGCCCGGCCGAGCTCGCGCGAGTCGAGCGACACCACGGCGCCGACCGCGTGGGTGGCCACCGAGCCGCCCTCGCGCAGGGTGCGCGCCGGGATCCGGTCGAGCCTGCGGTCGACGAGCCAGGCGAGCCCCGCCGCGACCACCAGCACCGCAGCCGCGACGGGCCACGGCGGGCTGGGCAGCGAGTCGACGTGCACGCCCGCGAGCGCCAGACCGGCGGCCAGCGCGCCCGCCGCGGCGAGCAGCAGGTCCCCGGCGAGCGCGGTGCGGCGCCGGGCCACCCCCAGCGACTGGACCACCGCGGTCAGGAGCACGGCCGCCGCGGCGGCGAGCCCGCCGGTCGCCGCGGAGCGGACGATCGACAGCGCGCCCGTGCCGAGCAGGGACGCCTCGAGCAGCCCGACGACGAGAGCGCCGGCCACCGCGGCGGCCAGGGCGATGCGCCGCGCCGCCGGCCGCAGCAGCCCGCTGCGGTCCACCGGCAGGCCGAGCCACCACGCCGCCTCCGCGCCACCGGCCCCCACCGGCCCGAGGCGGCCCGCGAGCGACACGAGCACACCCGCCGCGCCGAGCAGCACCAGCGCGACGAGCGCCGGCACGCTCAGCCCCTGCGGCGGGGCGACATCGGGCGCCGGGGGCAGCGAGCCGCGCATCGTCTGAGCGGCGCCCGCGGCGCACCCGGCGGCGATCGCCACCGAGACCACGGTGTAGTACACGCTGCCCAGCAGCGAGCCCAGGGTCGCCCCCGCACGCGAACGCGCCGCCTGCGCGGTGAACCGCCGGATCGCCCGCCCTGACGGGACCTCCCCGACGTCCCCGGGCACCACCGCAAGCTCGGTCACGATGCCCACCCCGGTCCAGCCGAGATGGGCACATCCACGCCAGATGGGCACGTGCATGTGCACATCTCGCGTGGATGTGCCCATCTCGCCGTCACGACGGGTCCTGGGAGATCCGCGCGGCCGCCTCGCGTGGGGACAGCAGCTCGTTGCGGTCGTCCGCGAGGTACAGCGCGCGGTCCGCCACGGCGGCGACCAGGTCCGCGTCGTGCGTGGCGAGCAGCACCGCGCCGCCGGCCGCCTTCTCGTCGAGCAGCCGCTGCGCGAGGGCGGAGCGCATCCGCCGGTCGAGCCGCTGCTCGGGCTCGTCGAGCACCAGCAGCGAACGCGGCCGCGCGAACCCCGCGGCGAGCAGCAGCCGCCGGCGCTGGCCCGACGAGAGCGCGACGGGGAGCGCCTTCGCGTGGTCCGCCAGCCCGAACTCCTCCAGCAGCTCGTCGGTGCGGTCCCACGCGTCCAGCACGCCGTGGCCGCGCGCGACGAGGTACAGGTGCTCGGCCACCGACAGCGACGGGAAGTACGCGTCGTCGTCCAGCACGCTCGAGACGGCCGCCCGGAACTCGGCGGTCCGCTCGTCGACCGCCGCACCCAGCACCTGCACGGACCCGCCCACGGGCTCCAGCAGGCCGATCACGGCGCGCAGCACGGTGGACTTCCCCGACCCGTTGGGCCCGACGAGCGCGAGCACCTTCCCGGAGCCGAGCGTGAACGTCACCGGCGCGCACACCGGCGCCGCGCCATAACCGACGAGCAGGTCACGGGCGCGGACGGCGGGGGGCACGCGGCCAGGGTAGCCGCGCGGCATCACACCCGGTCGATGAACTCCTCGCCCGTCCCCGCCAGCCGCTGCTCGATCGCGGCGACGAGCGCGGGCCAGCCCGCCAGCTCCGGGTCCTGCGCGACGAGCGCGGTCGCGTCGCCCCGCGCCCGCTCGATCAGCTCGGCGTCCCGCGTGACGCGCAGCAGCCGCAAGGACGAGCCCACGCCGGACTGCGCCGCTCCCAGCACGTCCCCCTCGCGCCGCAGCTCGAGGTCCGCCGCGGCGAGCACGAAGCCGTCGGTGGTGCCGGCGAGCGTCTCGAGCCGGGTCCACGCCGGCGTCCCCTCGACGGCGTGCGAGACGAGCAGGCACACGCCCGGCGCCGCGCCGCGGCCCACCCGCCCGCGCAGCTGGTGCAGCTGCGACAGCCCGAACCGGTCGGCGTCGAGGATCACCATCGCGGTGGCCGCGGGAACGTCGACGCCCACCTCGATCACCGTCGTCGTCACCAGCACCGGCACCTCGCCGGACGCGAACGACGCCAGCGCGCGGTCCTTGTCCTCCGCCGGCATCCGGCCGTGCAGCACGCCGATCGGCACGCCGGCCAGCTCGGGGCGGGCCGCCAGCTCCTCCGCCACCTCGAGGACGGCGCGCAGCGGCCGGCGCGGAGCGCCCTCGTCCGCCTCGATCAGGTCGGCGTCGTCCTCGCCGGCGCGCGTGTCGTCGTCGGCGGAGATCCGGGGGCAGACGACGAACGCGCGCCCGCCCGAGTCCACCTGCTCGCGGACCAGCTGCCACGCGCGCGTGACGTACTTGGGCCGGCCCGCGTCGGCCATGAACGTCCTGACGCCCGGGCGCCCGGCGGGCACCTCGCGCAGCACGGACGTCTCCAGGTCGCCGAACACCGTCATCGCGACGGTGCGCGGGATCGGCGTCGCCGTCATCACCAGCAGGTGCGCGCCGGAGCGGTCGCGCAGCACGTCGCGCTGCTCCACGCCGAACCGGTGCTGCTCGTCGACCACCACCAGCCCCAGGTCCGCGAACTGCACGTCCGGGTTGAGCAGGGCGTGCGTGCCGACGACGATCCCGGCCGCCCCGCCCGCGGCGTCCGCGAGCGCCTCCCGGCGGGCCGCCGCCGGCAACGAGCCCGTCAGCAGCGCCACCCGCGTCGCGACCTGCGACCCGCCGAGGAACCCGCCCTCCGCGAGGTCGCCGAGCAGCGTGCGCAGCGTCCGGGCGTGCTGGGCGGCGAGCACCTCCGTCGGCGCGAGGAGCGCCGCCTGGCCGCCGGAGTCGATCACCTGGAGCGTCGCCCGCAGCGCCACCACCGTCTTGCCCGAGCCGACCTCGCCCTGGAGCAGTCGCTGCATCGGGTGCGGGGCCGCGAGCTCCCGAGCGATCTGCCCCCCCACCTCCCGCTGCCCGGCGGTCAGCGTGAACGGCAGCCGCTCGTCGAACGCGTCGAGCAGCCCGCCGGCCGCCCCCGGCCGCCGCACGGCCGCCTGCCCCGCCGCGCGGGCCCGCCGCCGCGCGAGCTCGGCCTGGAGCACGAACGCCTCCTCGTAGCGCAGCCGCTCCTGCCCGCGGTGCCGGTCCGCGTGGTCGTGGGGAACGTGCACCAGTCGCAGCGACTCGTGCAGCGTCGGCAGCCGGTAGGTGGCGCGCACGGCGGGCGGCAGCGGGTCCGGCGCGTCCTGCTCGTCGAGCCCGTCGAGCACCGAGCGGACCGCCTTGGCGATCTGCCACGACTCGATCCCCTTGGACGCCGGGTAGATCGGGATCGGCCAGCCGGCCTCGATCCTCGCCTGCTCCTCGTCCTCCGGCTCGAACATCTCGAAGTCCGGGTGCAGCAGCTGGGGGTCGCCCTTGTAGCGGCTCACCTCGCCGCTGAACAACCCGCGCCGACCCGGCACCAGCTCCCCCTCGTGCCAGCGCAGCCGCCCCGGGTGCCCGGCGAAGAACGCGAGGCGCAGCCGCCCGCGCCCGTCCGTGACGAACGCCTCCAGCAACCCCTTGCCGTCGCGGGTGCGCCGCACGGTCGCGGACTGCACCTGCGCCACCACCGTGACGTGCTCGCCCTCGGCCAGGTCGGCCAGGTCGGTCAGCTCGCCGCGGGACCCGTAGCGGCGCGGGTAGTGGCGCAGCAGGTCGCCGACGGTGTGCAGGCCGAGGCCGGCGAGCTTCTTCGCCTGCGCCGCCGTGAACGTCTTCGCCAGCGGCCGGTCGAGCGGGGCCGACGAGGGGAACGCGGAGACCTTCACGTCAGTCCACCCCGATCCGCCAGCGCGCGCCGCCCTCCACCGGGCCGACGAGCACCACGTCGAGCTCGGGGTGCACCGCCGTCACGTGCTCGCGGAGCGCCACGGCCTCGTCGTACGCCGAACCGGGACCGTGCTGCACGGTGACCGCCTCCGCGCCCCCGGCGGCGTCCTCGACCAGCGCCTCCGCCGCCGTGGCCAGGTCTGCCCACACGTCGACGTCGACCGTGCGCAGCCTGCCCAGCGCGGCCCACGCGCCGTCCGCGCGGGAGGTGGCGTCCCCGTGGCCGCCGAGCACCGCGAGCGCCGCCACCGCCTGGGCGAGGGTGTCGCCGGCCGCGACGACCTCGAGGGCGGCCCCGCGCAGCTCGTCGTCGTGGGTGAGTGCCCTGCCGGCCGCCGCCAGCTCCGCGCCGGCGGTCAGCACAACCACGCGCGTCGCACCCGTGTCGGCGACGGCGCGGGCAAGGTGGTCCGCGGTCGCCGGGGCCTCCGGGCAGCGCACGACGACCACGGCACCCCCCGTCGCGAAGAACCGGGCCGCCCCCGGCGCGTCCGTGGCGACCACCACGCCGAGGTCGTCGCCGGCCGCGACCTGCGCCGCCGCGCCCTCGACCAGCCGCACCACCACCTGGCTGCGCCCACCGAGGCCGGCGGCCTCGACGGCGGCGGCCGGGTCGTCGGTGTGGACGTGGACCTGCCACAGGCCGCCGGTGCCCACAACGGCCACCGAGTCGCCGACGGCCCCGAGCCGCTCCCGGAGCGAGCTGCCCAGCCCCGAGCCCTGGACCAGCGCCATCACCTCGTAGGCGCCGCCCGGCTCGGCGGCCCGCCACGCGGCGAGGTCCGCGGCGTCGAGGCCGCGCTCCGGCAGCCACGTCGGCGAGGTCCGGTCCGCGGCGGCGCCGCGCAGCGTCCGTTCCAGCGCCTCGAGCACGACGAGCAGCGCGCACGCCCCCGCGTCCACCACGTGGGCCTCGCGCAGCACCGGGTGGGTGGCGCTGATGCGCGCCAGCTCGCCGCGCGCCTCGTCGAGCACCGGACCGAGCAGCGCGTCGAGCGCGGCCCCGGTGCGCGCCGCATGCCGGGCCCGCTCCCCGACCAGCCGGGCCACCGTGAGCACCGTCCCCTCCTGAGGCAGCCTCACCGCGCCGTGCGCGGCGGCGGCGGCCTCGCCGAGGGCCGCGGCCACGCCGTCGGCGCCCACGGGCTCGTCGTCCGCGAGCGCCGATGCGAAACCGGCCACCCACTGGCTGACGATGACGCCGGAGTTGCCCCGCGCCGCCGTGAGGGTCCCGGCGGCGAAGGCGCGCGCGACCGTGGCCGGCCCCGCGCCCGCGGGTGCCGTCGCAGCCCGGCGGGCCCCGCCGGCGATCGTCAGGCGCACGTTGGTGCCGGTGTCGGCGTCCGGCACGGGGAACACGTTGACCGCGTCGATGCGCTGCGCGGCCAGGGCGAGCAGGGCCGCGGCGGCCTCCGCCCAGCTCCGCACCGCACCACCGTCCAGCCGTTCCACGCCGCGCGCTCCTCCCGTCCCGCCGGTCACTGTGCCGCAACCGACCGACATTTGGGCGGGCGCCGCACCGTGGGCTAGTCTTGCCCGGTTGTCCGGCAGCCCGGGCATGCCGTGGTTCTCGCAGCGGCCCGCGCCAGTGGGCGCCCGCGGCCGACGAGCCCCCACCGACCATCGACCAGGAGTACACCGTGGCAGCCAACTGCGACGTCTGCGCCAAGGGCCCGAGCTTCGGGCACGCCGTCTCGCACTCGCACGTCAAGACCAAGCGACGCTGGAACCCGAACATCCAGCGCGTGCGCGTCGTCGTCGCCGGTACGCCCAGGCGGCTCAACGTCTGCACGTCGTGCCTCAAGGCCGGCAAGGTGCAGCGCGCCATCTGAGGCGACCCGATCCCGACCAGGGCCCGTGGGGTGATCCCCGCGGGCCCTCGGCATTTCCCATGCCCGCTCGTTATGGCATCGTGACGATATGGAGCAGCACGAGGAAGTGACCGTACGCCCCGCGCTCGTCACGGACGCCCCGGCGATCGCCGACGTCCACGTGCGCTCCTGGCGCGAGGCCTACACCGGGATCGTCCCCGACGAGTTCCTCGCCGGGCTCGACCCCGCCCAGCGCACGTCGGTGTGGACCGAGAACCTGCGCCGGGGCCCCGACGACCACGTGCTCACCTGGGTGGCCGAGGTCGACGGGCGCGTCGTCGGGTTCGTCACACTCGGGCCCGGCCGCGACGAGGACGTGCGCCGCGGCGACCGCGAGATCTACTCGATCTACCTCGAGCCCGAGCACTGGGGCCGCGGCGTCGCGCGCGACCTGATGCGCACCGTCGTCACCGAGACCGGCTCCGGCTCGCGGATCCTGCTGTGGGTGCTCGCCGGGAACGAGCGGGCCCAGCACTTCTACCGGCGGCACGGCTTCGCGCCCGACGGCGTGGAGAAGTACGCCCCCGTCGGCGGCGCCGAGCTGCTCCAGGTGCGCTACCGCCGCGACTGAGCGCTCCCTCCGCTACCCGGCGAAGTGGTCCCAGCCGGGCGCGACGTCCGGTTCGAGTCCGCCGACGAGCACACCTGCCTGCTGCCCCGCGGGGATCGGCAGCACGCGGCCGACGACGACGAACGGGGCGGGTGGCGCGACGCCGGGCGGGAACGTCGCGAGCAGCCCGTGGTCCTCACCGCCGCCCAGCACCCACGCGGTGACGTCCGCCCCCAGCGCCTCGGCGGCGCGCGCGAGGCGTTCCCGGTCGGCCGCGAAGGCGTCCGCGTCGAGGTCGAGCAGCACGTGGGAGGCCGCCGCGAGGCGGCCCGCGTCGCGCAGCAGGCCGTCCGAGAGGTCGATCATCGCGGTGGCGCCGGCCGAGGCGGCAGCCGGGCCGGCGCCGTGGGTGCCGGCCGGGTGTCGATAGGCGGCCACGAGCTCGTCGTCCAACGACTCCAGGTCCGCGCCCAGCAGCGCGAACCCCGCCGCGGACCACCCGCGCACGCCCGCGTGCGCCACCAGGTCGCGGGCCCGCGCCCCGGACCGCCGCACCGGCTCGCGCCCGCCGAGGTCGCCCAGCGCGGTGACCGAGACCGTGATCTCCGTGCCGCCGGACAGGTCTCCCCCGACCACGCCGATGCCGATCGGCCCGCACTCGTCGGCCAGCCCGCGGGCGAGGTCCTCCACCCACGCCACCGGCAGATCCCCCGGGATCGCCAGCGTCACCACCAGGGCGGTCGGCGTGGCGCCCATCGCCGCGACGTCCGCGAGGTTCTGCACCGCCGCCCGCCGCCCGACGTCCCGTCCGGTGGACCACTGACGCCGGAAGTGGCGGTGCTCGACGAGCACGTCCGTGGTGACCACCACGCGGCCGTCCGGCTGGGCGACCACCGCGGCGTCGTCGCCGGCCGGCAGCAGCGTGGCGGGGCCGGCCGGCAGCAGGGGCAGGATCCGCGCGAGCAGCGCCTCCTCGGAGACCTCGCGCACCATCGGTTCGCCCACGGCCGCCACCCTAAGTCCCACCCCCGTCCAACCCCGCCGCACATGGGACTGGAGTGACGGGTGGGGCTGGTGTGACGTCCCAGGAGTCACATCAGCCCCATCCGTCACAAGTGCGGCGGGGTTGGACTGCGGGTGCGGGAGGATGGGGTGTGCCCAGCCGTCCGAGTGCTCGCCTCGCGGGCGCGAGGGCGCTCACCTGTGCGCTCGTCGTACCGCTGCTCGGCGGATGCGCGTCTGCCGTGCCGGTGAGCCCCGCCGAGCACGCGACGGACCCGGACTGCGCGGCGCTGCTGATCGCGACCCCGGACACCCTCGGCGACGGGCTGGAGCGGCGGCGGACCACGGCGCAGGCGTCGACCGCGTGGGGCGACCCCGCCGTCGTGCTGCGCTGCGGCCTCGAGCCGCCCGGCCCGACGACCGACCGCTGCGAGACCGTCGGCACGCCGGGCGGGCCGAGCGTCGACTGGCTCGTCGTCCCGGAGGCGGCCGAGCCCGCCGAAGACGCGCCCGACGAGCCCGCGGCAGCCGAACCCGGCACCGGGACCGACTGGACGTTCGTCACCTACGGGCGCGTGCCGGCGGTCGAGGTGTACGTGCCCGCCGCCGCCGCGGCGGTGTACTCGACGTCGTTCCTCGACGCCCTCGGCCCCGCGATCGCCGCGCACACCGAGCAGCAGCGCACCTGCCTGTAGGCCTCAGCGCAGGCCGGTGGGGCGCTCCAGCGCGAGCTGGATCAGCTCGTCCACCAGCGCCGGGTAGTCCAGGCCGGTGGAGGCCCACATCCGCGGGTACATCGAGAACGGCGTGAACCCCGGCATCGTGTTGATCTCGTTGAGCACCACGTCCCCGTCGGGCCGGACGAAGACGTCCACCCTGGCCAGGCCCTCGCACCCGATCGCGTCGAACGCCCGCACCGCGAGCTCGCGCACGCGTGCCGTCACCTCGTCGGGCAGGTCCGCCGGGCAGGTCAGGTCCACCGAGGCCTCGTCGAGGTACTTCGCCTCGAAGTCGTAGAAGGCGTGCTCGCCGTGCACGACGATCTCACCGGGCAGCGAGGCGCGCGCCGGTGCGCCGCCGCGCCCGCCCAGCACGCCGCACTCGATCTCCCGGCCCTCGACCGCGGCCTCGACCAGCACCTTCGGATCGTGCTCGGCGGCGACGCGGATCGCCGCGGCGAGCCCGTCCCAGGAGGTCACCTTCGAGATGCCGAGGCTCGATCCGGCGCGCGCGGGTTTGACGAACACCGGCAGGCCCAGCTCCTGGACCCTCGCCAGAACCCCTGGGGAGTCGCCGTCCGGCTCGCCCGGCCGCACCACGCGGAACGGCCCCACCGGCAGCCCCCGGCCGGCGAAGACGAGCTTCATCATCTCCTTGTCCATGCCGACCGCCGACGCGAGCACACCCGCCCCGACGTACCGCACGTCCGCCAGCTCGAGCATCCCCTGCACCGTGCCGTCCTCGCCGAACGGCCCGTGGAGCAGGGGGAAGACGACGTCGACGTCGCCCAGCGCCTCGGCGGCGGAGCCCCGCAGCGCCCGGACCTCGCGGTCGTCGGCCGCCTGCGGCAGCAGCACGCGCACGGAGTCGTCGGTCACCTCGGGGAGCCTGCCGTCGGTGATCGTCCAACGGTCGGGGTCGTCGTCCGCGGGCACCCAGTGCCCGCCCCGGGTGATGCCCACCGCCAGCACGTCGTACCGGGCGCGGTCGATCGCGCGCAGCACGCCGCCGGCGGTGACGGCGCTGATCGGGTGCTCGCCGGACCGCCCGCCGAACAGCACGAGGACGCGGGGACGGCGGGCGGGGCTCTGCGACATCGGGCCCGACCCTACCGTCACTCGATAGCCTCACCGGGTGCGCGACGCCCAGGCTCAGCCGCTGTCCCCCGCAACGCTCGCGGTCACCGCGGGCCGCCCACCGCGAGTCCAGGGCGGCCCGGTGAACCCACCCCTCGTGCTGTCATCCACCTACGTGTCCCAGGGTGAGCCGCCGCCCGGCGAGCCCTTCTACGCGCGCGCCGGCACCGAGACGTGGCGCGACCTCGAGGCGGCGCTGGCCGCGCTCGAGGGTGCACAGCGGCCGGCGCTGGTGTTCGCGTCGGGCATGGCGGCGATCGCGGCGGCCTTCGCGCTCGTCCCGCGCGGGGGGCGCGTGGTGATGCCGCGCTCGTCGTACGGCGTGGCGCTCGGCCTGGCCCACGAGCTCGCCGCCGCCGGCGACATATGGCTGACGCTCGTCGACGTCGCGGACACGCCGGCGGTCGTCGGGGCCGTCGCCGGGTCGCCCGACGAAGGGTCGGCCGCCCTGCTCTGGGTGGAGAGCCCGACGAACCCGCTCCTGGAGGTCGCCGACACCCCGGCGCTGGCGCAGGCGGCGCACGCCGCGGGCGCGCTCGTCGTGGTCGACAACACGTTCGCCACCCCCCTCGTCGCGCAACCGCTCACGCAGGGCGCGGACGTCGTCGTCCACTCGGTGACCAAGTACCTCGCCGGGCACAGCGACGTGGTGCTCGGCGCCGCGCTCGCCGACGACGAGGCCCTGCACGCCCGTCTCCTGGCGCACCGCACCGTGCACGGCGCCATCCCCGGGCCCTTCGAGGCGTGGCTCGCGCTGCGCGGGCTGCGCACACTCGTGCTGCGGGTCGAGCGGTCGCAGGCCAATGCGGCCGAGATCGCCCGCCGGCTCGTCGGCCACCCCGGCGTCGTCGAGGTGCGCCACCCGTCCCTCCCCGACGACCCGGGCCACAACCGGGCGTCGCGGCTGATGCACGGGTACGGCTCGGTCGTCGGGCTGCGTCCCGCCGGTGGCGCGACCGGCGCGGACGCCGTCGTCTCCCGCGTGCGCCTGTGGGTGCCCGCGACGAGCCTCGGCGGCGTCGAGTCGACCCTGGAACGCCGCCGCCGGTTCGCCACCGAGTCGCCCACCGTGCCGGAGGACCTGCTGCGCCTCTCGGTGGGGGTCGAGGACGTCGAGGACCTCTGGCGCGACCTGGACCAGGCCCTGCGTCCCTAGTCCAGCTGGACGTCCTCCGCCTCGGCCCTCATCGGCCGGGTCAGCAGCATCGGCGCCAGCTCGTCGATCGGCATGCCCTCGTGGAGCGCCTTGACCACGGCGTCGGTGATCGGCATCTCGACGCCCAGCGACGCGGCGAGCTCAGCCACCGGGCGGCACGTCTTGACGCCCTCGGCCGTGCCCTCGATGACGGCGAGCGCAGCCTCGAGGCCCAGGCCCTGGCCCAGCAGCACGCCCAGGGAGTGGTTGCGCGACTTCGGCGACGCGCACGTCGCCATCAGGTCGCCCGTGCCGGCGAGCCCGGCGAACGTCTCGGTGTCGGCGCCGAGCGCCAGCCCGAGCCGGCGGATCTCCGCCAGCCCGCGCGTCACGATCGTGGCCAGTGTGTTGTAGCCGAAGCCGCAGCCCTGAGCGATGCCGGCCGCGATCGCGATGACGTTCTTCACCGCACCGCACAGCTCCACGCCCACCACGTCGGAGCTGGTGTAGGGGCGGAAGTACGACGAGGCGACGGCGCGGGCCACGCCCGCGGCGGTGTCCAGGGAGGCCGAGGCGACGACGGTGGCCGTCGGCTGGCGGCGGACGATCTCGGGAGCGAGGTTCGGTCCCGACAGAACCGCGACACGCTCGTCGGGCAGCCCCAGCGCCTCGCCGATCACCTGACTCATCCGCTTGTCGCTGACCAGCTCGACGCCCTTCATCAGCGAGACCACCACGGCGTCCGGCGCGAGCAGCCCGGCCATGGGCGCGAGGACGGCACGGGCGGTCTGCGCGGGCACGGCGACGGCGACCAGGCGCGCGCCGTCGAGCGCCTCGGCAGCGTCCGTCGTCGCCCGGACGGTCTCGGGAAGCGTCGCGCCCGGCGTGTAGGCGTCGTTGCGGTGCTCGTCCGTGATCTGCCGGCACACCGCGGCGTCGCGGCCCCGGAGGGTCACCTCGCACCCGGCGTCGGCGAGCACCTGGGCGAAGGTGGTGCCCCAGATCCCGGTCCCGACGACGGCGGCGACCGTCATCGACCGGGCACCGGCGGGTACGTGGTCCGCCGCACCTCGTACTCGGGGTGCTCGCGCAGGTCGAAACGCGGTTTCGGGGCGGTCTCGCCGCGCAGCTCCTCCAGCAGCGCGGTGATCGCGTCCATCACCCGGTCGGTCGCCTCGCGCAGCACGGCCGCGTTCCGCGGGCGGTCGTACAGGTCGTCGAGCGGCACGGGCTGCCCGACGAGCGCACGGATGGTCTTGCGCGGGAACGGCCGCAACCGCTTCGAGTACCGCGCCAGGAGGTCCTGCGAGCCCCACTGCGCCATCGGGACCACGGGCGCGCGGCTCGCCAGCGCGATGCGGGCGAGGCCCGTCCTGGCCGCCATGGGCCACAGGTCGGGGTCGCGCGTCAGCGTGCCCTCGGGGAAGACGAGCACCACCTCGCCGCCGTCGATCGCCCGCACCGCCCCGTCGAGTGCGTCCACCGCGCGCGTGGTGCCGCGGTCCACGGTGATCTGCCCCGTCCCGCGCAGCACGGCGCCGAGCACCGGCACCGTGAAGAGCCCCGCCTTCGCCAGGATGCGGGGCGCGACGCCGTTGTCGTACAGCACGTGCGCCGTGGTCACCGAGTCGATCTCCGTGACGTGGTTGGCCGCGACCAGGAAGCCGCCCTCGCGGCGCAGGTGCTCGGTGCCGCGCCAGTCCCGGCGCGACACGACGCGCAGGAACGTTCGGACGATTCGCGCGACGTTGCGGTAGGTGCGGTTGGCACGTGCCGGATGAGCCATGGGAGCCGATGCTACCGGGGCCCGCGACAGCCGCTCCCGCCCCGCCCACTCCGCC
>Ga0255334_1000779_pt1 | contig 19601 bp, 22 predicted proteins | sample EtOH5_35cm_T3_12_FD_202080 | JGI IMG/M metagenome (GOLD analysis project Ga0255334, IMG submission 202080) | Sandy soil microbial communities from University of British Columbia, Vancouver, Canada - EtOH5_35cm_T3_129 | ecosystem: Engineered > Artificial ecosystem > Sand microcosm > Unclassified ...
CCAGCTCAACGTTCAGCTGAATGAATTGCTGCATGTCTTCCGGGACTTCATCTTCGGAGAAGATGGCCACGGCAGGGCATTCTGGTTCGCACAGTGCGCAGTCGATGCACTCATCCGGGTGAATCACAAGGAAGTTCGGGCCTTCGTAAAAGCAGTCCACCGGACACACTTCTACGCAGTCGGTGTACTTGCACTTGATGCAGTTGTCGGTGACGACGAAGGTCATTTCTATTTTTCTCCTCAGGCGGCGGCAGCGGAGCCCCTTCACGTTGGGGTCGCCAGGTTTGGGAGCGATAGTCTGCTGGTCAGGCTATAAGCCAGCAGCATCCCAAACCGCGCGAGATTCTAACAGCTTGCAGGCAAGTGCGTTAGATCCGTGTCTTTAGTGTATAGAGCATTTCGAGCGCACGACGCGGTGTCATGTCGTCCAGATCAAGTTTTGCCAGATCATCCAACACCGGATGCGGCAGGCTGGCGAACATGTCGCTTTGCTGCGGCGCGGCCGGTTTGCCTTTGGCGGTCTTGGGAACTTCATGAGGCAGGGCGGTCGCTTCCAGCCGGCCCAGGTGTTCGCGAGCGCGCACGATCACTTCGCTCGGCACACCGGCCAACTGCGCAACCGCAAGGCCGTAGCTCTGGCTGGCAGGCCCTGGCAGCACGTGGTGCAGGAACACGATGCGTTCGTTGTGCTCGGTGGCGTTAAGGTGAACGTTGGCCACCAGCGGCTGGGCTTCCGGCAACACAGTCAGCTCAAAGTAGTGGGTGGCGAACAGCGTATAAGCCCGCAGATATGCCAGGCGTTCGGCTGCAGCCCACGCCAGGGAGAGACCGTCAAAGGTGCTGGTGCCGCGACCGACTTCGTCCATCAGTACCAGGCTGCGCTCGGTGGCGTTGTGCAGGATGTTCGCGGTTTCGCTCATTTCGACCATGAAGGTCGAGCGCCCGCCGGCCAGGTCATCGCTGGAGCCTATCCGGGTAAAGATCCGGTCCACCAGAGACAGCTCGCAACTGGCTGCCGGCACGAAGCTGCCGATGTGTGCCAGCAGCACGATCAGAGCGGTCTGGCGCATGTAGGTGGATTTACCGCCCATGTTCGGACCGGTGATCACCAGCATGCGGGTGTTGTCGTCGAGGCTCAGGTCGTTGGCCACGAACGGCGTGGTCAGTACTTGCTCGACCACCGGGTGACGACCCTGGCTGATGCGCATGCACGGCTCACTGACGAAGCGCGGGCAGTTCAGATCGAGGTTCAGCGCGCGTTCGGCAAGATTGCTCAGCACGTCCAGCTCGGCCAGTGCCGCGGCGGTGTCTTGCAGCGGTGGCAACTGGGAAATCAAATCTTCGAGCAGTGCTTCGTAGAGCATCTTCTCGCGCGCCAGGGCGCGGCTCTTCGCCGACAGGGCCTTGTCTTCGAACGCCTTCAGTTCCGGCGTAATGAAGCGCTCGGCACCTTTTAACGTCTGGCGACGGATATAGTCTGCCGGCGCCGATTCGGCCTGCTTGCTTGGCAACTCGATGAAGTAGCCATGAATGCGGTTGTAACCGACTTTCAGGTGCGACAGACCGGTACGGGCCTTCTCGCGTGCTTCGAGGTCGATCAGGAACTGCCCGGCGTTTTCGCTGAGCGATTGCAAATCGTCCAACTCGGCGTCGTAACCGGTTTTCAACACGCCGCCGTCACGGATCACGGCGGGCGGGTTGTCGATGATAGCTTTTGCCAGCAGCGCCGCCAGTTCCGGGTAGGTGCTGGTGGTCTTCGCCAGTTGAATGATGTGCGGAGCTTCCAGCTCAGTCATCGCCACTTGCAACTCAGGCAATGCACCAAGCGCATCGCGCAGGCGAGCCAGGTCACGAGGGCGGGCATTGCGCAGGCCAATCCGCGCCAGGATTCGCTCGATGTCGCCGATTTCCTTGAGTTGCGGTTGCAGCTTTTCGAAACGGTAACCGTCGAGCAGGCAGGTAATCGAGGTCTGGCGCGCCAGCAATACAGTCAGATCCCGCAGCGGACGGTTCAGCCAACGGGTCAGCAGGCGGCTGCCCATGGCGGTTTGGCAGCGATCGACCACCGATTGCAACGTGTTGTCGCGGCCGCCGGCCAGGTTGGTGTCCAGTTCCAGGTTGCGACGGCTCGCGCCGTCCAGCACCACGGTGTCGTCCAGGCGTTCGTGGCGCAGGCTGCGCAAATGGGGCAGGGCGGTGCGCTGGGTTTCCTTGGCGTAGCTGAGCAGGCAACCGGCGGCGCCGATGGCCAGGGTCAGGTTCTCGCAGCCGAAACCTTTCAGGTCCTGGGTGGAAAACTGCTGGCAAAGACTTTTCAGCGCCGAATCACGTTCGAAATCCCACGGCGCACGGCGACGAACCCCACGACGTTTTTCCGCCGGCAGGTCTTTCGGCCAGTCGTCCGGGATCATCAGCTCTACCGGATTGACGCGCTCCAGTTCTGCCAGCAGGTTTTCCCAGCCTTTGATCTCCAGCACGGTGAAGTTGCCGCTGGTGATATCCAGCACCGCCAGGCCAAACAGACGTTCGTCACCCAGCACCGCTGCGATCAGGTTATCCCGGCGCTCATCCAGCAGCGCTTCATCGCTGACCGTACCCGGCGTGATGATCCGCACCACCTGACGATCCACCGGGCCTTTGCTGGTCGCCGGGTCGCCGACCTGCTCGCAGATCACCACCGACTCGCCGAGCTTGACCAGTTTCGCCAAGTAACCTTCCGCGGCGTGGTAAGGAATCCCACACATCGGAATCGCCTGACCCGCCGACTGCCCACGGGCGGTCAGGGTGATGTCCAGCAATTTGGCGGCCTTCTTCGCGTCTTCATAGAAGATTTCGTAGAAGTCGCCCATGCGGTAGAACATCAGCTGGTCAGGGTGCTGGTTTTTCAGGCGCCAGTACTGCTGCATCATTGGCGTGTGGGAGGACAGATCAGAGAGCGCTTTATTCATCGGATAATCAGGCAAATTCGTTGAAAGGTGTAGGGCAAAGGAGGGGCATCGGCCCGGCTTTTCCGCGATGGGCGCAAGGTTAACATGGGCGGTCCACCCGACGCAGGCATGAAAGCCCTGAGATACATTTCTTCTGTCTATGCACAACATATGCGCCATTTATGCAATTTGGCATTTGTCTTCCGCGAAAAGAACAAGCACTATGCGCTTTATGCAAAAACGCAATGTTTCTACCGTCTTAAGAGCGCTGCTCGATCAGCACGGGATCTCCCCCACGGAGCTTCACCGTCGCACCGGCGTGCCTCAATCCACTCTCTCGCGGATCCTCAGCGGGAAGATCGTCGATCCCTCGGATAAACACATCTCGAAGATTGCCGAGTACTTCGCCGTGAGCACCGACCAGTTGCGGGGCCGTGCGGATGTCGCGCCTGCAGCCAGCACCGGGCGCGATCAATTGCATTCGGAACTCAAGGACATAAGTCTGTGGGACGACGATACGCCCGTCGATGATGACGAGGTATCGGTCCCCTTTCTTCGCGAGGTTGAATTGGCTGCAGGATCAGGAAGGTTCGTCATCGAAGAGAGCGAGCGCTCTAGCCTGCGCTTCGGCAAGCGGAGTCTGCGCCACAACGGCGTTCAGTTCGACCAGGCCAAATGCGTGACGGTGCGCGGCAACAGTATGTTGCCGGTACTGCGCGACGGCGCCACCGTCGGCGTTAATGCCGGCAAGTGCGGGATCGGCGATATCGTGGATGGCGACCTTTATGCCATCAACCATAACGGCCAGCTGCGGGTGAAACAGCTTTATCGCCTGCCTACCGGGATACGCCTGCGCAGCTTCAATCGCGATGAACATCCGGACGAGGACTACACCTTCCAGGAAATCCAGGAAGAGCAGATTGTCATCCTCGGTCACGTCTTCTGGTGGGGCATGTACGCCCGTTAACCTCACCGCTGTCAGATAAAACCCGCCACCGTGTGGGTTTTTTTTCGCCTGCCAAAAACCACCAGCGCCTTTGTCTGCGGGGCTTTCATGCGTCTGTGCATTTATAGCGCATAAATAAATGCATCAATGCATTGACTGTATATGCATCCATGCATATTCTTTGTCTCAAGCAGCTCAACAAAGCAGCTCGAAGCAAAGCTCTTTAGTTCCATCACAAAGGCAGCGATGAACCGGCCTCAACGGTTCAGAGGGTTGGCAACTGACCCGGGTGTGCAGCGTAAAGCACCACAAGCAGTTATCCGGCGGGCAGGGACCGCGGTCGGAAAAACAATATGAATGGACCCGTACCGCGCCAGTAGCGCCGAAAGGTCAATGCGAAGGATCGCATTCTGAAAAGCCCGGTTAGCGCCGGGCTTTTTGGAATGCCTACCTACCGTCAGGCAACTCACGAGACACCGTTTGAAAGACACACACATCACTCATCAATCACCCCCAGGAGGCGTGACATGACAAACGAGCAACAAGCGTTGCTGGACATGCCGATCTGGCTCGTCATCGTCCTCGCCCTGGTGGGCGGGGTGTCCGGCGAAATGTGGCGCGCCGATAAGGAGGGCGCCCGCGGCTGGTCATTGCTGCGGCGCCTGGCCTTGCGATCCGGGGCCTGCATGGTCTGCGGGGTCTCGGCCATCATGCTGCTGTATGCCGCCGGCGTGTCGATATGGACGGCTTGCGCGTTCGGTTGCCTGACGGCGATGGCCGGGGCAGACGTTGCCATTGGCCTTTATGAGCGCTGGGCGGCCAAGCGGATTGGCGTTTGCGAAGTGCCGCCGCGAGATCCTCGCCAGGATCACTGATCACAAAGCCCAATGGAATGGCGAGCAGCGGTGCCGACCGGCATCCGACCCACAAGGACGCGGGTTTCCCAAGGCCAGTACCTTTCACTCAAACCCGCCAACAAGCGGGTTTTTTATTGCCCGGTGAAAACACCATGAAGATCAGCCCCCTGATTGCCCAACTGCGCGATCACTGCCCAACCCTCGCCGGTCGCGTGGCTGCCGGCATCGACCTCGAAACGCTGCAAGCCAATACCCCGCTTTCAACTCCTTGTGCCTACGTGGTGCCGATGGCCGATCCGGCGGGCGCAAACGTGGCGCAAAACGTTACGAGGCAGACCATTCGCGACCGCTTCGAAGTGACCCTGGTGCTCGACACCACCGACGCTACAAAAGCGCTGGATCTGTTGCACGACCTGCGGGCCGAACTGTGGCGGGCGCTGGTGGGGTTCAAGCCCGGCAGTGATTACGACGCCATCACCTACGACGGCGGCGAATTGGTTTCCATCAACAGCAGCCGTGCGCTGTATCGCCTGCGTTTTTATGCCGAGTTCCAGCTCGGCCGCAATCTGCCTGGTCAGCCTGCGGAGAGCTGGCACGAACGTGAACTGGACGGTTTGTCGTCCTTTACCGGGGTCACCGTGCGGGTCGATGCGATCGATCCGGCGGACCCCAATCTGCAACGGCCAGGCCCCGACGGACGCCTGGAACTGACTTTCTCTGGAGACGTAACCCCATGAGCAAACGCATCACCGTGCTGCCGGCCCCAGGCCGTGCCGTGCCCGACCCGGAAGCGGGCGATCTGTTGCCCCTCGAGGGCCGTGAAGTGCCGGACAACGCCTGGTGGCGTCGACGTCTGGCCGATGGCGATATCACTACCAAAGCCGTGAAAGCGGCAAAACCACAGGGAGCCAAATAATGGCGATCGGATTCAGCAACATCCCCGCGGACATTCGTGTGCCGTTGTTTTACGCCGAGATGGACAATTCGGCTGCCAATAGTGCGTCGTCGGCCATGCGTCGTTTGATCGTCGCTCAGGTCAACGACAACATTGCGCCGGCCGAGGTTGGCAAACTGGTGTTGGTGTCCAGCGTGGCGCTGGCCAAAAGCATTGGCGGCCAGGGCTCGATGCTCGCTTCGATGTATGAAACCTGGCGCAAGACCGACCCGATCGGCGAAATCTGGTGCCTACCGCTGCATAACACCGAAGGCAGCATCGCCAAAGGCGTGTTGACCCTGACCGGGGCGGCCACTCAAAGCGGTGTGCTCAACCTGTACGTTGGCGGCGTTCGTGTTCAAGCAGCCATCGTCAATGGCGCCACGGCAGCTCAGGCCGCTACCGCGCTGGCGCTGAAAATCAACGCCTCGGCAGATCTGCCGGTCAGCGCGGCAGCCGTTGAAGGCATCGTGACCCTGAGCGCCAAATGGACGGGCGACAGCGGTAACGACATCAGCCTGCAATTCAATCGCCTGGGCAAGAGCAATGGCGAAGAAACCCCGGCCGGCCTGACCACGGCCATCACCGCCATGACCGGCGGTGCCGGTGTGCCGGATCAGGTCGCTGCGGTAGCGGCGCTGGGCGATGAACCGTTCGAGTTCATCTGCATGCCATTCTCGGACCTGTCGACCCTCAACACCTGGCAAGCCGTCATGGATGACAGCACCGGTCGTTGGTCGTGGGCCAAGCAATTGTTCGGTCATGTCTACAGCGCCAAGCGCGGCACCATCGGTACTTTGGTGGCGGCCGGTCAGATGCGTAACGACCAGCACATGACCCTCCAGGCACTGGAACCGGGCGTACCGCAACCGTTCTGGGTTCAGGCCGCTGCACTCGCTGCGCGCACATCGGTGTTCATCTCCGCCGATGCCAGCCGTCCGACCCAAAGCGGCAGCCTGCCAGGCCTAGACCCGGCGCCGGCCAGCGAGCGTTTCACCCTGACCGAGCGTCAGTCGCTGCTCAATTACGGCATCGCCACCGCGTACTACGAAGGCGGCTACGTGCGCATTCAGCGTTCGATTACCACCTATCAGAAGAACGCCTACGGCCAGGCAGACAATTCCTACCTGGACAGCGAAACCATGCACCAGTCGGCGTTCATCGTGCGTCGTCTGCAAAGCGTGATCACCAGCAAATACGGTCGCCACAAACTGGCTTCTGACGGCACCCGTTTCGGCGCCGGCCAGCCGATCGTGACCCCGAGCACTATTCGCGGTGAGCTGATTGCCCAGTACGCCAAGCTCGAACTGGAAGGCCACGTCGAAAACGCCGAGCTGTTCGCCGAACACCTGATTGTCGAGCGGGATGTGCAGGACCCGAGCCGGGTCAACGTGCTGTTCCCGCCGGATTACATCAACGGCCTGCGCGTGTTCGCGCTGCTCAACCAATTCCGTCTGCAGTACGACGACGCAGCCTGATCGCTGCCTTTGACTGTGTGATTTCAGCCCACTTCGCGTGGGCTTTTTATTTGAAGGGAGAAACACCATGGGTCAACTGATTGCGGGCACCTGCTACGTCAAAGTGGACGGCGCTCAACTGACTATCAATGGCGGCTGCGAAGCGCCGTTGCTGGCTGTGAAACGGGAAACCGTCGTACCGGGTTTCTACAAGGAAACCGACATCGCCCCGTCGTTCAAAGTGACAGCGCTGCACACCGCTGACTTCCCGCTCAAGCAACTGATCGCAGGCACCGACATGACCGTCACCTGCGAATTCAGCAACGGCAAAGTCTACGTACTGGCCGGCGCTTACCTGGTGGAAGAGCCTGTCTCCAAGGGCGACGACGCCACCATCGAATTGAAATTCGAAGGCATCAAGGGGACCTGGCAATGACTGGCGCCGTGAAGCTTCACGTTGCGATCGAAGCTCACGGCGAGCCCTTGACCGAACTCAACCTGCGCCGCCCGACGGTGCAGGAAGTGCGGGCGATCAAAGCGCTGCCGTACAAGATCGACAAGAGCGAAGAAGTCAGCCTCGACATGGACGTCGCGGCCAAATACATCGCGGTGTGCGCCGGCATCCCGCCGTCGTCGGTCAATCAGTTGGATCTGGCTGACCTCAACGCGCTGAGCTGGGCCGTCGCGAGTTTTTTCATGAGTGCGGCGTCGGAGCCATCACCGACCTGATTTCAGTCGCCTATGACCTGGCCTGGTTCTGGAAGGTTGACCCCGAACAGATGATGGCCAGGCCTTTGGATGTGCTCCGCGAATCGCTGGAGCACGCGCAACGGATCAATGCGATGCAGCAGGTGCAGTGATGGCAGACATGGAAAAGGAAGATAAAACACCGGTCCAGCTGACGGGGGGCGATGAAGTGCCCTCCAAGCTGGCCCGCCTTCGAGCGAAGGTTGAGGGCTTCAGAACACACCTTGAACAGACGGGGCTGGGCAAGCTGGACATCAGCGGTCTGTTCAAGGGTGGCAGCGTGATCACGCCCTTCGTGGACGGGATCAAGGCGTCCGCTGCGTTCAAGGGCCAATTGACCGAGGTCAATGAGGCCGCCAAAGGTGTCGATGTGCCGAGCGTACCGACCAGCGCCGCGCAAACCCTGAATGTGTTCAGTCGGTCGATGGAGCAGGTGTCGGTTGCCGCAAACACCGCGTTACAACCTGCCGTCGCGACCGTCACGGCAGGGATTCAGCCGCTGCTCATTGGCTTTGGCAGTCTGCTCAATGACAACCCGAAGCTGGTCGAGGGACTTGCGGCCGGTGCCATTGCGTTTTCGGCAATGCAAACCGCCGTGACCGGCGCGACCCAGGTTTTCGATCTGATGAACATGGTGCTCAAGACCCATCCCATCGTGTTGATTGCTACGGGCATCGCCCTGGCAGCCGGTTTGATTGTGGCCAACTGGAAACCCATATCGGCGTTCTTCGCCGGGCTCTGGCAAAAGATTGCTCCGGTCGTGATGCCCATGGTCGAGTTCTTCAGGACGATGTTCGCCTTCACGCCGCTGGGACAAATCATCGGCCATTGGGGACCGATCACCGCCGTGTTCGTGGCGATCTGGGACGTCATCAAAGCGGTGGCGACACCGATCATTGGTTTTTTCCAGACGCTTTTTTCCTGGTCACCACTGGGTTTGATCATCAGCAACTGGACGCCGTTGACGGGCCTGTTTTCGGCGATCTGGGATTTGCTCAGAGCGCTGTCGGTGCCGGTCATGGACTTTCTGCACGGCTTGTTCGACTGGTCGCCGCGGGAGTTGATCATCGCCGGCTGGGGCGCGGTCACCGAACTGTTTTCCGGGATCTGGGACGGCATCAAGGCCCCTGCTCTGGTGATGTACGGCACGTTGCGCAGCCTGTTTGACTGGTTTCCGCTGGAAGAGATCAAACAGCGTTGGGAGCCGATCACCGAATGGTTCAGCCAATGGTGGGACAAGCTGCAAGGCGTCGTCGCGCCGATCAAGGAATTCTTTGCCGGTGGTTTCGGCAGCCTTGTCACCCGTGTGACCGGCAAGGTCGAAGGCTTGACCGAGGCTCAAGAAAAAACCAATGCCGAAGGCCAAGGTAAGTTTGCGCCGGCGTTTTTTGGCGCCGATACCGAGCAACCACAAAGCCTGTCAGTGCTGCCCGGCAATCTGCTGCACAAACCCTCGATGCAGCCTGGTTCCCTGACACAAAACTCCAGCGCCCTGATTCAACAAAGCGCCGCCAACAGCCGCACACAACTCGAAGGCGGCCTGACCGTGCGCTTCGAAAATGCGCCGGCCGGCATGCGCACCGATCAGCCGCAAACCAATCAACCGGCGCTGGCGCTCAATTCGCGCATCGGCTACCGCACACTGTCCCTTGGAGGTTCCAATGAGCTGGCGTGATCGTTTGATGCCGGCATCGTTTCGCGGCGTCCAGTTCTGGGTCGATCAGGCGAAAAACCCGGTCGGCCAAAAAGGCCAGTTGCACGAGTATCCGCAGCGGGATCTGCCATATTTCGAGGGCCTTGGTCTGCAGGCGAAGATTCACGATTTGACCGTATTTATCGTCGGCGCCGACTGCCTGGAGCAGCGCGACAAACTGCTCAAGGCGCTGGAGCAGGGCAGTGGTGAGCTGGTTCACCCTTGGCTGGGGCGTCTGCAGGTCAAGGTCGGCGAATGCGACATGACCCACACCCGCCAGGACGGCGGGCTGGTGACCTTTACCCTGAAGTTTTACCCCGATCAACCGGTGCCGTTTCCCACTGCGGCGGTCAGCACGCAGACGCTATTGCTGGTGTCGGCCGACAGCTTGCTGGGCTCTGCAGTGAAGCGTTTCGAAGACGCGATGACTTTGATCAAGGCTGCGCGGATCGGCATTGCCAACCTGCGCAACAGCATCAAGGAGGCTTACGAGGTGATTGAGCAGCACCTTCAGCCGTTGATTGATGAGTACCAGCAGATCAGCGATCTGGTCAAAGCCGTCAAGGAACTGCCCAAGGATGTGGCAGCGCAATTCAAGGGATTGATCGGCGACATCAACGAACTGAAGGACTTCGCCCGTGAAGGTTATCGTGGCGTGATTGCCAACGTCTCCCAGCAGGTCGAAGCCATCAAGAAGGCTGATGCGCCGAAGCTCACCACCGGCAAGGACACCACCGCTGCGGCCCAGGCGCTGACCAATCTGGTGCAGGACACTTTGATTGTGCAAGTGGCCCAGTGGGTCGCCTCGATGCCGGTGGCTTCACAGGCCGTCAAGCGGGTCACCAACCTGCCGGTCGGGCATCAGGCTGTGCGACCGACCACGCACCAGGACGTTCCGGTGGTCGACGATTTGGAGGCCTTGCGTGCGGCACTTGAGGAAGTGTTCAAGCTGCCCGAGGCCAAGGCGGACCCCGCGCACTATCTGGCGATGAGCAATCTGCGTCAGGCCCTCCGGGCGCATTTGAAGGCGGTCGCGTCGTCGGGCGTTCGACTGGTCAGCAAGTCTTTCAAGCAAAGCCTTCCAGGGCTGGTCGTGATCTATCAGCAAAGTGGAGACGCCACGCGAATCGCTGAAGTGCTACAGCGCAACGGCATTATTCATCCGGGGTTTCTCCCGCTGGACGACGTAAAAGTCCTGGGGGAATAGACCATGAATGAACTCGATAACAGCGTGTTGCTGACCGTTGACGGTCTGGAGTATGGCGGCTGGAAAAGCGTTGAAATCACTGCGGACCTGGAGCGTCAGTTCCGCACCTTCAAACTCGACATCACCTGGCAATGGCCGGGGCAGACGGTCGACCGACCCATCCGCCCGGGTGCGCCCTGCCAAGTGCGAATCGGCTGCGATCTGGTGCTCAGTGGGTATGTGTTCAAGGCGCCGATCAGCTATGACGGGCGGCAGATCAGCCTGAGTATCGAAGGCAGTTCAAAGACTCAGGACCTGGTGGACTGTGCGGCGATCAACACGCCCAACCAATGGCATCAGCAATCGTTGCTCAGCATCGTTCAGGCGTTGGCCTCGCCTTATGCCGGGAAAGTGGTCAGTGAAATCCCCGACACCGCGCGACTCGGCAGTCACACGATCGTGCCGGGGGAAACGGTCTTTCAGTCGATCGACCGCTTGCTCACGCTGTTTCGGGTGTTTTCCACCGATGACGCCGAAGGTCGGGTGGTACTGGCCCGACCGGGTAGCGGTGGGCGAGCCAGTGACGTGCTTGAGCTGGGCAAGAACATTCTGTCGGCCAACGCGCCGATGGACTTCAGCCAGGTGTTCTCCGAGTACCGGGTGATCGGTCAGCACAAGGGCGGCGACGAGAAGAGCGGTGCGGCCGTGAGCGAAGTGTCCGGGGTTTCCACCGACCCGATTATCGGGCGCAAGCGGATCACCGTGATCAACGAAAGCGCGCAATTGACCCCGGAACTGGCGCAGCAACGTGCCGATTGGGAAAGCGGTATTCGCGTCGGCAAGGCTGGCACCACGACCTATCGGGTACAAGGCTGGCGGCAGTCCAACGGTGATTTGTGGAAGCACAACACCTTGGTGCGGGTGATTGACAAGGTGTTGGGGTTCGACCACGACATGCTGATCTCCAAGGTGACTTACTCGCTGTCCGAACAGGGCTCGGTCACCACGCTGCAAGTGGCGCCGCCTTACACCTTCGATGCGAATCCGGTGCCTCCCAAGAAAACCTGAGGTTGACACTAAAACTGTGGGAGCGGGCTTGCCCGCGAAGACGGCGGTTGATTCGACATCTATCTGACAGATCCACCGCCATCGTCGGAACGCCGCCCGGGGCAAGCCCGCTCCCACAGTGTTCTGTGTTCGGCCCGACTCCAGAGGAAACCCAATGAGCCTACTGACACGCCTCCTGGCGCGCGGCACTGTCGTGCTCGCCAACTCGGCCACCAAGCTTCAATCGCTGCAAATGCGCCTCACCGCCGGCGAAGTGAACGACGACATGGAGCACTTCGAACCCTACGGTTTCACCAGCAATCCGCTGGCTGGCGCTGAAGGCATCGCCACGTTTCTGGGTGGTGATCGTTCTCACGCCGTCGTGCTGGTGGTCGCCGACCGCCGCTATCGCCTCAAGGCACTGGCCCAGGGCGAAGTCGCGATCTACACCGACGAAGGCGACAAGATCCACTTCAAGCGTGGACGGATCATCGACATCGAAACCGCCACCCTGAACATCCGCGCCAGCACCGCCGTGAACATCGACACCCCGGCCCTGACCCAGACCGGCAAGATCGTCTCTCAGGGCGATCAGATTGCCGCTGGCATCAGCCAGATCAAGCACGTGCACGTCGGCGTGCAGGTGGGCAACGGCCAGACCGGCGTGCCGACGGGAGGCCAGTGATGTTTATCAGCCAGAACCTCCACGCTGCACTGACCCGTTCAGTGCTGATCAGCCTGTTCACCTGGCGCCGCGCCGCCGATGACGATGCCCTCGATGACGAAGAACGTTTCGGCTGGTGGGGCGACACCTTTCCTACGGTCGCGGACGACCGTATCGGCTCACGCCTGTGGCTGCTGCGCCGGGTCAAGCTGACCCGACAGACCCAGATGGACGCCGAGTTTTATGCCCGCGAAGCCTTGCAATGGCTGATCGACGACGGCCATTGCAGCGCCATCGACATCATCAGCGAACGTCTGGACATCAATCCTGATAACAGTTGGCAGGTGATCTATGCCGTTTGAAACCCCTTCGCTGCCGGTGCTGATCAAACGCACCCAAAGCGACCTGGCCAGCGATTCGCTGCGCCAGTCCGATGCGCAAGTGCTGGCCCGTACCCTCGGTGGCGCCGCCTATGGCCTGTATGGCTATCTGAACTGGATCGCCGAGCAGATCCTCCCGGACAAGGCCGATGAGTCGACCCTGGAAAGGATCGCCGCACTGCGTCTGAACCAGCCGCGCAAAGCCGCACAATCGGCCAGTGGCAGCGTCAGCTTTACCGCCAGCGCTGGCGCTGTGCTGGATGTCGATACGCTGCTGCAATCGAACGACGGTCGCACCTACAAAGTGACCGCTTCGCGCACCACCAGCAACGGCCTCAACAGCACCTCCATCGCCGCCCTCGAGGCCGGCAGCCTCGGGAATGCCGACGCCGGCATGACGCTTATTCCGGTGCAGCCGATTCTGGGCATTATCGGCAACAGCTTCACGGTGCTGGCGCCGGGGTTGACCGGCGGGATCGCTCGGGAAAGTCTGGAGTCCCTGCGGTCCCGGGTGATTCGTTCTTACCGGATCATTCCTCACGGCGGATCGGCGCAAGACTACGAAACCTGGGCGCTCGAATGTCCGGGGGTGACCCGTGCCTGGTGTCGCGGCAGCTATCCTGGCCCCGGCATTGTCAGTCTGTACATCATGCGTGACGACGATGTGCAACCCGTCCCCAATCCCGAACAACTGGCTGAAGTTCAGGCCTACATCGAACCTCTGCGGCCAGTCACCGCTGAGTTGCGTGTGCTGCCGCCGGTACAAGTGCCGGTGACCTACCGACTGAGCCTGAAGCCTGACACCACGGCCGTACGCGCCGCCGTTGAGGCGCAACTGCGCGATCTGCATAACCGCGAAGGCGGCCTGGGCGACACTCTGCTGGTGAGTCACATCCGTGAAGCCATCAGCAGCGCGACCGGCGAAAGTGATCACGATCTCAAGTCACCTGTCGCAGACGTCGAAGCCGAGAGCAACCAGTTGCTGACCTTCGGAGGTTGCGTATGGCAGTGATCAGAACCGCCGCGCAATACCAGGCCCAACTGCGCAGCCTGCTACCCAGCGGTCCGGCGTGGGACCCGGAGCAGGTCCCGGAACTCGAAAAAGTCCTTGAAGGCGTCGCCCAGGAACTGGCCCGCCTCGACGCTCGCGCCGCTGACTTGCTCAACGAAATGGACCCGGCTGGCGTCAGTGAACTGGTGCCGGACTGGGAGCGGGTGATGAACCTGCCCGACCCATGCCTGGGCGCGACGCCACTGTTCGACGACCGTCGCCTCGCCGTACGCCGGCGACTGCTCGCTGTTGGCAGCCAAGCCATCAGCTACTACGTCGAGATCGCCAAGAGCCAAGGTTATCCGAACGCCACCATCACCGAGCTTGAAGTCCCGCGAATGGGACGGGCCCGGTTTGGCCAGGCGCACTTCGGAACATGGCAGGCGCATTTCATGTGGACGCTCAACACCGGTGGCCGCCTGCTGCTGGGCCGACGTTTCGGCGCCAGCTACTGGGGTGAGCGGTTTGGCACGAACCCGGGCTCGGCCCTGGAATGCCTGATCCATCGCAGCGCACCGGCGCATACCAAGGTGCACATCAATTATGACTAGGGAGTAGAGGAATGGATTATCCAAAGAGTGTCCCCAGTGTCGGACTGGTCAACGGACGGTTTGTCGATGAAAACCCCGTGGCTGGTACACCTGGATCGTTGATTCCGGCGGTGTGGGGCAATTCGGTTACGCAGGAGATTTTGAGTGTGATTGCTGGCGCCGGAATGGCGCCATCGGAGGGAGACAACGGCCAGTTGCTCAAGGCGATCCAGGCGATCATCGGCGTGAATAGCCCGATGCGTTCAGTGGTCACCCGACTAGCCGCATCGAAGATGCTGGCACAAGAAGAACTCGGTTTGGTGTTGATTGACGCCAGCCCCGGCGCTGCCACCATCACGCTTCCGCCGGCCAACGTTACTATGGGCGTTCGCGATGTCATTGTTCGACGCGTGGACAACAGTGGCAACCGTCTGGTTATTCAGGCTGCTGGCACCGATCGAATCCGATTTCACACCCATCTATCTGCGACCGGTTACACGTTCCTGGTGCTGATGGGCTGCGGCGACTGGTGGCAGCTGCGCAGCGATGGTGCCGGCAGTTGGTGGCCGGTGGGGCGGTTTGACAACACGCCCTTGGGGCGACCGTTTTTCGAGACGACCACGCTGCTCAGTCCGGGTGGCTATGGCGCGCTCAATGGCACGGTCATGAATCGTGCGCAGTGGCCGTGGTTGTGGGATCACGCCCAGCAATCGGGAATGCTCGGCACCGAGGCCGCTCGGGTTGGCAACGAAGGTAAGTGGACCAGTGGCGATGGTGCGTTGACGTTCCGGGGTCCTGAAGGTCGCGGCGAGTTTCTGAGAGTTTTGGACGAAGGGCGTGGCGTGGATGCCGGGCGTGTAATGGGGGCCTTTCAGCCCGGAACCGCGCATTCTTATGTCATGGGGGCGAATGGCGGCGGTGCAGTAGGGTCGCGATGGAGTGACAGCCTTACCGCCATTGGTGCCGACACCCGTGAGGAGCCTCAATACGTAGGCGCACTCTCCAATGGTGGTCCGATCTATCCAGCTGGAACCAGCTATCAGATGGACCCTACGGGCACCTTGCTCTATCTCTTCAAATCCCGTCCACGCAACATCGCCTATCCCGGCCGTATCAAACTTATCTGAGGTGTCCATGTTTAATTATCTGATTGATAACTCGGGCGCCTTGTCGGGGCCGGTGGAGTTCTTCGTGACGCCGGGGATCGGCATTCAACTGCCCAGTAATGCTGTTGAACTCTCATTTGAATTGCCGCCTCCGGAACAGGGCCGTACTTGGGTGCTGGTCAAAAATGTCCCGCGCGAAGTCATCGACCGGCGCGGTCTGGTGTATCGCAAAGAGGGCGGGGCTCAGCAGATCTGGAGTGAACTTGGGGAATTACCTGACGCCTTTACCACGGTTCCATGGCCGGGTGAGTTTTATGTCTGGCGTGATAACACCTGGGAGTTGGACGACCAGGCGCGGTTGGCGGATGTCAGGAATCAGGTGTTCACCAAACGAGACGCGCTACTTCGTGACGCCGTCCTGCGTATAGCCCCGCTTCAATACGCCGAAGATATCGGCGACGCCACTCACGATGAGCAATTGGCATTGATGGAGTGGAAGCTCTACAGCGTTGAGTTGAATCGCCTTGAACGGCAAGTAACCTTTCCTGCAGAGATCCACTGGCCTCAGGTTCCAGGCTCGACCGAGTAACTGCATTGCCTGTGTTTATGCCCTTCAACTTGAGTAGGTCAAATGGACTATCCAAAAAGCGTCCCCAGTGCAGGACTGGTCAACGGTAGATTTGCCGATGAAAATCCGATAGCAGGAACTCCCGGCTCCCTGATTCCAGCCAGCTGGGGTAATAGCGTCACCCAGGAAATTCTCAACGCCATCACCGCCGCGGGGCTGATGCCTTCCGAGAATCAAACTGATCAACTGAGCCTGGCCATTAAAGAGTTGGCCAAACTCGACCCGCAACAGAATTTTCCGGTGCAGGTTTATCGCAAGAATCTGATGATTAACGGCAATTTCGATATCTGGCAGCGCGGTACGGTCAACTTGGGGCCTTACACCGGTGCCTATATCGCTGACCGTTTTCGTTGCGACTGGAGCGGAAACGCCGGGGTGAATATTTCCCGGCAGAGCTTTGTGCTGGGTCAGGGCGAGGTGCCCAATGAACCCCGTTACTTTATGCGTTGGCAGCAAATCACCGCGGGCGTTGGCGCCAGCGTGCATAAAATTTCCCAGGCTATCGAGTCGGTCAGGACCTTGGCGGGGAAAACCGCGACGCTGACGTTCTGGGCCAAAGCCGACACGGCGCGTCAGATCAATGTGACTGTCGCGCAGTATTTCGGAGCGGGCGGTAGCGTGGATACAGTGACGCCGGTTGGCAGCTTTCAACTCAAAACTTCCTGGACCCGATACAGCGCGACGATTCAAGTGCCGTCCCTGGCAGGCAAAACGTTGGGAAGTAGCGGTAATGACTTTCTGCGGCTCTCCTTCGACCTGCCTTTGAATGTTTTGCAGGTGATAGACCTGGCACAGATCCAGTTGGAAGAGGGGCGGGTGTCGACGCCGTTCGAACTCCGTAGTCCTGGCGATGAGTTGATGTTGTGCCAGCGTTATTACGAAAAAACCTATAGCCAGGATCTGCCGCCTGGAAGCATGACAGGTCCCTACGGTGCACTGTTGTCCACCGTGAGACAGGGCCAGACGGGGTTTGCTTCACAGCCCATGGCTCAGTGGACCTTCAAGGTTGAGAAGAGAACTATTCCAAGTCTCAGTTTATTTACCACTACTTCGAAGGGGGTCGCTGGGCAATGGCGTTCGGGGAGCGATGAAGTTTCATCGGCTAATGCTCGACCTCTTGGGGTGTCGACTCGCGGCATCTGGGTAGATAACTCCGATATCGGGCTGGTTACTCAGACTTATTACATTCACGCCACTGCCGATGCCGAACTTTAAGGAGGTTTTCCCTATGCACTATCAACTCACTAAAGACCCGGCCACTGTCATTCGTCTGCCTGACGGAGCAACCGTGCCTCGGCATCACCGTTTCTGGGATGAATACCAGCAATGGCTGGCGAGTGGTGGTGTGCCATTGCTCGCCATGCTGGAAGACGATCCGGAGGCAGAACCTGAACCAGCTACAGTAGCCCGAGCCTGGCGGAACCAGGAACTGGCCGCCAGCCAATGGCTGGTCGACCGTGATCGCGATGAGCAAGCTGCCGGCACTCCGTTGACTTTGAGCAGCGATCAATATCATGAGCTGTTGGATTACCGGCAGGATCTGCGCGACTGGCCCTCGCTAGCCAACTTTCCAAAAGACTTCAGCAAACCCCTGGCGCCGGTCTGGTTTAAAACAACGGCAAATGGAACATGAACCATGTCTCTCACTTCAATGCAGTTGCAACAAATTTTTCCCAACGCTCGCTCTCAAGCGGGCGTTTTCATTTCCGCCCTCAACAGCGCCATGGCCCACCGCAATATCAATACCCTCAAACGTATCGCCGCTTTCCTCGCCCAAGTCGGCCATGAATCTGGACAATTGCAGTACGTGCGTGAAGTGGGCAATGACCAATACCTGAGCAAATATGACACTGGCACCCTTGCGGCTCGTTTGGGCAACACTCCAAAGGCGGACGGTGACGGCCAGAAGTACCGAGGCCGTGGACTGATCCAGATCACCGGGCGCAACAACTACCGTCAATGCAGCCTCGGGCTATTCGGCGACGAGCGCTTGCTGTCTCTGCCTGAGTTGCTGGAGCAACCGCAATGGGCCGCCGAGTCAGCCGCGTGGTTCTGGGAGCAAAATGGCTTCAATGAACTGGCCGACCGCGACCAGTTCAACAGCATCACCCGTCGCATCAACGGCGGCCTGAACGGTTTGCAGGATCGCTTGCAACTCTGGGCACGGGCGAGGGCGGTGTTATGCCAGCCTTCGGTTTGATCCCGGTGCCTTACCGCATCATTGGCGTTGTTGTGTTTCTGGCTGTGTTGGCCGGCGGCTCGGCGGCGCTGGCCTGGCGCTTTCAGGATTGGCGTTATGGCCGGCAACTGGCGGAACAGGCCACGCTGCACGCCGAGGTACTGAATCAACTGACTCTGGCAGTCGCAACGCAGCAACAGGCCGAGCAGGACAAGCGTCTAGCACTGGAGCAGCGTCTTTCGACCAGCGAACAAACCCATTACCGAGCGCTTAGCGATGCCCAACGTGATCAAGGTCGCCTGCGCGATCGTCTTGCCACTGCTGATGTGCGCCTGTCAGTCCTCCTCGATGCCCGTGACGCGGCCTCTGTCTGTGCAGTGCCAACCGCCTCCGGAGCCAGCCGCGTGGATCATGGAATCGCGCGCGCCCGACTTGACCCTGCGCATGCTCAGCGAATTATCGCCATCACCGACGCCGGCGACCGCGGACTGATTGCCTTGCAGGCCTGTCAGGCTTATATCAGAGCCCTCGCTCGTTAACATTTTGATCGATCCTGCGCCTTGCAAGCGCGTTACGCTCGTGTACGGTAGTTCTCATTCCGCTTGCTCAGGAGATGACCGTGAAAGAAATCACCCAACTGGCCGCTGAACTTGGCAGGCGTTTGCAGGTTCTCAATGCCCACGTCACCGCCGCAGAGTCCTGCACCGGCGGCGGGATCAGCGAGGCGATCACCCGGGTTCCGGGGAGTTCGGCGTGGTTTGAGGCCGGTTATGTCACCTATTCCAATCGCCAGAAAACCGAGCAATTGAATGTCCCGGTCGAGTTGTTTTCGACGGTGGGGGCGGTCAGTCGCGAGGTCGTCGAGGCCATGGTCCGAGGCGCGCAGGAGAAAAGTCATGCGCGTTTTGCCGTCGCGGTCAGCGGTGTTGCAGGGCCGGACGGCGGTACCGCGAGCAAACCGGTGGGCACCGTCTGGCTAGCCTGGGGCGTCGGGGAGGCGGTGTTCAGCGAGGTCCGGCACTTCCCCGGAAACCGCGACGAGGTCCGCCGACAAACGGTCAAGGCCGCGCTAGAGGGGCTGCTGCGCCATACCGCTGGAGAAATCTCAAATCAGGGGTAGGCGATCCTGAAACGCTGTGGAATAATACTGGCTACTTATACAGGTGTTGGCCGTCAGGCCTTATTGATTACGTGAGGACTTTAATGGACGACAACAAGAAGAAAGCCTTGGCTGCGGCCCTGGGTCAGATCGAACGTCAATTCAAGTCC
>Ga0255334_1000780_pt1 | contig 19588 bp, 19 predicted proteins | sample EtOH5_35cm_T3_12_FD_202080 | JGI IMG/M metagenome (GOLD analysis project Ga0255334, IMG submission 202080) | Sandy soil microbial communities from University of British Columbia, Vancouver, Canada - EtOH5_35cm_T3_129 | ecosystem: Engineered > Artificial ecosystem > Sand microcosm > Unclassified ...
CCCCAAGCCGTTCCGCTGGACCAAATCCGCCAACGACATCCTCGCCAGCATCGAGCGCTTCTGTCTGCGAAACCTACCGATGCCGGCATGATAATCAATCAGGCGAACTTCTGGTTCGGGACACTAGCGCCGGAACAGCCGCCTGAGCCAGCCGAACGCCCCGCCGCCCAGGCCCCGCCGCGTCTTGCCATGGCTTACATGCGGGCGGCGCGAGGGCGGTGGCAGGGCGCTGGCGATGGTGTGCCGGCCGTCGTCATAGGCCGCGATCAGGCGCGTCTCCAGGGCGACGACCTGGGCCACGGGCCCGGCCGCCGGCCCGATCTCCGGCGCCGCTGCCATCGCGGCCGCCGTGGCCGCGGCATCCTCCCAAGCCCCGGCGCGGCGCAGCGCGTCCAGGCTGCGCACCCGCTGCTCCATGTCCATTGCTGGGCCGCCGCGCCACAGCGCCACCGCATCCAGCCGCCATTGCCGCGCGAGATCGTCGCGGCCGAGGTCGTCGGCGACCCAGGCGGCCTGCAGCGTGGCCTCGGCCGCCGCGTGCAGCCCGCCGGTCTCCTCCAGCACATGCGCCCAGGACAGGAAGCGGCGCGCCAGCGGCGGCGCCGTGCCATCGGCGATCAGCGCCCGGAACGGGGCGGCGGACACCACCCCCGGCACCGCCGGATGCACCTGGGCGAGGTCCGGGGCGGCATAGCCGCATTGCGGGCACTGCTGCAGCCAGCGGGCCATGGTGCCGCGCTCCGGCTCGCCCGGGCGCAGATCCAGGTCCGGCGCCTGTTCGGGGGGCTGCCGACGGAACACCGGCTGCCGGCTTTCAGTGCCGCAGACGCCGCAGCGAACCTGCGCCGACTGGTTCAACCGGATGCCGGCCTGGGAAGGGGGAGGAAGCGCCATGACGATTACAAGATAGGATCAGTGCGGCACGGTTGCACGTCCTCGCGCGACTTGCGAAACTTGCCCCATGCCGCGTGGTGATCTGTTTCCCGATATCGCGCCCTATGAGACCGGGCTGCTGCCGCTGAGCGGCGGCCATGTGATGTATTGGGAACAGGTCGGCAATCCGCGTGGCCAGCCGGTGCTGTTCCTGCATGGCGGGCCCGGGGCCGGGGCGGGGGCGGTGCATCGCCGCTTCTTCGATCCGCAATTCTTCCGGGTGGTGATCTTCGACCAGCGGGGCGCCGGCCGCTCCCGCCCCCTGGGCGACCTGCGCGAGAACACCACCGAACACCTGGTCGCCGACATCGAGGTGCTGCGCCGCTTCCTCGGCGTCGACCAATGGCTGCTGTTCGGCGGCTCCTGGGGCTCCACCTTGGCGCTGGCCTATGCGCAGACGCATGCCGACCGGGTGTCGGGGGCGGTGCTGCGGGGCGTGTTTCTCGGCCGGCCGGCGGAGGTGGAATGGTTCCTCTATGGCCTGCGCCGCGTCTTTCCCGACGCCTGGGCCGCCTTCGCCGAACATGTGCCGGAGGCCGAGCGCGGCGATCTGCTGACCGCCTACCTCTCCCGGCTGACCGATCCCGATCCCTCGGTGCATCTGCCGGCAGCACGGGCCTGGAGCGCCTATGAGGGCTCCTGCTCGACCCTGCTGCCCTCGCCCGACAGCGTCGCCTCCTTCGCGCAGGACCGGACCGCGCTCGGGCTGGCGCGGATCGAGGCGCATTACTTCGCCAATACCCTGTTCCTGCCGGAAGGCGGGTTGCTCGCGCATATGGGCAGCGTCGCGCATATCCAGGCCGAGATCATCCAGGGCCGCTACGACATGATCTGCCCGGCCGAGACCGCCTTCGACCTCGCCGCCGCCTGGCCGCGGGCGCGGCTGACGATCATACCCGATGCCGGCCATTCGGCCCTGGAGCCCGGCATACGCATGGCGCTGGTCGCGGCGGTGGAACGCTTCCGGCGGCGCTGAGCTCGTTCATCCTTTGGCAATCCCTGCGGCGCTACGCTGGTGGGACATGTAGAAGGGGGACCGGCGCGCATGCCTTCGGAAATCCGGCATATCCTGTTCCGGCCGGCCGAAGCGGCCCGCGCCATGATGGATTACGCCCGGCGCCAGCATCGCGACCTGCCGCAGGGCGATGTCGTGGAATGCTTTGCCCAATCCGCGGGGGGCCAATCCGCCGGCCACCGACGGAGTCCGGGCTTCTGCCTGGTGATCGATCCCAGCCGCGCTCTGCCGCGGGGGCAGGGGCCGGTGGAACTGGTCCGCGCCTCGCTGGACGGGGACGAGCTGATGGCGGCGCTGATCGCCTTCTGCGACGGGCAAGGCATCGCCCTGCCGCGGGGCGGCGAGAAATCCCTGCAAAGGTTTGGTGAACAAATAGGCATGGTCATCACCCTGGATGACGGCATGCAGGAAGATTGGTCCGGGCTCGCCCAGCTGGGCCACGAACTCGCCTGAGGAAAACCGCCGGCCATCTTGTCGCGGCTCTCACCGGACGCGACACTGGGGGCATGGAAGCTCATAAGTTCGACGTCATCGTCATCGGGGCCGGCATGGCCGGCGCCACCGTCGCCGCGCAGCTTGCCGGGGAGCGCCGTGTCGCGCTCGTCGAGCAGGAGGAAACCGCCGGCTATCACACCACCGGGCGCTCGGCGGCGATCTGGATGCTGAACTATGGCCCGCCCGATGTGCGCGCCATGACCGGCGCCAGCCGCGCCTTCTTCGAGACCCCGCCGGAAGGGTTCTCCGAGGTTCCGCTGATGCAGCGCCGGGCGGTCATCCACCTCTCCCCCGCCGCCGATGAAGCGGAGCTGGCGCTGAAGATCGCCGCCAGCGAAGGCACCATCCAACCGATCAGCATCGCCGCGGCGATGGCGCTGGCCCCAGGGCTGCGTGCGGATTATGCGGCCGCGGCGGCCATCGAACCCGAATCCTTCGACATGGATGTCGCCGCGCTGCACCAGGGCTTTCTGCGTTTGCTCAAATCCCTCGGCGGCGAGATCGCGCTGCACAGCCGCCCCACCCGCATCTGGCACCAGGGCGGGATGTGGCGGGTGCTGACGCCGCAGGGCGATGCCCTGGGCGCCCCAGTCCTCATCAATGCCGCCGGCGCCTGGGGGGATGAGGTCGCGACCATGGCCGGCGTGCGTCCGCTCGGCCTGACGCCGAAACGCCGCACCGCGATCGTGGTCGACCCGGGCGGCTATGATGTCGCCGATTGGCCCATGCTCTCCGACGTCGCCCATACCTGGTACGCGCGGCCGGAGGCGCGGCGGAAGCTGATGGTCAGCCCTGCCGACGAGACCGATTCCCCCCCTTGCGACGCGCAGCCGGACGAGCTGGACATCGCCATCACCGTGGACCGCTTCCAGCAGGCCATGTCGATCGAGGTGAAGCGCATCGAACATTCCTGGGCGGGCCTGCGGACCTTCGCGCCGGATCGCTCCTTCGTGCTCGGCGAGGACACCGATCACCCAGGATTCTTCTGGGCGGTGGGGCAGGGCGGCTATGGTATCCAGACCGCGCCGGCGGCCGGGCGCCTGCTCGCGGGGCTGGTGGCGGGCGCGGTGCCCGCAGATCTGAAACATGTGGTGCCCATGGTCGATCCGATGCGGTTTCGCGGATGATCCCTCTCCCGACCCAGGCCGATGTGCGCGCTGCCGCACAGCGGCTCGGGGGGTATGTCGTGCGCACGCCGATGCTGCGGCATGCGGCGCTGGACCTTGCGACGGGCGGGGAGATCTTCATCAAGCCGGAGCCGCTGCAGCGCACCGGCTCGTTCAAGCTACGCGGGGCCACCAATGCGCTGTTGCAGCTGGCGCCGGGCGGGCGCGGGGTGGTCACGCATTCCTCGGGCAATCATGGCCAGGCGATCGCCTGTGCCGCGGCGGGGCTCGGGATACCCGCGCTGATCGCGATGCCGGCGGATGCGCCGCAGATCAAGGTCGCCGCCACCCGCGCCTGGGGCGCGGAGATCCTGCCCTTCGACCGTGCCACCACCGATCGCGAAACCCTGGCCGAGCGCCTCGGCGCCGAGCGCGGGCTGACCGTGATCCCGCCCTTCGACCATCCGCATGTCATCGCGGGGCAGGGCACGCTGGCGCTGGAGCTGATGGAGGATGCCGGCGCGCCGCTCGATGCCATGCTGGTCTGCACTGGCGGCGGCGGGCTGGTCGCGGGGGTGGCCCTGGCGTTGGAAGGCAGCGGCACCGAGGTCTGGGCGGTGGAGCCCGAAGGCTGGGACGACTACGGCCAATCGCTGCGGGCCGGCACGCGCATCGCCAATGACGGCGCCGGCGCGCTGCTCTGCGACGCGCTGCTGTCGCGCCGCCCGGGCGAGATCACCTTCGCTGTCAATGCGCCGCGGCTGAAGGGCGGCGTGTCGGTGACGCCGGCCGAGGTCTTCGCCGCCATGCGTTTCGCCTTCGAACATCTGAAGATCGTCGCTGAACCCGGCGGGGCGGTGGCGCTGGCCGCAGTGCTGGCCGGCAAGGTGCCGACGCGGGGCCGTCGTATCGGCGTGGTCATCAGCGGCGGCAATGTCGACCCCGCTGTCTTCGCCCGCGCCCTGTCGGGATGATGCGTTTCCGCCGGCCGGTGGTGTGGTGGGCGCTGGCGGGCGGCGCCATGATGGCCGGCGGCGCGTATTTCGGCCTGGGCAGCCGGTTGGTGCCGGCCCTGATGGATGGCTGGTGCGTGCTGGTCGTGATCTACACGTCGCTGATGCTGGAACGGCTTTGGGCGGCGGATGCGGACACCATGCGCCGCCGGGCCGAGGTGCTGGCGGAGGGCCGCTGGACCGTCTTCTCGCTCTCCCTTGCCGCCGCGATCGCATCGCTGGGCGGCGTGGCCTGGGAGGCGGCGGCGACGCCGAGCCCGGCGCCCAGCGGCAGTTCCGTGCTGACGGGGGCCACCATCCTCCTGTCCTGGTTGTTCGTGCAGATGTTGTTCGCGCATGAATATGCGCATGAGTACTGGCGCGCCGATGGCGGGATCGTCTTCCCGGGCGGCGATGGCACCCCCGAATATTCCGAGTTCCTGTATTTGGCCTTCACTGTCGGCATGACCGCCCAGGTCAGTGACGTGACGACCGACAGCCCCGCGATTCGCAAGGTCGTGCTGCTGCATGCGCTGGTGGCCTATGCCTTCAATGCGGTGATCGTCGCCGCGGCGGTGAACATCGCCGCGGGTCTCGTGCAGTGACGCTCGGCGAAGTGCAGAAACGTCAGGTTTCTGCTGGGGTGCCCGAGGAGCGACGCCCAGGGCGACGCCCCTCGATCTTTTCCCTCAACGCGCGCGGGCCGGCTGGCCGCGTTCGCTGCAGGCCCAGCCATGGCCGTGCACCAGCCCGTCGTCATGGTCCGGCTCGACCGTGTTCGGTGCCGAATGGCGGATCGGCGTCCGGCCGCTGCGGGGCGGTTCGCTGGCCCAGCCGTGGTTGTGCACCAGCCCGTCGTCATAGTCCTGGATGTTCATGGCGCGGTCTCCCTTATTCGGCCGCGGCCCGCACGGTCGCCGGCGCGGCGTCGTGGAACTGCTGGGCCTCGGTGCTATGGGCCAGTGCGGTGGTGCTGCTGTGCCCGCCCGCCGCGGCCGAGGCGATGGCATCGAAGTAGCCGACGCCGACCTCGCGCTGATGGCGGACGGCGGTGAAGCCCTCGGCCTCGGCGGCGAATTCTTCCTGCTGCAATTCGCTATAGGCGCCCATGCCGCGCTCGGCATAGCCACGTGCCAGTTGGAACATCGACAGGTTCAGGCTGTGGAAGCCGGCCAGGGTCACGAACTGGAACTTATAGCCCATGGCGCCGATCTCGCGCTGGAAGCGGGCGGCAGCCTCGACGCCCATCTTGCGCTGCCAGTTGAAGGACGGGCTGCAGTTGTAGGCCAGCATCTTGCCGGGGAACTCGCGGTGGATCGCCTCGGCGAAGTCGCGCGCATCGTCGAGATCGGGCTCGGAGGTTTCCCACCACAGCAAATCGGCATAGGGCGCGTAGGCCAGGCTGCGGGCGATCGCATAGGCCTTGCCTGCACCCGGCTTGATGCGGAAGAAGCCCTCGGCGGTGCGTTCGCCGGTGATGAAGGGGCGGTCGCGTTCGTCGATGTCGCTGGTCAGCAGCTGCGCCGATTCCGCATCGGTGCGGCAGAGCAGGACGGTCGCGACGCCCTCCACATCCGCGGCCAGGCGCGCGGCGTTCAGCGTGCGGATATGCTGGCTGATCGGCACCAGCACCTTGCCGCCGAGATGGCCGCATTTCTTCTCGGATGCGAGCTGGTCCTCGAAATGCACCCCGGCGGCGCCGGCCTCGATCATCGCCCGCATCAGCTCATAGGCGTTCAGCGCGCCGCCGAAACCGGCCTCGGCATCGGCGATCACCGGCGCCATGTAGTGGATCGGGTCGCCCTTGCCTTCCTGCACCGCGATCTGGTCGGCACGGCGCAGCGCGGCGTTGATCTTGGTCACCACCTTGGGCACCGAATCCACCGGGTAGAGCGACTGGTCGGGATACATCTGGCCGCCGGAATTGGCATCCGCCGCGACCTGCCAGCCGGAGAGATAGACTGCCTTCAGCCCGGCCTTCACCTGCTGCAGCGCCTGCATGCCGGTCAGCGCGCCGAGGGTGTTCACGAAATCCTCGGACTTCAGCAGCGACCAGAGCCTTTCGGCGCCCATTTCGGCCAGGGTGTGGCGGACGCGGAAGGACCCGGAGAGCCGGGTGACATCGGCGGGGGAGAAATCGCGGCGGATGCCGGCGAAGCGGTCGGGGCTCGGGGGCTGGGCGTAGGTCATTCGGGTGTCTCCTCATCAACGACGGGTCGTCTGTGTGAAGAATTGACCTTGCGAGCGCGAAATACAGCCCGCATTCTGCGCGCCACCGCGCAATCGCGTGGATGGCTTCACCGTCGAGGCTGAAAATCAGTGAAGGTTGTAAAATATGGCTGCCCCCAGGATCGGCCGCACCATCCGCCGCCTGCGGACCGAGCGCGGCGAGACCCAGATGGCCCTCGCGGTGCGGCTCGGCATTTCCGCCTCCTACCTCAACCTGATCGAGCATGATCAGCGCGGCGTCACCGCCTCGCTGCTGATCAAGCTGTCGGAGGCGCTGGAGGCGGATCTCGCGACCCTGTCAGGCCATCAGGAACGGTTGATGGAGGCAGGGCTGCGCGAGGTGCTGGCCGATCCGCTGCTGGGGCTGGAGACGGTGCAGGAGGAGGAGGTCGAGGCGCTGGCCGGTTCGGCGCCGAATGCCGCCCGGGCCATGCTGGCGCTGTATCGCGCCTGGCGCGTGGCGCGGGAGGATGCGAGCGGCATCGCCCTGCCGACCGGCCGCCGCCTGCTCCTGCCGACCGAGGAGGTGCGCGACATCTTCCACGACCGCGCCAACCACTTCCCGGCGCTGGAGGCCGCGGCCGAGCGGCTTGGCCTGACCCTGGCCGCGGCCCCGTCGGAGATGAACCACGCCATCGCCGACCGTCTGCGCGGCCATCACCGCATCATCGTCGAGGTCGGGCCGATGGAGCGGGTGCATCGTCGCTACGATGCCGCCACCCGGCGCCTGCACCTGTCCGACAGCCTGCCGCGCGAAAGCCGCGGCTTCCAGATGGCCTTCCACCTGATGCTGCTGGAAGCGCGGGAAGATGTGGATGCGGTGATCGCCCAGGCCGCCCCCACCACCGCCGAGGCGGCGTCGCTACTGCGTATCGGGCTGTTGAACTATGCGGCGGGGGCGTTGCTGCTGCCTTATGCGCCCTACCTCGCCGCGGTGCGGGCGATGCGGCACGACATGGAGGCGGTGGCGTCGCGCTTCGGCGTCTCCTTCGAACAGGCCTGCCATCGGCTGTCCACGCTGCAACGGGAGGGTGCGCGCGGCCTGCCCTTCTTCTTCCTTCGGCTCGATCCCGCCGGCAATGTCGGCAAGCGGTTTTCGGCGGCGGGGTTTCCCTTCGCGCGCTACGGCGGGTCCTGCCCGCGCTGGATCGTGCATGGCGCCTTCGCGACGCCGGGGATGATGCGGGTGCAGGTGGCGTCACTGCCCGATGGCGCGACCTTCCTGTGCTTCGCGCGCACCGTGCAGACGGCCCCGACCCGCTGGGGCGAACCGCCGCCGATCCATGTCATCGCCATGGGCTGCGACATCGCGCGAGCGGCCGAGGTCGTCTATGCGGATGGCATCGACCTCGACAACGCCGTTGTCGGCATCGGGCTGTCCTGCCGGCTTTGCGACCGGGAGGATTGCCGCAGCCGTGCCTTTCCCCCGCTGGAACACCGCCTGGCGATGGACCCCCTGGAAGAAAGTGCCGCGCCCTATCGCTTCGCGCCCCGGAGCGCGGCACGCGCGCGCCCGGGGTGATGCGACTTGCCCGTTGGGAATCGGAGCCGCTTACGCCTCCGAGGTCGTGGTGCTGCTCACGCGTCGGGGTTGATGTGGGTGATCTTGGTGCCGTTCAGCGCCAGCGCCGCCATCAACCCCTGCTGGCTGAAGCTGATCGCATAGACCGGCTCGCGCAGCGTCGTCGCCGTGACATTGGCCTGCACGCCGTGATCCAGTGCGACCACCGAAGGGCCGGTGCCGATTTCCCAGCCGTCGACATTCATCAGCGCGGCCAAGGCGGCCTCGGTCATGAAGAACATCGCGAGGCCTGCGACCTGCGCCCCGGCCTGCAACCCGAAGGAGGCGCCAGCGATGTTGTAGTAGCCCTGGGTACGGTCGCCGCGCAGCAATGCGCCCTCGCCATACTGGCCGCCGATGATGAAGCCGCCGCTCAGAATTCTCGGGAAAATCAGCACGGCCTGGGCCTGGGCGAAGAGCGGACGCGCGTTCTCCATGCTGCGCAGGGTCGCGAGCGCGGCGGCGACGTCGCGGTCGATCTCGCTGCGGGTGGCGGCTTCGGCATGGCTCGGGCGCAGCAGGCTGCCGACTACCGGCAAGGCGGCCAGGTAGGGGACGAGCGCGCGACGGGTCAGGGCGGACATGTTGGTCTCCTCTTGCCCCGGGACTGGGGCCGTTCGGGAGCGTAACGCCGATCGGGCGAAAAGGTTACCTCGGGCACCGCCGCCCGAGGCGGCGATGGCGTTGCGGAACGGACTTCCGGCCGGCTCCGCGCTGCGGCAGGGTCGCGCCGATGCGCCTGCTGCTCCTCAACGGCAACACCGATCCTGCGATCACCGACAGCCTCGCGCGGCGGGCGCGCAGGGTGCTGGACGCGCTCGGCCGGCAGGATGTGGCGTTGGTGCCGGTGACCGCCGGCTTCGGGGCCCGCTACATCGCCAGCCGGGCGGCGGCGGCCATCGCAGCCCATGCGGTGCTGGAGGCGGTGGCCCGGCACGTCGGCCAGGTCGATGCCGTCGCCATCGCCTGTTTCGGCGATCCGGCGCTGGAAGCGGCGCGTGAGATCTTTCCCGGTCCGGTCAGCGGCATGGCCGATGCCTCGCTGTCGGCGGCGTTGCGCCTCGCGCCGCGGATCGCCTTCCTGACCGGGGGCGCCGCCTGGGTGCCGATGCTGCGGGAATTCTGCCTCCTGCGCGGGGCGGGGCCGGCGGTGGTGGATGTCCGCAGCATCCCACCGACCGGGGATCTGATCGCGCGCGATCCAGCCGCGGCCGCGGCACTGCTCTCGGCCGAGGCGCAGGCGGCGGCTTCGGCCGGCGCGGGGGTCGTGGTGCTCGGCGGCGCCGGCCTCGCCGGGCTGGCCGGCATGGTGGCGGCACCGGTGCCGGTGCTCGACAGCCTGGACTGCCTGCTGGCCGAGGCGGTGTCCGGCGTGGGGCTCTGCCGCTCGCCTGCCCCGGCCCCGACGCCGAGCCTGGGCCTGGATCCGGCGCTGGAGCTTGCGCTGCGGGTGGCACCGGATACGCCGCGCGGCTGAAAAAGGTCGAGGGGTGTCGCGCCTCGGGCACCCCGGCAGAACCCCCAAGCCGAAACAAGGTGGTTCTGCACTTCCCGCCAGCCTCGGCAACACGGCGCGACCTTGAGCCTGAGGGGCCGTGCGACCGCCTGTGACGAGGACGGACAGGGCACGTTGACGCACCCCCGTCCATCCGCGCAGCCTGTGCCAAAACCGGGAGGAGGCCGGACCTTGGGCCATGACATCAGGATGCTCCGCGTCGACATCGACAGGGGTGTTGCCACCATCACCCTGGCGCGGCCGGCGGCCCGCAATGCGCTCTCGACCGCAATGATGGCGGGGTTGCAGGCGGCGTTGGACGGGGTGGACGACAGCGTGCGCTGCATCGTGCTGGCCGCCGACGGGCCGGTGTTCTGCGCCGGGCATGATCTGCGCGAGATCACCGCGCACCGCGCCGATCGCGATGGCGGGGCGGCCTTCTTCGCCGCCGCCATGGAGCAATGCGCGACCCTGATGCAGACGATCGTCGCCCGGCCGGAGCCGGTGATCGCCGCGGTCCAGGGCATGGCCACCGCGGCCGGCTGCCAGCTGGTCGCGAGCTGCGACCTTGCCATCGCCTCCACGGCGGCGCGTTTCTGCACCCCGGGCGTCGAGATCGGCCTGTTCTGTTCGACCCCGGCCGTCGCCCTGTCCCGCGCGGTGCCGCGCAAGGCGGCGATGGAGATGCTGCTGACCGCCGAACCGATCGGGGCCGAGACGGCGCGCCGCCTCGGGCTCGTCAACCGCGTCGTGGCCCCGGAGCAATTGGCCGAGGAGGCGGCCGCCCTGGCTGCCGCCATCGCTGCGCGCAGCGCCGTGGCGGTGCGCCTGGGCAAGCGTTCCTTCAACGCCCAGATTGCCCTGCCTTTGCCGGCAGCCTATGCCAGCGCCGCCGCGACCATGACCGAGAACCTGCTGGCCGAGGATGCCGCCATCGGCATCGGCGCTTTTCTGGACAAACGCGCCCCCGTCTGGCGCCATCGCTGAAGGCCGACCCTCCCATGACCAATGTCGCCTACGACCGGGACCTGGATCGCAACCCGGCCAACTACCAGCCGCTGACGCCGCTGCTGTTTCTCGAACGCGCCGCGCAGACGCATCCTTTGCACGCCGCGGTGGTCCACAACGGGGTGAAGACAGATTACCGGACGTTGCGGGACCGCTGCGTCCGGCTCGCCTCGGCCCTGGCGGCGCGGGGCTTTGGCGGCGGCGACACCATCGCGGCGCTGCTGCCGAACATCCCGGCGATGCTGGAATCGCATTACGGCGTGCCGATGGCCGGCTGCGTGCTGAACACCATCAACACGCGGCTGGATGCCGAAACCATCGCCTATATCCTGGATCATGGCGAAGCCCAGGCGATCATCGTCGACCGCGAATTCTGGCCGGTGCTGCGCGAGGCGCTGACCATCACCAAGGCCAAGCCCCTGGTCCTCGAGGTCGATGACGGCGTCGGCGCGCCGATCCCCGATGCCATCGCTTACGAGGATTTTGTCGCCTCGGGCGATCCCGCCTTCGACTGGCCGATGCCGAAGGATGAATGGGATGCGATCAGCCTGAACTACACCAGCGGCACCACCGGGCGGCCCAAGGGCGTCGTCTACCATCATCGCGGCGCCTATCTGCTGGCGATGGGCAATGTGCTGGCCGCCGATATCCGCCGGCATCCGGTCTATCTCTGGACCCTGCCGATGTTTCATTGCAACGGTTGGTGCTTCCCCTGGACCATCTCCGCGGTCGCCGGCACCCATGTCTGCCTGCGTGCGGTGCGCGGTCCGGTGATGTGGAAGCTGATGTCGGAAAACGGCGTCACTTTGATGTGCGGCGCGCCCGTGGTGATGGCGACCCTGCTGGACACGCCTGCAGATCAGCGCGCCCCGCTGACCCAGAAAGTTCGCTTCACCACCGCCGGCGCGCCGCCGCCCGAGGCGGTGCTGGCGCGCATGGCGGTCGCGGGCTTCGAGGTCTGCCATGTCTATGGCCTGACCGAATGCTACGGCCCCGCCGTGGTCAATGAATGGCATCGCGACTGGGACGACCTGCCCCCCCACGAACAGGCCGGGCGCATGGCGCGCCAGGGCGTGCGCTACACGGTGCTGGAGGCGCTGGATGTGAAGGACCCGATCACCTTCCAGTCCGTTCCCGCCGACGGCATCACCATGGGCGAGGTGATGATGCGCGGGAACGTCGTCAGCAAAGGCTATTTCAAGGACGCCGCGGCGACCCAGAAGGCCTTCGAGCATGGCTGGTTCCACACCGGGGATCTGGCGGTGAAGCACACCGACCAGACCATCCAGCTGCGTGACCGCAGCAAGGACATCATCATCTCCGGCGGCGAGAACATCAGCAGCATCGAGATCGAGGACGCGCTGTACAAGCATCCCGCCGTGGCGCTCGCCGCCGTGGTGGCGCAGCAGGACGACAAATGGGGCGAGGTGCCCTGCGCCTTCATCGAGCTCAAGCCCGGGATGACGGCGACCGAGGCCGAGCTGATCGCCTGGTGCCGCCAGCATATGGCGAGCTTCAAGGCGCCCAAGCGGATCGTGTTTTCCGAACTGCCGCGCACCAGCACGGGCAAGATCCAGAAACACATCCTGCGTTCCACGATCAAGGTGTAGAACGGCAAGTCCCGACCGACCGCCCCGGCAGCACGGGGCCGCGGCGAGGCACATGGCGGCCCCGGCACCGGCGACCCGCTGGGCGGGGCTGCTCTGTCTTGCCGCCACCGCGGTCGGCTGGGGGCTGAACTGGCCGGCGATGAAGCTGCTGCTGCAGGAATGGCCGCCGCTGTCCGCGCGGGGGGCGGCCGGGGTGGTGGCCGCCGCCATCCTGGCGGGGGTGGCGCTGGGACGCGGCGAAAGCCTCGGCGTGCCGCGCGGGGCATGGCCGCGCCTGCTGCTGGCCGCCTTCACCAATGTCTTCGCCTGGATGGGGTGTTCGACCGTCGCGATGACCTGGGTCAGCGTCAGCGAAGGCGCGCTGCTGGTCTATACGATGCCGCTCTGGGCAACGGTCCTGGCCTGGCCGCTGCTTGGGACGCGGCCGAGCTCGCGCGGGTTCGTGGCGTTGCTGCTCGGCTTCGCCGGCGTCGCGGTGCTGCTGAGCGCGCGGGGCATCGACTTCGACACCGGCAAGATCCTCGGGATCGTGCTGGCCCTGACTGCCGCGGTGTGTTTCGCGCTCGGCACCTTGCTCAACCGGGCGCCGCTGCCGGTGCCGCCGATCGCGCTGGTCGCCTGGCAGGTCGGGCTCGGCTGCCTGCCGATGCTGCTCCTCGGCCTGGTCTTCGAACACCCGGCCTTGGGCGCGCTGAGCGGGGTGGGCTGGGCGGTGTTGGTCTATATGACGCTGGTGCCGATGGGGGCGTGCTACCTGACCTGGTTCGCGACCCTGCGCCGGCTGCCGCCCGCGACGGCCTCGACGGGGATGCTGCTGGTGCCGCTGGTGGGCGTGGTCAGCGCCGCGGCCATGCTCGGCGAAGCGTTGGGCCCGCGGGAGGCGCTGGCGATCGTGCTGACCCTCGGCGGGGTGGCGCTGGCCTTGCGGAAGGCCTGAGCGACGGCACCGCGACGCGTTGCCCGGCGCATCGCGCCCGGATAGGATTTCGCCGTCGCAACGGTGTGGGACGGAGGGTGTGTCGGATGCAGCGCCGCGCCGTCCTGGCTGCCGCGGGCCTTCTCTCCACCGGAGCCATCGCCATGCCCTCCGACGACTGGGTGCCGACGGCGCCGGAAGCGGCCGGCTTCGCGCCCGACCTGGCCAAAATATTCGCGGCCGGGCTGCGTTCCGGCCTGCTGCGCAACGTCCATGCCCTGCTGGTGGCGCGCGGCGACCGGCTGGTGCTGGAGTATTACGGCGCGGGGCCGGACGAGGCCTGGGGCCGCGATCTCGGCCAGGTGGTATTCGGGCCGGAGGTGCTGCACGACCTGCGCTCGGTGACCAAGAGCGTGACCGGCCTGCTCTACGGCATCGCCCTGGACCATGGCCAGGTGCCGCCGCCGGCGGCGCCGCTGCTGGCGCAATTCTTGGACTACGCCGATCTGTCCGGCGACCCTCGCCGCGCGGCGATGACGGTGAACCATGCCCTGACCATGACCATGGGCTTGGCCTGGGACGAAAGCCTGCCCTACACCGACCCGCGCAACAGCGAGATCGCGATGGAGAATGCGCAGGATCGGCTGTGCTACGCCCTGGCGCAGCCGGTGGTCGCGGCCCCGGGGTCGAAATGGATCTATTCGGGCGGAGCCGTGGCGCTGGTCGCGGCGCTGATCGCGCGCGGCACCGGCCGGCCGCTGGAGGATTTCGCGCGTGAGGCGCTGTTCGCCCCGCTCGGCATCGCCGCCTTCGAATGGGCCAAGGGGCGGGACAGCGTGGCTTCGGCGGCCTCGGGGCTGCGGCTCCGCCCGCGCGACCTGCTGCGGCTCGGGCGGCTGGCGCTGGCTGGGGGGCAATGGGGCGGGCGGCAGGTGGTGTCGCGCGGCTGGATCGAGGCGGCGACGCGCCCGGCGATCGCGACCGGGGATGGGCTGGAGTATGGGCGGCTGTGGTTCCTCGGCGCGGCCCGGACGCCGGCGCTGCCGGGGCCGCGCCGCTGGTTCGCGGGCTTCGGCAATGGCGGGCAAAGGCTATGGGTGTTGCCGGACGCCGATCTGACCGTGGTCAGCCTGTCCGGTGCCTACAACCAGCGCGACAGCTGGATCACGCCGGCCCGGATTTTCCAGGAGATCGTGGTGGCGAACCTGCTGCGCTGAGGATCAGGCCGCGGCGCGCCGCCCGACCCCCATCTCCTCCAACACCGCCGCCATCTGCGCCAGGGCGAAGCGGATATCCGCCTCATGGATCGCGCCGATGCAGCCGATGCGCATGGTCGGCGCCTTGGTCGTCCAGAAATTGCTGATGATGACGCCGCGCGCCTTCATCGCCACCAGGAAGCGTCCGAAATCCCAGGCGGGATCGGCCGGCTGGTGGACATTCACGATGATCGGCCCCTGGTTTTCCCGCGCGACATAGGGTGTGAAGCCCAACGCGATCATCCCATCGTAGACGACGTCGGCGTTGCGGCGGTAGCGCGCGAGTCGCGCCGGCTGCCCGCCCTCGGCATCGTACAGGTCCATCGCCACGCCGAAGGCGCGCAGCGCCTGCACCGCCGGGGTGAAGCGGAACGACCCCCAGCCATTGTGCAGGGCATGGTCATAGACATCGAACAGATCCATCACCCAGGAGCCGGCATTGCCCCGCGCGGCCTCCAGCGCCGGGATCGCGGCGACAGCAAAACCGAAGCCCGGCATTCCTTCCAGGCACTTGTTGGAGGTGAAGACCACGACATCGCATTCGGGATGCTCAGCCATGCGGAAGGGCAGCGCGCCGAAGCCCGAGACCGCATCGCAGATCATCCGCCGCCCCGCGGCCGCGATCACCGGGCCCAGGATGTTGGGATCGTTGACGATGCCGCTGCCGGTCTCGCTGACCACCAGCGCGACGTGGCGGATATCGGGGTTCCGGGCCAAGGCCTCGGCCAGCCGTTCGGGTGGCATCGGGGCATTGTCGGGGCCTTCGAGCGAGACAACGACGCGCCCCGCCTCGGTCGCCAGCCGCGCCAGCCGGTCGGCATAGCCGCCGTTGCGCACCACCAGCACCTTCTGGCCGGCGGGCACGAAGGTGCGGATGGCGGCCTCGACCACCATATGGCCGCAGCCGGGCAGCGGCAGGGAGACATGCCGGCCTTCCACCCCGCCGGCGATGGCAGTGATGCGCGGGCGCATGGCGGCGTATTCGGCGCGGAAGTCCCAGGGGGCGATGTCATCGCACATCGCGGCGCGGACCTTGGGCGAGGTCTGAACGGGGCCGGGAATCAGGAGCAGCATGGCGGGACGGGTCCGAAAGGGTGACGCGCTTGTCGCACCGGTGGCCCGCCGCCTCAAGCGATCAGGGGTTCGCCGATCTCGCGCAGCAGCTTTTCGCGGATCGCGCGGGAGAAATCGGCGTAATCCGCGCAGACCATGGCAAAGGCGCCGGGGCCGCCGATCACCGCATCGCGGTAGTGCTCCAGCAGGTCGGGTTCCTCGTTCAGCACCGCGAGCCCGTTCAGGGTGACGCCGGCCGTCACCCCCGCATCCCGCACCGGCCAGGGCGGGCGGGCGGCGTTCCAGCGCCCGTCGCCGGAGACATCCAGCGTCAGCCGCGATGGGTCGCCGGGGGCGGCGGCCAGCAGCGCGAGCCCCGCCGCCATGCCCTCGCCGAGGGCCGTGGCGCCGGGGGCGGGCAGGCGGGGGGCGGCCTCGATCGCCTCGGCCAAGGCGGTGGCGGCGGCGGCGCCGTCGATGCGGGTCCAGCCCACCGCCACCTCCCGCGCCCCGGGCCCGGACCAGAACAGCAGGCTCACCGCAATCGCGCCGCGTGGGCCGGCGGCGCAGGCGGCGATGATGTCGGGCTGGCGGAAGGCTTCCGCGAGGCCGCCGATCATCAGCCCGAATTCGTCGTAGTCGACACTGGCCGAGACATCCACGGCCAGACAAAGGGCAAGATCCAGGGGCTCCATGCCGAAGATATAGGGGGATCGCCCCGCCCTGCCGCCCCGCCCTGCCGCCCCGGATGGCGGGACCGTTGCGGAACCTTGCGAAAAAGACGCGGGCGCCGCATGCGACGCGACCCGCGACGGGCCCTCTGCGCCGTGATAAGGCTACCCTTTGCGTCATACGGCGGGCCGCCCGCGATCCGGTCCAGGGAAGGAAGACGGCCACCGCATGAAGGACATCCCCCCCGGCGATCTGGTGCAGAGCCCCGGCGCCGCCCCGGCGACAGCCACCCGCCACGCGACCCGCATCAGCCATATCGTCGAGGAGGTCGTCGCGGAATTCTCCGACGAGCGCATCACGCTCGGCGATCTGTCGGCGTTTTTCGGGGATCGGGCCTTTGGGCTGCTGATCCTGCTGCTCTGCCTGCCGTCGCTGATTCCGGGCATGGCCAGTGTCTTCGCTACGCCCATGCTGATCCTCGGTGCGCAGATGGGGCTTGGGCTGCGGGTGCCGAAATTCCCCGCCTTCTGTGCCCGCCAATCCATCCGGCGCAGCGACCTGCTGCGCTTCTCCTCGGCTTCCTCAGTCTGGCTGCGGCGGGTCGAGCGCTTCGTGCAGCCGCGCGAGGGCTGGTTCACCTCCAATGCCGGGGATCGGCTGGTTGGCTGGCTCACCGTCTATGTCGCGCTGATGCTGATCCTGCCGGGGCCCTTCACCAATGGTCCGCCCGCGGCCGGCGCCATCGTCATGTCGCTGGGCGTCGTCGGCGGCGACGGCCGCACCATCGGCATCGGCGTGCTGCTCGCGGCGCTCGGCAGCCTGTTCGCGACCGGTGTACTCGTTTTCCTCGGCTGGGCGGGGATACAGGCCTTGGGCTGGCTGTTGTGATCGGCTAACGTTCAGTCATGCGACGGTGGCCCGCAAGGGCTGAAACGGGAACGCGTGAGGGATGCGGGCAACCGTGTCTGAGACCGCGGCAGCCCCCGCTACTGTAGGCGGCGAAGCAGGCCCCGACATGCCATTGTGGCCCCGTATAGGGCCACGAGAAGGCGGGACCTGCGGCAGGAGAAATCCCCGCCACGCCGTGAGCCAGGAGACCGGCCGGCGCAGAGACGTCTTACGCGTATCGGGCGGGGTGCACCGGTGCAACGGACCATGACGGGGGCCCGGTCGGCGCCCGTTTCCGTGTGAGCACGACGCCAGCCGCCCCCTGTCCCGCAAGGGCCCGGGGGCATGTCGTTGAACGTTTGCCCGGGGACGCCCCATGCGACGCCTTCTCTTGCTTGCCAGCGCCTTGAGTCCCGCCTCGGCGCTGGGCCAGACTCCGACCCCCACCCTGCTGCCCGATACCGTCGTCACCGCGACACGGGTGCCGACACCGGCCGAGCGCGTGCCCGCCGCGCTCACCGTCATCACCCGCGAGACCATCCAGGAACGCGGCTACCAGACCCTGGCCGAGGCGCTGCGCGCGGTGCCAGGCTTCACCCTGATCCAGTCCGGCGGCATCGGCCAACAGGCCAGCGGCTTCGTCCGCGGCGCCAATAGCAACCAGGTGACGGTGCTGCTGGATGGCGTGCCGATCAACGATCCCTCGACCCCCGCCGGCGCCTTCAACTTCGGCAACGACCTGCTGGGCGACATCGAGCGGATTGAGGTCCTGCGCGGCCCCGCCTCGGCGCTCTACGGCAGTTCGGCGATCGGCGGGGTCGTGAACATGATCACCCGTCGCGCCCCCGCCGATCGCGCCATCGAGGTGTTCGGCGAGGCCGCCGGCGGCACCCAGGACACCGGGCGCGGCACCATCGGCGCTGCCGGCGCCATCGGCATCTACGACTACATGGCGGCGCTGCAGGGCCTGACCACCCGCGGCAGCAGTGCGGTTGCCCCGCGCTTCACCAGCAACCGCACCAGCGAGCGGGACGGCTTCCGCGGGGCGGCCGGCACCGCGCGGCTCGGCGTCGCCCCGGTCGAGGGGTTGCGCCTGGAAGCCCTGCTGCGCTGGCGGGAGAATGAGTTGAACCTCGACAACATCCCCAACGACGACCCCAACTACACCGGCGACGATCGCCGCTGGTACGGGCAGCTGCGCGGGACGGCGGTGCTGCTGGACGGCGCCTGGACGACGGGGCTGCGACTCGCGCAGACCGAGGATCGCCGCAGCTACCACAACCTCGTCGACAACTTCAGCACGGCGACCACCGACGACCTCTTCCGCGGCAACCGCACGACCTATGAATGGACCAACACGGTACAGTTGCCGGAGACGGGGATCATCACCGATCCGGCACTCTCCTTCGGCCTCACCCATACCCGGGAGGCGATCGACCAGAACAGCGGCAGTCCCGATTTCCGCACCACCACCAATGCGACCCAGACCAATGACGCAGGCCAGGTGGCGCTGCAGTTCCGCGTGCTCGAACGGCTGGACATCGCCGCCGGTCTGCGCCGGGACCAGGCCGACGGCTTCGACGAGGCGACCACCTGGCGGCTCGGCGGCGTGCTGGGCCTGCCCGAGGCGGCGACGCGGTTGCGCGTCTCGGCCGGGTCGGGCTTCAAGGCGCCGGAGCTGTATGAACGCTTCGGCCGCATCGGGACGTATTTCCAGGGCAACCCCGACCTGCGCCCCGAGTATTCCGAATCCTGGGAGATCGGCAGCGAAACCGACCTGCCGGTGTTCGGGCGCCCCGATGGGCTGACCCTGGGCGTCGCCTATTTCGATACGCGGGCGCGCGACCTGATCAACTACGACAACACCTACACGACCCTGGTGAATGTGGACCGGGCGCGGATCAAGGGGCTGGAATGGACCGCGACGGCGCGCATCTCGCCCGCGGTCGAGATCACCGGCGCCTGGACCATCACCGATGCCCGTAACGCCCGTACCGACGACCGCCTGCTGCGGCGGCCGGAAAACCAATGGAGCCTTTCGGCCCGGCTGGTGCCGGTGCCGAAGGTGGTGGTGTCGCCGGAGGTCGTGGTGGTCGGGCGGACGCGGGATTCCACCTATGCCGACAACGGCGATTTCCTGGGCGCCGGCGAGAACAAGGCGGGGACCATCCTGAACATCACCGCGACCTATGCCTGGTCGGAGCACATCAGCTTCTTCACCGAAGGCCGCAACCTCGGTAACAGCCGATACGAGCCGGCCAATGGCTTCGTGACGCCGGGGCGCAGCCTGCTGGCGGGGACGCGCTTCGTGTTCTGAGGGCGTCCCCCGCCCGGTCGCGCCGCGCGACCGGGCGGAAGC